>Ga0075122_10000500_pt1 | contig 30849 bp, 26 predicted proteins | sample AntAceMetag02UKB_FD_69790 | JGI IMG/M metagenome (GOLD analysis project Ga0075122, IMG submission 69790) | Saline lake microbial communities from Ace Lake, Antarctica - Antarctic Ace Lake Metagenome 02UKB | ecosystem: Environmental > Aquatic > Non-marine Saline and Alkaline > Saline | place...
GTATGCTGACACCGGCCATGACCATGAAGGTGACTTCTTGGCATTAGAGGGATAGATGTGTACCGAAGCGGCAGATCTGCGAGATGTGGGTCTGCCTGGTTATGAAATCGGTTGGATAGCAGTTAACGTATTTCTGGTTGTGATGGTTCTACTAAAGGACTGTCTCAAAGGGATATATTTAACAGCAGTAGAAAGGTTACTCAACGACAGTGTTGGCGTAATTTTTATGAATAAGAATTGATAATGTGGGTGCGTATGTTTAATCATCTTCTCAACCAGTTTTTTGGTATCAACGTGCTGTTGAAGTGGCGATACCAGGCGTTCGTTTTATGGATGGTTGATTTTTGAGTATCCCCTCATCTAAGGGCGTACTTGGGTAAAAAATTAACTATCTTGTGATGCATTCTGTTTGAGCAAATGATTAGAAGTACGACCTGTTCATTTACATGATTGGCTTTCTGAAAGATCAGTCTGATGTGGACGTGGGTTCTCTATATGTGGAACTGCGACCGCTACAATTCAGAGGTGGGTTTTAAGAGGATGAATTACCCGGACCGGAAGTTTGTCTGCAAAGGGAAGTCAACAATCGACTATATGGTTCAGTTTCTTTTGCGGTAGACCGTTCAACGATTGATGTCGGTCTGCCAAAGTGCCCCGGAGTGTGCCGGGGGCAAATCCGTCCAGAATTAACCTGTCCGGGCGGGGTGTTGTTCAAAGGTGTTTTATTGTGTCAATCATTACAGTGAACAAGGATGTTCATTGAATTAAACAAGGAGAAAAGCAATGAGTTTGAGAATCAACCATAATGTCAGTGCGATTAATTCGCACCGGAATTTACAGGCTAACCAGGCGGAGATGTCAAAGACCCTGGAACGTCTGTCTTCCGGGCTGAAGATTAACCGGGCATCTGAAGGTCCTGCATCTCTCGTTATATCAGAGCAGATGCGTGCCCAGATTGCCGGCTTGAACCAAGCCATCGACAATTCCGAAACAGCAGTTTCCCTCGTGCAGACCACCGAGGCGAACATGTCTGAAATTTCCAACCTCTTGACCTCTGTTCGTCAGCTGGCAATTCACGCGGCTAATGAAGGGGTCAATGATGAAGTGATGCTGGAAGCGGATCAGAAAGAGATCTTCAATGCGCTGGCAACCATCGACCGGATTTCCAACCAGGCCCAGTTTGGTACCAAGAGGCTTTTGGACGGATCCAGAGGTGCTGCCGGGACGACAACGGGTGCAAATCTTGAGTTTGTCGGGGCCACTCTAGAATCTGGTGATTCCAGAGAGCATGGCTTTGACGTCAAGATTACCGAAGTAGCTACCAAGTCTAGTATCAGTGGTACGACCGCATTGACCAGCGAGGTCATCAAGGCCGGTGAACAGTTGACTGTCATTGAAGATGGAAAACTGGCTTCTTATACCTCTAATGCGGACGATACAACCGCGACAGTGATCCAGAACCTGAAATCCGATATCGAGAGAAACGGACTCCAGGTGGATATCAGTCTGAACACCGAGACGGGTGTGATCGAATTGGCGCATAAAGAGTATGGATCGGGACATCAGTTCCAGGCTATCAGTGCCACAGCCGGGGTTCTCGGTCAAGTCGGTAACGAGATCTTCAATGCACAAGATGGGTCGGACATTTCAGGAACCATTAACGGCGAATCCGCTGTTGGTGAAGGACAGGTACTGACCGGCGTGAAAGGTGCGGCCTGTGTCGATGGACTTGCGGTTCGCTACTATGGTGATGGCAAAGATCTGCTTGAGCCCAGCTGTGTTGTGGCAGATATGCCAGCAGAAGTTGCTGAAGGTGAAATAGCACCGGAACCCAAAATGGAAATACCCCCCGCAGGGGCTTCCGTGGGTCGAGTCTATGTGGCTCAGAACTCCATGAGATTCCAGGTGGGTGCCAACCACAACCAGACAGTGGGGATCTCGGTTAAGAGCACTAATACCTAAACTCTGGGGAAAGGTATCAGTAACCGGACCGGTTATGACAATCTGTCGGAGATTGATGTGCGCAATTTCCAGGGGGCGCAGGATGCCATTTTGATGGTGGATGCCGCAATCGGTGAGGTTACGGGGGCTCGTGGTGAGCTGGGCGCCTTCCAGAAGAATACCCTGGAAAGCAACCTGAGTAACATCAGAATCGCCAATGAGAACCTGGTATCGTCAGAATCTGTGATCCGGGACGTGGATATGGCCAAAGAGATGGCTTCATTCACCAGAAATCAGATTATGACGCAGTCTGCCACAGCGATGCTGGCGCAGGCGAATCAGCTACCCCAGAACGTACTTCAGTTATTGGGATAGCAGCTTAAGGTGAGTGAGAACCGTATGACACTCCCTGTTTATATCACATTCAGTAGCGGATTCTGGTTATCAGGGAAGATATTGAGAATCTGATTCCGGCAACTGAATTTTTTCCGAACTTGTTTTGTTTGGAAGAATAAATTGTAGGAAACTTAATCTACAAGGAGGTAGATTTTGACTTTTCGAGTTAATCATAATATTCCGGCACTCAGTTCACATCGTAATCTTCAGGTTAATGATGCGAACTTGTCGAAGAATTTGGAAAGGCTTTCCTCTGGGGTAAAGATTAACCGGGCTGTAGATGGTCCGGCTGCATTCATGATTTCTGAGCATATGCGATCTCAGATTGCCGGGTTGGATCAAGCGATAGAAAACTCGGAAGTAGCAGTTTCCCTGATACAGACGACGGACGCGAATATGTCCGAAGTCAGTTCGCTGTTGACTAGGGTTCGTCAGCTGGCTATCCATGCAGCTAACGAAGGGGCTAACAACCCAGCAACCTTGGAAGCGGACCAGTCAGAGGTTGAGAATATATTGCAGACCATTACCGGTATTGCCGGTAAGGCTCAGTTTGGTGAGGTGAAGTTGCTAGACGGTTCAATGGAAGCAACGGGAACCATCACCGGAGAAAATCTTGAATTTGTGGGTGCCACACTAAAATCGGGCGATTCCCGTGAAAGTGGATTTGAAGTCAGGGTTAAACAACTGGCGACAAAATCACAAGTGAATGGGAAAACTGCCCTTACCCAGGAGATTATCAACGCGGGTGAAACCTTGACGGTGTATGAGAATGGAAAATCAGCATCTTATAAAACCACCAAGGATGATACCGCAGATATAGTCTTAAAGAATTTGCAAGCAAACATTGATAAGGCCGGCATTCATTTGGGAGCAAGCCTTGACGATGCAGGAAACATTAATCTGATTCACAAGCAATATGGTTCCGAATACTCCTTTCAGGTAACAAGTAGCACGGCGGGTGTGTTGAGTGAACAGGGTGGACAGATTAATACCGCGGAGACTGGTAAGGACATCATCGGTACCATCAATGGTGAAACTGCCATTGGAAAAGGACAGATGTTGACAGGTGTCAGCGGTGCCAAATGTGTCGATGGCCTCAGTGTCAAGTATTTTGCCGAGGGGAAAGATTTCCTGAGGGATAAGTACTGTGAGGTGAATGATTTACCAGTTGAAGAGGCTGTTGAAGGAGAACAAGCGCAGCCAGTTGAAATTCCACCCGAAGGTGTCGCTGTGGGGCGTGTGTTTTTGACCCAGAACGGTTCCAGATTTCATATTGGTGGCAACAAGCTTCAAACAGCTGGGATATCGATAAAAAGCGTCAATCCAGACACTTTGGCGAACAATATCGTTAACCAGTCTGATTTTAAACGTCTGTCTGATGTTGATGTCAGGACATTTCAGGGAGCCCAGGATACCATTATGATGGTTGATGAAGCAATCAACCAGATTACTGCGAATCGTGCAGATCTGGGAGCATTTCAGAAAAACACCCTTGAAAGTAACCTGTCCAATATTCGGATAGCCAATGAGAATATGGTCTCTTCTGAATCACTTATCCGGGATACGGATATGGCCAAGGAGATGGCTTCGTTCACAAGAAATCAGATCATGTCGCAATCATCAAATGCGATGCTAGCCCAGGCGAATCAGATGCCTGAAAGAGTGTTGCAACTGCTGGCCTAATCATCAGCCCAAAGATTGAAAGGTTTTTGACAGATTAAACATCGGCTTAGCAGACGGCGAACTGATCGTCAATATAACTTTGAGTCTGACCGGGCTTATGATGAGGTTAGTTTTATCCGAAGGATCTGAATGCGTTATATTAGCAGATCTTTGAAACGGTGAATTTTATACCTGTTATGAAGTGGTAGTCCATGAATTTTACGGCCAACTAACTCTGTTAGGAATGAGGTTGATCCGTTTCATGCAGATTCTTTTTTTAACACAGCGATGTCTGGAAATGAAGGTGTACTTCCAGGCAAATAATTTTTTATTATGGATGTCTATGGAAAAATCGTGTAAACCATCAGGTTTGCACCCCGGTTGCCTGAACATTGTTCGGGGGAAATTCAATTGACTGACCTGCAAGGATGTAGGTTGATTTTTCCAAATGATATTTCCAAAATGAAATGTAACCACTACAAGGAGGTAGGTTATGAGTTTACGAATCAATCATAATACCAGTGCTATAAATTCCCATAGGAATTTACAGACCAATCAAGCCAGTATGGCTAAAACCCTGGAACGGTTGTCATCTGGATTGAAAATTAACCGTGCATCTGAAGGACCGGCTGCACTGGTTATTTCTGAACAAATGAGAGCTCAGATCGCCGGTTTGAATCAGGCGATTGATAACTCAGAAACGGCAGTTTCTCTTGTCCAGACAGCTGAAGCCAATATGTCTGAAGTCAACAACCTTTTGACCAGCATGCGCCAATTGGCGATTCATGCTGCAAATGAAGGGGTCAATGATGAGGTGATGTTGGCAGCAGACCAGAAAGAAATCGACAATGCGATCGCAACCATAGATCGGATTTCAAGCCAGGCCCAGTTTGGTAACAAACGGCTTCTGGATGGTTCCAGGGGGGCATTTGGAACCACCACAGGTGAAGATCTTGAATTTGTGGGTGCGTCTCTGAATACCGGGGATTCCCGTGCCAATGGATTCGATGTCAAGATCACTCAGGCGGCTTCCAAAGCCACCATTGCAGGATCTGCGGCTATCACTGAAGAGATTGTGAAGGCGGGTGAGCAGGTGACCGTGATCGAAAAAGGTCGGATGGCAACGTACACATCCAATGCGGATGATACCGCTGCCACAATGGTTCAGAACCTGAGAAATGAAATTAATCGTAAGGGGTTGGAGCTGGATATCTCTCTGACCGATGATGGCAGAATCGAGATTAACCATAGTGAATACGGTTCTCAATATAATTTCCAGGTTTCAAGTAGTACGGCGGGTGTGCTTAGTACAAGTGCCGACCAGATTGAGATTTCCGAGTCAGGAAGAAACGTGAAAGGGACGATCAACGGTGAATCTGCGGTCGGAGATGGACAGATTTTGACCGGTGTTGGTGGAGCAGCGTGCGTGGATGGTCTGGCCATTCGCTACTACGGAGACGGCAAAGATCTGGAAATTGCACCTGATTGTGAGGTGGCTGACATTGTAGTCGAAGGGGAAGAGGGGCAACTCGCAGAACCGAGGCCTGAAATTCCAGTTGATGGACTTTCAGTGGGTCGCGTTTTCGTGGCTCAGAATTCCATGAAATTTCAAGTAGGTGCCAATCATAACCAGACTGTGGGTATCTCGATGAAAGGTACCAATCCTGAAACCTTGTCCAATGGCGTTGCCAATAAGTCGAACTTTCAAAGTCTGGCGGATGTTGATGTGACAAATTTTCAAGGAGCGCAGGATTCCATCAAAATGATCGATGCTGCTATTGCTCAGGTGACATCCGATCGTGGTGAACTGGGCGCCTTCCAGAAGAATACCCTGGAAAGCAACCTTTCCAACCTGCGGGTTGCGAATGAGAACCTGGTCTCTTCCGAGTCCATCATCCGGGATGTGGATATGGCGAAGGAGATGGCCACATTCACCAGAAATCAGATTATGTCTGAATCTGCAACAGCAATGCTGGCGCAGGCAAATCAATTGCCTTCAAGCGTTTTGCAGTTGTTAGGCTAACCTTTTTCAGGTCCCTTCCGGGTCATTTCGGGGGGGACCCCCTCTTTTCTTCTTCAGTCTCTCTCTGCAGTTTTATTTCCGGTTTTTGCTGTGTCAAAGAACTGGCAAGTTCAGGCGCCTTTCTATTTCGTTTCGATCCTATCCAATGCTTTCTGGTGGTGACAAATGGCCTCTAATATAATAGTCTATACTTATGATCGAATATGGGATGACCGGGACATCAGGGGATGAAAAAGTCCAGGAGAATATTTTTAAGCTATGACGATTTACAAACTGAGTGATGATCTAATATTTCCGGACCCTTCTCAGGCGGAAGATGAAGGTTTGCTTGCTGTCGGGGGCGACCTCCGTTTGGAGCGTATTCTCCTGGCATATAGCATGGGGATTTTTCCCTGGTATTCTGACGGACAGCCTTTGCTATGGTGGTCCCCAAACCCCCGATCTATTTTGGTTCCCGACCAGGTGCATATCTCAAAAAGCTTGCGCAGAACCATCAAGAGCCAAAAATTTACCGTGCGCTTTGATAACCGCTTTGCGGATGTGATTCGAAATTGCAGTAACACTAAGCGAAATGGACAGGAAGGGACTTGGATTACCGAAGAGATGATCGCAGCCTATTGCGGGTTACATGAAGCGGGTTTTGCACACTCAGTTGAAGTCTATGTGAAGGAAGAATTGGTAGGCGGGTTATACGGAATTTCTCTGGGGAAAGCCTTTTTTGGGGAGTCGATGTTCAGTCACCAGACAGATGCGTCTAAAATTGCTTTAGTGAAGTTGGCGAAATTAACAGGCAACCTGAATTTTGATTTCATCGATTGTCAGCTGCCCACTGAGCATTTGAGCAGTATGGGAGCTGACGAAATCAATCGGGAGGAGTATCTGGTGAAATTGGGTTTCGCACTTTCCAATCATACTTTCCAGGGGAATTGGTCAAAATACGATATTTGCTGACTGCTTCACAGAGAGGTGGCCTCAGCGTATTCCAGTGACTGGATTTCCCGGGAAGAAGACCAAGTGGGATCTAACAAACAGTTGAGCCTGCTATGGGTCGTATGTAACCAGGATGCTTCTGGTCTGGTTCTCCTCAAATTCCAACAGCAAATAGGGAGGTTCTGTCATAAAGGTGAAATGAAAAGCTGTTTTTTCTTTGGGAAGCATAGTGTTTATCAGAAAAGAGGTGGAATTGAGTACAATCCGCATGGATGTTTTGAGTCCCAGTGGCGTCTCTTTCTTAGATTCCTCAACGACACGGGCAGCCATTTCAAATTTGCTGAATGAGAGGGGAAAATTCTTTTTTTTCAATTCTATGGCAATCACAGGTAGATAAAGTGTAAAGGTTAATTCTCGTTTCTCCTGTAGTTCCGGCAGACGCTTCTGAAGAAAAAGAGCCAGGGTTTCAAAGGGAATGAGCTGCTGCTCTCGTTGAATTGAGAGCTCCAGCAGATCGTCTTTATTCCTGACCTGGGTGACAATTTTTGCTTTTTCAACCCGGTCTGTGATACTGATGCCGGTGCGGAAATCAACTTCGGAGTAAGACGCCAGTTCTCCAGTCTGATAATTGAACCAGGTTTTTTTCTCGGAAAAAATCTTCTGATCTTTATCAAGGTTTTGGCTGACCTCTAAAAAATATTTTTCCCCCGCTTTAGAAGTGGTTTTTATTTCAATTTTTGTATAACCTGTAATCTTCTTTTTCTGAAGATGCCAGTGCTTGTATTTTATGAGTTTTACTGGACGCAGTTGGTCTTTGAAACTGAGTGCAAAAGTCTGAACTCTGGAAGCACTGAGCACGAGGAGAACAAGCAGAAATATTTTTAGAAGTCTGTTTTTCATGATGATTTAATTGTGATCCCTGGTTTACGAAAGATATTAACGGGGTTTAAGAGATTGCAGCAACCCCCACCTTTTCCATTTTTGGAATTGGACTGTGTTGCGGGTCACTTTTAGCAGGCCTGTTTGTTCGTTTTATTTTTATTTGCCCTACACTGGCAAGATCTTTTTTGCAAAACATCTAAGGTTTCCCATGGCTGTGCTCAATTTTACTAAAATGGAAGGGGCGGGCAATGATTACGTCTATGTTAACCTTTTCGAAGAGGCTGTTGCAAATCCAGTACAACTTGCACAAGAGATCAGTCATCGGCACTTTGGTGTTGGCGGAGATGGCTTGGTACTGATAGCCCCCAGCCAAAAAGCCGATCTCAGAATGATTATGTATAATATTGATGGTTCTGAATCCGAGATGTGTGGAAATGCCATTCGCTGTGTCGGCAAGTATGCCTGGGATTATGGGCTGGTGTCAGACCTTGCCATCACAATTGAAACGGGTGCCGGTATTAAATCGCTGTCACTTGCAGTCGATGCGGCTGGTAAAGTGAATGCTGCCCGTGTAGAGATGGGGATACCGATTCTGGATGCAGCTGAAATCCCCAGTCAACTCACCGGTGAACGCATCGTTGAACAACGGTTTGATTTTGATGGCTTTTCTCTGAATGGAACCCTGGTCTCCATGGGGAACCCCCATTTCATTACCTTTGTGGACGATGTTCAGCAGACGCCAGTCACCGAATGGGGACCTGTGATCGAAAATCATCCGCTATTTCCCCGACGGATCAATGTTGAATTCGTTCAAATTCTCTCAGCAGCTGAAGTAATCCAGCGTACCTGGGAGCGAGGATCAGGGGAAACATGGGCCTGCGGAACCGGCGCCTCGGCGGTGTGTGTCGCCGGTAGATTGACAGGCAAAACCGAAACTACCATCCTCAACCACCTGAGAGGCGGTGATTTGACTTTAAACTGGGAAGGTTCTGAGCAGCAAGTAATTATGGAAGGACCGGCCCGGGAAGTTTTCAAGGGAACCTGGGATATGAGAACACCATGAAACCTGAACCACAATTGGGAATACAACGTCGTTTATTATGTATAATATCTCAAAGTTTAAAAAAAATCGTCTCATAAACTTCGCAGTTGGCAAGCTATCATTTTCATGGCTCCGATTCAGCGAAGGGAATATCGAACTGATTTTAGCCTGTCTGGTAGGTATTGGAGCCGGATTTTCATCGGTATTTTTCCGTTATATGCTCCATGAAATGCACTACTTCTTTTTCGAAATTGTTTACCCCTGGCTGGCATCCTACTCCATCTATCTCTTACCTCTAATTCCGATGACCGGTGCTGTTATTCTGATTCCATTTTCGTTGCGGTATCGGGGAGAGATCAACGGGTACGGTATGCCCCGTTTTTTGATTGCCGTGCATCTGCATGGAGGATTAATTAAAACCCGTCAGATTTTCATCAAGATGTTCACAGCGGCCCTTACCATCTCTACAGGGGGATCAGCAGGAGTTGAGGGCCCTATTGCACAGATCGGAGGGGCTGTCGGCTCATCCATTGGTCGTTTCTTTGAGATGGGTAGTCACCGCTTAAAGGTGTTGATTGCATGTGGTTCGGCAGCAGGAATTGCCGCGCAGTTTAATGCTCCCCTGGCGGGGGTGCTTTTTGCCCAGGAGATTGTGATGGTGGGGGAATTCCAACTGCAGACCTTCGGTGTGATTGTGATCGCATCGGGTCTGGCCACTGCCATATCAAGGGCCTACTACTCATCTGCGCCTACGTTTGGTGTACTGCAGTATGACTTTATCAGCTATTGGGAGTTCGCTTTCTATATTGTGCTGGGATTACTGATTGGACTGCTGGCCTATCTGTTTATTAAGATTTTCTTTTTCACCAGTGACCGTTTCGCACAACTGAAAATTCATTCCCAGCTCAAACCGGTTCTGGGGGCCTTTCTAGTGGGCGTACTGGGACTGATTCATTTCGGCGTGCTGGGAGATGGGTACCGTTTTGTCAATGCGGCAATGGCATCCCCGGCTGCTATACCCATCGCCGGGATTGCCCTCCTGGTGATTTTGAAAATAGTGGCGACATCCATCACTTTGGGATCGGGGAACGTGGGGGGTGTTTTTGCCCCCAGCCTGTTTATTGGGGCGATGATCGGCGCCGTGTTTGGATGGGGGGTGGACCTGATCTTTCCCGAAATCGGGATTCAACCCGGGTCTTATGCTCTGGTGGGGATGGGAGCTTTCCTTGCTGCAGCGACCCACGCGCCGATGACTGCGATATTTCTATTGTTTGAAATAACCAGTAATTACCAGGTCATTATTCCCATTATGTTCGCTTCTGTGATCGGTGTCATGGTGGGCCGCAGACTGTGCGATGAATCGCTGGATTCCATGATTCTTTCAAGACAGGGAATCTATCTGCATAAGGGAACAGAAGCCAATATACTCAATTCCATACTGGTCACTACGGTCATGGTCAGAGAATTTGAGCAGCTGCAGGAAACCATGAGTTTTGCTGAATTTATGGCTTATTTCCCCAGCAGCAAGGCTCAGTATTATCCTGTGATGGATGCCGACGACAACCTGACTGGCGTGGTCTCATTTCAGGATATCCGGGAAATTATGTTGGAAGAGGGACTGGAACATTTAGTGGTCATGAAGGATCTGGCGGAAACCGATATAATCACGCTGTTCCCGGGGGATAACCTGACCCAGGCGATCCAGAAATTGGGTATCAAGGATATCGACGCCATTCCGGTCGTCAGTCCCGAAAACCCAAAGAAAATTCTGGGGATTCTCAAGCGGAAGGATGTGATTGATGCGTATAATAAAGCCATTTTGATGCGGGATATTGAAATGCAACATTAAATGTCTCGGAGTTTAGGCTGAAGGGAATCATGATCTCTTCGGCTCAGGAAATATCTTGAATAGTTACAATCTTTGTTAAAAAGGATGGATGATGAAAGTTGAAATTGAGTATTGTGGCGAGTGAAACTATCTCCCCAAGGCTACCAGTCTGGTAGATGAAATCAAAGGTACTTTTCAGGTAGATGAGCAGTTGATTCGATCTAGCGGTGGAGTTTTTGTAGTCAGGGTGGATGGAAAACAGGTCTTTTCAAAAAAGAAAAGTGGCCGTTTCCCGAATCAAAACGAGATTATCAAGTTGATTAGGGATCTATAGCTAACAAAATCTTGACTCCGTTAGGCGGGCCTGCTAAAAATAGGTCGTTCGGGACTGTTTAACCATAAAAGTCTCTTCAAACGATCTCGTTGAATTTAGTGCAGAAGGGTTTTTCTTTATGAGGATATTCTGATGGAGAATTCACAAAAAGAGATCGCGATGAATGCCAACCTCATCAAACATATACAACCCGGTCAGCCGGTATATTATTATATAATGGAAACACCACTGGGCAAACTGGCCTTGGTGGAACAGTCCGAAAGAATTATCGGAACCAACTTTGGAAAGACCCCTGTTTCAGGTGTCAGTGACCTCAAATTGTTGCAGGAGCTGGGATTTGTGTCACAACAAACCAAATTGCTGACAAAAGCTGAAAAGCAGCTACACGAATATTTTTGCGGTATCAGGCAGAAGTTCTCCCTGCCATTGAATCCCATGGGCACTCCTTTTCGACAGCGAGCCTGGAAAGCACTTCAGGAAATTCCCTATGGCCAAACTGTCAGCTATTCCGAACAGGCTGAGAAAATAGGCGGAAAACAGTATTGCCGTGCTGTTGGCCAGGCTAACCACCACAACCCCATCGGGATAATCATCCCCTGCCATCGTGTAATTGGTAAGAGTGGCGCCCTGGTCGGATTTGGCAGCGGTATTGGCAATAAAAAGTGGCTGCTACACTTGGAATCAACAACTCTATCCTCCTGATCCCCCTCCATCTCTTTTTATCCGCTCAGGTCAAATTGGCCCAGACGTTTTGTTGACGGCCACATTTTGACCTACCCCCTTTTCTATTTCCCACTTCATATTGGCCCAATTATTCGGTGCTTAAACTAATTATCTGTAATCATGAGCAAAAAATTATGGCATCCCCGTTGCAATATTAAACCTATCAATCGTTTTTAAATTACTCAACTTTCCCATTTATGGAAATGACCCAAAGACGAAAGTCTTAACTCTCGTCATTCCCGCGAAAGCGGGAATCCAGTGAAATATAAACGTTTACACTTTTGGGGAATTGAGGCTGCAAAACTGTCGGAAATATCCTACTGGATCCCGGATCTAAGGCCGGTATAACAGCCTATGAGGTGAATTTCCCAATTGGGAAAGTTGAGTAAATAATTATTAACAAATAGACAGTTCATAAATAATAAAGTCTTTTTGGATTCAATCAAAGAGCTAAAGTACTCAATATAACATTAAAAAAAGGATATAAAATGGGAAAAGTCATAGGAATCGATTTGGGAACAACCAATTCATGTGTGGCAGTCATGGAAGGTGGCGAAGCCAAAGTAATCACAAACGCAGAAGGTTCCAGAACAACACCGTCAGTTGTTGCCTTTACGGATTCAGATGAGAGACTGGTGGGTCAGGTGGCCCGCAGGCAATCTGTTACCAATCCTGAAAAAACAATCTATGCGGTAAAACGTCTACTCGGACGTCAGTTTGATTCTGAACAGGTGACATCAGATATGGAAAGCCTGAGTTATCAGGTTGGTAAAGCGAGTAACGGACTGGCTCAGGTTAACGTAGGCGATAAATCCTTCTCTCCTGCTGAGATATCAGCCTTTGTCCTGCAGAAAATGAAACAGACGGCAGAAGACTATTTGGGGGAGACGATAACGGATGCGGTTGTTACCGTACCAGCCTATTTTAATGATGCACAGCGGCAGGCAACCAAGGACGCCGGAAAGATTTCCGGGCTGAATGTGATGCGGGTGATTAATGAACCGACAGCTGCGGCGCTGGCCTACGGGCTTGATAAAAAGGAAGAAGAGTTGATCGCCATTTTCGACCTGGGTGGCGGAACATTTGATGTTTCAATTCTAGAGATTGGTGGTGGCGTTTTTGAAGTCAAGTCAACTAATGGTGATACCCATCTGGGTGGAGAGGACTTTGATCAGCGGATCATCGATTTTCTGGCTGAGGAGTTTAAGAAGGATCAAGGGATTGATTTGCGGGGTGATAAAATGGCTCTGCAACGATTGAAGGAAGCTGCTGAAAAAGCAAAACATGAGCTCTCATCTTCAATGGAGACCGATATTAATCTACCCTTTATCACGGCAGATGCGGCGGGTCCCAAGCACCTGAATGTCAAGCTGAGCCGCTCAAAGCTGGAACAGCTGGTGGATGATTTAATCCAGAGAACATTAAATCCAATGCGGTCTGCGTTGAAAGATGCTGATGTGCAGGCAAGCGATATTAGTGATGTGATCCTGGTAGGTGGAATGACTCGCATGCCCAAGATCGTAGAGACGGTAGAGAATTTTTTCGGTAAGCCCCCCCATCGTGGAGTGAATCCGGATGAGGTCGTTGCAACAGGTGCGGCCATTCAGGCAGGTGTTTTGACGGGTGACGTGAAGGATGTGCTGCTTTTGGATGTCACACCACTATCATTGGGCATTGAGACGTTGGGCGGTGTTTCCACCCGGTTGATCGAGCGGAATACAACGATTCCAACCAAAAAAAGTCAGATTTTTTCAACTGCTGCGGATAGCCAACCGGCTGTTAGTGTGCACGTACTTCAGGGTGAGCGCGAAATGGCGGCGGATAATAAAACCCTGGGGCGGTTTGAACTGGTGGGAATCGCCCCTGCTCCTCGTGGCGTTCCGCAAATCGAAGTCAGTTTTGATATCGATGCCAACGGGATTGTACACGTGTCTGCCAAGGACCTGGGAACCGGTAAGGAACAGAAAATTCAGATCACTTCATCCAGTGGATTGGATGAAGCTGAAATTGAAAAGATGGTTCAGGAAGCGGAGCAGCATGCTGAAAGCGATAAACAGAAGCGGGAGTTTATCGATCAGAAAAATCATGCCGATTCACTGGTCTACCAGAGTGAAAAGCTGCTGTCTGAATCCGGTGATAAGATTACAGATGAAGACAAATCAGCCATCCAGTCAGGTCTCGATAATCTGAAACAGGCAATGGATGTTGAAGACCTGCCGGGTCTGAAAGCAGCCATCGAGACTTTGAACCAGGCATTGCATAAAGCCTCTTCATCCATGTATCAGGATGCCGGGAACCCACAGGAACCTCATACTCAACAAAACGGTGCTGAGACCAACGTCAAAAAGGATGAAGACGTCGTAGATGCCGAGTTTGAAGAGGTTGCATAACCAATCGGCTTTGCAGAAATTCAAAACAGCCGGCAGCGAATCTTGACTGCCGGCTACATGGCGCTGTATATCATTTTCCTGAGCCAGCGATGTGCGGGGTCGATGTTCATGGCTTCATGCCAGTACTGCATCACTGGAATGCTCGGAAGCACGAAGGGTGGTTGCAGGATTCTTAAAAAGGTGACATCCAGGGCTTCCGCCAGCTTTCGGGGCAGGGTGACCAGATAGGGCGTATCCTTCAAGATCTGGGGGATCACCAGAATATGGGGCACCTGCAAGGCAACATTCCTTTTGATTCCCTGTTTTTTAAGACTTTTTTCCAACCGATCCTTTCTACCACTTGGAGCAAAAATAATATGAGAAGCCGTCTGATACTTCTCCAGAGTCAATTCACTTCTGATCTGTTGATGATCACTACTCACCATACAAACAAACTCATCATCAAACAGCTTTTGCTGAAATATCCCCGGACTGACATCCTTGTTTCCGATGATCAGATCAAACGTTCCCGAATCCAGGCCTTGTTGAGGATCTAATGTGGCTGGAGCCAGAACTTCGAGTTTCACGGAGGGCGCCTGCTGCGAGAGCAATCTCATCAATGGCGGCAGTATGACGGTTTCACAATAGTCCGACATGGAGATGGTGAAGGATCGCTCTAGTTTTTCCGGGGTAAACTGATCCGGCAGAACCAGCACATCCTGGATATTTTTCAACGCCATCTGAATGGGTCCTGCCAACTGCTGTGCCCGGGGTGTCGGTCTCATTTTGTTTGAGGTACGGACGAAAAGCGGGTCGTTAAAAAGATTTCTGAGTCGGTCCAGGGCATGACTGATTGCAGACTGGGTTCTGCCCATTCGCTCTCCGGCTCCGGTGATGCTCTCTTCCCGATAAATGCAGTCGAAAATCAAAAGGAGGTTCAAATCGATATTTTTAAGATGAATCGCTTTCATGAGTTTAATTACTATTATTAATTGGACTCATTTTCCGGAACAGAATATCCTGTATTTATCTGGTTATGAAATACCAAATGAGATTTGGCCATTCAAGTCGTAGGTGATCAGCAGTAAAAACGGATCTCTTCAAATTGACTGGATAAAAAGATATTATGACGCATGCTGAGGGGTCCGTGAACCCGGAAAGTATATAACGATGATTTGTGAAGAAAGAGGATAAATATGGGAAAGACACTTTATGAAAAAATATGGGCTAAACATCTGGTGGTTTCAAAACCGGGTGCAGTCCCAATTTTATATGTTGATCAGCATCTCGTCCACGAAGTTACCAGTCCTCAGGCGTTTGAGGGCTTAAGACTGGCCAAGCGCAAAGTCCGACATCCGGACAAAACCATTGCAACTTTGGATCACAGTGTTCCGACCCGGAATCGTCATCTACCGATCGCTGACCCGATTGCAGCGGAACAGGTTGAGACTCTGAAGAATAATTGTCGGGAGCACAATATCAAACTCCTTGATCTATCCAATCCGGACCAGGGAATCATACACGTGATTGCTCCTGAACAGGGCGCAATTATGCCTGGGATGGTTGTTGTGTGTGGAGACAGCCACACGTCTACGCACGGCGCGTTTGGTGCTCTGGCTTTTGGAATCGGGACCTCGGAAGTGGAACATGTCTTTTCGACCCAGACACTGCAGCAGAATAAATCAAAAACCATGCGGGTTCGTTTTGATGGAGATCTGCCGGAAACATCCACTGCCAAGGACATGACGCTGGCGGTGATTGGAAAAATAGGCACGGCAGGTGGTACAGGGCTTGTGATCGAATATACCGGAGAGGCTGTTACACGTCTATCCATGGAGGGGCGCATGACACTCTGCAACATGGCGATTGAATGTGGTGCCCGGGCCGGAATGGTCGCCCCGGATGAGACTACGTTCGCCTACCTGAAAGATAAACCCAATATGCCGACAGGCGCCAAATGGGATCAGGCAGTCGCCGCCTGGAAACAATTAAGCTCTGATTTTGATGCAACCTTTGATGAGAATGTGGTGATCTCTGCCAAAGATATCATCCCCCAAGTAACCTGGGGAACTTCACCGGGTCAGGTGACCGGGATCGATCAAAATGTGCCTTCACCAGACGATTTCTCTGATCCGGAAGAGCAGGAGTCCTGCCGTAAAGCGCTGACTTATATGGGTCTGGAAGGAGGGACGCCAATGACAGAGATTGCGATCGACCATGTGTTTATCGGATCGTGCACTAACGGTCGAATCCAGGACCTGCGGGCAGCGGCCCGGATAGCTGATGGCAAAAAGGTCAACACAGCTGTGACGGCCATTGTGGTTCCCGGCTCAGGCATCATTAAAAAGCAGGCAGAGAAAGAAGGACTTGACCAAATCTTCATCAAGGCAGGTTTCGAATGGCGGGAGCCGGGATGTTCCATGTGTCTGGCCATGAATGATGACGTACTGAAGCCCGGTGACCGATGTGCATCCACATCCAACCGGAATTTTGAAGGCAGGCAGGGAAAAGGCAGCCGCACTCATCTTCTTTCACCCGCAATGGCCGCTGCAGCTGCTATCTCCGGAAAACTTGTCGATGTCAGAATAAATAAATAGACTTATCAATCCTAGAGGAAAAACGTCATGGAACCGTTAACAGTATATGAAGGGATAGCAGCCCTTCTGGATAGAACCAACGTAGATACCGATCAGATTATTCCCAAGCAGTTTCTTAAAAGAGTCAGCCGTTCCGGGTACGGCGCCTATCTGTTTTATGATTGGCGCTTTCTTGAAAACGGCAGCGATAATCCGGATTTTGAACTCAACAAGCAGGCCTTCAAAGGGGCCTCTATTCTGGTGGCTGGAGATAACTTCGGTTGTGGATCTTCCCGTGAGCATGCCCCCTGGTCCATTCTCGACTACGGGTTTCGAGTGGTGGTCTCCACTAGTTTTGCTGATATCTTCTACAACAATTGTTTTAAAAACGGGATATTACCGGCGGTGGTCCAAACTGCTGATCTGTCGCAGCTTATGTCGGAAATCCGTGAAAATGAGGGCGTGCAATTTAAAATCGATCTGGCAGCACAACAGCTGAGTACACCAAAAGGGACTGTGGTCGGCTTTGAAGTAGATGAATTCCGCAAGGAATGTCTGTTGGGTGGACTGGACGATATCTCCTGGACGATGCAGTTCGATTCAGAAATCAGCGAGTTTGAAGAGAAGCAACGTTCAACTGATCCCTGGCTCTGGTCCAGTTGATCTTGTCAGGTGATAACCACCGAGTTGACACTATCGGGAAAAGGGGTGTGGGCCGTTTTATCGGCCTCGGGATCGTTGGTCCACCAGCTCTGATCGATCAGATACCGGAACTGGTACTCCCTTCCCGCTTCCAGTTCCACTTCAATCTTGAAATCCCCGCTTTTTAACTGCTTGAGCTTGTTCTGTTTGGTGTTCCACTTATTGAATTCACCCACCAGGTTAACGGCTTTGGCATCGCCGACCTCTTTTTTATGCAGTTTGAAAGTGAGTCTGCATGTGGGTTTGGTCTTAAAGTAGGTTTTCTTGATACTCATAAAATCCCTCCGAACACGATGGCAGGACTTCGAAAAACGTTTGCATAACAAAACTTTTCAGCAACAGTTATCCAAGTTTCAATTTACTGATTTTGAATCGGAAGAATTCATGATTTTCAGTGAACCCAGATAACAGCAGACAGGATTAGTTCGTATTTCGTGGGGAAACTGTATCAGGTTTGATGAGAATATACAATATTATTAAATTATTAGGTTCTTTTGAGGTTTCTGTTTGCAGGATTTCCGCTGATTTGTTTCGACAGGGTGAAAAAATATTTTTACAATATCGAGATAACGGAACACACGATTCAGAGTGACGATTTCAATTCTCAGGTACGATTGATTCGCAGCATCATCACCTAACTGGAGCGCCGGATGGCATACAAGGCAGTACTCTTTGATCTGGATGGAACCTTGTTGGATACGCTGGAAGACTTGGGCATGGCGGCTAATCGCATGCTGGCGGCGCGACATTATCCTGAGCACCCGCTGGATGCCTACCGTTATTTTGTGGGGGAGGGAGCCCTGAATCTGGTATCCCGGACATTACCTGAAGCAGATAGGGATGATGCAACGATTAACGCTTGTCTGAAGGAGTTTCTGGACGACTACGAAATTAACTGGAAAGTGAAAACACGGCTCTATCCGGGAATTACGGACATGTTGAACTATCTCCAGGGAGAGGGCTACCGCTTGTCGATTCTGTCCAACAAGCCTCAGAATCCCACCCGGAACTGCGTTGATGAGTTTCTGTCACGTTGGCAGTTTGAAGAGGTGTGGGGCAAGAGGGAAGGAATTCCGCGTAAACCGTCTCCTGAAAGTGCGCTGAAAATCGCTGAGATCATGGGACTCTCTCCTGCCGAAATTCTCTATCTGGGAGATACACGAATCGACATGGAAACTGCCAGTAGTGCCGGTATGCTCCCGATAGGGGTACTTTGGGGATTTCGAACAAAAGAAGAGCTTCTCGCCTCTGGTGCTAAAGCCCTGCTCAAAACACCGCTGGATATAGCGGATTTACTGTCGCAATGGTGATAACAGTCTGGGTTTTTGGAAAATCCTCCTTTGAAAGGGATGCAGGGGATGTACATTTGATACTCCCAGTTAATTTACATCAACAAACAATACAACAATAAAATGAAACTTGCCGTTATTTCCGATTCTCATTATGCAATTGATCAGCTTGAAAAACTTCTTAAATTCCTGAAGCGGGAAAAGATTCAGCATCTTGCCCATGCCGGAGATCTGGTGACGGAAGGAGTGGGGGATCTGTTTCAACGATTTTCGGAGATCAACAGTTACATTGCCATTGGGAATTGCGATTATGGGGAAGAATTGGTGACCTTAAACAATCTATCCCATGTGGTGCTGGACACGGTGGTTCAGTTTGAGCTGGAAGGAAAGCATTTTGGGATCTCCCACAAAGACGGCATGGCGCAAAGAGCATTGAAGGGACAGCCGATCGACGTCTTTTTCCACGGCCATACCCATATCACGCGTATCGATGATCATCTACACCCCATGATCATTAATCCTGGGTCTTTGATGGATGGACACGGCTTTCTGTTGCTTGATGTGCCATCTCTACAAATTGACCGCCGGTTTTTATTTGAGTAATAGCTTGAATTCTGTAGACAAAATTGACATTTCCGGTCTCTTCGGGTTAAATACCCTGATATTATTATCGTCAGGGTGAATGTCATTTTGTAATGAGAATTCCAGTCGCTCTGGGATGATTTTGGCTAACGCAACACAGACCTTTCATGAATGTGAGAAACAGAGAAAAGCGAACGATAGCAATAGAGATCATGATTCCGTTGTTGATCATGGTGGTGGGAACGCTGCTCTGCCTGCTCACAGACTTTGATCTTGAGCTGTCAAAACGGTATTTCGATCCTGTGAAAGATGATTGGCCGGCACGTCACCAGCCCCTGATCAATCTCAGCTATCAGTGGGGAACGGCTTTCAGCGCTATTGTCGCCTTCTGGGCGCTGTTTCATTTTTTCGCTTCCTACATGCACCCCCGGTTTCTGGTGAAAAGAGGAGTCGCTCTCTTCCTGCTGCTCAGTATCCTGCTCGGTCCGGTGATGCTGGTAAACGGGGTGATCAAGGATACATGGCGCCGACCAAGGCCCAGAGAAACGGTGGAGCTGGGCGGAAGTCACCCCTATCGCAAAGTTCTTGAGATCTCCCATCGCAGGTTCAGGGGGAAATCGTTTCCGGGTGGACATGCCAGCGCTGGGTTTATCCTGGTGATGTTCTATTTTCTTTTGAAACCAAAAGGCCGGAAATGGGCCGGTCTGGCATTGCTGTTCGGAATCGGCTGGGGGATCTGGCTGAGTTACGTCAGAATCGTGCTTGGGGGACATTTTTTCTCGGACAATTTATATGCTTTTGGGATCAATTGGTTTTTAGTGCTGCTTTTATATTACAAATGGTATCTGCCCTATCAGGAGAAGCATCGGGATCGGGTGTGTTTTTTACCATCTCGCCGCAGGTACATGGTGGGGAGCGTCTCATTGCTTTTGGGGGCGGTGCTGCTGGCTCTACCCTTTTTGATCTACATCCCATTTCGTATCGATTATCCCAAGCGAATCATTGATATCACAACCAAGCCCCGAGCCCTCACTATTAAGGTCCGCGCTAAAAAGGGTGATATTACGGTTATGCATGGTCGGCAGGGGCAAATTGTGATTGGAACCTGGATCAACGGCAAAGCTCTACCTGATATCCAGGCTGAGAGGGAGATGGTGATCACCGAAGATCCTGATCAGTGGCAGATAAACTATACCCTCTCGCCGTCGACATGGTTTTTTTTAGAGTACCAGAGTCATACCGCCGTTTGGATCCCCAAAGGTCTGAGTGTCAAATGGGATCTCTTCACCGAGCTGGGTGAGGTAATTCGAGATGATCTAAAGGTGGACCGTTAGGAGGGGAACAGAAACTTAAAATATGTCTGACGTAACTTTGATTTTCCAATGCAGGTCGCGTCTTGTCATCCCTGGGAAAAAGGGGATCCAGTAAACCAATGTCTGGATTCCGGACCAGATCCGGAATAGCATATTGTTTCCATGATGTCTGCAACGGAGCAGTTCATAAAGAGTATGAGAAGATAGTACTTCCCATAATCCGTCACACTATAATTTCCAGAGGTTTTATGAGTTTAAGACGGTTGCTAAACAATTCAATTCTGAAGTCAAGCCGTTATCAAATTATCAAAACAGACCCCACTCTCAAAAGACACGCCGAGAGCGCATTGAATCTGGATTTGGAATTTATCGTAACCCACAAACTGGCCTCCACCAAGGATTTTTTCTTTATCCAGGTCGGCGCGAATGATGGTATTGGGAACGATGCCATCTATCCGTTGGTGAAAAAATACAAGCTGCACGGAGTTGCTCTTGAACCACAAAAGGATATTTTTAAAGTACTTGAAAAGAATTACGCTGATGAGAAACAGGTTACCTGTGTCAATAAAGCGGTTCATAAAGAAATAAAAGAGATGCCGCTATACAAAATAGACCCCCAGAGTGATCTTACTGGTTTACCGACCTGGGCAACACGTATCGCGTCCTTTGACAGACAGGTGATCAAAAGCCATCGCAAACATATTCCGGACATCGAGAAACGGATTATCCAGGAAACAGTTCTCTGCATTTCATTTGATGATTTGCTGGTCGAACAGAACGTTCAACAGATAGACCTGCTCCAGATCGATGCCGAAGGGTATGATTACGAGATCATCAAAATGGTTGATTTTCAAAAAATCAAACCCTCTATCATCCGTTATGAGCACAAACACTTGAGCAAACAAGACTTTAATGCGTGTCTGGAGCACCTCATTCAAAACGGTTATCGGATACTACACGAGGATTCTGACGTGACGGCGTATTTGGGTTAGAATGTGTGATCCCGGACACCCTATCCGGGATCCAGTCAAGTCAAACACATCCCCTCTGCTTTTCAGTGAGTTTGCGCTGCTATTAAAGCTATTGAATTATAAGAATATCTACACTGTTTTTGAACATGTGTCTCGGAATGTTAATTATTGCTCCAACAGCATTTTATCAATTGAGTTTTCAATCTCTCTATATTCAATAATATTGTCTTTCAGAGAGGTCATTAGTCTCTCTTTCTCAGTGGTAAAAAATGATGGGGCAGGTTGTGCCTCTGTACCATGTGTTTTTTGTAGTTTTTTCTGTTTCTGCATGAATAGTTCTGTTTCATCTCTAATTTTTTGAATCCGCATATTACACAGCACTTCCTGATTTTCAAGCACATCAAGCTTTGTTTTAAGTTGATCTACTTTTGAGAGGACTAATTTGTGTTGTAACGCTTGAAGTTCCGATTTTGTAGCAATGCTTGGCCCTACAATAGCCCAGATTATTGGAACGGCTATCCCAATAAAGGCTCCGATTATCCCCACTGCCCAGGGAATGTTTATGTTTTTCTTCAAGCTAGTTTGATTGTCAGAATCAGACATATAACCTCTTTGGTTTTAGGATTGATCGGTGTAATTGAGAAGACCATCAGCGATTATCAAGCTGATCAAAACCGATGATCTGAATATCTCAACTCCGGCAGGGTTTGCTGCTGGACCCCGCCCGGTGAGCAGGACCGCTCCTGACACCGGTGGTGTTACTTAGCGATCCAGGACCTCTTCAACCACATCCTTGATTTCATCAGCCCCTGGCATGTCCGGTACAATATAAACCAAGGCAACGTATATTGCGGCTATTATGATAAGTGCGGGCAGACTTGTGATAATACGAAACAATGTTTTCTCCCTGACAGAAAATAACTGGTAATCGTTTAGCAGCTATCCAGGCTGTTTTTTTTGTGTGGAAAAAGTGAAATTAAGTACCCTGTCTCCGGAACTAAGTATCCTTTCCCCGGAACTCCCAGCTTCACCTAATTTAACATTTATTCAGTGTCTTTGCCAAATCGGCTTGGCTTCATCGTACAATAGGAACTTCTCTGTTTTTAAGAATGATTTGGTAATACTCCAAAACCTTTTAGATGATGAACTATTACAATACCGATGTTCATACTTAATGCTAGCTTTGCTTCTCTGTTAATCCATGGACTGTTATGGACGTTGTGACCAACAACAAACAACGCAGCACAGCATTTACTCAACACAGATTTGATTTCTCTATCAACCGCTTTTTCATCTTGGTCTGGTAAATCATTTTTTACAAACAGCGGTTTCCCTTGGCATTTTCTGCCTTCTGATTAGAAAAAACTCCGATATTGTGTGCGACTTCTCTATCATTGAAATTGTAAGAAATGAATATTCTACCTGGCATCCATAACTCCAGAAATAAAATTTCACAACCTTAGGTTATTTAATCTAAAACTAGATAAAAACAGTTAGTCAACTTATTTTTTGCTTTCTTCCTTTTTCCTATGAGTAGTAACCCACAAACTATTTTTCCTAGAAAATAAAGATTCAACTCTTTGGGCCGGTTTTACTTTTTTGACCAGACGATGTCAGGAATTGTCCACGTGAGTGTTCGATTGATCTATTTTGCTACAGGTGGATTGTGGCAAATTCGGACAGTTAATATTTACTGAAGTGTGGAATCATTGGTAAGTTCTAAAAATAGGCAAATTTATCATGCACTTAAAAGATTTTAGATTCAAACCGATGCATCAGTTCAAAACTGGTATGGAGGTTGCAATTTAACCAGTCAGTTTAATGAACCGAATTAGATTATAAATTTGATAAAAAATCGCCAACACAAGGAGATTATAATTATGTCAGGAAAACTTGTTAAAATTACCAAAGATACACCATATGTTGCTGATCCCCCTAAGCACCTAAAAACGTTTGCATACCCAATGGTAAACCCCAAGACCTGTCCGGGTGCTCAAGTGGAATTCCACCTCACAGAGATTACGAAAGAAGGTGAAGCACTGGATGACGTTCATGCTGATGAAGACCACGTATTCTATGTCCTTTCCGGGCGAGCAACTGCAAAAGTCGGCGATGATGAATATCTGTGTGAGCAGGGTGATGCGCTTTGGGTGCCAAAGGGTGAGACACACAACTTTAAACCGCTTGGTGGTGAAACCTTCCGTATCGGTGTTGTTTTTGCTCCGGCGAGACCTATCTGGGGTTAATTACTCACATCCAAGATTGCTGCATTTTGTTCTCCCTAGTAGAGATTGAGCTCGTTGCGGAAACAGGTAACAAGCTTCAATGTCCATGAGCAGATTCGGGTTGAACCCTGATTGTTAAAAGGATTCAACCCACCAAATTATTGGTGGAAACCGGGTCTTCAAGCTTATTGAATTCCAAATTCCTTCATCTTTCGATACAGAGTGCTTCTAGCGATATTCAGCTGCCGTGCAGCCTCGGATATATTGCCGTCTGACTCCTTCAGCGCATTTTCCAGAATTTCCCGAAACCCCTGTTGAAATGTCACTACCGGCTTCTGTTCTTTTTTATCGACCGATCGATATCGAACCGGCAGGTGCTCTAGTTGGATGGTCTGTCCGCCACAGAGCAGCAGAGCTCTTTCTAAAGCATTTTCCATTTCACGAACATTCCCGGGCCAACGATAGGATTGCAGGAACTTCATTACTTCATTGGATATCTCCGGTTTAGTGGTCTTCATCTGTTGGCAGAGTCGATTCAAAATATGGTCAATCAGCAGGTTGACATCTACTTTTCTTTCCCTCAGGGGGGGGATAAAAATCTCCATCACATTCAGCCTGTAGTACAGGTCCTCTCGAAAACTTCCCGCGTCAACACGGGTCATCAAATCGATATTACTGGCGGTAATAATTCGAACATCAACGGGCAGGGTCTGATTGTCACCCAGTCTCATGATTTCATTCTGTTGCAATACCCTTAAGAGTTTGGATTGCATCTCCAGGGGCAGACTATTGATCTCATCCAGAAACAGAGTGCCGTTATTGGCCAATTCAAATTTACCCATCATTCCTTTCTGCCTTGCACCGGTAAACGCACCGCCTCTATATCCAAACAGTTCAGATTCAATCAGATCCCGGGGGATTGTGGCACAGGAAATAGCTACAAACGGGTCATTCTTTCGATGGCTGTGACTGTGTATTGCATGTGCAAAGAGCTCCTTTCCGGTACCACTTTCGCCTATGATCATGACTCTTGAATTTGTCTTGGCCGCTATTTTAGCCAATTCAATCTGCCTCAGGAATTTGGAATCCTTGCCCTTAATATCCACAAATTCATATTTGGCGTAATTACCAGCTATCTCTCTGACAATATTTACCATTTGACGTTTTTCCGTCACAGTGACAATTGAACCCAGTGATTTTAGATTTTCAGTTTGTATTGAGGCGATGCGAGACATGAAGGACTGGATCCCTATCGCTGTATTAAAATTAATTTCAGTTGCTTCCAGGTCTTCTCCTGTATCCAGGTGCAGTTGCAGTCTTTTATCAATCTGGGCAATGTCAAACAGAGATCGACCTACCAGCTGATTGGATTTCAGCCCCAGCATTTTCTGGGTTGTCTGGTTTACATGGGTAATTTGAAATTTACGATTCGTGGCAATGTAGCCATCGGACAGGGAATCATAAATTGAGATCAGCATGGAATTTAACCGCTGGGACTTTTCGATCAACTCTCTTTCTCTGAACTGGCTTTCAATATTTTTCGCCGCGGCTGTAATTAAAGCCAGGGTGTGCTTGTGATAACCGTCCGACCTGCCGGATAAAGTCAAGGCGCCAATCAGTTGGTTTTCGCTGTTTCGGATCGGCGCCGAAGCACATGTCCAGGGATGAAAATTGATATTGAAGTGTTCCGGTCCTGTGATCTGAATGGGTTTCTCCTCATCCAGACAGACACCGATTCCATTAGTACCCGAGTGTTCTGTCGATCGAAGACATCCCGGGACGTAAAAATTTTTAACAGCCAGTTTCAGGACATCCTGATCCCCCTGTACCTCTAGGACATAACCCGACTTTTCTGTGAGGATTAAAATGAAACCTGTTCCACCGACCATCATTTTTACCATCTGCATGACAGGAAGCGAGATTTCTAAAATCTCCTTATTGTCCCGCAGGAGTTTTGTAAACTCTTTTTTGGGTAAAACGTCCGGTGATCTTTTTTTGAGTGGATCAAGCCCCATCTCCAAACTTCGCTGCCATGAGGTTAGTATTTCCGGTCTGACCTTTTGATTGGGCTGTTTACGGTGCAGAACGAAGTCTTCCCAGGCTTGTTTCAGCGTGTTTTGATTTGAAGCACTCCTAGATGAGGACTGTTTTGCTGCGTCTGAATTCATTATTAATTAACCTTTTTAGATATCGTGTATATGTCTTCTTCTGCTGAAAGAAGCGCGGAGACCAGATGCTGGTTGTATCTCTTTCAAGCCAAATTTCACGTGATGTGCAGGCGTATCAGCGATAAAAATTCTGTCTGTGTGAATACTGATTACTCGATTCGAGTACTTTACATAGCTTCCCCAGCCAGTGCTGGTGCCTAAGTAGTCTCGAATACTGACTCATCCCAAGAGTGTTTCGATTTAATACAACTGTATCGATTTGTAACACTTAAAGAAGGTTATTGTCCACTCTTATTCTTGTTTGATTTTTTCTAACAAACTAGCAATTATATAAAAAATTTAAGTAGTTATGATGGCATGCGGTTGGTTTTATTAAAAACAGCAGATATTGTGGTACCCACATTGCAGAAAGTATTATTTAAATCGAGAAACGGTAATTATTTTTAGCTGCTTGAACAGGCATCAATTTATCATATACCAAATTGGAGACTATGAATGAAGTTGAAAAAAGAAAAACTCATCGAGTTTTACAAAATGATGCAGACGATTCGGTTATTTGAGGATAGAATCGTTGATTTGTATGCCAGGGGTGCAGTTCCCGGTCTGGCACATTTGTATATTGGGGAAGAGGCTGTTGCGACAGGCGTATGCGACTGTCTGCGGGAAGATGACTATATTACCAGTACCCATCGGGGGCATGGCCATGTGATTGCGAAGGGTGCCAAATTAAACCCGATGATGGCCGAGCTTTTCGGAAAGAAAACCGGTTATTGTAAAGGAAAGGGCGGTTCGATGCATATTGCGGACATGGATGCCGGGATTCTGGGAGCAAATGGAATAGCCGGCGGTGGATTGCCTATTGCTACCGGTGCGGGATGGTCGGCAAAATGGCGCAAGACAGATCAGGTAACAGCCTGTTTTTTCGGTGATGCGTCCTCTAATAACGGGACATTCCATGAAAGCTTGAACCTGGCATCGTTACATAAATTACCGGTTATTTTTGTTTGTGAGAACAATACATACGGCATTTCGGTCAGCCAGGCAAAGCACCAGCCTATTGTCGATATTGCAACGAGGGCAACCGGCTATGATATGCCGGGCGTTATTGTGGATGGAAATGATGTGATAGCAGTCCATGAGGTCGCATCAAAAGCAGTTAAAAGAGCAAGGGCAGGCGAAGGTCCGACTCTGGTGGAGTGTAAAACATACCGTTGGAGAGGCCATCATGAAGGTGACCCTAACCAGGGAGAACGGTATCGAACCAAGGAAGAGATTAAAGCCTGGAAGGAAAAATGTCCCATCGACAAATTGAGGAACAAACTGATTAAAGATGATGCGAAATTGAAGAATAAACTGGCATCAATTGATAAGAAAATTAACAAGGAAATTGATGAGGCGGTGGACTACGCTAATTCATGCGAGTTTCCTTCCATCAATGAAATGTACGAAGACATTTATGCTTAAAGGGGTAATCTGAAAAATGAGAGAAATAACTTATTATGAAGCGCTGAATGAAGCGCTGAGAAGCTGCATGCAGGAGGATGAGCGTGTTGTACTGCTGGGTGAGGATATTGGTAGTTACGGCGGAATTTTTCAGGTAACGAAGGGGCTGCTGGCCGAATTCGGAACTGAACGGGTTGTAGATACGCCGATTTCCGAAGCGGGATTTGTGGGAGCCTCGATAGGTGCTGCCTTGACCGGAATGAGGCCGGTGGCTGAAATCATGTTTATCGATTTCACCACAGCCTGCATGGATATGATCATCAATCAAATGGCCAAAATGCGCTATATGTTCGGGGGAAAGGGCAAGGTCCCCATGGTCCTGCGGGTGAATATTGGTGCCGGGCGGGGTACGGCGGCCCAGCACTCCCAGAGTTTTCACTCCTTGTTTATGCATATACCCGGTCTAGTGGTGGTCACCCCATCCACGCCCTACGATGCCAAGGGCCTGCTTATAGAAGCGATTAAAGACGACAATCCTGTTATTTTTGTTGAACATAAACGGCTCTATATGAGTAAGGGTGATGTCCCCGAAGAGAGTTATCGAATTCCTTTTGGAAAAGCAGACATTAAACGTGAGGGAAAAGACGTCACGGTTGTGGCGACACACGCCCTGGTAGTGGAAGCGCTTGCAGCTGCAGAGGAATTGAGTAAAAAAGGTATCGAAGTGGAGGTCGTGGATCCCATGACCTTGACACCGCTGGACAAGGAGACCATCCTCAATTCGGTGAAAAAAACAGGGCGGCTGCTGGTGGCAGACGAGGATCATAAAACATGTGGTGTAGGTGCTGAAATCTCCGCCATTGTTGCTGAAGAATGTATTGAATATCTAAAATCTCCTATTCTAAGAAATTGCTCGCCGGACACACCGGTGCCGTTTTCTCCGCCATTGGAGAAGTGCTTTATGTTCGGAAAAGAGAGATTAACTGAATCGATCAACACGCTGATGACATATCAATAAGAGAGGAGGTTTAGATTGGCTACGGAAGTTGTAATCCCCATGCTGGGTGTAACTGTTGAAACCGGTACCATTGTCGAGTGGTTGAAACAAGAAGGTGACGAAATTCAAAAAGGTGAGAGTATATTCGCCGTGGAGGCTGACAAAGTTTCAACAGAGGTGGAATCTCCGGCAACGGGTATTCTGGCTAAAATCCTCCTGGCAGAGAATGAAACCGTACCTGTCCTCACGGTTGTTGGTGTTATTACCGAGCCGGGAGAAGAGGTGCCTGAGATGTATCTGCAGGGCAACATAATAGGCGGTTCGGAGGAAGTTGATGTCAAGCCTGATGTAGCTCCTGCAGCAGTTGAAAAGACTTCAGCCCCCACTCCCGCACCTGTTTCCGCCTCGCAGGGTCCGATAAGGGCCATGCCGGCAGCCAGAAAACTGGCGACAGATCAGGGGCTGGATTTGGCATTTGTTCAGGGAACCGGACCTGACGGAGTGATACAGTTGAAAGATGTTGAGAATAGTGTTCAGCAGCAGGGGGCGTCCGGAGCAAAAGCCTCAAGCCTGGCCCGTGGGTTGGCAGACAAATCCGGTCTGTCGCTGGAAGGTGTCACCGGTAGCGGTGTTCGCGGGCGGGTCATGAGATCGGATGTGGCCCAGGCGCTTGAAGATGCATCCCGTCCGCAACTGGGTAAAATCATTCCCATGGACAATATGCGCCAGGTTATCTCGCGCCGCATGTGTGAAAGCAAGTTCTCGGCTCCTCACATCTATTTTTTCAGTGATATCAATATGGATCCGTTGCTGGCATATCGCCGGCAGATTGTCCCTGAATTTGAAAATACATTTGGTCTCAGACCTTCCATCAATGATTTTCTCATTAAGGCGGTCGCGCTCACGATTTTGGAAAATCCGTTGTTAAATGCGACACTGCAGGATAATCAGGTTGTTATTCAGCCTGAGATCAATGTCTGCCTGGCCGTTGCGTTACCCGATGGTCTGATTACGCCGGCCATCGCCAATGCTGATCGGGAGGGGTTGGCGGATGTGGTCAGGCAACGCTCCGATCTGGTTCGAAGAGCCAAAACCGGTCAGCTGGAGTTGGCAGAACTGCAGCGGGGTACATTTACGATCAGCAGCCTGGCCAGTTTTGATGTGGACTACTTTACGGCTATTATCAATCCGCCCCAAAGCGGCATACTGTCTGTCGGGCAGACGCGTGACTCGCTTTACCTTGATAACGGTGACGTGAAATCTCGCAAAGTGGCCACATTCGGGTTGTCAGTCGACCATCGGATTATTGATGGTGTAGTGGCGGCCGGTTTCCTGCAGGATCTGAAGAAGAAATTGCAAAATCCGGGTTTCACATTTCTACACATTTAGCGAGGCATTGAACCATGAAGTACGATTTGGCCATCATTGGAGGTGGACCCGGCGGATACGTTGGCGCGATTGTTGGCGCTCAGCACGGACTGAAAGTACTCTTGATTGAGCGGGGCTCCCTCGGGGGCACCTGCTTGAATCGGGGATGCATTCCCACCAAAAGCTGGATACAGGACTCAAAAGTATATAAAGAAACCGTTACCTCACAGGTATTAAAAGGAACCGCTAGTGTGTCCTTTGATTCCGCCAAGATGCTGCAACGTAAACAGAAGGTGGTCTCAACCCTGGTTGGCGGTGTGGGTGGTTTGTTGAAAAGTAATCAGGTAACTGTAATTACGGGAACCGGGGAACTGATGGCCCCCGGGCGCCTGAGGGTGATCCAGGATGATGGTAACATCACCGTTTTCGAGGCTGAAAATATCATCCTGGCGACGGGTTCACGACCGGCAGTGCCACCCTTTATTAAAATAGACGGTAAGTTTGTGCAGACTACCGATGAAGCGCTTGAATCGTCCGAGATCCCTGAAAAAACGGTTATTGTCGGTGGTGGTGTGATCGGCATGGAGATGGCCACGATCTATCTCAATCTGGGATCAAAGGTTACCATCGTGGAACTGTTGCCGGATATCATAACCACCGAGGACGCTGACGTTCGCAAACTGATGCGGAAGCTTCTGATCAGTAAAGGTGCAGATATTCATATAAAGTCAAAGGTAACAGATGTTGCTGTCCAGAAAGACTCGGTTGACGTCAGTTTTGAAGACGAGGCGGGTGCTTTGCACCAACTCAACGTTGACAAGGTTCTGGTAGCGACGGGTAGAACCCCGGTAACAGACGGGCTGGGTCTTGACAAGCTGGGAATTGAAATGAACGGACCTTTTGTGAAGGTTGATGAGCGTTGTGCCACTAACATAAGGGGAATTTACGCCATCGGAGATCTGGTGGGGGGGTTGATGCTGGCTCACAAAGCATCAGCTGAAGCGGAAATGGTTATCGGTGGTCTATCCGGACAGCGGACAACTATTAAAACGGCTCTAATTCCACGGTGCGTCTGGGGGTTGACG
>Ga0075122_10000504_pt1 | contig 30613 bp, 25 predicted proteins | sample AntAceMetag02UKB_FD_69790 | JGI IMG/M metagenome (GOLD analysis project Ga0075122, IMG submission 69790) | Saline lake microbial communities from Ace Lake, Antarctica - Antarctic Ace Lake Metagenome 02UKB | ecosystem: Environmental > Aquatic > Non-marine Saline and Alkaline > Saline | place...
AACCGGAAGAAGGTAATCGGCCCTTGTCTAGTAAAGATGTCCGATTTACTTATGGTGGAGCCCAGTTCGATTTAGTTTTAACCTTCGGAGTGGATAAGTTGACTGACTTGGGTGACTTGTATCAAAAAAATCAGAATTTGTTTGACACGAAGGAAAAAGTCTTTCATTTTTATCGAGAAAAACAAGCCGGTTTGTCTCAAAGAACAGTCGAGTTGATTAGCCAATTAAAGTTTCCTTTCGGAGAAGATGTGGCTACCAATTTAGCTCTAGGAATTGAAAAAGCCAGTCGTAATTTCAGTCCTGAATTTAGCAATACTCAGACTTTTGAGCTTTTTGCTTATTGTTTACGGGCCGGAGCTCGTCGGGGTTCTCCGGCAGTTCAACCGAAAGAGGAAAAATTGATCGAGCGACCTTCTTTAAGTCCGGAAGCACCACCAATTGAACAAACAGAGAAGAAAGAAGCAGGTCAGAAAGAAGCTCCTCAGGAGTGGCTTCAGCCAAAGATCTATAAGAGTAATACCCGTTTGTAAAAACTTATAAAAGACAGAGAAGATAGAGAGGCTTGTTCTCCCCGATTTTTTTTGTTACAATTCGCATGCATTATGTCGCTTAAGATTGCAGAGAAAAAGAAAATTATTAAGAAGTTTGCTCAGAACAAGAACGATACCGGTTCCCCGGAAGTTCAGACGGCTTTGCTGAGTGAGAAAATTAAACGTCTCGCTTCTCATTTAAAGGAGCATGGCAAGGACGTTCATTCTCGTCGAGGTTTACTTTCGATGGTTTCCAAGCGACGTCGGCTATTAAATTATCTTAAAGAAAAGGATGAAAAAAGATTCGAAACCCTTACAAATAACATCTGAGTCACTTCCTCTTGGTAACAAGGAATTAATCTTAGAAACCGGTCGGTTCGCTTTCCAGGCGAACGGAGCTGTTTTGGCACGTTACGGTGATACGGTTGTTCAAGCAACGGTAGTTAGTGCCCCACCCAGAAGAGAACTTGATTACTTCCCGCTCCAAGTTGAATATGAAGAAAGACTTTATGCTGGTGGCTTGATCAAGGGTTCTCGTTGGGTTAAAAGAGAAGGTAAGCCTAGCGAGGCGTCCATTTTAATCGCTCGATTGATTGATCGTTCGATTCGTCCTCTTTTCCCGAAAGACTATAAACAAGAAGTTCAAGTAATTATTACCGTTCTTTCAGTTGATGGTGAAAATGATCCGGCTATTTTAGGAGCGGTGGCCACTTCAGCGGCTCTTTCAATTTCTGACATTCCTTGGAATGGGCCGATTGGAATCTTGAAGTCGGGTTTGGTTAAAGAGAAGAGCAAGACTCCTTTCTTGATTAATCCTACTCATCAAGAATCGGAATATTCCGAAATGGATTTGATCGTTAGCTCGACCAAGCAAGCGGTTATTATGTTGGAAGGAGAAGCCAAGGAAGTCGATGAAAAAACCTTGCTTAAAGGAATTGATTTTGCTTTTGTCGAAGCACAAAAGATCATTGGTTTAATCGAAAAATTGCAAAAGAAGGTGGGCAAGACCAAGCAAGCGATTGTCAAGTCAGAAATTGACGAAAAGTTAGTGGCGAAGATTAAAAAAGAAGTGATGCCGCAGATTGCCAAGGAAATAGAAAAAGAAGCCAATCAGGGCGAGTCGTTCGGTTGGTTGGATGATTTGAGACAAAAACAATTGAATCGTCTCGGTGAAGAAAAAGGAACGGAAGTAAGACAAGCAATGGATGAAGGCTTGAAGGAAGTTTTACATCACTTGATTGAGAAAAAAGGTAAGCGAGTTGATGGTCGTGGGCCCGAAGAGATCAGAACTTTGGGGATGGAAACTAATATTTTACCGCGAACTCACGGTTCGGCTAGTTTTCGGCGAGGGAAGACCCAAGCTTTAACAATTACGACTTTGGGTTCACCGTCTCTGGAACAATTGATCGAAAGTGCTGAAGGCGAAGAAAGTAAGCGCTATATGCATCATTATAATTTCCCGCCTTATTCGGTGGGTGAATGTGGCCGGACGGGTTGGCCGTCTCGGAGAGAAATTGGCCACGGAGCTTTAGCGGAAAGAGCTCTTGAACCGGCGATTCCGGAAGAAAGTGAATTCCCCTACACCATTAGGGTTGTTTCCGAAATAATGTCTTCCAACGGTTCAACTTCAATGGCCGCGGTTTGTGGTTCGACTTTGTCTTTAATGGACGCTGGAGTGCCTATTAAAACTCCAATCGCAGGAATTGCCATGGGCAAGATGGGTAAAGTGATCCTTTCTGATATCACTGGTTTAGAAGATTTCAATGGCGATATGGACTTTAAAGTTACCGGAAGTGAAAAGGGAATTACCGCGATTCAATTGGACGTTAAGGCGCTTGACTTTGATTTAAAGCTATTAGAAAAAGCGTTGGCACAAGCCAAAAAAGGTCGATTGTTTATTTTAGGAGAGATGCTTAAAGTGATGCCCAAGACAAGAACTAAGTTATCTCGTTTTGCTCCCAAAGTTAAAGCGGTCAAGATTCCAGTGGAGAAAATTGGAGAATTGATTGGTCCAGGTGGTAAAACTATCAAAGAGATTATTGCTAAAACAGGAGCCGCGATTGATGTTGAAGATGATGGTCGAGTTTTGATTTCTTCTCCGGATAACAAAGTAGTTGAAGAAGCAAAAGAATGGGTTAAGAGTTTGGTCCAAGAGATAAAAGCAGGAATGACTTTCGAAGGTGAAGTGAAGCGAATTGAACCTTTTGGTGCCTTTGTGGGAATTACACCTAACAAGCAGGGCTTGGTTCACGTTTCGCGGATGTCGAAAGAATTTGTAAAAGACCCACATCAAATAGTTAAAATTGGTCAAAAAGTTTCGGTGACGGTAACCGAGATCGACAAAATGGGAAGAATTAATTTGTCGATGGTGTAAACTTAAGACATAAGATAGGGACAAGATACATGCCTGCCAAAAGTGAAAGTCTGACAGAGATTAAGGAACTAAAAGAAAAGATAGCTCAAACTCGTTTTCCTCAAGACTTACAAGAGAAAGTAACTCAAATGGTCGATCGTTTGGAGCGACGGATTCGTTATGGCGGTGAGTTTTCTGCTCAGCACGAACGGGTTGAGCTTTATTTGGATTGGATTGTTTCTTTGCCTTGGTTCAAGCGCTCGCGAGATATATTAGAATTGGATCGGGCCAGACAGGTTTTAGACAAGCACCACCATGGTCTAGATCAAGTGAAAGATCGAATTCTAGAATACATGGCGGTTTTAAATTTACGCAGTCGAAAAGAAGCCAAAACGAGCGATTCTCTTTTTAAACTAGTTCGAGCGCCAATTTTATGTTTTGTCGGTTTGGTGGGAACCGGTAAGACAACGATCGCTTTTTCGATCGCTGAAGCCATGGGGAGAGAAATTGTTCGGATTCCTTTTGGCGGCTTGGGTGACCCGTTGGATTTACGGGGCCAGTCTCGTTTGCGGCCTGATGCCGAACCGGGCTTGGTGATTAAAGCTTTAAGAAGGGCCAAAGCAAAAAATCCGGTTATTCTTTTGGACGAAATTGACCGAGTCACCGATGAAGGCAGAGCGAGCATTATGGGCGTCTTGGTTGAGTTGCTCGATCCGGAACAAAACATGGCTTTCAGAGATCATTTTATTGATTATCCGGTTGACTTATCTGAAGTGATGTTTATTGCCACTTGCAACAACACTACCAGTATCGCGACAGCGGTTTTAGATCGTTTGGAACCGATTCAAATGCCCTCTTATTCTGATGATGAAAAAATTGCCATCGGGAAAGATTACGTCTTGCCGCAAGCTTTGACGGAAACAGGTTTAGACAAAGACACGGTTACTATTGATCCTCAGCTTTGGCCTAAAATTGTTCGTCCGTTAGGTTTTGACGCGGGAATCAGAACCTTGGAAAGGAATATCAAAGGAATTTGTCGTAAAATCGCTCGTTTGGTGGTTGAAGATAAGGGGAAAAAGTTTCATTTAACTGAAGCTAATATAAAAGACTATTTGCCGACTTGGTAAAAATGGTAGGAACAAAAAATGGACGAAAAAGAAGATTTAAAAAAGATTGAAGATAAAATATCTCAGTGTCGAAATTGTTCTCTTTGGCACTATCCTAAAGCTGTTCCCGGCGAAGGCCCAATTAATTCTCGAGTGATGTTTGTCGGTGAAGCACCGGGATATCATGAATCAGTTCAAGGACGTCCCTTTGTTGGTGCCGCAGGCAAATTGCTCGACCAATTGTTGGGCTCGATTAATTTAAAAAGAGAAAATGTTTTTATTGGCAACATGCTTAAACATCGACCGCCCGATAATCGTGACCCTTTGCCTCAAGAAATTGAAGTCTGCAAGCCTTTTCTGGATGGACAAATTAAAGCGATCAAACCAGAGGTAATTGTCACTTTGGGGAGGTTCTCGATGAATAAATTTTTACCGGAAGAATATATTTCTCAAGCTCACGGTCGAGTCAGAAAAATTAATTATTTGGGGCTTGAGCAAATCTTGTTTCCCCTGTATCATCCGGCTGCAGGGTTGAGAAATGGCCAGATTCTAGAAGCGTTGAAAACAGATTTTCTTGCTTTAGGGCGATTTTTAAAAACAGTGACAATCGATTCTGGCCAGACAAATAATCCAAGTGGACTTGATAAACCCAAGGAAGAACAATTATCTTTAGTTAATTAAAAATGTCATAATTAGAAAAATGCAAAACAAAATTTTAAGAATCCTCTCTTTGGGAAAGTTCGGCGAAGTCACTCAAAATTTTTTCGTTTACCAGTTCGGTCATGATTTATTGATTGTGGATTGTGGTTTAGGTTTTTCCGACCAGGATGACGAGGCAATTGTTTTACCCGACTTCTCTTACTTGGAGAAAAGCAATTTCAAGATCCAAGGCCTGGTTTTAACTCACGGCCATGAAGACCATATCGGTGGCTTGAGTTATTTTCTTTCTCGGACCAAGGCTCGATTTCCAATTTTTGGCTCTCGTTTGACCAGCGCTTTGGCGCAGGCGAAGCTGGATGAAAAATTGATTACTAGTTTCAAGGTTAAAGAAGTTGATTCTCAGGCTCAATTGAAGCTGGGGCCGTTTGATTTAAGTTTTGTCCATGTGACCCATTCGATCCCCGACACTTTTAATTTAGTGATTAAAACCCCGGTGGGATTGGTTTATCACGCGGCTGATTTTAAATTTGACTGGAGTCCGCCCTTGGGCCGGAAAACCGAGGTGGGCAAAATTGCTGAAATTGGTCGAAAAGGGGTCGATTTGCTGGTTTCCGATTGTTTGCGCAGCGAAAAAAGCGGCTACACTTTATCGGAATCAATGATTGAGGAGACTTTGGAGAAGGAAATAAAAAGTTGTCAGGGTAAGTTTTTTGTTACCACCATGTCGTCTAATGTTTCTCGTTGGCAACAAGCAATTAATGTTGCCGCCCGGTTCAATCGTAAAATTGTTCCCCTGGGTCGATCGGTGGAGAAAATTATCGATCTTGCTAATCGACTGGGCTATCTAAAAATTCCCAAAAACAGTCTTTTGGCTCTCGATAAAGCTCATCGTTTGCCTTCTAAACAACTGGCTTTTTTGGTTGCTGGATCACAAGCACAAACCGGTTCGGCTTTGGATAAATTGGCTCGAGGTAAATCGAGAGTGAAGATTCATCCAAAAGATAAAGTGGTTTTTTCGACTGATTATATTCCCGGCAATGAAGTGGCGATTTATGATCTGATTGATCGCTTGTCTCGTCGAGGAGTGGATGTATCTTACTCAGATATTCGTGACAATTTGCACGTTTCTGGCCATGGAGCCCAGCTTGATTTGTCCTTAATGATTGGCTTAACCAAGCCAAATTTTCTGCTTCCGATCGGTGGAGCTTTTCGGCACATGCGCCAGTATTCTGTTCTGGCTCAAAAAATGGGCTATCACGAAGACAAAATTTTGCTGCCTGAGCCAGAACAGACAATTGAAATGCTTGGCCCCAATCAGGTACGCTTAGGCGGAAAAGTCCCAGTACGCCTAAGCACTGTTAAGCAAAAGTGATAAAATGGAAGAGGAGATAAAAACATGCCACGAGGAAGACGTAAAAAAGCTTTTCGAGTTAAACTTAAACCCACCACTCTTTACACCTTTTCCAGCTTGCTCCTTTTCGTCTTAGCGGCTCTTTTAATCCTTTCTTTCTCTGGTCGCGGCATCGTTTTAAATCAAGTTAATCAATTGATGCTTGGTCTTTTTGGTTGGACGGCGATTTTTCTTCCCTTTTTACTCGTCATTGCTGGATTGATGCTTTTTCGTTTAAAGTGGCGAGTTTCCCACCCCAATGTCTTAGTTGGTGGTTTATTGGTTTTTTTCGGCTCATTGGGTTTAACTCGAGCAGGGAGAATTGGTTTTGAACTTTGGTTAGGGCTGACTCCTTTGGTCTCTGCCTTAGGGAGCATTTTGATTTTTATCATTTTGAGCTTTATCGGTTTTGTGATCGCTTTTAATACTTCACTTGAAGAAATGATTGTTTATGTTAGTCAGTTGTTTAACGGAGTCAAGCAAAAGGGAGTTGGCTTTAAATCCAAAGGGACTCTCAAGCCAAATTTCGCCGATAACAAGTCTAAATTTGATTTACCCTCCGATTCGGAGAGTGAAGGTCAGAAAAAGGATGGAAAGGGCAAGCAAGAAGATTCGGCGGCAACGTTGGAATTAGAGAAAAAAGCGGCGACGAATTTACCTTCCGAAGGGCAAGATTGGCGTTATCCCCCACTTTCTTTGCTTAGTGCCCAGGTTTCAACTAAAGCAGATCGGGGCGACGTCAAAAAGAATGCGGAAGTGATTGAGAAAACTTTGGAATCTTTTGGGATTGCCACTCAAGTCAGTGAAGTTAATTATGGTCCGGCGGTGACCCAATATGCTCTGGAAATTGCCTTAGGAACAAAGCTTTCTAAGATTACATCTTTAGCAAATGACATGGCTCTGGCTTTAGCGGCTCCCACTGGACAGATTAGAATCGAAGCTCCAATTCCAGGCAGATCGTTAGTTGGGGTAGAAGTTCCCAATCGAACACCGGAGTTTGTGGGGATGAAAAAAATGCTTTCCTCTGACGAAGTGAAAAAACACAAGTCAAAACTGGCGGTTGGTTTGGGATTGGACGTTTCAGGTCAACCACGAGTAACCGATCTGGCCACTTTGCCTCACATTTTGATCGCTGGAGCTACCGGTAGTGGTAAATCAGTTGCCATCAATTCTTTTATCACCACCATTCTTTTTCGGGCTTCTCCGGCAGAGGTTAAATTCATTTTGGTTGATCCTAAAAGAGTTGAACTAACTCAATATGATGGCATTCCCCATTTAATGACACCAGTGATCGTTGATCCTAAAAATGTTCTTTCGGCTTTGAAATGGGCGGTGTCGGAAATGGATCGTCGCTATAAACTTTTTGCTGAGGTGGGAGCGAGGAACATTGCTGGCTATAATGAAATATCCGGTTTTTCTGCACTCCCATTTTTACTAATCGTTGTCGACGAACTGGCGGATATCATGCTTTTTGCTCCTGCTGAAGTTGAAGATACTATTTGTCGAATTGCCCAAATGGCTCGAGCAACCGGAATCCATCTCATCATTTCCACTCAACGACCGTCGGTGGACGTGATCACCGGTCTTATTAAAGCCAATATTCCTTGTCGATTGGCCTTTAATGTTTCTTCACAAATTGATTCTCGAGTTATTCTCGACACTCCCGGGGCAGAGAAATTGCTCGGTAAGGGAGACATGCTTTTTATTCCCCCAGACCAAGCCAAGCCCTCTCGTATTCAAGGAACCTTTGTCTCTGATAAAGAGACGCAAGCTTTAATTAAATTTATTAAAGAGACCGGGGTTGCTCCTCAGTATACCGAAGAAGTAACCGAAATGGCAGATAAAAAGATCACTCCTTCCGGCAAAATTGCTTCAGTTGAAGAGGCAGAGAGGGATGAGTTTTTTGACCAGGCGATAGAGGTTATTTGTCGTGACAAAAGAGCTTCGGCGTCCCTTCTCCAACGTCGATTAAAATTAGGTTATGCCAGAGCAGCGAGAATCATCGATCAACTGGAAGCCGTGGGGATTGTTGGATCGCCTGAGGGTTCCAAGTCGAGAGAGGTTTTAATTTCCTCTCCTCAAGATTATTTTGATCGGCGGCAAAATGAATCGTGAGCAGTCTGGGTAGTTTGATTAAGGGAGCCAGAAAAAAGAAAAAATTGAGCCGGGAAGAAATTTCCCGAGCGATAAAGATAAAGGTTGAGTTTTTAGAGATGATTGAGAATGAAGATTGGTCTTCTTTTTCTTTGGATCCGATTACGGTTCGCGGTTTCGTTAAGAATTACGCTGAATTTTTAGAACTTGGACAGGAAAGAATTCTGGCTCTTTTCAAAAGAGATTTTCCTTTAGCAATCAAGCCAAAGCGAAGAAATGAACGAGTTTTTTCTTGGACTCCGCAAACAACCACTATTTTAGCGGTGACTCTTTTTGCCTTGGCCTTAGCGGCTTATTTACTTTGGCAATATCTTTCTCTTAAAAATACTCCTTATCTTTAAATTTATCTCTGGTTTTAATGAGAACCAATTCTGGCTGAAGGCACCCGTAACGGCTGTTGAGATTTAGGTGTTAGTGGAACGGAGTTTCAAAAAAAGGGGTTGACTTTTTTGATGTCATCTTTCATTATTTAAGAGGAACTGCCCATGATTGAATCAAACCAAATTATCCTTACTGGTGTCATTGTCCTCCTTGCTTTCCTTTTGCTTATCATTGGCATTCAGGTTTTTTTGATCCTCAATGAATTTAGGAAATCTCTTCGTCAGTTTAATGGTATGATCGGGGGTTTTAAGACGATGACGGACACGGCTACGGAAACTTTTAAAACGGTTGCCGAAAAGTCAACCTCTATTGCTGGTCTCGCCAACTTGGTAAACTTATTTTTGCAAAGAAGAGAAAAGAAAAAATGAGTGAAAAGCAGCCTTCTGGTGTTTTCTTTTCTGGATTAGTTACCGGAGCGGTTTTGGGAATCGGAGCCTATTTTTTTCTTACTTCCACTAAAGAAGGCAAGGAAATCAGTCGGAAGCTAAAATCCAAAGGGAATCAGACATTGGCTGATTTAGGGGATTTAGTTGAAGATTTAGAGGACAAGGGAGAAGAGTTGTGCCATCAAGCTCAAGAGACTCGAGAGAAAGTCAAAGAGAGAGTGGAACAAATTAGCGGGGATTTTGACAAAAAAGAAATTGAAAAGATTCAAGCGAGAGGTCGACAAATGGCCACCCGTTTTTTTACTCGTAAAGGTAAAACTGTACCTCGACATTAGCTTCCCGAGGTAAAACATTGTAGAATTGGGATCAATGAAAGCAGAACGGTTGATTGATGGTTTTATTGGTTTTTTTGAACAAAAAGACCATCGTCAAATAGAAAATGTTTCCTTGGTTCCTCGACAAGACAGTTCGGTTCTTTTTATCACTGCCGGGATGCAATCTTTAGTTCCTTATCTTTTAGGAAAAGAACATCCATTGGGACGCAAGCTTTGTGGTTTACAGCGGATTCTTAGAACCGATGATATTGACAACGTTGGTGACGGTTTTCATCACACCTTTTTTGAAATGTTAGGCAATTGGTCCTTGGGTGATTATTGGAAAAAGGAGGCGATTGGTTTCAGTTTTGAATTTTTGACTCGAGAATTGAAATTGGATCAGAAAAAGATTTTTATTAGCTGTTTCGAAGGCGACGATCAGGTAGAAAAAGATCAAGAATCAGCTCGAGCTTGGCAGTCGGTGGGTATTCCTAAGGAAAGAATTACTTTTTTAGGTCGAAAAGATAATTGGTGGGGGCCAGTTGGTGAAACTGGTCCTTGTGGTCCAGACACGGAAATGTTCGTTGATACCGGCAAGCGCTCTTGTGGTAAAGACTGTGGAGTTGCTTGTAATTGTGGTAAATACGTTGAGATATGGAATAACGTTTTTATGCAATACAACTTTGACCAACAAGGTCAGTATGAACAATTAAAACAAAAGAATGTGGATACTGGCATGGGAGTGGAAAGGGTGACGGCGATTACTGGTGGTTTTAAAGATGACAACTATCGGACTGAGCTTTTTTGGCCGTTAATCGAAAAAGTTGCTTCCCTTTCAGGGCAAAAATATGAATCGAAAAATTACCGATCGATGCGAATTATTGCTGACCATGTTCGGGCGGCTGTTTTTTTGTTAGCCGACGGAGTCGTTCCGGCTAATTTGGGTCAAGGATATGTTTTGAGGAGGTTGCTTCGACGAGCAATCTTGCAGACAATTAACTTGGGAATTAAAGGGGAATCAATTGCCGCGATTGCCCCAACGGCGATCTCTCTTTATCAAAACCGCTATCCTTTTCTAGAAAAGGATCAAAAAGATATCATTGAAGTTTTTCGAGAAGAAGAAGGGAAATTTGGTCGATTGGTTAGCCCTAGTCGATTAGCTAAAAATAAATCGGGATTTGAAAAAATAAGAAAAAAGGGCGGTTCGAAAATGGAAACCATCCGCCGAGCGGCCAATTTTGCTTTTGATTCTTTGGCAACAACCGGGATTCCTTATGATTTCCAATTAGAACAGGCGAAAGAAGTGGGGATTGTTAAATTAAAGAAAGGGACGAAACATTTTAATAAATTTTTCGAACTCAAGAAGCAAGAACATCAAAAAAAATCACGGGCTAGTTTAAAAAAACGTTTTGCTGGTGGACTTAGTGATCGAAGTTCGGAGACGATTAAATTGCACACCGCGGCTCACCTGCTTCATCAGGCTTTGCGAGAAATTTTGGGAACTCATGTCCAGCAATCAGGGAGCAATATTGCTCCTGAAAGATTACGATTTGATTTTACTCATGAAAAGAAATTGACCGATGAGGAGATAAAAAGAATAGAAGTTTTAATCAACCAGAAAGTGGAAGAAAATTTGACGATTGACCTTAAAACTATGAGTCTCGAGGAAGCAGAAAAGGGCGGTGCCTTGGCATTTTTTGCTGATCGTTATCAGGATGAGGTTAAAGTTTATTTCATCGGAGATTTTTCTAAAGAGGTTTGTGGTGGGCCTCATGTTAGTTCCACCAAAGAAATTGGCAATGTTAAGATAAAGAAACAAGAATCAATTGGAGCCGGCAAAAGACGACTCTATCTAGTTTTTAATCTTTGAATTATGAAATTCGGTAGTTTTCTTGCCCAGATTAAAAAGGATAAAAGTGCGGGGAAAAAGAGCCCCTTTTTTGCCTTGAAGATTGATGAAGACAGCGTTCAAGCTTGTTTGTGGTTGGTGGAAAACGGGGAAACTCATGTTCTGATCAGTGGTAGTTTGGAAACTTGGAGTAACGAAGAAGAACTCTTGCAATCAACAGATTCCAGTCTGTCTTCTATTGACGAGTTTCTTAAGCAGAATCAAGAATTTTTCCTTGAGCCAAGTGGGGTCATTTTAGGCTTACCTGCTTCTTGGATAGAGACGGATAAAATTATCCCCCTCAAGCTTAAAATTCTAAAGAAAACCTTTCGTTCCTTAGATTTAAAACCAATTGGTTTTGTGGCCACTCACGAAGCCGTTAGTCATTTCTTTAAAGCGGAAGAAGGAGTCCCTTTAAGTGGGATTTTAGTTGAATTAAAAGAAAAAAAACTTTGTTTAACTTTAGTCAAGTTGGGTAAAATCAAGAACAGTGAGGAAGTAATTCGTTCTCGAGCTCTTCAAGAAGATTTGCTAGAAGGATTATTTCGCTTAAAGGAAGAAATGAGTTTTCCTGCTCGAGTTTTGATTTTTGGTCTAGAAAAAGGTGAACTGGAAGATTTGAGACAACGATTAATTGATTATCCTTGGGCCGATTCGGGAATCGATTTTCTTCACTTGCCTAAAGTGGAGCTTCTGGCCGGTGATTTGCCGATTCAAGCAATCGCTTTAGCGGGTGGCCGAGAAACAGCCGGAGCAAAAACGCTTAATTTGGTGAATGAAGAAAAAAGTGAAAAGGAAGAAGAAACAGGAAAAACAGAAGCGGAAACAGATTCTTTAGCGGGTGAGGAATTTTTGTCGGACAATTTGAGTCGCCAGAAATTGGATTTAGGTTTTGTTAAAAACAAGGATATTAATCAGGAGGTTAATCAAGATATCGATCAGGCGGACAATCAGGATTTGGTTGAAGAAGAAACGGCCCTCGGTTCTCAGTTAGGAGTAGAACCGGAATTGAAAGCTCAAAAAACTTCTCTCTTTTCTGTTTTTGGTTTTTTCAGAAAGTTTTCTTTACCCCGATTCAGTTTACCGAAGTCCAATTTTGTTTTAAAGTCACCCTTGCTTTTAGTTTTTTTCTTGTTGTTTGGCATTTTTGTTCTTGCTTGTGCCGGTTTATGGTTTTTACCTAAAGCGACGGTAGATTTGTATTTAGAATCAAAAACTTCTGAGACTGATTTTTTGGTTCAAGTGGAAGGCGACGGTAACGATGAGGAGATGTTGACTCTTTCGGGACAGACAATCTCGGTTGAACTTTCAACCAGCAAATCTCAAACAGCAACGGGAATTAAACTAGTGGGTGATCCAGCTGTTGGCAAGGTTACGATTTATAATCGGACTTCGCAAAGTAAAGTTTTACCTCAGGGAACTATTTTGACTGGCCCAGATGATCTTGAGTTTACTTTAGACGAAGAAGTGACGGTTGCTTCCCAAAGTGCGGGAGAAGATTACAGTACCGTTCCAGGGAAAGCGGAATCTCAGGCAACTGCAGTTGAAATTGGGACGGAAGGCAATTTGGCTGCCAAGGCAGAATTCGGCTTAGCCAATTTCGCCCGTTCGGATTTTGTTGCTCGGAATGAAGAGGCTTTTAGCGGAGGGATAAGTCGAGAAGTTCAAGCGGTTGCTGATCAAGATTTGGAAGACCTGGAAGCGAGCTTAACTCAAGAATTAGAAGAAAAGGCTCTTTCAGAATTGAGAGCTCAAATTGTTGGCCAAAAAGAATTGATAGAAAATTCTCTTACCCAAAAGATAGTTGATCGAGAGCTTAGCGCTCAAGTTGGAGATCAGGCCCAGGAAGTGAGTCTCGATTTAACCATTGAGTTTTTCGGACTTGTTTTTAGTCGTCAAGAATTGAAGGAATTGGCTAACAGTCAATTAAAAGACTCTGTTCCCGAAGGCTTTGTTCGCCTGGAAGACAAGGATGAATTTGATTTCTCCTTGGAAGACCCAGAGAGCTCAATTTTTCGAGTGGTTTTAAAAACTACTTTGGTACCCACGTTCGATTTGGCCCAAATAAAGAAAGAATTAAAGGGTAAAAAAGTTGGTTTGGCTCAAGAATATTTGCTCAATTTGTCGGGGATCAAAGAGGTCAAAATGAGCTTTGTTCCCAGGTTGCCTGAATTGTTTTTGACTTTGCCTCGAGTCAGCCAAAACATCACCATAGAAACAAAAGTCAATTAAAAATTTATGAAAAACAAATGAGCCTTTATTGTTATTTAAAAGAAGAACGAGAATTGGTTCCTAAAAAGAGCAGGAAATATGGGTTAATTTTCTCTTTTATTTCCCTTTTACTGGGCTTGGTTTTTCTGGCCAATGCTTTCGGGCCGATTTTGGTTTACGAGATTAGAAGTCGGCGGTTTACTCCCAATTTTATTTCCCCCTTGGAAGTTAGGGGAGATCTTTTGGCGGTGGTCGATTACAGTCAGCCTCAAACTTGGTTCCCGACTCAAGTCAGGCAATTCCCCAATCCCAGTAAGATTACTCATTACACTCTTTCAATTCCGAAGTTAGACATAGAAGGCGTGGTTGTTCAAGTTAACGGAAAAGACTTAATGAAAAGTTTGATCCAGTATCCGGGGACCGCTCTGCCTGGCCAATTGGGGAACACGGTTGTTTTTGGTCATTCGGTTTTACCTCAATTTTTTAATTCTAAAGACTACCGGACAATTTTCTCTACTTTACCTACGTTAGAAGAAGAGGATGAAATCTTTCTTAATTTTGACGGAGTGACTTATCGTTATCAAGTTGAAAAAATGGTGGAAGTTTTACCTGAGGACGTTTCGGTTTTAGAACAACACTACGATCGGGAACGTTTAAGCTTGATCACTTGTGTCCCGCCTGGGACATATTTGCGCCGGTTAGTGGTTCGGGCTGGTTTGGTTTATTGACATGGCCCAGAAACTTTTAGGGGTTGATTACGGTTTGAAGAAGGTAGGCTTGGCTTTTTTTGACGGTTTTTTGATTGAACCAATCGGAGTTTTAGTGGGAGAAAAAGACAATCGCTTAATTAACAAGGTTTTACAGTTGGCGATTCGGTTGGAGGTGAACAAGATTATTGTTGGCCTACCTCAAAGGGGTCCTTTTTTAAAACCAGCTCGTGAGTTCATTAGAAAGCTAAAACTTTCGACCCAGATTGAGGTTGAAGAAACTCAAGAAATCTTGACGACCAAGGAAGCTCTTGCTAGAATGAAGGAAACCGGTGGAAGTTGGCAAAAAAGAGCGGCCAAAGAAGATGCGGTGGCTGCAGCGATTTTATTAGAGGATTACTTAGCCGGATTAACAAATGTTTAAAAATATTATTGCTCCCGTTCAGGCCTGGCTTCTTTCTCGCGGTACCTGTGTTGGTTGTGGAGCTCCTTTGGACAAAGGTAAAAAAGAAAAACATGCCAACGGAACGACCAAAATTACTTGTTCTTGCGGTCGGATTTATATTTACAATCCGAAAACAAAGAAATATCGTCGTGCCCTTTTTGAAGAAGTTTAAAATCCCCTTTATCTTTCTCTTTTTGTTAGCGGCTCTTTTTTCAGGAGTCTATTTTTGGTGGCAGAAAAATTTGGAGCCAGTTTCCTTGACGAGCAAAGAAACCGCTTTCGTGATTGAAAAAGGGGAAAGCTTGGGTGAAATAGCCTTTAATTTAAAAGAGAAAAATTTAATTCGCCATCCGTTCGCCTTCAAGCTTTACGTTATGGTTAATAATTTAAGCGGCCAATTGCAGGCTGGCTATTTTAAGCTTAGTTCGGCCAGTTCGGCTCAAGAAATGGCTAATCAGTTAACTCATGGAGCAACTGATATTTGGCTTACTTTTCCGGAAGGTTGGCGTCGAGAAGAATATGCTGTTCGATTAGCCAATAATTTACCCAATTTCGAGGCAGATCGATTTATTACTTTAACTAGCGGTTTTGAAGGTCAGCTTTTTCCGGACACTTATTTGATTCCTCGTCAAGCTGGGGCGATTGAAGTAATTGAGGTTTTACAAAATAATTTTGACAAAAAAGTTGATCAAGAATTGCTTGATGAGGCTCGAGATCGAGGTTTGAGTAAAAATGAGCTTCTAACGCTGGCTTCTCTGGTAGAAAGGGAAGTCCGAAACGAAACCGATCGAGCTTTAGTGGCGGGAATCATTAAAAAAAGATTGGCCAATGACTGGCCACTTCAGATTGATGCCACCTTGCAATATACCAAGGCCAGTCGATCTTGCCGAGATGAATTAGATTGCGAATGGTGGCCAATAGCTCTAAGCTTCGACAAACAACTTGCTTCTCCTTTTAATACTTACCAAGAAAAAGGCTTACCGCCGCAACCAATTTGCAATCCTAGCCTTAGCGCGATCAAGGCTTCTGTTTGGTCGAAAGAAAGCGATTATTGGTTTTACCTTTCCGACGGTCAAGGAAAAACTCATTTCGGTAGAACCGCTGAAGAACACGCTCTTAATATTCAAAAATATCTTTGAAATAATTACAGCCATATATTCCCTTGACAAACCGGTTCAGTTTGTGGTAAATTTGCCCCTAGCTTTTATTTGATTGGTTGCTTTTAAAGAAAGCAAGCGCGTCTTCTCGCGCTTGTCTTAGTTTAGACAAAATTGTGAGTTTTGTCCCCAAAATCGGACCAAAGTCAAACAGTAATAAAAAATGAAAAGTCAAACCAACACTCGTCAATATTTGGGTAATCCCAAACTGGATTTGCCCGTTCTTGATTTAATTGGTCTGCAAAAAGATTCTTATCAACTGTTTCTAAATAAAGACATTCGTGATTTGCTCTCAGAAGTTTCTCCGATCGAGGATTTTACGGGTAAAAACTGGGAACTTTCTTTTGGTCAACATCGTTTCAGCAAGCCTCGTTACTCTCCTCAACAAGCTTTAGAAAAAGATGTTTCTTTTGAAGCCTCTTTAAAGGTGGAAACAATTTTGCTTAATAAGAGAACGGGTAAAAGTAAAAAAGCGGAAGTCTTTTTGGGAGACATTCCTCAAATGACTCCGACGGGAACTTTCATTGTTAACGGGATTGAACGAGTCGTGATTAACCAAATTATTCGGGCGCCGGGAGCTTATTTCTCAGGGGGGATTGATCGCTCTTCGGGCAGAATGCTTTACACGGCTGAGATTAGACCACTTCGTGGCTCTTGGTTAGAATTTTTTGTCAACCGCGACAACAGTATTAGTGTTCGAATTGATCGTCGACGTAAATTTCCAGTAACGGTCTTTTTGCGAGCTTTAGGTTTGTCTGAGGATCAACAAATTTTAGAAGCTTTTGGGATTAAGAAATCTGACGACCCAGCGGCTCAATATATTTACCAAACTTTAGAAAAAGATGGCACAACCAATGTTCAAGAAGCTCTTCTGGAGATTTATCAAAAAATCCGGCCAGGAGAACCGTCTATTTTAGAAAATGCAACCGAACTTTTTGAAGAGATGTTCGCCAATCCTCGGCGTTATACTTTGGGTAAAGTTGGCCGTTTTAAACTCAATAAAAAACTGGCTCGAACCATTCCTAACGAAAAATCGACTTGGTTGTTGCAGACGGAAGATGTTTTAAAAACAATTGGTTATTTGATCAATTTGCAAGAAGGTAACGGCAACGTTGATGACATTGATCACTTGAGCAACCGTCGGATTAGGCAGGTCGGTGAATTGGTGTCTGAATCAGTTTTTCGTTCCGGACTACTTCGCTTAGAGCGTTCAATTAAGGAAAAAATGAGCTTGACTTCGATTCAAGAGAACCCTTCACCAGTTCAACTAGTTAACGCTCGGCCTTTAATTGCTGCAATTAATGAATTTTTTCGCAGTAATCAATTGTCACAGATTTTGGATCAAACCAATCCGCTCCAAGAGCTTGATAATTTAAGAAGAGCATCTGTTTTTGGTACGGGTGGAATTTCTCGAGAAAGAGCCTCTTTTTCCATTAGAGATATCAACGCTTCCCAGTATGGTCGAATTTGTCCAGTTCGTACCCCTGAAGGGCCCAATATTGGCTTAGTGACTTATTTGGCGATGTATACCCAGGTTAACGAGTATGGTTTTTTGGAAACTCCCTATCGTCGAGTTGAAAAAGTTAACGGTAAAATGAAGGTCAGTAACAAAATAGTTTATTTACCTGCAGATGATGAAGTCAATCATTATATTACCCATACAGGAATTAATATCGACGAAGATAATTTCATTAAAGATTCTTGGGTGCCGGTTCGTTATCAAAATGAATTTTTGGAAGCCCGAGTGAATAAGGTGGAATTTATTGACGCCAGTCCTCGACAAGTGGTAGGAGTTTCCGCTTCTTTGATTCCTTTTTTGGCCAATGATTCTCCTAATCGAGCTTTAATGGGGACTCACATGCAATGCCAAGCAGTTCCTTTGGTAACGCCAGAGGCTCCGGTCGTGGGGACAGGGACGGAAGGTTTGGTTCCTAGGGCAATGGGCAGAGTGATTCAGGCCCGCCATGATGGCAAAATTACTTTTGTTGACGCTAATAAGATCATCTTGCGGATAAAGCCTGGCCAAGATAAAGATCTTGATCGGGGATTGGAAGAAACCTTAATCCGTGGCAATCAAGAGGTTTATTATTTATCTAAATTTAAACGGACTAATCCCTATGGCTCTTGTTATTCACAAAAACCGCTTGTTGAAGTGGGTGAACAGATTAAAAAAGGTGACATTTTAGCCGATGGTCCTTCTTGTGACAAAGGAGAACTAGCCTTGGGCAAAAATCTAACCGTGGCTTATTGCGGTTATGACGGTTTTGAGTATGAAGATGCAATTATTGTCTCCGATCGTTTGGTCAGACAAGATTTATTGACCTCAATTCATATCGGAGAATATGAGGCGGCAGTAGTGGAGACAAAATTAGGGCCGGAAGAATTGACCAAAGACCTTCCCAACACTTCGGATACTGATTTGGCTAAATTGGCTGAAGATGGGATTGTGGTTGTGGGGAGTGAAGTTGGGCCCAATGATATTTTAGTGGGGAAGATTGCCCCTAAAGGAGAAACTGAATTAACGGCTGAAGAAAGGCTTTTACGAGCTATTTTTGGTGAAAAGGCCAGAGAAATTCGCGATACTTCGCTTCGAATGCCGCACGGAGAAAGAGGGACCGTTATTGGAGTTCAGATTTTTGATCGGGATAAGGGAGACGAGTTGGAACCAGGAACGATTAGCAAGATTGTGGTCAAGTTGGCTCAGGAGAGAAAGATTAAAGTGGGTGACAAATTAGCCGGTAGACATGGCAACAAAGGAGTTATTTCTAAGATCGTGGCTCAAGAAGACATGCCTTTTTTGCCCGATGGTACGCCCGTAGATGTTGTTATTTCCCCTTTGTCGGTTCTGAGCCGAATGAACTTAGGCCAACTTTTTGAGACTCATCTTGGTTGGGCGGCGGATAAATTAGGTCAAAAATTTGCGGTGCCGGTTTTTGAAGAAATAGCGGAAGAATATATTATTGGCCAACTAAAAAAGGCTGGTTTGCCTGCCGACGGTAAAGTGGTTTTACAGGATGGTCGAACAGGTAAGCCTTATGACTATCCTAGCGTAGTTGGCGTCGGTTATATTTTGAAATTAGTCCACATGGTTGAAGACAAAACTCATGCTCGTTCTACTGGACCTTATTCATTGGTGACGCAACAACCTTTGGGAGGTAAAGCGCAAATGGGTGGCCAGCGATTGGGAGAAATGGAAGTTTGGGCCCTAGAATCTCATCGAGCGGCTCACACTTTGCAAGAAATGTTAACCATTAAATCTGATGATATTGTTGGTCGGGCTCGGGCTTTTGAGGCAATTGTCAAAGATAAAGATATTCCTGCAGCCTCGGTTCCGGAATCTTTTAAAGTTTTGCGTCGGGAATTGGAAAGTTTAGGCCTGGAGATTGAGTTGCTCGATCCAGTTGAGCTTCCGGTAGAAGATGAAGAGAAGGTTGAAAAAAAGAAGGTTGTCAAAAAAACTAAGAAAGTGACTAAAAAGAAAGAAGATGAAGAGAAGGTTGAAAAAAAGAAGGTTGTCAAAAAAACTAAGAAAGTGACTAAAAAGAAGGAGGAAAAAGCTTAAACAATCATGGCTCAAATGCTTGACTTTGCTGGTTTAAAAATTAAAATTGCCTCGCCCGAGGTAATTAGGTCATGGTCCAACGGTGAAATAGTTAAACCGGAAACGATTAATTACCGGACTTTGCGACCAGAAAAAGATGGTCTTTTCTGTGAACGGATTTTTGGTCCCACCAAAGATTGGGAATGTTATTGTGGTAAATACAAGCGAATTCGCTATCGAGGTGTTGTTTGCGATAAGTGTGGGGTTGAAGTAACTCACTCAAGAGTTAGAAGGGAAAGAATGGGCCACATCTCTTTGGCTTGCCCCGTGGCTCATATTTGGTACTTTAAGGGCATTTCTTCTAAGCTTTCCATTTTATTGGATGTTCCCCCTAAAAGCTTAGAGGCAGTTATTTATTTTTCCCGGTATTTGATTATCGAAGTTGACCTTAAAAAACGAGATCAAGCCTTGAAGTGCTTGGAAGAAGAGTTCCTTAAAAAGAAAGAGGATCTTAAAAAAGAAGTTGAGAAAAGAATTAAAGCGACTGAGAAAGAAGGGAAAAAAGAGTTAAAAGAATTCGCTACCAAGATTAAAAATAAAGAACGTCGGGTTTTAGCCAGAAAAGAGCAATCGTTGAAAACAAAACAAAAAATCCAAAGCTTGAGGGATGAAATGGTTTTGGAAGGAGAACGTTTGGAAGAAATTTATCGGACTTTGAACAACCTAACTCGTTCGATTAAGCTAAACAGCTTACTTTCTGAAGAGGAGCACGATACCTTGCTTCATCATCAAGTGGCCTCTTTTTTCAAGGCGAACATGGGAGCCGAAGCAGTATTGGAGGCAGTTAAAAAACTTAATCTGAATAAATTAGCTCAAGATTTGAAAGAGAAAATTGATCAAACCAAAGGAGCTAATTATCTTAAATTGACGAAGAGGTTAAAAATGGTTGAGTCGCTTAGACGGGCTTTGGTTGATCCAAGCTGGATGATTTTAAATATTGTTCCGGTTATTCCTCCCGATTTGAGACCGATGGTTCAGTTGGTTGGTGGTCGTTTTGCTACTTCTGATTTAAATGACCTTTATCGACGGATTATTAACCGCAATAACAGACTCAAGCACTTAATTAACTTAGGAGCGCCAGCGATCATTTTGCGCAATGAGAAAAGAATGCTTCAAGAGTCGGTTGACAGTTTGATTGACGCCAGCAAACGGCCGGCCAGACGTTATCGTCGGCGAATTCAGCCCCTGCGTTCTCTTTCTGACATGCTCAAAGGAAAACAAGGTCGTTTCAGACAAAACTTACTAGGGAAGAGAGTTGACTACTCGGGTCGAAGCGTGATTGTGGTTGGGCCAGAATTGAAATTAAATCAATGTGGTTTGCCCAAGGAGATGGCTTTGGAAATGTTTAAGCCTTTTGTTTTGAGAGAAATGATTATCAGAGATATTGCTCCTAACGTTAAAAGTGCTCGTAATATTTTTGAACATCGTCCTCCGGAAGTTTTTGATATTTTGGAAGAAATTACCAAAGATCATCCGGTTCTGCTCAATCGGGCCCCAACCTTACACAAATTGGGTTTTCAGGCTTTTTATCCGGTTTTGATCGAAGGAGGAGCAATTAGGTTGCATCCCTGTGTTTGTAAAGGATTCAATGCTGATTTTGACGGTGATCAAATGGCCGTTCATGTTCCTTTGAGCAAAAAAGCCATCAAAGAAGCAAAAGATTTAATGCTTTCCAGCCAAAATTTACTCCGTCCGGCGGACGGTTCAGCGGTAACGATCCCAGATAAAGAAATGGGCTTAGGTTGTTATTTTGTTACCTCAATTGATCACCGTTTAAGTTTGCTAAAGACGGTTTTTGCTTCTCCTCAAGAAGTAATTTTAGCTTATCAAGAAGACAAAGTTGAACTGCGTCGGCCAATTAAATTAAGGCTTGATAAAAAGATTATCGAAACAACCCCGGGCAAGGTTCTTTTCAATGAAATTGTTCCCTCTCAATTAGGTTTTGTTAATTATGCCGTCAAGGGCTCAACGATCAAGTCTTTGATCGGTCGAGCTTTGCAGCTTTCTCCTCACAAAGAGGTGGTTAAGTTTATTGATTCTTTAAAAGAAGTAGGTTTTACTGGAATGACTTTGTCTGGTTTGTCGGTGGGGATTTGGGATCTGGAAATTTATCCTAAAAAAGACGAAGTTATTAAACAAGCGAATGAACAGGTGTCTCAACTCGAGAGTAATTTTACTCAGGGCTTAACTACCTTGCAAGAGAAAAAGCGATTAACCAATCAGGTTTGGATGGACACGACGGAAAAATTAGCTAACTTGACTTGGGAACAGTTTGACAAAGACAACAGTATCCACATTATGGTTGAAGCCGGTATTCGTCGGGTGTCCAAGGACCAGGTCAAACAATTGTCAGCCATGCAAGGATTAGTTAATGATCCGACGGGGAAAATTGTGGAATTGCCCAATAAATCTAATTTTCGTGAAGGGTTATCTGTTTTTGAATATGTCAACAGTGCCCGGGGTGGTCGCAAAGGTTTAACAGACACTGCGCTTAAGACAGCCGATGCCGGTTATCTAACTCGGCGTTTGGTTGATGTTGCTCATGATTTAATTGTTCGCGAGCAGGATTGCGGGACAAAAGAAGGGATCAGTATTTCCCGAGTTGGTTTTAGGAAAGATAACTTTTTTGCTCGCTTATTGGGTCGAATGGTGGCCAAAGATATTGTTGACAAAAAGAGCGAGAAGGTAATTTTAAAAGCAGGTGAATGGGTTAGTGAGGAGAACTTAGAGGTGATTGGAAAAGCCAATCTGGAAGAAGTTTGGGTTCGTTCTCCGTTGACTTGTGAAAGTCGTCATGGAATTTGTGCCTCTTGTTATGGTTGGGACTTTTCGACCAGAAAAATAGTTGAATTGGGTTCTCCTGTTGGAGTCTTGGCGGCTCAATCAATCGGTGAGCCAGGAACTCAATTAACCATGAGAACTCATCATTTGGGAGGAATTGCGGTTTCTGATGTTACCCAAGGCCTACCTCGAGTTGAGGAGTTGTTTGAGGCTCGGACACCTAAGGTTTTGGCTCCTTTGGCAGAGATTGCTGGCAAGGTCAGTCTCAAGGAGACGGAAACGGGAATCAAGATTGTCATTCGGAGCGTGGGGGTTAAACCGGTTGAAGAGAGAGAATATTTGGTCACTGCGGTCAGTAAATTGACAGTTAAAGATGGCCAGTTGGTTGAAGCGGGAGCTCAATTAGTGGCGGGATCTTTAGATATTCGAGGGGTTATGGAGATCCGAGGATTAAGAGCCGCTCAAGAATATTTGGTTAAAGAAATCCAGTCGGTTTATGAATCTCAAGGAATTGAGATCAATGATCGTCATTTCGAAGTGACGGTAAGCAAGATGAGCGACAAGGTTAAAATTGAAACTGCCGGAGACACATCTTTCTTGCCGGGTGAATTAGTTGGCCGATCAACTTTTGAAGAGGAAAACGAACGGGTAATTACTGAGGGTGGCGAAGTGGCTACGGCTCAAGTGACGATTTTAGGAATTACTCGAGCTTCGCTTTATACTGACTCTTGGTTGTCGGCGGCTTCCTTCCAGGAAACAACTAATGTTTTAACTGAGGCGGCGATTGAAGGCAAGACAGATTGGCTTCGAGGTCTTAAAGAAAATGTTATTATTGGTCGATTAATTCCGGTTACTTCTCAACGAGCTAAAATTAACGAATAGATTACAATAATATAAAAATACAAAGATGCCAACTTTTAATCAATTAGCCAAGAGAGGGCGTAAAAAAATCAAAAAGAAAGTCAAAGCCGTGGCTTTGCGGGGTAGTTTTAATACCCAAAAACGAAGAATGGTGGAGACTAAAAATCCTCAAAAGCGAGCAGTAGTCCTGCAAGTCAAAACAATGACGCCCAAAAAACCAAATTCAGCTTTGCGTAAAGTTGCCCGGGTAAGGCTTTCTAATCGACAAGAAGTGACCGCTTACATTCAAGGAGAGGGTCACAATCTCGCTGAGCATGGAGTTGTTTTAGTTCGTGGTGGTCGAGTTAAGGATTTACCGGGAGTAAAATATCATTTAATTCGAGGAAAATTTGACCTTGGTGGTGTCGAAGGCCGAAAAAAGGCTCGATCCAAGTATGGAGTGAGGAAGGGAGGAGTGGTTAAAACCGAAGAAAGTGGTGAATCGACGGTTCCAAAACCGACCGCTTAAGAGAAATGAGAACAGGAGCAGTTAGAAAAAGAACCATCTCCCCTGATCCGGTCTACCAAAGTGTTTTATTGTCTCAATTGGTCAACCGAGTAATGAGGAGCGGCAAAAAATCTGTTGCCCAAAGACAGGTCTATCGAGCCTTGGACATTGTGGGCAAGAAAAGCAAAGAGAATCCGTTGCACATTTTCGAACAGGCAATCGAGAATTTGCGACCCAATATGGAGGTTCGAACTCGTAGAATTGGCGGAGCTGCTTATCAAATCCCGGCACCGGTAAGACAGGAAAGAAAAAATTCTCTTGCTCTTCGCTGGTTGATTCAATCGGCTCGCAATTTACCCAACAGCCAATACCATAATTTTTACGAGAAATTAGCCTCAGAGATTTTGGCAGCTCAAAAGAGGGAGGGAGTGGCAATGAAAAAGAAAGACGATATTCATCGTCAAGCCGAAGCCAACAAAGCTTTCTCTCATTTTAGATGGTAAACTTGACTTAGCTTCCCTGATTTTCTAATCTAGAAGAGGATTCTAATGAATAAAAAAACTCTTCTTTTCGCTTTGGCCATTTTTCTTTTGGCCATTTTTTCTTTTCTTGTCGGTGGATTTTTAAATCGAGGGTCTCGGATTGTTTCCGCTCCTAAAGAGCCGGAGATATTTGTGGCTCGAGAAGTGGTTTCGGCTGAGCGGCAGGATTTAATCGAGTTTGCTCAAGTTTGGCAACAAGCTTTAAGTAAAGATCTAACTTTTGAAGACTATAAAGAATTGGCTTTGGGTGCGGGCGGTCGTTTTAATAACGTGCCAGTTTTGAAAGTTGGCCAGGAAACCCTTTATGGCAATGATTTGAATTATTTGGCTCTTTTCTATGCTTTTGAGGACTATTCTCAGGGGGTGTCGTTGCCGGAGTCAGTTTTGAACGAACTGGCAGACATTGCGATGGAAGATTCTGTCTGGTTGCAAAAAGGAGCAGAAAAAGGTTTGATTAATTTGAATGAATCATTTTTCAATAGTTCGGAAAAAGATTACACCGAAAGGAACCGATTGATTACTTTGTCCAAGAAAGCCTTAGGTCAAGTTTTGATTCCTCGTATTTCCGGAGAATCAGTGGCGATTTGGTTTAACAATGATGGTAGTCCGGACGATTTACCTTTGGAATCAAGAAAACAACTAGCTCTTCAAAAACTAAAACCTATCTATGACCAAATTAAAGCCGGCCAACTGACTTTTAAAGAGGCGGGAGAGATGATCGTCAACGATCAGGAGATTGGTCAAAAATTAGACGCTTCTTATGAAGTTAATGCTTATATGGCTTTTGATCAGGCTTCTCGAGATGAAGGCCCTTTTTCTTTCAAAAATTTAAATCAAGAAGTTTGGTCTCTGGGTGAAGGTCAAGCCTCTGAGATTTTGGTAGGTAAAAATTTACCTGAAGAAGGCGGAGTTGCCGAAGAAAATTTGTTTATTATTATTCGAGTCAATCGAAGAACGGGTACTTTGGAGGCCGAAAGTTCGTCGGAAATGATGGAGGGTTTTATAGAGGAAACCGAGGTGGTTAATTTATGAAAAACATTGTCAAGGTAATTTTTTTGTCGGTTTGTTTATTGGTTGGTTGGTTGGTTTTGCCAAACACCGTTCAGGCTCGAGACCAATATTTTGGTGGCCAAGTCTTTGTTACCGTTGATCAAAGAGGAGTAGATACTCCGATTGGCTTGGACGGAGTAGTTGTTTATCGAGAAGATAATCACTCTTGGTCGTCTCATCGGGGAGTTATCAGTGTGTCTTTGAGTCAGGCAGGAAATTTTGATGAACTGGGTTCTTTAGAAAAAGGTGGTTACGGTTTTTTGTACAATCGCTCTATCGGCGAAGGCTTAGCGAGGGAATGTGGTGACGACGGCCACTGTTGTAGCAATAAAAGCTGCCCGATTATTTCCCTTGGTGGTAATGTTAGCGAAGCTCAGTGTGGCGATCATTATCATTGCAGTCTTTCTTGTGGTAAAGACAATACTCCTCATCGAATTTTGGCTTATTTCCCGGTTAATTATGACTTCAGTAAATTACCACCCGGAATCAATTCCGTATCAGGAGACATGAAAGGTGGCGGTTCTTGGCAGATTCGTCCTAATGGAGCCGATCGGGTTCAGGTTGGCGGGAGCGATTTTACTTTTAATACGTCCCATTTTGGTCAGGTTACTTACGGATCAGGAGAATGGATGCAGGTTGATACTATTAGCAACCAGGGTGGACGAAAGAACGTTAATATTGAATGGATTCCGCCGGGCAACTACAGTTGTACTGACTTGACTTCCAGCGCTGAAGGAGAGGTCAGGGTGGGGGGGCAATTAACTTTTACCTGCGGCAGCTCAATTGACAGTAGCTTGAATTTTGCCAAATATAATTATCGGATTAAACGACCCAGTGATCCGGAGGGACAGTGGCACACCCCTGAGAATTTCTCTGATCGGCCGGATGAGAGCGGAGAATTTGAGATAACTGAAGTGGGCAATTATCAGGTTCAATGTCAGGTTTGTGTTACTTTTCAGGGAGAAGTAGTCTGTACCGATTGGGGCCAAGCTGATTAAAAACCTTGTAAGTTAATTCCCTATTTGTTACAATTCTTACTTAAGTTAGACGAGAGAATACTGCTTCTTTTTTAGTTTAAAGGAGCAGTTTTTGTTGTCTTTAAGAAAAACAATGGCGAATCAAATTAAAGAAGAAACTCAAAAAGACATCCCGATCGATAAAGTTCGAAACATCGGGATTATCGCTCATATTGACGCCGGTAAAACTACTACTACCGAACGGATTTTGTTCTATACCGGTAAGTCCTATAAGATTGGCGATATAGATGCCGGAACAACCCAGATGGATTGGATGGAGCAGGAACAAGAAAGAGGGATTACCATTGTTTCTGCGGCGACAACTACTTTTTGGCGGGATCATCGAATTAATATTATTGATACTCCCGGACACGTTGATTTTACCGCCGAAGTTGAACGTTCATTGCGGGTTTTGGATGGCGGAATTGTTGTTTTTGATGCTGATAAAGGAGTGCAATCTCAATCAGAAACTGTTTGGCGTCAGGCGAATAAATATAATGTTCCTCGAATGTGTTTTGTCAATAAAATGGACAAACTGGGGGCTAATTTCGATAATTGTGTCCAAACAATCAAAGATCGCCTCAACGCTAATCCAGCCATTGTCTGTTTTCCAATCGGAGCGGAAAAAGACTTTGTGGGGGTGGTTTCTGTTTTAGAACAAAAAGCTTTTCTTTGGGATGATCCTAAAGATAAAACTGGAGAAAAATTTAAAACTGCGGCTGTACCGGAAAATTTAAAAGGCAAACTTAAAGAATATCGGGATCAGCTGATTGAACGAGTTGCCGAAAATGTCAACGAGTTAGCCGATAAGTTTTTGGCGGGCGAAGAGATTGGTGATGAGGAATTAAAAGCGGGTTTGCGTCAAGCGACCATTGTCGGTAAATTGGTTCCTGTTTACGCTGGCTCTTCTTTGCGTAATAAAGGAGTTCAGCCTTTGCTCGACGGAGTGATTGCCTTTTTACCTTCTCCTTTAGATGTTCCTTCCGTTAAAGGAATTAATCCGGAAACCGAAGGAGAAGAAACCAGGGAAACAGATTCCCAAGGACCTTTTTCAGCCTTGGTTTTTAAGATTCAGACTGATCCTCATGTTGGCCGAATCAGTTATCTTCGAGTTTACTCTGGGTCTTTGAAGTCTGGAGTATCAATTTTCAATTCTACTAGTCGAACTCAGGAAAGAATTAGTCGCTTATTGCTGATGCACGCTAATGATCGAGAGCAAATTGAGCAAGCTAAAGCGGGAGAAATTGTGGCCGCTGTTGGTTTAAAAGAAACGACTACAGGGGATACTTTGTGTGATAAAAGCAAGCCGATTTTGCTAGAGTCGATCTTTTTCCCGGAACCGGTTATTTCTTTGGCAATCGAACCTAAAACCAAAATTGATCAAGAAAAATTGGGAACTGCTCTTAAAGCTTTGAGCGAAGAAGATCCGACGTTTCAAATCGGGTCTAACCCAGAAACCGGCCAGACTGTCATTTCTGGAATGGGTGAATTGCACCTGGAGATTTTAGTTGATCGGATGAAGCGAGAGTTTGGCGTGGAAGCCAGTACTGGTCGACCTCAAGTGGCTTATCGGGAAACAATTAAAGCCACGGCTAAAGCAGAAGGTAAATATATTCGCCAATCTGGTGGTCGGGGTCAATACGGTCATTGTTGGCTTAGGGTCGAACCCTTGGAGAGGGGGGAAGGAGTTAAGTTTGTTAATGAAATCAAAGGAGCTTCGGTTCCGTCTGAATTTATTCCGGCGGTTAGTAAAGGAGTCATGGAAGCGGTTAGCAAGGGAGTTTTAGCGGGGTATCCGTTAGTTGACTTGAGCGTGGCGCTTTACGATGGGAGCTATCATGAGGTTGATTCTTCAGAAGTGGCTTTCAAAATTGCCGGCTCAATCGCTCTTCAATCGGCGGTTAAGCAAGCTCAATTGATTTTACTTGAACCGATTATGAAAATGGAAGTCAGTGTTCCAGATGATTTTATGGGTGAAGTGATTGGCGATCTTTCTTCTCGGCGAGCCCAAATTTTATCTAGCGAGATCGAAGGGAACCTGAGAATCATTAAAGCCTTGGTTCCGTTGGCTGAAGTTCAAGGGTACGCGACGACTGTTCGTAGCTTGACTCAGGGTCGAGCCAGCTTCTATATGGAGCCGTCTCATTATGAAGAAGTTCCCGGTAGCATTACCGATCAAATTGTTGCTAACCGAAACGGCTCTTGACATTTATTCGTTTTTAACTAAAATACGGAACTGTCACTTGAAATTAGGATTGAAGATCAATTAAAATAAAGAACAATAAAAAATGGCAGATAAATTTGAACGAACCAAACCACATTTGAATATCGGTACCATTGGTCACGTTGATCACGGCAAGACAACTTTGACCGCCGCGATTACTAAAACTTTGGCGGCTAGTGGAACTGGCACTCAGGCGGTTGAATTTGACAAAATTGACAGTGCTCCCGAAGAAAAAGAACGGGGAGTAACCATTAACGTTTCTCACATTGAATACGAAACCGAAAAAAGGCATTACGCTCACATTGATTGTCCCGGCCACGCTGACTATATCAAGAATATGATTACCGGTGCCGCTCAAATGGATGGGGCGATTTTAGTGGTGGCGGCCAATGACGGCATGATGCCTCAAACAAGAGAGCACATTGTTTTGGCTCGCCAAGTCAATGTCCCTGCTTTGGTAGTTTTCTTGAATAAAGTCGACATGGTTGACGATCCGGATTTGCTTGATTTGGTTGAAGAAGAACTAAGGGACATTTTGACCAAGTATGAATACCCTGGTAAAGATATTCCTATTATTCGTGGTTCCGCTTTGAAGGCTCTCGAGGGAGACAAAGAGGCTCAAAAACAAGTTGCTGAATTAATGAAAGCGGTTGATGAGTATATTCCTGAACCTAAACGGCCGACCGACAAAGACTTTTTAATGCCGGTGGAAGACGTTTTCTCAATTAAAGGCCGAGGAACGGTGGCCACGGGTAGGATTGAAAGAGGCGTGGTTAAAGTTAACGACGAAGTTGAAATTGTTGGTTTGAAGGGAACTCAAAAAACGGTTGTCACTGGAGTAGAGATGTTCAGGAAATCCTTAGATGATGGTCAAGCTGGAGACAACGTCGGAATTTTGGTTCGTGGTTTGGAAAAGAAAGACATTGAAAGAGGTCAAGTTATGGCCAAGCCGGGTACAGTCAAGCCACACACTGAATTTGAGGCTGAAGTTTATATCTTGGGCAAAGACGAGGGTGGTCGCCACACTCCTTTTTTTACTGGCTATCGACCTCAATTTTACATTCGGACAACTGATGTTACTGGTGAAGTAACGCTCCCCAAGGGAGTGGAAATGGTTATGCCTGGCGATAGTGCCAAGATGACGGTTAAACTGATTCAACCGGTGGCAATGGAAGACGGTTTAAGATTTGCCATCCGTGAAGGCAGTAAGACAGTCGGGGCAGGAGTTATTTCCAAAATTATCACCTAATTTTAGTAAAGGGCCTTGTAAAAGGCCAAAAAGCAACCTTGAAAAATGGCTAAAGGGAGGATTAGAGTCCGCCTAAAATCCTACGATTATCGGGTAATTGATGAAAGCTGTGAAAAGATCTTAGAAGCAGCTTTATTAAGTGGTGCCAAAGTGATCGGCCCCATTCCTTTGCCTACTCGACGTCGATTGATTACCGTTACTACTAGCCCTCACGTTAATAAAAACGCTCGAGAACACTTTCAAATTTTAACTCACAAAAGATTGATTGATATCGTTGAGCCTACCAGTAGGACAATTGATTCTCTCTCTCATCTGGAACTCTCTGCCGGAGTTAACGTTGAGATAAAAATGTAGAAAATATCTTCTCCTTCGAAAAAAGAAATAATCTCAAATATTGACAAGATCCTATAAGTTAATTAGACTGTGTTTAAGATGGCTTTTTCTCCGGATGTCCAACCAAACACTTCTGTTGACACAAGAGCAGCGAGAGAAGGAGCTGAGGCGGTGCGCGGCGTTGTTCCTAGTGATGTGGCGTTGGCCGTGTTTTTTGGCATGAAAAGCCCTCGTCTTACCATCGATGATAGTGAAATTCATCGCACGTTTTTTCTGCTTCAAGAAGAATTTCTAGACCGCTTTCCTTCATTGGGCTTATTTGTTTTCGCCGAACCCGGCAAATATCCAAAGCCTTATTCCCCTGTTTTAGAGAGGACTCTTGACGGGCTCAGATTATTTAATTTTCTATCTTATAGAGGTGATTTTGAGTCTCGTGAAGTTAGTGGGAGTGATTCATCCAGAGAGCCGGTTTTAGAAAAATTTACCTCTAATGAAAGATTGGTCTTGCCCAAAATAGTCGAACGATTTGATCAGGAGTGTGGTGTTCGTGAAGAGAATCGATAGCGTGGGTTGCAAAAATGCTTCATTTTTTCTATAATAGCCTCTAATTGTGATGGAGGTGAAATTTAAAACCTAGAGCACGAAACTTAAAACAAAGACCTGAAGGTTTTTGAGAGAGTGCCTCCGGCACTTTTTTTATTGGTTAAAATGACACAACAAGAAATTAAGACTATCGGTAAAAAAATTAAAACAGGTCAACACTTTGACCGAAACGGCCAACGCTTGG
>Ga0075122_10000509_pt1 | contig 30471 bp, 30 predicted proteins | sample AntAceMetag02UKB_FD_69790 | JGI IMG/M metagenome (GOLD analysis project Ga0075122, IMG submission 69790) | Saline lake microbial communities from Ace Lake, Antarctica - Antarctic Ace Lake Metagenome 02UKB | ecosystem: Environmental > Aquatic > Non-marine Saline and Alkaline > Saline | place...
TCTCTAATTCAGGGATAATGTACTGTAAAAGTCCTAATTTTTGGGTTAAAATAATGCTGTCCATAGGCATATCTGACATTAAGATCTTAATAAATTCATCCCTAATCCTTTCTTGAGAAATTTTTTTTAGATTTTTGGCTTGTTTTATAATAGCTTTTTCTTTCTCAATGTTAATCGTGAAACTTAATTCATCCGAAAATCTTATAGCTCTCAGCAATCGTAAAGCATCCTCACCAAAGCGGTCTTCTGGATTTCCAACAGTCTGTATAACCTTGCTTTTAATATCTTCCTGTCCTTTATACAAATCTATCAAAGTTTCACCCGAAACATTGTATGCTAAAGCATTGATAGTAAAATCTCGTCTTTTTAAGTCGTCTTCTAATTTATCACTGAAAACGACTTCGTCAGGGTGTCGGCTATTAGAATACTTACTTTCAAGACGATAAGGGGTTATTTCTATTGTTTTTAAAGTTTTGTTTGATGTTTCATCTGAAACAACTCCCACTGTTCCAAATGAATTTTCGTAAAAAGTATGATCAAAAAGCCCTAAAATTTTTTCAGGTTTAGCATTTGTAGTGATATCCCAATCCTTTGGTTTTTTGTCTAATAACAAATCACGAACACAACCACCTACTAAATAAGCCTCAAAACTAGCTTTTTCTAGTGTTTGAGTTACACGTGTAACTTCTTTAGGGACTTTTGATGAAAGATTATTCATTATTTTTGTGCGGGATGGGAGAATCGAACTCCCGACCTCAGCTTGGAAGGCTGATGTTATACCACTTAACCAATCCCGCCCATTTTAATATTTAATATCTATTAACTAAGTATAACATAAACTAATCTATTGTTTCAATATCTTTTATTTTAATGTATAATTAAATTATTGCCCTTGTAGTGAAATGGATATCACAACGGTCTTCGGAACCGTTATTGTGGGTTCGAATCCTGCCAGGGGCACAAATTTATGAGGCAAAAATATTTTATGAAGATTAGAATTCCTCTTAAAAGTTTACAACTGTGGATAAAACAGTGGATAAGGTGCATAAATTGACCTTTAGAAAACGAAGTTTTGTCTCTTTGGAACTCAGAGGTTATTTAAAATATGATTGAAAACAAGGGTTTTTATCTAAGAATAAACAAAAAGACAGAAGTTTTGACCTTTAAGAAAATAGAGGAAATGTTAATTATTAGTAAAAAATTGATGTTACTACGAAACATTTGGAGGATAAAATAAAAAGAGAAAATGAGGGGAAATAAGAGAAAATAAAAAGAAGATGAACAAAAAGGATAAAGAACAACAAAAAAAGTATATAAATATAACAAATTAAGAGGAATCAAAAGAATGGCAATATCAGAAAAAAGGAAAATTGGGGATATTGGAGAAAATATTGCTTGTCGATTTCTTGAAAAGAGGGGATTTGAGATAGTGAGTAGAAATTATTTGAAGAAATGGGGTGAGATTGATATTGTTGCACAAAAGAAACGAAGTCTGAAATCTAAAATTTTAGATAGACGATCAGATTATAAAATTCATTTTGTGGAAGTTAAAACAGTCTCGTGTGAAAAAATTCGAGGGGGGATTATTGCTAAGATAAAAAATTATCAATTAGGTAATAATATACATTCTTGGAAGTTAAAAAGATTGTCTCGTGTTTTTCAAACTTATCTAATAGAAAAGCAAATTTCAAAGGATATAGAATGGCAATTTGATATTATAATTGTATTTTTAGATCTAAAGGACAATATTTCAAGAATAAAATATCTAAAGGACATAATAATTTAAGTTAAGTGAACAAGTTTCACAATATATTAAACTTTTCTAGCAAGTCTAATATGTTGTGGACGAATACCAGGAGTTGACAAAATACATATTAACATATATTCTACATTGTAGATTATTAAGTCCTTTCAAAATTTGTTTTTGTTGATTTTTAATTAATGGTCAAAAAATAAACTTTTAAGAAAGAAACAGGGAGGAGAAAAATGAAAAAAAAGTTGACTGTGTTAGTTTTATTGTTGTGTGTTTTTTGGGCTTGTCCTTATGTGTCATTTGGAGGAGATGAGCAGGAGATAAACTGTGGTGTTGTAACTAATCATTATGACGCTGATATTCATACCTTCAGAACAGCAGCGGGTAATCCAACAGGAGTTTCTATCAGAGCAAGCGGAACAACTTGGGATGGTTTCTACGCTTCTTTTATGCGTGATACCGAGTCTCCTGGTTTTATTATGGATCCAGCCGGTGCTTCTTTTCTTAATTCAGCTATTTTTTCTGGATCAATTGATGTCTACGGGTATATTTACGATGGAGGGAATTCGTCCTATTATATTAATTCTGGTGGGACGTCAAGATTCAACCATATTGTTCTTAATTCTTATGCCATTAGTTCAGACAGAGACCTGAAAAAAGATATCAAGAATTTGTCTGGCTCTGGATCGCTGGAAAAAGTTCTTCAATTACAAGGCGTTTCTTTCAGATGGAAATATGGGGAATATGGAGTTGGAGAAAATTTAGGATTGATTGCTCAGGAAGTCGAAGAGATTTACCCTGAGGTTGTCATAATTCAGGAAGACGGCTTTTTATCGGTTCGATACAGCGACTTAGTGGCCCCATTGATTGAGGCCATTAAAGAGCAACAAAAACAAATAGAAGAGTTAAGAGAGGAAATAAGGACCATTAAAGAGATGGTCCTGTAAAAAAGATGGGTCCATTTTATCAGGAGAGTATCCCTGATAAAATGGACCCTTTTTGTTTTTAATTTTATAGTAAATATGATAATATGTAATGGTGTAAAAATAATCGGGGTGTGGTGTAACGGCTAACATTCTCGCTTTGGGAGCGAGCGACTCCGGGTTCGAATCCCGGCACCCCGACAATTTAAGTAAAGCGAAAATTGAGGGGGTGCAATAAAGTGCTTGAGCACTTTATGTCGGGATTCGAACGGCGGAATATGTTGCGACTGTAAGGAGCAACTATGAGCCGTGTCCCGTGGCACTTATGAGCAAAGCGAATTAGTGACCATCAGGACGAATCCCGGCACCCCGACAATTTAACTAAACCATTTCGGTTTTCTGATAGTCAAAGTGGTTTAGTTTTTTAGGAATTAAAAAACCGAGTCGTGTCTCCAAGACGACTCGGTGGTTGTGAAATCATCAATTACTTAACATCGATAATCTCGTGTCGGCCTTGGAGGGCTTCTTCAACGGACATTTTCTGACCGTTGGCCTCATATGCGGCGACGTTTTTTTGTTGAGACACTGAAAAGTGGATGTATGGTATTTGAAAGTAAGACACCATCGCCCAGATCAACATCAAAGCGATGACGATGGTTCCTGTCATTATCATTATATTCTTTAGCCACAGTCTTTTCTCAAACCATGACTCCCTCTCGTTTTCAACCCCAAAGTATTGGAGCTGGGATTTTCCGCGATACATTGTTTCCATTTCCATTTTTTCCTCCTTGCCCGTCCGCCTTGGGTGGATTAGGGCTTTTTTGAACGGCTCAATGGGTTGAGACATTCGTTTATAGTTAAGAACTGAACTATCAATAATAATAACACTTTCTTTTAATTTGTCAAGTATTTTTAATTAAAAAAGAACCCCCTCCTTGATGGGGAGGGGTTGGGTGAAGGAGAGCAGTTAACTTTTTAGATATGAGTAGAGATGTATTTAAGAACATCCCCAACAGTTAAAAGTTTTTCGGCATCCTCGTCTTTGATGGAAAGATCAAATTCTTCTTTCATGGCCATAATGAGTTCCACTTGATCTAAGGAATCGGCTCCGAGGTCGTCTGCAAAAAATGCTTCAGGAAATACCTCATCAATTTCAACACATAACCGATCTGCAATAATCTCGCGAACTTTCAAAATTTTTCTATCATCCATTTTTCCCCTTTCCTTTTTTATGTTCAAGAACAATTAACCTGTTCTAATTCTAATAAGAAAAAATAAAAAAGCAAGGAAATAAATTTTATTGATAATCGGAGTAGGGAAGTGTAGAATGAAATAAAGTCAAAAGTCCATAAAGCCTGCCTGCCGGTAGGCAGGTCCATAAAGTCGAAAGAAAAAATATTAAATTTATTAAAATAATTACAATTAATTACTATGTTAAATATGTTTACACAATTATCACAAGCAAGCTGGAATATAGTGTTGTTAGGAAATACAGTTTTGGATTATCTAATAACTTTAGGAGCTCTAGTTTTATTTTTAATTATTTTTAAGATATTTCAATTCGTTATTTTGAACCGCTTGAAGAAATTATCTCAGACAACTAAGACTGATATTGATGATATTTTATTAGAAGCGGTACAAAGTTTAAGACCTCCTTTTTATTATTTTCTTTCAATTTACTTTGCTCTTCCTTTTTTAGAAATAAAAGAGAGTGTTCTTGGAATTATAAGTAATATTTTAATTGTTTTAATTGTTTACCAAGTGATCAAGGCAATTCTTGTTTTGGTTGATTATGTGTTCAAAAAAATTACTGAGAAGAAAAATGATGTTGGGACAAAATTAGCTTTTTCTTATTTAAGTGGGTTTGCAAAAATCATGATTTGGTCTTTTGGATTACTTTTGGTTTTATCTAATTTAGGGATTAACATCACTTCGTTAGTAGCTGGTTTAGGAATTGGAGGTATTGCTTTTGCTTTTGCGATGAAAAATATTTTAGGTGATTTATTTAGTTCCTTTGCCATCTTTTTTGATAAACCATTTTTACCCGGAGATTTTATTAAAGTAGGAGATAAAAGTGGAACAGTTAAAAAGATTGGAATTAAGACAACTAGAATCCAAGCATCACAAGGGGAAGAAATTATTTTCTCTAATCAAGAATTAACTTCGTCGCAGGTTCATAACTTCAAAAAAATGAAGGAAAGAAAAATATCATTTTCTTTCGGAGTGGTTTATGAGACATCTCTTAAAAAAATTAAAAAAATTCCTAAAATAGTAAAAGAAATTATTGTTGGGATAGATAAAGCACGATTTGATAGAGCTCACTTTAATCGCTTTGATGATTCAGCTTTGAATTTTGATGTAGTTTATTTTGTAGAGTCAGATGGTTACAAAACATATATGGATATTCAACAGAAAATAAACCTGAAGATTTTAGAAGTATTTGAAAAAGAGAAAATTGAGATGGCTTATCCGACTAGGGTGGTTTATCAGAAATAAATAGGAAACAGTCAAAAATCGAAAGTCTATAAAGCCGAAAGTAATCAATCTTGTTTGTCAGCAGTCAGGTATTAAGTAAAAAAACAGTCGTTTGGGGACTGTTTTTATTTGTAGTAGTTTGATTGTTTCATGGGTAGACATTCTTTTTAATTTTAACAAAACTGTGATAATATGTAGCTAATAAGCGGATATATCTCAGTCGATATATCCACAGCATTCGCAGGATGCCCGAGAATAAGATATTTATTCTCGCTCCCTGTTCATTTGCGGATATAGTTTAGTGGTAGAACACGTCCTTGCCAAGGATGAAACGGGGTTTCGATTACCCCTATCCGCACAAAAATAATGAAACAAACGCGATAGCATTTGTGAAATATATTTTTGTGTTAATATAAGAATATGAAAATTTACGAATCAAAATCTGGATATATATTTGATATTTGCTAAGGATGTCAAAAACATCTTGTTGAGGCAGAAAAAGTTTTTTGTGATAATAAAACATTAGAAACTGGAATCTCATATAAACTTTGCAACAAATGTTTAAAAGAAAAATATAATGGGAAATATCCTGCTTTATAATTTTTAAAAAATAACTTTATGACAAAAGAAATTTTAGATAAATATTCTAAGATAAGTATTATTGTTATTGCTATAATTTTAGTAATCAGTTTTGTTGGAATTATTTATTCTAAAATCTGGGCACCTTATCAAGAACAATTAGAGCAAGAAAAAGAAGATCAAAAATATCTTGAAGCTTCTAAAAAAAATAAAGAAAATCAAGTTTTATTGTCTAAGTGCTATGCAAATATTGAAGTTGTTTTTCGACAACGAGCATTTGATAATTGTGTTTATAAAACTGGAAATGGACATATGACATGTTTTGTAAGTAGTGAAGAATATCCTCAATTTGATCGTGTAGATAACGCTTGTGGCGAATATTTTTATTGTAATTCTGATTTCTGGGAACTAAACACAGAAGCTGAAAAAACAGAACGAAGAAATGGTTGTAAGAAAAAATATCCATTATTTTGATTTACTGTTTGGGAACAGTATTTAGCATTTTTCAAATATGAGTTAAAAATCATTTTGCATTCTTTCAATTCCCATGCTAATATTTTGGATATGAAGATTTATAAATACACAGTAGTTTTTACTCCCGAGAAAGGAGAGAAAAATGTCTATAATGTAAGTGTTCCAGCATTGTCTGGCTGTTTAACTTTTGGTGAGAGTTTAGCAGAAGCAAAATATAATATTCGTGATGCGATGGAATTATATTTAGAAAGCATGTTAGATGATGGTGAGATTATACCTAAAGACAAAAAAATTCGTGTTCCTAAAAATGCTATTGTTGAGGAAATGGTAGTTGGTGTAGATTATGAAGTCAAAACAGGTTTTAATAATACGGTTAAAGAACTACAGTATGTCTAATAGATTACCGTCGACAAGAGGTGTGGACGTACTTAGTATTTTGTTTAAGTTAGGGTTTGAAATTAAGAGAAAAGGAAAAGGTAGCCATTTAATTTTAAAAAAGAATTCTATCAGAGTTACTGTGCCGATGCACAAAAACAAAGATATTCCAAAAGGAACTTTGCTTTCGATTTTAAAACAGGCGAAAATATCAAGAGCAGATTTTCTAAAGTTATTGTAAAACGGTTTGATTTTTGGATAGTTGAAACACAAAAACAAATCCGCCAAAGGGCGGATTTGTTTTTTTATCATAAATAACGACAGTTTCACATCTACTTAGTTCTAGTGTTATTTACCTTTAACAGTGTCCTTTAGAGATTTAGAAGCTCGGAATTTTGGAACTCTCATAGCAGGAACTTGAATAGGTTCTCCTGTTCGTGGGTTTCTTGCTGTTCTAGCTGCTCTCATTTTAGCTGAAAAAATACCAAAACCTGCGATTGATACATCCTCACCTTTTTTTAATGTACCAGTTATAGAATCAAAAATAGTATCAACTACTTTCTCTGCTTGTACTTTTGTACCTTCTAATGTCTCGTGAACTACCTCAACAATTGCTTGTTTATTCATATTAAATATAAATTAGGTTTAATAATAAACGACTATTTACTAATATAATAATATATACATTATATATTAAGCCATTTTTTGTGCAAGCCCTATCTCGCATACTCAATTACCCTGGATTCTCTAATAACATTTACTTTAATTTCGCCTGGGTACTTTAACTCCTTCTCAATTTTAGTAACAATGTCCCTTGCCAGTTTCTTTGCTTCAATATCGGAAACATTTTCTGGTTTTACTAGGACTCTTATTTCTCTTCCGGCTTGAAGAGCATAGGATTTATTTATTCCTTCAAATGAGTTGGCAATATCTTCTAATTCTTTTAATCGTTTTAAATAATTTTCAACAGTATCTCGTCTTGCTCCTGGGCGACTACCAGAGATTGAGTCTGCTATTTGAACAATTACTGCTTCAACACTTTCATAAGGATGCTCTTCGTGGTGTGATTGCATAGCCTTAATTATTTTTTCGTCTGCACCAAATTTTTGAAGTATTCTTCTTCCAATTTCAACATGAGTTCCTTGAATTTCGTGATCAACAGCTTTACCAATGTCATGCAATAATGCTCCTGCCTTTGCTATAGCCACATCAGCTTTTAGTTCCTCTGCTAACATACCCGCAATATGTGACATCTCAATAGAGTGTTGCAAAACATTCTGCCCATAACTAGTTCTAAAATATAATCTTCCTAAAATAGAAACGATTCTAGGGTCAAGATTTAATATTCCACATTCATAAACAGCTTCTTCGCCTTTCTTCTTAATAATCTTATTGATTTCTTCTCTGGCTTTTTCCACAAATTCTTCGATTCTAGCTGGTTGGATTCGTCCATCCATGATTAGATTCTCTAAAGCAATTTTAGCTATTTGTCTTCGGATAGGATCAAAAGATGAAATAGTAATAGCCCCAGGGGTGTCATCAACTATTACCTCTGTCCCGGTGACTCTCTCAAAAGCACGAATATTTTTTCCCTCTTTTCCAATTATTTTCCCTTTAATATCATCAGACGAAATGGTAACAGTTGTTGAAAGGATATCTGCCGCCACAGAATTACCCATTCTATGGATAGCTGTAATTAAAATATCTTTAGCCCTTTCTTCCAATTTTTCTTCTCCAGACCGTTCCAGTTTTTGCATTCTAATAGTAAGGTCTTCCTCATGTTCTTTTTCAATTATTTTAAGAAGTTTATTTTGAGCTTCTTCTTTGGTTAAACCAGCAATCTTCTTGAGATTGTTTGACTCTATCTCTTTCATTTTATCAATTTCTTCTCTAATATCCTCAACTCTTTTTATTTTATTTTCGAGGTTCTTTGCTCCAGTATCTATTTCTAATTGTCGGTTGTCCAAAAGGTCTTCTTTTTTAACTAATCGTTCTTCCACTTTTTGCAATTGACCTCCTTTTTCCTTATTCTCTTTTTTAGCATCTTCTAAAACAGAGACAGATTTGTTCTCTGCTTTTGAAAGAATTCCCTTAGCTTTTTCTTGGGCATCTAAAAGCATCTTTTTAATCTTTATTTCTGCTGACCCTTGTTTCCCAAAAGTAAGTGCCCACCTCAAAAAATACCCAGCAGCGACGCTGCCAATACTAAATATTCCTATCAGGAACATAACTGTTTTTAATGACATAAGTTTAGAACTCTATCTTTATATAGATTTTTTAGAGAGAATATATGTAATTCTGCTTGTAAAGTTAATGTAATTCAAAGTAATCTATTTCAGACGAATCCGATTTAATTCCCGCCTCTTCGGCGGGTCGCCGAAGAGGCGACTTATAAGTTACTCTCCCTCATATTAACTTATTTTACAATAAATGTCCAACAATAATCACAAAATCGGCTACCTGCCTGCCGGCAGGCAGGTCCGATAGCTAATTTATATATATTTTAAACTTTCTATTGGTTATTATATAGCTGAAATATTAATTTTTGGGCTTAAGGATCTTATCAATAATCCCGTATTTCTTTGCTTCTTCAGCAATCATCCAGAAGTCTCTGTCTAAGTCTTTTTGGATTTGGGAAAGGGAACGATTTGTATTTTCGGTTAAAATTTTACTTAATCGCTCTTTTAGAGCAAGAATATGTCTAGCAGAGATTTCAATATCGGTAGCTTGTCCCTCAGCACCACCGAGGGGTTGATGAATCATTACTTCAGCATTAGGTAAGGCCAATCTTTTTCCTTTTGTTCCTGATGATAATAACCAAGCACCACCAGAAGCAGCCATTCCAATACAGATAGTAGAAACATCTGGTTTAATATGCCGCATTGTATCAATCATTGCTAAAGTCGCGGAGATTGAACCACCTGGGGAGTTGATATAAAGAGAGATGTCTTTTTTTGGATTCTCTGACTCTAAGAAAAGGAGCTGGGCAACAATTGTGTTAGCCATATTATCATCAATTGGACCACCTAAAAAGATAATACGGTCTTTTAGAAGACGGGAATAAATATCATAAGCCCTTTCGCCAAATTGTGATTTTTCTATAACTGTTGGAATTAACATAATTTTATTATACTTGTTTTTCTAATAATTTGAACACCTCCTGATTAGAAAGTACCATCTCAATATAAGGTTGAACATTTTCTTTTTTAGCATCTTTATGTTGTTTTAGTATCTGTTCAACATTTTTTTTCACTTCCTCCTTATCAGCCTTAATTTCTTCTACTTTAATAATTTTATCCAGAACGAATTGTATTTTTGTTCGTTTCTCAGCATCCGGTTGGAGTTCTTTTCTTAAGTCATCCTCAGTTTTCTTTATGTGTTCAAGGTATTTATCAAATTGTAGCCCCATTCTTGTTATATCTGCTTTAGTTTGGGCCAACATTCTATCTGTCTCATTTTCAAGTATAATTTTAGGTAAGTCTATTTTTGTTTCTGCTAAAATATTATCCATAACTTTTACTCTTTTAACTTCTTTAGATTTATTTTCTTTATCTTTTTTGATATTTTCTTTTAATTTAATTTTGAAATCAGCAACGTCTTTATAATCACCTAATTTTTTAACAAATTCATTATTAATTTCTGGTAATTTCGGGCTTTGCTCGTCCGCCTTGGGCGGATTAGATTCTCCTCCTTTTTCATCTTTGATTGGTTCATTCTGGATAGCGTGAGTTTTTTGAATTTGGGTTAGTACATCTTCAATTTCCTTATCAGTAACATCAATCACCTCTATTTTTTCTAAGTTAATTTTTCTGGCAATTTTTTTATAATCTGGTAATTCAAAGTGTGGTAAAACAGCGGATGTAATTTTGAATTCCACAGGGTTGTTAGGGGTCATTTTGGTAATAGTAATTTGTGGTTGTCCTATCACATCAATTTTATTTTCCAAAACGATAATTGGGTAAATATCTGATAAAGCCATTTCTGCCATTCTATTCAATAAAGTCATTTCTCCAATTTTTTCAATTAAAACATTTTCCGGAATATGCCCTTTTCTAAAGCCGTCTATTGAAATTTCACCCCCTAGTTTTTTTAGAGCTTCTTCTTTGTACCTATCAAGTTCCTCAATAGAAATTGAGGATTTAATTTCTATCATTGAATTATCTAAATTAGTTATCTCTGCAGTTCTTTTTTCAGTCATAATGGTTTAGTTAATTAAGAAAGATCAATAATTCAAAAAATGAATAAACAACTTTCTAAGGTGTCAGACGATAAAAATAAAATAGTTTATTTTTATTCTCCCTGTAGAAAGTTCGTTTATGAATTTTTTGAATTGTTGACATCATTATTTTTGAATATAATAAAACTCTCTTAACATTAAGAGAGTTTTATTATATACCATTTTTAGGTAATTGTCATTACTCAATAGAGTTAACATCTCCATCAACCGAGTTAATGTCTGTAGCATTCAAATCAGCCTCAATAGCATCTAATTCATCTGAATTTGATGTATCTCTTAAAGCATCCCCAATAGGGTCTTGCATAGGAATCTCGTCCCCAGGGTTAACTAGCGGAGTATCTATTACATCTGTTGGAGTTGTTGATCTTGTTCCCCAAAAGTATAAACCACCAATGATGATAACTATAATAACAATTATAGAACCAATAATTGAACCGGTTTGTTTTTTCTCAGGGGTTGTTGCTCCCTGAGTTTCTTGTGTGGTTTCCTCTGGTCTGTACTCTTGATTTTGATTTTGTTCTTCCATATTTTTTTTATTTGTTTACCCTGTTAAACTACCCCTCACCCAGTCCACTATTTTTTATACTTAGTTTTATTATGTTATTGAATAATAAAACTGTATCTGGGTGAGGGGTGATATTTAACAGGGTTAATATTAATAATAATTAATAATAATTGATAATAATTTGGTTATTCATTGGTTGTTTCGTTGTCGTTCTCATTCTCAGATAGCTGTTGCTTAGTTATTTCTTCTCTCGCTGTTTTTACTGCTTGGACTAATTTAGTGTGTATCTCTTGGGCTTCTCTCTTTAAAGAAATTGTTTCTGTTTTGACTCTCTTGAATAGATCTTCAACCATCTCTTGGTCATTGAATTCTATAGTTGTTAAAACATCATTTTTTAATGCTTCTATTTTGGTTTTTATTGTTTCAAAACTAATATCGGTTTCTAACAATAATTGTTTTGCTGGTGACATATCAAAACCATTTTCTTCCAGCTTTTCTATTCTTGTTTGTATACGATTCTTTATTTGATGTTCCCTAGTAAGAAGGGCTCTAAATCTTTCTGCCACATTTTTGGTGTACCTTTTTATTTGTTCCATTCTTCTGTTTTTAAGTTCAGCACTACGGTTTTGTTTTACTTGGTCAGAAGTTGTTCCGATTCTTTGATTTTCACCGATGTTTTGTGAGCCTTTACTGGACATATCTGTTTGACCAATTCTTTCTTGTAAAGTTTTTACTTTTTTAATTTCTTGTTGAACAAGGGGGGGGACTAAACTAGGTTTTGGTGTTTTTACATTTGTAGGGGTTGGTGCAGGTGATTCAGTCGGAGATGCACTAGTTTCTTCAGTAGAAACACAATTCATAATTACAAAACTTAAAATTATTGCTGAAAATATTAAATATCTTTTACTTTTTTTCATACATTTTTATTGATCTTATTAAGAATAAGAGTTATTTAACTACTAAAAAGACATAAAATCACTAACGATTCTATACCTTATATTATAGAAGAAAATAAGAAAAAAATGAAATAAAAACTGTGTATAAATCAATTAGCTTTTTTTGTCAAATTTTTCTTTGTATAAGTTAATACTTCTTTGAAAAGCTTCTTGGGCTGCCTTCTTATTTTCAAAACCGTTTACTTGGACTTCTTTTTCTTGGATTTTTTTATAGGTTGAGAAAAAATGTTCAATCTCTTTAAGAGTATGTTTATTAACATCTTCTAAATCTTGAGTATCCTCCCACCGCGGATCATCAATTGGTACAGCTATAACCTTATCATCATTATCACCTGAATCAATCATCTTTAGAAGTGCAACAGGGCGAACTCTAACTAAAATTCCAGGGTTAATTGGGTAGGTAGTTAAAACGATTACATCAAGGGCATCTCCATCATCGTAATATGTTTGAGGGACAAAACCATAATCAAAAGGGCAGTCTTGGGAAGTATGATAAACCCTGTCTAAAGCAATTAAGCCGGTTTTCTTATCAATTTCATACTTATTTTTAGAGCCCTTATTAATCTCAATGATGGTGTTTATTTCATCTTGAGTTCCTGATTCTACATCATGCCATAGATTCATAGTTTTATTTATTTAATTGTTAATTTTTAAATTACTTTGTGTCATCATTCTTTACTTCAACCCCATCATCTTGTGTTTCGTCTCCTCCCACTCCTTTAATATCAATTTTCCAACCAGTTAACTTGGCTGCTAATCTAACATTTTGACCACCTTTTCCAATTGCTAATGATTGTTGGTCTTCAGAAACTTCTGCTATTGCTTTTTTTTCCTCTCCTTCTTCTAATTTTATACTAAGTATTCTAGCTGGAGAAAGGGCTTCTGTAATAAATTTTTTAGGGTCCTCTGACCATTCTATAATATCAATTTTTTCTCCCCCTAATTCACTCATAACCGTAGAAACTCTCACTCCTCTTTGTCCTACTAAGGAACCAATCGGATCAATGTTTTCATCGTTAGAATAAACGGCTATTTTTGATCTAGAACCAGCTTCTCGGACGATATTTTTAATTTCAACTGTTTTATTGGCAATTTCTGGGACTTCTGTCTCAAAAAGTTTATATAAAAACTGTGGATGGGCACGAGAAAGACGAAGAAAAATACCACGAGAGGTTTCTTCTACTAAAGAAAGGTAAGCTCTAATTCTTTCTCCTGGCTGGTATCTTTCAGAAGGAATTTGTTCAGAATAGGGTAAAATACCAGTGGCTCTCTTCAAATCTACGAAAATATTACCTCTTTCTGTTCGTTGAACTACTCCATTTACAATTTCTCCTTGTTTTCCTCCAAATTCCTTTGAAACAGACCCTCTTTCTGCTTCTCTGATCTTTTGAATAATAGTTTGTTTGGCTGTTTGGGCCGCTATTCTGCCAAAATCACTTTTTGATTCAAGTGGAAAGATGATTTCTTCGTCTAAGTTAGCATCTTTTTTAATCTTTTGAGCGTCTTCAATTAAAATATGGTGCTCTGGATTGAAACGAATTCTTTCATCACCCTCATTTTCTTCCATTTCATCTTCCATCTTTACCTTTGTTTCATCAACGACTATTTTTATTTGGGAAAAGCTTGTGTCACCTGTGTTAATATCAAATTTAGCTTTAATTATTTGTCCCCTTTTTCCATATTCTTTTTTATAAGCACTAGCTAAAGCTGACTCAATTGTTTCTATTGAAGATGCTTTTGAGATACCTTTTTCCTGTTCTAATTGATCTAAAACAGAGTGGATTACTTTTAAGTCAAACATAGTAATGATAGTCGAAAGTCGAAAGTCGAAAGTCGAAAGTGAAAAATTTGCAAAGCAGATTTTTTTTGACTTTTGACTTTATAGACTTTATGGACTTTTGACTTAATTATTATCTAATAAAAAAAGTTCGCTGTCGGGCGAACCATACTTTCATATCAGTCATTATCAAAATAACATTTTTTTGAAAAAAAAGCAAGAAAACGAAAATCAAAAAAATTGACAAAAAAAAGACTCTCAAAGTTTTTGCAAATTTTGTAAACTTTGCAAAACTTTGAGAGCCGTGAAGCACCTCAGGACTATGAATCATCCCAGGAAACTCTTGTCTGAGCCTCCAAGAACGGGCACCTATCAACTCGTACCCTGAAAATAATGGTGCCTTTAATCTCCTCCCCAACCGAGAAACCAAAAATGGCTGCTCCTGCAAAAGGGTATGTCCCCACCGTCGTCAAATCAGGATAGTAAAGCTTTTCCTGTCCCTCTACTATCGTAACAAAGACCTCGGAAAGAGGCACCCCCCAGGCGTTGAAAACGAAGAAGACCACATCTATTGACATCCTCCTGGGGAAAAGTGAGACCTCTTCTCTCTCTGGTACAATGCGAGCTGGCATGCTCTCATCAGAGGTATACCATAGCATCAAATGTTGCACGGCTGGCATATTTCCATCAACCCAGACAGAGAGATACCGTTTGATATCTTCTTCCGAAAGAGGAATTTGAAAAGTCACTTCCCCCTCTTCATTGGTTTCTCTCTGAACAATGTTTCCTTCGTCCAGTTCACCGAACTGTGATTCGGTGAAAAAACAATTCACGATGATCCCTGCCGGAGCAGAGACAAGTTTACCTCCCTCTTCCATAACCACAACAGAATAATTCACTTTCTCCCCAACCGGTACTACCTTTACGGGAGGCACAGATATTCCGTATGTTGCCGCACTTACTCCAAGGGGAGCAAGGAAAAACAAGGCAACCACCATTGCCACTAACACTGCGATCTTTTTTTTCATCTTTTTTCTCCTTTTTTTAGTTTTTTTATATTTTATATATATATAAAACAGATAAAAAACCTGCCATTATTTTCTCAAAGAGCCACCTGACCAATTTATAACATACTAATAAAAAAATGCAAGGGGTAAACGAGAATCCATGTCTGAATAGTAATTTCTAAGAATATAAGAGTTTATCCACAAATATTACATATAATCATACAAGATTTTTTTGGTTAGGTGTATAATTAATTATAAATTAGACAATTTAAGTCTGTGTTTTTGTGTTACTGTGAAAAAAATAATTAAAAATAAATTATTAAGAGATTGGATGTTAATTTTTGTTGTCCTTTTATTTTTTATTTTTTTAATTGGCGGAAATAACAATGGACAAAATAGTGATAAATATACTTTACCAATGGCTAAAGCTTCTTCGGATGACAATATAACAGGTTATGCTTGGAGCGATAATATTGGCTGGATTAGTTTTAATTGTACTGATGGTGGTATAAATCAAACTGATATTTGTTCCACTTCTGAATATGGAGTGAGTATTGGGGCTGATAATGAGTTATTTGGTTATGCTTGGAGCGATAATATTGGCTGGATTAGTTTTAATGAAAGTGATTTGAGTGGTTGCCCTAAAGGGACTTGTAAGGCTAAGTTGGTCGGGGATTCTTTGGGAGGTTGGGCGAGAGTTTTAGCAGCAGGTGATGGTTGGGATGGTTGGATAAGTTTAAGTAAACAACCTGCAGGGACTGTGGACTATGGTGTGACATTAGATGAAGAGAATCTTGTTTTTGAAGGTTATGCTTGGGGAGATGAAGTGGTTGGTTGGATTGAGTTCAGTCCGACTTATGGGGGGGTTATTTTTACAGGAGCTTTTCCTTCCATAGATTCTTTTAATGTTGATACTGTTGTCACTGGTAATGAACCTTATGCTTATTGGGTGACAGAAAATGTTGTTACTTGTGATCTGGTAAGTGATACTGGATATGTAAAAATAAATGCTTGTCAAAACGAAAATCAATGTCAAGATACAACAGTTTTGATTAATAAAGAAGTTTGGGAAGAAACGACATACACTTTAACTTGTTTTAATAAAGTAGGAATGTGGTTGGTAAGGGAATACACCCCGTATGAACACTTTGAGTTAAGTGGAAATCCATCAAAAGTAGTTATTGATTTTGTTGGTGCTGGAGCGACGACAACTCCGACAGAAATAGGTATTACTCCTTGGAATGGTTATCACGATTCGGTTTCTTTTACAACTGATGTGTCCACTGCTTTACCAGAATCACCAGGAACAGAAACAACCAGCACAGCAACTTTTTCTTCTTTGACTTTATCTATGCCCGACTATTTTACAAATGGAATTAAATCAATCTTAGAAATATTTGCTTCGTACAGGTTTACAGGGGAAAAGACCGTAAAAGTTTGGGGAAATATGGATGAATCAGTGGATATAATAATAGATGCTGGAAACATTGAGCCAGTTTACGAAGAAATATAAAAATTATATGAAAGGTAAAAAAATAAATAAAAAAAGTTTAAAAATTATCGGAATTGTTTTACTTGTTTTTGTTGTGTTTTCAATCCTTCTTTTTTTAAAAAGTGATACAGCAAATGGTCCGATTCCAGAGTTAACAAGTGTTCCATCTTTAGAAGAGGTTGCAGAAAAAGATGATAGGGATGTCAACGATTTTATTCCAGAATCAACAAATGTACAACCACTTGAGGAAATTGTTGTGGAAAAAGATAATAATCTTAGACAAGGTAATGAACTAATAATCCCAGAGCCAACGGGTGTACCACCACTTGAAGAATAAAAAATTAACATTTAATAATTAACAAGGGAAACAAATTTATGTTTAATAAAATTAAAATAATAACCCTGTCTTTTGCAATCTTTGTTGTTGGCTGTGGTATTGTTTTAGCATGGACTGGTCCAACAGCTACTCCACCCTCTTCTAATACTGCAATACCAGTAAATATCGGTGTAAATCCTCAAATAAAAGAAGGTTCTCTTCAATCAGAGACAGACATTCGAGCTCCAATTTATTATGACTATCCTAGTACTAGTTATTATGTAGACCCAGCTGGTAACTCTTGGTTGTATAGACTTTATTCTTATGATGTTCGTTCTAGTATTTTTTATGATAGAGATAACACTTCTTATTACCTCAACCCAGCAAGTACATCAGTCTTGAACGGTTTAACTGTCTCAGGACAAAATGTTTGTTTGGCTAATGGTACTAATTGCCCGGCTGGATCTGATGATCAAACTCTAGCAGAAGTTTTAGTTAGAGGTAATAATGCTAATAATTACGAAATACTTAATGTCAATGGAATTAGATTAGGAAGTGCTTCTAGTCCAGGTGGTTGGCAAATCTATGGTTCTGGAAATATGTACACAGCTGGTTATTGGAGGGGAGATGGGGGATTCCAAGTTGATGGTATTGGGGTGATTGGTAGTGATGCTTGGGTTGAAGGTGATAGAATCAGACAGAATACTATTGATAGTGGTGAAATTCAGAATGGCACCCTGACTTATTCCGATACAAATGTTAATTCAATTCAGAGGAGAGTGACTGGTACTTGTGGAGCAGGTTCTAGTATCAGAGTAATTAGTTCTACAGGAGCAGTTACTTGTGAATCAGATACTTCTGGTATTACTTCTGAGTCGGATCCACAAGTCGGCACACTTTATAACGGGTATTGGTGTACAAGTAACGGTTCTTCGGTTAATTGTACTAGTCCTGCCCCAAGCGGTGGAATTACTGGAAGCGGTTCGACGAATAGAATTCCCAAGTTTACAGGTTCTACAAGTTTAGGAAATTCAGGTATGTCTGATAGCGGATCACTTCTTTATTTACAACCATCATATGGAGGAGCTAATCAAGAGATGTACTCTAATGGAAATACTTATTATGACGCTAATATTCATACCTTTAGAACAGCAGCGGGTGGTTCAACAGGAGTTTCTATCAGATCAAATGGTCTATATGCTCCTATTTTCTATGATAGCGAAAATTCTAGCTATAAGATCCATCCAAATGGTAGGTCTGATGTACTTGGTCTTTTCAGACAATATGGTTTTGACGGACGCGAATATGACGCAAATAATTCTTCTTACTATGTCGACCCGTCAGGTCTCTCTGTTGTAAGTTTACTTCAAGTTAACTCAACTCTTAATGTTTACTCCGCGCTTAATACTTATGGGCAAATTTATGCTTATTCCATCCTTTCTCTTGGTGGACTTCGTTCTTCTCCATCTGGTCCTTATAGTGTTGTGCCATCTGGTACCAGCATACTTAACACGGTTTATTATTCTTCGGCAGGAGTATATTCTGATAGAAAGCTTAAAAAAGATATCCAAAAATTAAGGAATCCATTAGACAAAGTTTTGCAATTGGAAGGAGTTTCCTTTAAGTGGAAAGACGAAGAACATGGAGTTGGAGATAATTTGGGCTTGATTGCACAAGATGTAGAAAAAGTTTACCCAGAGTTAGTTTTAATTGATAAAGAGACAGGAATGAAGACCATACAATACGAAAATTTAGTAGCACCGTTAATTGAAGCCATAAAAGAGCAACAAAAACAAATAGAAGAACTTAAGAGTGAGGTTAATATATTAAAAAACAAGTAATATGCTAAAAACAAAACAAATAATTACAATTACAATTACAATTACAGCCATAATCTTTTTTGTCTTGGGATGTTTTATTTCAGGTGGAGTTGGCATGATGGGAGAGAATACCTTTCAAGCTGGTTGGGACGCAGCTAAAAAGAGATTAACCGAAACTGGTTTTTTTCCAAATCTTGGAGATGAAGCGACCGAAATAAAATCGGTTAATGGTGTTGTCCAAGAAATAAAAGGGGATAAAATTACTTTAAAAATTCAACCATTAGAACCATTAGCTGACTCGAAACTGGACATTAGAGTTATTGAAGTAGGGGAGGCTAAAATCTATCAACTTGTTCAAAAAGATATGGAAGAATTTCAAAATGAAATAAAAGAATTCAAGGAAAAAATGCAGGCACAGCTAAATGACTCAGAGGAAGCCACAGAACAGATTGTTCCTCCTGAGTTTTTTCTTAAACAAGAAATTAGTTTAGATAAAATTAAAATAGATCAACAAATTACTGTTATTGCTGGAGAGGATATTAAAGAAATAAAGCAATTTGAAGCAATTGAAGTGGTAGTACAATTTATGCCAGTTATTTCACAAGTAATGGAAGACACATTAGAAAATCCACAGATGACTGAAGTTGAGATGTAATATTTTTTGTAAAAATATGCTTATAGATAAGGACAAAGTAGAAAATTTAATTTTAGAACTCGGTTTAGTAGATCAGGGTGATTTTGACTTGGCGAAAGAGGAAGCCAAAGAAAAAGATATTGAATTTAATCAAGTGTTGTTAAGGAAAGGAATTATTAATGAACGGGAGTTACGAGATATTCAAATGAGAGCAATCAATGTTCCTTTTATTGATTTAAGTGAACAACAGATTGAACCGGATATTTTAACGATTATTCCAGAACCAATAGTTAGACAATATAATGTAATTGCTTTTGCTCGTGATGATAAAAATTTAAAGATTGCTATTTTAGACTTGAATAATCTTGAAAAAATTGATTTTTTGAGAAAAAGAATTGGCTTAAGAATTGTTCCTTATCTTACTGACAGAGTTTCTTTAAATAGAGCGATTTTGCAGTATCAAGAGATATTAAAGGGTGAATATGGTGGTCAAATTCAAAAGGGTTTTTTATCTTTTCAAACTATTTCGGAGGATTTATTAAAAGGATTATCTCAGGAAGCGGTTTTGGAATTAGCGAGGAGCAAACAAGTAAACTTCGTTTTTGAGTTATTAATAAAACACTCTTTAATCCAAAAAGTTACTAATATACATATAGAACCACAAGAGAATGATGTTTTGGTTAGGTATAGAATAGATGGTGATTTGTATCCTGCGATGGTCTTACCAAAAAGGTCAGCGATTGTCTTGGCTTTGAAGATTAAAGCTTTGGCTGGTTTGAGAATGGACACAATTGGTTTATGTCAAGATGGACGATTTCAATTAGGTTTTGATGGTAAGGAAGTAGATTTTCGCGTGCACATTATACCTTCATTTTGGGGAGAAAAAATTGTTTTGAATATTTTACAAGCAGGGGATTCGGGTTTCTCTTTAGAAGCAGTTGGTTTTCACGGAAGAGCCTTAGATGTTTTGTATACAACTCTGAACAAAAAAGAAGAGATGCTTTTAATCGCAGGTCAACAGCAATCAGGTCGGACGACAACCTTTTATTCAGCACTTGATTTATTAAAAAGTCCTAGCGTGAGTATTTCTACAATAGAGGATTCAATTGGATTTCAAATGGCAGGAATTAGCCAGACAATAACTAATTTAGAAATTGACTTTAATATTTTAGATGGAATACAACAACTATCCAAACAGGATTGCGATGTGGTAGCTGTGGATGAAGTTGGAAATTTAAATTCAAGTGGTACTACGAAGAGTCTTTCTAAATTAGCCAGTATAGTTAATGAAAACCGTTTTGTTTCTGTTGTGGCTGAAACAAAAGCTAATTCATCAGCTGAAATTATCTCTGAGTTAATAAATTCAAATAGATTAGACTCAACTTTGGTGATAAATGGATTAGGAACAATAATTTTACAAAAATTAGTTCCGAAACTTTCTCATAAAAGACAGGAATATTATTTAAGTGTTTCTGATATTAAAAAAATATCTAAAAATGTTGATTTAGAAAAAGTCATGTTGGCTTTAGTTGCTGAAGGTGTTTTGGAAAAGAAAAAAGCTTGGTCAGAGATAAAGTTCTTCAAATCGGTCAAAAAAAATAAAGGAGATGAGAATATATTGGTCGGTGAAGTTTTAAAAGTTAGCCCGGCGATAAGAGAGTTGATATTAAGGAAAGCAACCATTGATAAAATTAAGAAACAAGCGGTAAGTGAAGGAATGTTAACTCTAACGGAAGATTTTGTGTTTAAAGCAGTTCAGGGTTTTGTATCCATAGGTGAAGTTTTGTAATATAATATTTTTAGAAAACAATTATTAATTAATTATTAAAATAGTATGGAAAATAATATAGAAGGTTCCTCTGAAGAAAAAGTTGGTGAAAATCAGGGGGACGAAAACCTTGAAGATCAACCTGAAGTTAAAGAGACAAAAACTAAAAAAGGTAAATTGATAGTCTTTTCTAGTTTAGTTTTTGTTATTTTCGTAATTATCATTACTGGTCTATTATTGACGAAGGAAGAGGTCGTTGTTGTTGATATCCAACTTGTGATAGAACCGAGAGAGTTAACTATCGATATGAGTAGTTCGGCTCAAGTAAATGTTTATCTTCAAGGAATTGATGTGGAAAATAGAGAAGACATAACAGATCAAGTTGAATGGTACACAAATGATACTGATTTATTTACGATAGGTAATCATTCTGTTAAAGGCTTCGTTGTTGCTAAACTAAAAGAAGGAGAAGGTTTCATTACTATGATTTATGGGGAACAGACAGAGATTATTCCCGTAAAAGTTGTAAGGGCAGGATTAAGTGTAGAGTGTTATCCATTATTAGCTGAAAAATGGACAAAGGAAGGAATTAAAACTGCTAAAGTTGGAGACGAGATCGATTGGATTGGATTTTATACAGAAATTGGATCACCACATTATGATTATAAATGGACTGGGACAGATGGGTTAGAGGGGGATAGTGCAATAGCCTCTAAGGTTTATCAGACACTAGGACTTAAAGAAGTTCATTTCTGGACAAAAGATACGGCTGGAACAATTGCAGAAGCTGATTGTTCGATTATTATTAAATAATTAAATTAAATATAATGTATAAAAAAATAATTGTTTCTATAGTTTTTTTGATAAGTTTATTTTCTGTTTTTAGTTATGTTAATGCTACCCTAATAGATGATACTCGTTCTGGAATGCAACATTCTTCAAGATGTCGAAATGTAGTATTCCACCATATTTCTCATAATCAAGTTTTTTATCCTGACGCTCAAATAAATTTTGGTTTTACAGGAGAATTTAAGAATCCTAATATAACTTGTGGTATTGTTGAAGCGTCAGCTGCTCTTGCTAATATTGAGATTGATAATTACGGCTACGAAAATTTTACAAGCCCATGGCTCAATTTAATAGGAGCTGGACATCAAGATGGTATTGCTCTTTCATGTACAGATTTAGGTAATGGTTGGTCTCGAATTAGTGTTTCAAATATGGTTGCGCAGATGCCGTCAGATTCATCTGAAGCATACACTGCTGCTTCGATTTATCCTGTTTTTTTTCGTCCTAATGGTACGGGTGGATGGAACACAGGTCGTATTGGTGAACATATTAAGATGGAAGGTTTTTGTGAATCAACCACTTGGAGTCCTCCAAAATCTGAAACCTGTGAAGGAGTTCTCGTTACCCAAACTAGTAACTGTGAGACGACAAGGTCTGTTTATGGTACCAAGGATTGTTCTATTGATGGTGTATGTGGATCTTCTGACGGTAAAACTTTAGCTACTAAACCAACTACAGGTTTATGTACCAATCCAGCTGTAGCTTCTGCTGTAACAGGTAATGGACTATGGAACTGGACCTGTATTGGTTCAGGTGGAGGAACTACAGCTCCTTGTAGTGCTGATAAAGTTGCCTCTCCAATACCACCTACACCTACACCCACGCCTACTCCTACTCCAACACCCATACCCACTCCCTCTCCAACACCAGAAATTATTAGCGGAAGTTTTCAAATACCTAATATAAGAACAGGGGATAGTCCCGGTCCTATTGCTACATGGTCAGCAGAGAACTCTGTTAGATGTAATATAAATAGTGATAATAATGGTAATTATCCAAATGTTTGTAGTTCATTATCTGGTTGTGGCTCAGGGAATGTAACTCTTAATCCAGTGACACTTGAGACGATTTATACTCTTGTCTGTTATAATCAAGACAGTACTGAAGTAACTGATCGACTTCCAAAACCAGCTTATTTAATAATGATTGCTGATCCTACGGAAGTAGAAGTTGATTTTGTTGGGGGAGGAGCAACAACGGAACCCCCTGTTGAATTAAGTATAGTATCTTGGAATGGTTTAAGGACTAACGGTGTTGATTTTACAGCCGATTTATCAAATTTACCAGAATCTCCTGGAGACGAAACAACGAATACTGCTTTTTTTGATCCAGCGACTTTATCTTTAAGCACTTATTATCATGGAATTAAGTCAATATTAGAAATATTTGCATCGTATAGATTTACTAACGAAAGAATCGTTGAAATTAGTGGGTCAGGGGGAGTATCTCCAGTGGAGATTATAATATCTCCAGATAAAATAAACCCTATCTATGAGCCTTATTAAAAATATTATCCACAGTTTAGAGTTGTATTAACTTTGCAAATTTGTTTTACTTTGTATGAAGAGTTTAAATAAATTTAGAAAATAAAAACAAAATATTATGAAAAATCTTTTGAAAAGTCCTTTATTCTTTATCAATGTCTTTCTTTTGGGTTTAGTTGTTTTGCTTTCAATTAACATTAATCCTAATTCAACTAATCTTCCTTCTTTTGCTAAAAAAGCTATCGCCGCAGTGAGCAGTATTTTAGGTGAGGGTTCTACTAATTATTTGGCTGCTTTTGATAGTACCAATCAAATTGGTAATTCTAGCATTTATGATACTGGGAGTAGAATTGGTATTGGGACGACAAATCCTGGATATGAACTTGAAGTTAATGGAGCTATAAAAGGTAATTATGTAGGGACATCACCACGGACTTATTTGTATCGAGAGGGACTGTGTCTTAACGGTGTTTGTAAAACTGCTTGGCCGAGTGGTGGTGGAGGGGGTGTTTCAAAAATTATAGCTGGCTCTAACATTACCATTTCACCTACATCAGGGACAGGAAATGTGACGATTCGTTCTACAGGTAGTGCTCCTCCAGGAGATTATTGTGTATTTAAAAGGACTGGATACTCTTGTCCTTCCTGGGCACCGGTTCAAGAAGGACTGAAAATGATAGGTTCTTTTAGTCGCCTTGATGATTCAAGAACTGGAGATAGTGGTCATGGCTATAATATAACTGTCTGTTGTACAAAGTGAGATCTTAAGAATTAGCCCAGTGCTAAAAGAATTGGTAACAAAAAAAGCAACTACTGATAAAATTGAAAAACAAGCAAGTAGTGAAGGAATAATGTTGACTTTAGTTGATAGGTGTAGCTAAGTTAATAAATAATTATAATAATATGGATCAAATAATTCAATCAAATAAAAAAAATATTTTAATTTATGTAATACTCGCTGTTTTAATTGGTTTGTCTCTTGGTTATTATTGTGGGGTAAATAAGGCTGAAGAACCTCGGGAAGCAATGCTTCAGGAGATTTTTGGCAATGCTTTATTTGCTAACAATCTTTCTGGTGAAATCTTGGAAATTGCTTCTGACAAAAAATCTTTAACAATTGAAGTTTCTGGAATTTATGGTGTTAACTTGCCAAAAGATTATCAAAAAAAGCAGATTTTAATAAACGAAGATACTAAAATTGTTTTAAGAGCTAAAAAAGATACGGTGATTTTTGAAAAAGAAACCTCTGAATTACAAGAAAAAGGAGAAATGGCTATGCCTCTTCCTTATATTGAAAAAGAAATTAAAGCCGGCGCTTTAATTATTGGTGATACTCTTAGTTTCAATTTTCTACAGAATAAAGATACTAATATTTTAAGCACTCAATTTGTTGCTATTCAAATCAATGTCAGTCGTTAAATTTTTAAAAACACATCTAAAGGACCCACTTTTTTGGCTTTTTATCGCTTTGGTTTTAGTGACTAGTCTTTTGTCTAATAGTGTTGGAGTAAATTCTTTAAATGCTCAAACCCAAGTAAATGGTGAGGGTACTGCTGGATATTTAGTGAGATGGGTTCTTTCTACGGATTATTCTTGTACTGGAACTCGTCCAGCTAATACTACGATTTGCTCAGGTGATACAACAGGTTTAACTTCTAATTTATCTTGGCAGGGTGGTTGTACTGATTCTAGAAAATGTGAATATTACAATAACACCTCGTATACTTGTACTGGAACTCGACCAGCTAATACCACAATTTGTTCGGGCGATACAACAGGTTTAACTTCTGATGTATCTTGGATGGATGTTGGAAATACTTCTTCGGACTGTACTAATACAAGAAAATGTGAATATTATCAAACCGTAGTTTATAAATGTACAGAAACTAAACCTGCAGGTGCTATCACCTGTTCAGGCGATACAACAGGTTTAACTTCTGATGTATCTTGGATGGATGTTGGAAATACTTCTTCGGACTGTACTAATACAAGAAAATGTGAATATTATCAGCCTTGTGTCATAACTACATGGACAGGACCGGGAGGGAAGACACCAGCGGATGTGTGTACTGGTACCAATTTAACTGAGACAAGTAATTGTAGTACGACAAGACAAACCCCTGGTACAAAAGATTGTCCAATTTGTACAGCTAATTTTAATCCAGCTACGGTCACTTCTCCTGGATCAAGTACTTTAACTTGGAGTTCTACTAATGCTGATAACATTAAGTATACTTGTACGGGACCTGTGTCAGGGGGAGCAGATTACGGCTCTATCCCTTTGAATAGTCCAATAACTCCTGCCGTTGTATTTGATTTTGATTTTGGTCCAACAGCAATAGAATCTTGTACCTTTACAGTTAAAGATTCTGCTGGGGAGATAGGTAGTTGCATAACTAATGGGGGTACCACTAACGGCGGCGGCGGCGGTGGTGGTGGGATTACTGTCACTCCTCATTCGCCGACTTGTACATTAGAATCTGGCGATGAAGATGGAATTGTTTTTGTAGGCGATGAAATGACTTTAAATTGGTCATCTACTTATGCTAGTTCAGGATCTATCAATCGTGATGTAGGTTCTATTACTTCAGTTGCTAGTAGTAGTATAACTGTCTACCCTGTCGTTTCTGTAACATCTGATATAACTTATACAGCTACCTTCAGTGGTTTAGGTGGTACAGTGAATTGTTCAACTGATTTAATTACTGTTGTGGCTGATCCCCCTGTTATTACTTTAGGAAGTTTTAAAATCTTTAACCAAAAAACTGGTTTGAAACCTAAAGCTAAATGGAGTACTACTAATGTAGTTAGTTGTGATTTAGAAACTGATACTGGATACAGTAAAATAGATGCCTGTACAGATGAAAGCTCTTGTGCATCAGTGACAGATTTTGAAATTGATAAAGTGATTATGAAAGAAACAACTTATACTCTGTCCTGTTATAATATAGCCGGTTATGTTGATACTGCTACATTTACGCCTCTTGCTTATTTCAACTTATCGGCTGAACCAACAGAAACAGAAGTTGACTTTGCTGGGGGAGGATCTACAACTGAACCAGGAGTTGATGTAGGTGTTGTTTCTTGGAACGGGTATAGAAGTGATATTACTTTTACAGCAGATTTATCAGAGTTACCAGAGTCACCCGGGGATGAGACTACTACTTCCTCTACTTTTTCTCATGTAGCTTTATCCTTCTCCGACTATTTTACAGATGGAATTAAATCAATCTTAAGAATATTTGCTTCTTATAGATTTACGGGGGAAAAAACTGTTACTATTTTTGGTAACGGAATAGCTCCTGTTGATATAACCATAACCTCAGATCAAACTATACCTATTTATGAGCCAATTTAAATTGAATGTTAGTTTAAAAGAGGGTATCATATAATATATGGTAAAAAAAATAGTAGTTGCTAATTGGAAAATGAATCCCACGACTCTTCGTGAGGCAAAAATGATTTTTTTAGGTGTGAAGAAACAGACGGTAAAGTTAAGAGGGATTAATGTTGTAATTTGTCCTCCAGCTGTTTACTTAAGTGAATTAAAAAGAATTTCTTCTGGAAATAAGATTTCACTGGGAGCACAAAATTGTTCTGAACATCAAAAAGGAGCCTGGACAGGTCAAATTTCTTCTGTGATGCTAAAAACAAGCGGAGCGAAATTTATAATTTTAGGACATTCTGAGAATCGTGTGGCGGGGGAGTCTAATGAAATCATAAATCAGAAAATTAAGTTAGCTTTGAAAAGTGGTTTGAGTGTGGTTTTATGTGTTGGAGAATCTGAGAGGGATCAAGAATGTGACTACTTTGGCTTCCTAAAAGAACAAATCATAAGTGCTTTATCTGGAGTGAGCAAAAATTACCTAAAAAATATCCTAATTGCTTACGAACCACTTTGGGCAATCGGAAAAAACGCTAAAGAAGTTGTTTCCAATAAACAATTACAGGAAATGGTTATTTTTATCAAAAAAGTTTTAGTTGATAAGTATAATGTTAATGATTTTAAGGATGTCAAGATTTTATATGGTGGTTCGGTAAATTATAAGAGTGTTGAAGATTTGGTTGATACTGATGCAGATGGTTTTTTAGTCGGAAGGGATAGTTTGAATATTGAAAAATTTGGGAAATTACTAAAAATAATTGGTTGATAATTCTATGAAGGTTATAACTGAACAAAAAGGTAAGTTAAAAAATAAAAAAATTTTGTTAAGGTTAGATTTGAATGTCCCGATTGAAAACAAAAAGATAATTGATAATTTTAAGATAGAAAAAGCTTTAACTACTATTGGGTTTTTACAAAGAGAAGGAGCGAAAATAATAATTTTAAGTCATATAGGAAGGGGTGGTTCAGAAAGTTTGTTACCTGTTTATGAATATTTAAGAAATTTTTTTGAGGTTACTTTTATAAAGGATATTTTTGACGACAACACTAAGAAAACTGTTTCAAAAATGCAGTCTGGTGCTGTGCTTATGTTTGAAAATCTTCGTAAATTTGAAGGTGAGAGACAAAATGATTTAGATTTCACTGAAAAATTGGTCTCGTTGGGAGATATTTATGTTAATGAAGCCTTTGCCGTTTCACATCGTGAACATAGTTCTATTGTGGGGTTGCCAAAATTGATGAGAAGTTATTACGGGCCTATCTTTATGGACGAAATTAAGGAGTTAAAAAGAGTTTTCCGAGCGGATTCTTCTTGGCTTTTTGTTTTGGGTGGAAATAAATTGCAAACCAAGGTTCCTTATATTAGAAAATTTTTAAAAATAGCAGATATTATTTTTGTGGGGGGAGCTTTAGCCAACGATTTTTTTCGGGCAAAAGGATTTGAGGTTGGGAGATCATTAGTTTCTGAGAAAGAATTTGACTTAAACGATCTATTAAATAATGAAAAAATTATTTTACCTAAGGACGTAGTAGTAGAAAATTCTCAAGGAGTTTTTGTTAAAAGATTTAATGAAGTTTTGAAAGATGATAAAATTGTAGATGCTGGGCCTCAGACAATTTTACAATTACAAAAATTGATTGATAATTCAAAATCTATTTTATGGAATGGTCCATTAGGTGATTACTTAAAAGGTTTTTCAGATGCTACCTTTGAATTAATTCGTGCAATTGCAGATAGTCAAATAGAATCTGTTGTTGGTGGTGGTGACACCGAACATTGTATCTCTAAATTAGGATTAGAGGAAAAATTTGATTTTATTTCAACTGGTGGAGGTGCGATGTTAGAATTTGTGGTAACAGGCACTCTGCCAGGAATTGAAGCGATGAAGGACAAAATTTAATTACAAAAAATCTCAGAAAAAATTATTTCTTTAATTTTTTAGTAATAATTTCAGCCTCTCCCTCCTTATATTTTTTACCAGGCCAATGTTTTAAATTATCGCCAGCAAATCGTGGAATGATGTGAACGTGAGTATGAAAAATAATTTGTCCTGCTTCTAATTCATTATTTATAATTATGTTTATCCCGTCAGCTTTGAGGGTTTTTTTTATTTTTTTTGATAGTTTTTTTACTACGACAATCAGGTTTTCTATCGTCTTGCTATCTATTTCTAAAATATTTTTAGAATGTTTTTTTGGTATAACAAGAATATGCCCTTTATTAACGGGATTAATATCTAAAAAAGCTAAAAAATTTTCATCTTCGTAAATTTTATTACAAGGGATTTCTCCTGACACAATTTTACAAAATAGACAATCATTCATATATATAATTATATGCTAAAATAATGAGATGGGAAAGAAAATGGTTTTTGGTGGAGGTTTGCCAGATAAAATTGAAAAAGAGTTTGAAAAATACCCAACAATATTGGGTGAATTGCTTTTTTATAGGGGAATTAACACAGCAGTAGAAGCTGAAGCTTTTTTGGACTCTGATTACGAAAAAGGAACTTTTGATTCTTTTTTAATTAAAGGAATGGGATTAGCAGTGAAGAGAATCCTAAAAGCAATTGAGAAAAACCAGAAAATAATGATTTATAGTGATTATGATGCCGATGGTATTCCAGGAGCTGTAATTTTAAGTGATTTTTTTAAGAAGATTGGATTCTTAAATTTTCAAAATTATATTCCTAATCGTTTACAAGAGGGATACGGATTAAATACAAAAGCTATCAATAAATTCATAATCGAGAAGGTAGATGTTTTGATAACTATTGATTGTGGAATTACAAATAATGAGGAAGTCCAGTTTGCTATGGATAACAGAATTGATGTGATTGTGACAGATCATCATTTAGTTGGTGATGAATTACCGTCAGCTTTAGTTATTTTGAATTCTAAACAGAAAGATGATGATTATCCTGATGATATGTTGTGTGGGGCAGGGGTTGTCTATAAATTAATCCAAGCTTTAATTGAAAAAGGTGACTTTAATTTAGCAAAAGGTTGGGAAAAGTGGTTGCTTGATATGGTCGGGTTGGCGACTATCGCTGATATGGTGCCATTAAAAAATGAAAACAGAATTTTTGCAAAATATGGTTTATTTGTTATGCAAAAATCATCAAGATTAGGGTTGGTGAAATTACTTCGTAAAGCCGGTGTTTATCAGAAAAATATAATGGAAGACGATATTGGTTTTATGGTTGCTCCGAGAATAAATGCCGCCTCGAGGGTGGCTGATCCTAAAATTGCTTTTGATTTATTATCTGCAGAAGATGAAACTACAGCAAATGATTTAGCCTGTCAATTACATCAATTGAATAATAAGAGGAAAACAATGGTAGCTGTGGCTGTCAGACAGGCGAAGAAAAAGATTAAAGAAAGGGGTTCAAAAGCTGTGGTTGTAATTGGACATTCGGATTGGAATCTTGGACTATCAGGTTTAATTGCTTCTTCATTAAAAGATGAATACCAAAAGCCGTGTTTTGTTTGGGGAACTGATGAGAATGGTAATTATTGTGGTTCTTGCCGTTCAGATGGTGTGGATTTAATGGAGTTAATGTCGTTAGTTGTGGAAGATTTTTTTACACATTTTGGTGGTCATAAAAATGCTGGTGGCTTCGGGATTGTTTCAGAACAAATTCATTTTTTTGAAGAAAAAA
>Ga0075122_10000510_pt1 | contig 30459 bp, 26 predicted proteins | sample AntAceMetag02UKB_FD_69790 | JGI IMG/M metagenome (GOLD analysis project Ga0075122, IMG submission 69790) | Saline lake microbial communities from Ace Lake, Antarctica - Antarctic Ace Lake Metagenome 02UKB | ecosystem: Environmental > Aquatic > Non-marine Saline and Alkaline > Saline | place...
GAAGCATCTAATTTACAAACAGATGTAAACGCAGCACAAATTTTAGTGACTGCACTGCCTAATGGTACAGCCAAAACAGATCTTCAAGATAGACTTGATGTTGTGCAAGATTTGATTAATACCATCGCAGCAACTGCTGTAGATGATTTAATCACAGCTTTACCAAGCTCAGGAGGCGTTATTCTAGCAGATCAAACTCAAATAGAAGCAGCAAGATCTGCCTATAATGCATTAACACTTTCACAACAAGCATTAGTAGTCAATGAAGCAGTATTAATATCAGTAGAAGCTGAACTAGCAGCGCTTCAGTCAGCAACCGCATCTGTCGTTATCGCAGAAGGATCTAATTTACAAGCAGATGTAGACACGGCGCAAATTTTAGTTACTGCACTGCCTAATGGTACAGCCAAAACAGATCTTCAAGATAGACTTGATGCAGTACAAGACATCATCGATGTAGAAACAGCTACACTATTGATTTTAAGTTACTTTGATTCAAACTCAGTTGTGGTAGCAAAATTAAATAATGCCACAACCATTAAAGAAATTGCATTTATGATTAAAGCTAATGAAGCAGTTACCGGACTTGGTGTGACTATTTCTATTACAAATACGGATGAGGTAGACAGAAGAAATACCACTTACACAATAGATATCACAAAGAATGGAGCAAGTGTAACTATTGATGTAGATGTTACTTTTACTCGATAAGAAATACCATTTATAAAACAACACTGCTTGATTGATATGGAAAATTTAATCAGACACGGGTACGCTTTAGGAACTATCAGCTCCAACACATATTACCTATAACCGAGGAAATTGTAGTACATCACGTGCTACATATATTTTCTCGGTTTTTTGTATACCGTCACTTGCCTTTCAAAAATGTGATTTAGATTCTCATTACATATTGTTATGATACTATAAATATTCTAATTATTTTTATGTTGTCCAATGTTCAATTTTAAGTAAGAAAATATCAAGACAATTACACTTTTGTTTTTAAATTGGTGTCAAACCACATGTATGATATTACTGGATGCCTATACTTAGGGTATTGACTCTTAATCAATGGGTCGCCGGTTCGAGTCCGTCACGGAGCACCATTTTAAAAAAATGAGACTAATTTTTTAGTCGTTTTTCTTTTGTTTTGATAACAAAGAAAACGCTTTACTTTTATATTACATATATATATAATAGGTATGAAAGATAGGTGATATAGTGATAGAAATTAATGGGTCTAATTTAAGTATCCACTCCTTTTCCAAAGTGGTTTTAAATTATGAAGAAGTTAAGATTTCTGAATCTAGTAAAGTATTAGTTAATAAAGCAAGAGACTATGTTGAAGATGTTATAGAATCCGAAGTTCCTACCTATGGAATCAATACTGGATTTGGGAAACTCTCTGATGTTTCTATTCAAAAAAGCGATGTTTCAAAACTGCAAGAAAACTTAATTAAAAGTCATGCTTGTGGAGTCGGCAAGCCTTTTTCAGATGCAGTAGTAAGGGGAATGCTATTACTTAGAGTCAACGCTCTTATTAAGGGGTATAGTGGCATTCGCTTAGAAGCTATTGAAAAAATGGTGGAGCTTCTGAATAAAAATTTATTGCCTGTTGTATATTCTCAAGGAAGTTTGGGAGCCAGCGGGGACTTAGCTCCATTATCTCATATGGCATTACCTTTAATCGGACTTGGTGATGTTCGTTATAATGGTGTAATAATGGATTCGATAGAAGGGCTTTTATTAGCAAATATTAAGCCTCTAGAAAAATTAAAAGCAAAAGAAGGTTTGTCACTAATTAATGGGACACAAGCAATGACTTCTGTGGCTAGTTTAGCCGTGTTAGAAGCATATAAATTAATTAACATGTCAAAACATACTTTAGCAATTTCTATGGAAGCATTAACCGCGATTGATGATGTGTTCTTCGATAAGATACATACACTAAGAAATCAAATTGGGCAAATAGATGTTTCTAGAGATATGCTTAAGATATTAAAGGGATCTAAGCTGGTTACCAAACAGGGCGATTTGAGGATTCAAGATGCTTATTCATTGAGGTGCTCACCTCAAGTGATTGGTGCGAGTTTAGACGCAGTAAGATATTGTCAAAATATCGTAGAAAATGAGATGAATGCTGTTACCGATAACCCATTAGTGTTTGTAGATGAAAAACGTGTTATTAGTGCGGGCAATTTCCATGGACAGCCAATCGCTTTGGCTATGGATTTTCTAAGCATAGCAATGTGTGAATTAGCCAATATCTCAGAACGAAGACTGGAAAGAATGGTCAATTCTAGTTTGAGCAATGGATTGCCAGCATTTTTGGTTAAGAAATCAGGAATTAATTCTGGGTTTATGATTGTGCAGTATAGTGCAGCTTCTTTAGTGAGTGAAAATAAGACAATTGCACATCCTGCTAGTGTTGATTCTATACCTTCCTCAGCGAATCAAGAAGATCATGTTTCAATGGGAACAATTGGGGCAAGAAAAGCACGCGAAATTATCTCCAATACCGAAAAAGTTTTATCTATGGAATTGTTTACGGGATTGCAAGCAATTGATTTTAAAAATCCAGCAGAAATGAGTTCTAAAACCAAATCAATATATGATTACATACGTAATGAAGTGCTTTTTATAGAAGAAGATACCATTATGTATAAAAAAATACATAAGGTGATAGAGTTGGTTCAAACAGAAGCGTTTGAACAATTAATCAATGTGGAGAGTGAGTAATATGGAAATGGTATTGACTCTTAAAGATATTTTTCAAGAATTACCGAAGAAAAGAGAGTTTATAAAAGGAATCAGAAGAGCTCCGAAAAGAGAATTCTCTCTTACAGAAGCTGAGACAAGTTTAGCGTTAAAAAATGCGTTGAGGTATGTACCAGTCGAGTGGCACGATACATTGGCACCGGAATTCCTTGAGGAGTTACTAACTAGAGGAAAGATTTATGGGTATCGTTTTAGACCAAGTGGAAGAATCTATGGAAAGCCTATAGATGAATATTCAGGACATATTATAGAAGGTAAAGCATTCCAAGTTATGATTGACAATAACTTGGATTTTGAAATAGCACTCTATCCATATGAACTTATAACCTATGGAGAAACCGGGTCTGTATTTCAAAATTGGATGCAATATCATCTAGTAAAAAGGTACTTGCAGATTATGAATGATACACAAACCTTAGTATTATTATCCGGGCATCCAATGGGGCTATTTATTTCAAGCAAACAGTCACCAAGAGTAATCTTAACGAATGGGTTAATGATTGGAGAATTTGATAACTTACATAGTTTTAATAGAGCATCCAGTTTAGGAGTGGCAAACTTCGGTCAAATGACAGCTGGAGGTTGGATGTATATCGGACCTCAAGGAATCGTACACGGAACGTATTCAACGTTACTAAATGCTGGAAGATCAAAACTTGGTATCCCAGAAGAAGAAGATTTAAAAGGCAGACTGTTTATATCATCAGGTTTAGGTGGTATGAGTGGTGCACAAGGAAAGGCTGTTGAGATTTCAGGTGGAGTCGGAATTATTGCAGAAGTAGATTACTCTAGAATTGAAACCAGGCATCAACAAGGTTGGGTTTCTAAAATAGCGAAGAATGAAGCGGATGCTTTTGAAATAGCACTAGATGCAATGAACACGAAAACTCCATTAGCAATTGCTTATCATGGAAATATAGTTGATTTGCTTGAATATGCAGTTGCTCATAATATTTATATTGATTTATTAAGTGATCAAACCAGTTGCCATGCAGTTTATGATGGGGGATACTGTCCAGTTGATATCACGTTTGAAGAACGGACGAGATTATTAAAAGAGGATAAAAGTACGTTTGATAGTTTAGTAAATACAACCCTAAAAAGACATTATAATGCAATCAAAGAAATTACTAAAAAAGGTACTTATTTCTTTGATTACGGGAATTCTTTCTTAAAAGCGATTTATGATTCTGGAGTTATCGAAATATGTAAAAATGGCGAAAATGATTTAGATGGATTTATTTGGCCGTCCTATGTAGAAGATATCATGGGGCCAGTCTTATTTGATTATGGCTATGGACCATTTAGATGGGTTTGTCTAAGCGGAAAAGACAGTGATTTAGATAAAACAGATGCAGCTGCAATGGCTTGTATTGATAAAAATAGAAGATTCCAAGATTTAGACAACTATAATTGGATTAAAGATGCTAAAAAGAATCAATTAGTTGTTGGAACAAAAGCAAGAATCTTATATCAAGATGCTTATGGAAGATTAAAAATAGCTTTAAAGTTTAATGAAATGATCAAATCTGAAGAAATTGGACCAGTTATGCTTGGTAGAGATCATCACGATACAGGCGGAACCGATTCTCCATTTAGAGAAACGTCTAATATAAAAGATGGTTCTAATATCATGGCTGAAATGGCAACCCATGTAGCGCTAGGAAATAGTGCTAGAGGAATGTCCCTTGTTACATTGCACAATGGTGGTGGTGTAGGAATTGGTAAAGTTATGAATGGTGGGTATGGAATGGTTCTTGATGGTAGTGAACGAGTTGCAGAAATACTCAAGACAGCTATGCTATTTGACGTAATGGCCGGAGTATCTAGACGCGCTTGGGCAAGAAATGAAAACTCCATTTCAACCGCTAAAGAATACAACCAATTACCAAATAATTCACAAATAACCATACCGTATTTAACGGATGAAAACTACATTAATGATTTGGTAAAAAAACACTATATAAAAGGTGGTAAATAAATTGAGAATAGTAGAATGTGTTCCGAATTTTTCTGAAGGAAGAGACATTGATAAAATTAATCGTATTATGTCGGTTGTAAAAGTAGACAAACATATTAAATTAGTTAATTTTGAAAGTGATGCAGACTATAATAGAACCGTAGTAACACTTATTGGTGATCCAGATCATATGATAAATTTGATTTTAAAAATGATCGAAGTATGTTTGGTAGAAATTGACTTAAATAAACATAGTGGAGAACACTCTAGGATGGGAGCTATTGATGTAATCCCATTTATTCCAATTAGTGATATAACAATGAAAGAATGTGTTTTTTATAGTGAAAAATGTGCAGCATTAATCAACGAGAATTATAATATTCCATGTTTCTTATACGCAGAAGCGGCAAGACACCAAGACCGTGTATCATTACCTTCTATTCGTAAAGGTGAATTCGAAGGAATGAGATCAAAAATAAAAGATCCTCATTGGGCACCTGATTTTGGAACTCCAGAAATACACCCAACCTTTGGATGCATAGGAATTGGAGCAAGAGATTTTTTAGTAGCTTACAATATTGATTTCGCTACAGAAGATGAAAAACCAGCTAAAGCAATTGCTAAAATGATTCGTAGGTCTTCTGGTGGATATCAATTTGTTCAAGCAGGTCCGGTATATTTAGAAAACAGAAACCATACACAAGTAACAATGAATATTTTAAATTTTAAGAAAAATCCAATATATCGAATATTTGAAGCAGTAAAAATGGAAGCAAAAAGATACCATGTCCAAGTAACAGGTTCTGAAATTGTAGGCTTGGTACCAAAAGATGCATTGGTAAAATCTTTAAAATATTATTATGCATGTGAAAACAATCCTTTCCCAGAAGAATTTTCTTTAACAGAAATTGTTCGAGATGTTAAAAAATATCTATTGTTTAGAGATTTTGATGAAACAAAAATTATTGAATATTTCTTATAGGAGGTTTTATGAAGTCTAGAACTCTAATTAACCATATAAAAACAATCTACACTTCAATTGAGAAACCGCCTGTCAAAGGAAAGAATATGTCTCTTTTAAAAGAGATTCATGACGGGTATATTTTAATTGAAGATGGAATGATAAGTGAAATTGGAACGAATTATAATCAAGCTATTGATCATAATCTTTTTGTCTATGAAGCAAACAATCTAATCTGTATACCAGGGTTAATCGATTCTCACACGCATTTAGTTTTCGGCGGCTCAAGAGAACACGAGTTTAGCAAAAAAATTGCTGGTGTAGCGTATTTGGATATTCTTAAAGAAGGCGGAGGAATCTTAAACACAGTAAAACAGACTACCGAGGCTTCTTTTGATGAATTGTATGATCAAGCAAAGAAATCATTAGATGAAATGCTGTTATTCGGAGTAACCACTCTTGAAGCGAAATCAGGATATGGATTACATTTGGATACCGAAGTGAAACAACTTGAAGTGTTAAAAAAACTAAATGATAATCACCCAATTGATATTAAAATAACATATTTAGGTGCTCATGCGTTACCTTTAGAATATAAAGAACACAGGAATGATTATATAAAACAAGTTTTGAATGATTTGGATATCATTAAAGAAAGAAATTTGGCAGAATATGTGGATGTTTTTTGTGAAGTTGGAGTTTTTTCAGTTGCAGAAACCAAACAGATATTTGATAAAGCGAAACGATTAGGCTTTAAATTAAGACTACATTCTGATGAAATCGAATCAATAGGCGGGACGAAGCTAGCAATTGAGTTACAAGCAAACTCTGTAGATCATTTAATGGCAATCAAAGATGAGGATATTCAAGCGTTAGCTAAATCCAATACAATTGCTAATTTACTTCCTTCAACATCATTCTATTTAAACAAAGAATATGCTCCAGCAAGAAAGATGATTGATCATGGTGTGGCTATCTCTGTATCAAGTGATTATAATCCGGGATCAACACCTTCAGAAAATTATCAATTAACACTGCAATTAGCTGGTAATAAATTAAGAATGTTACCGACCGAAATTCTCACAGCCGCGACGATCAACCCAGCATATAGCTTGGGTGTTGACAAAACGCACGGGAGTATTGAAATTGGAAAGGTTGCAGATCTTCTCTTATTGGATGCTAAAAATTTAGATTATGTTATATATCACTATGGCATCAATCACACGAAGGCAGTATTTAAGAATGGTATATTAGTAGTAGATAATCGAAATTTAGTGAGGGGAAATATATGAAATTAGTAGACTTAAAAGTAACCGAATTTCTAGATGATCTTGCTTCCAAATCACCAGCACCAGGCGGAGGTAGTGTGGCCGCACTATCCGGTAGTAATGGGGCTGCTTTAGTACTAATGATAGGAGCTTTAACTACGAAGAAAAAGAAATTCAAAGAGTTATCAGAAGAGGTACAAAAAGAATATAAAGCTGTATTAAAAACATTTGAAGTCGCAAGATATGCTTTTGAAAAACAAGTTGATGAAGATACAAATGCTTTTAATGAGGTAATGACCGCATATAAGCTTCCAAAAGACACAGAGGAAGAGATAACACAAAGAAATATGGCGATTGAACTTGCGACAATGGGTTGTATTAAAATACCTATGCAAGTGGCGTCTTTAGCTACGAGTTGTTTGAACGATATGGAATATATTATTAAACATTCCAATCGCAATACAACTTCAGATCAAGGCGTTGCTGTTTTAATGTTCTACGCTGCAATTATGGGTGCGATTATGAATGTTAAAATTAATTTGCCTGGTGTGAGCCAAAAAGACTTAGTCAAACATTATAAAGATGTTATAATAGATATATCAAGAAAAGTTAACGAAACAAAAGACAAATTATTAGAAGAAATTGATTATCTTCTAGAATAGGAGAGTATATGAAAATATTCGCAGACACAGCTGTTATTGAACAAATTGAAGAAGTAAGTAAATGGGGTATAATCTCAGGCGTAACGACCAATCCTACATTAATTGCAAGATCTGGTATTACACTAATTGAAGCAATTAATAAAATAGTAAATTTAGTGGATGGACCAATCAGTGCTGAAGTAGCTGAAGGGCTAGCTAAGGATATGATTGAAGAAGGAAAAGTATATGCAAAGATGCATAAAAATATCGTTATTAAGATTCCAATGACATTAGAAGGAATTATTGCGGTTAAAGAATTAACTAGATTGGGTATAAAAACAAATGTAACACTTGTGTTTTCAACATCACAAGCTTTAATGGCAGCAACTGCTGGGGCTACATACGCTTCACCATTTATGGGTAGAGTGGATGATTACACTGGCGGAGATGATGATGGATATAAATTAGTAAAAGATATCAAAGATATGTATAAGAATTATGGATTTAAAACAGAAATTATCGCAGCTTCAATCAGACATATCAAACATGTTGACCAAGCTTTGAAAGCAGGAGCTGATATAGCAACGATTCCGTATAAAGTATTAAAAGAAATGGAAAAGCATCCTTTAACAGATAAAGGATTAGCAGCATTTAAAGCAGATAGCGAAAAATAGTAACACATAAATATAAAAGCCAAGAAATCTCAACGATATCTTGGCTTTTCTTATAGCTATTTAAATCAAAATAGAATTATTTTAGTAATGTATATAACAATAACCCAAATAGAGATGTCCAAACAATAATAACAAACACTGCAAATCCCCATTTCCTAGGTTTACCATTTTGCCATAAGGTTTTAGCTTCCTCTTCAAAACTATCCCAAATCGTTTTGGGAATACATTTGATGGTAAAGTATACTAAAATCGGAAGAATAATCAAATCATCTAGATACCCAATAATTGGTATGAAATCAGGAATCAAATCTATAGGGGACAACGCATAAGCTATGGTCATACTTCCTAGCACTTTTGCAAACCAAGGAGTGTTTTTTGATTTTATAGCAATATACACTTGTGCAATCTTATTTTTAGTGTGTTCAATTCTTTCTTTCAATTTCATAATCTGGTACCTTTACCTTCTGTATCTATATTTTACTATACTTTTTAATAAAATTTAAGGAACGTTCGAACTTTCTAATTATTTTTGATGCTTTTGTGATATGGAGACAAATTATTTGACATATGACAACCTGTCATATATAATAATTGAGGGAGTGATAATATGCCTACAAAAACATTTTTAAATTTATCAGAAGATAAACGAAATAAAATAATTGAAGCATCAATTAGAGAGTTCTCAGAAACTCCTTATGAAAAAACATCAATTAATAAAATTATAAAATACGCCGGCATTTCCAGAGGCAGTTTTTACATGTATTTTGAAGACAAATATGATCTCACAATGTACTTGCTAGATCTCACGAAGCATCATATTACAGAAGAGAGTAGAAAAGTTAATCAAGCTGTCTCGGGAAATCTAATAAACTTTGTTTTGGGTATTCACAATGTGTTTTTTGATTATTATCAAAAAGCTGAATATCGAAATTTTATTAAAAATATCATGATTTATTTTCAAGGCAGACCCGAATCAGAACTGAAGGTTATGAAAGGTCATTTACCGATTAATGAAGATATTAAGAGCATATATAAATTAATCAACAAAGAACAATTTAGAGATCAAAGTGAAGAATTTATTATGAACACAATAGAATTGAGTTTGATGATGTTGAGAAATGTCATGTATAAATCTTTTATGTTGGATTTAAACAAGGAAGAATCAGGAATATTACTTAAAAACTATTTAGAAATATTAAATCAAGGTTATAGGAGGAAGAATAATGCTTAGATTAAAAAATATTAGCAAATCATACACAATCGGAGATTTTAGTCAAAATGCGCTAGACAACGTAAGTGTAAATTTTAAACAGACAGATTTTGTTGCAGTATTAGGACCATCTGGATGTGGTAAAACAACATTATTGAATGTTATTGGGGGTTTAGATCACGCTGACAAAGGTGATTTATTTATAAATGGGAAATCAACAAAAGATTTCAAAGATAGCGATTGGGATATGTATCGTAATAATACAATCGGATTTATTTTCCAAAGTCACAACTTAATTGCCCATTTAAGTGTCTTGCAAAATGTAGAAATGGGATTAACTTTAAGTGGTGTATCTAAAGCTGAAAGACAAAGAAGAGCAATTGAAGTGCTTACAAGAGTTGGGCTGAAGGATCACATACATAAGAGACCAAATCAACTTTCTGGTGGTCAATCACAAAGAGTAGCTGTTGCTAGAGCGTTAGCAAATAATCCAGAAATTATATTGGCGGATGAGCCAACAGGATCTTTAGACTCCGAATCAAGCTTACAAATCATGGAATTAATCAAAGAAATTGCACAAGAAAAACTTGTTATTTTAGTAACGCATGATTCAGAACAAGCTGAAAAATTTGCCAGCAGATTAATCCAATTAAAAGACGGACAAATTATCAGTGATTCAAGACCAGTTCAAGAAGATGTGGAATCAAAAAGTGAAGTACATTTTAAAAAGACTTCAATGTCATTTAAAACAGCATTCATATCATCGATAAATAATATTAGAACCAAACTAGGTAGAACTATTCTTACAGCGTTTGCTGGTAGTATTGGAATCATTGGTATTGCTTTAATACTTTCACTATCAAACGGGTTAGATCAACAAATTCAAAACTTTGAAGAAGAAACATTATCAGGTTACCCGATTGAAGTCACAGAATCCAAATTAGATTTTTCTAAAATGAGTGAAATAGGGCAAGAAGAATATGACCCATATCCTGATCAAAACTATGCATCGATGTTTGATGAAAGTCAGTTTACAAGTTTCTTGCAACCAAATTTTATCACAGAAGATTACTTGCAATATGTTTATGATTATGTAGATGGAGAAGGAGTAGACACTTTATCAGGTGTTAAATACGACCGCTATATAAACATGTCATTATTAACGTATGTAGACATTGCAAGTTCATATGTTCCTATATATCAAGAGGAGAAGGAACCTGCAGATGATGCATCAAGTCTCGGGCCAGCAGCACAATTTATGAATATATTTACACTGCTACCTGATGGAGAAGTATTTGACAATAATTATGATTTAATTTATGGTTTAATGCCAGCAAATGATCTTGAAAGCAAACAGATAGAAATTGTTCTTGTTGTAGATGAGTATAATAGGTTATTCAAGTCAATGTTAGAGCAAGTGTTAGGGTTAGATGTTGTAAATAATGAAACATTTGCTTTTGATGATATTGTTGGACAAACATACAAACTATTTATAGGTGAGTATAATATATTTTCAAGCAGTGTTGCTGAAGCATATGATGTTACTATTTCTGGAATCATAAGAAGTAAACCGGGTTCTAATGTGACGTTGTTGTTTAATGGGTTCGCTTATACTTCAGATGTGCCAGAACATCTATATGACACATATCCAGACGAAACGGGGGATATCAAATCTATTAGTTTGTATCCAAAAGATTTTGATGCAAAAGATTTGGTTAAAGGACACTTAGATGCTTACAATACAGATTTAGCAGAAGATGATAAAATTGCATATATTGATAGAGCAGCAACGTTTACCTCATTAATTGGTGGGGTAATTGATACGATTTCAATAGTGTTAATTGCTTTCGCAGCGATTTCTCTAGTAGTATCTTCAATCATGATATCAATCATTACTTATGTATCAGTTATTGAAAGAACAAAAGAAATTGGTGTCTTGAGAGCATTAGGAGCAAGAAAGAAAGATATTTCTAGAATTTTCAATGTTGAGAATATTGTCATTGGTTTTGGTTCTGGGTTTGTTGGTGTAACAATAAGCTTATTGTTGATCATTCCAATTAACTTAGTTATCGAGCATTTCGCAGATATGGCAAATGTTGCCAAATTATCTGCTCAAGCAGCAATATTCCTAATACTAATTAGTATGACCCTAGCAGTCATTGCAGGGCTAATTCCAGCGAGAATGGCAGCTAAAAAAGACCCGGTTATTGCGCTTCGGACCGAATAGAAACAATATATATACAAAGAAAAAAGAATGTGATATAATTATTTAGTAATAATTAGATGTCATATTCTTTTTAATTTGGGGGTAAGAAATGGATTTATTTAAGAAATGTGAAGACTACAAAACCGTAGAAGAAAGCAAAGCACTTGGGATTTACCCGTACTTTCATGCTTTAGAATCAAAACAAGACATTGTTGTGCATATGGAAGGTAAAAGAGAAATCATGATAGGCTCAAATAACTATCTTGGTTTAACTGGTGATCCAAGAGTAATTGAAGCAGGTGTTGTAGCAATGAAAACGTTTGGGTCCGGTGTATCTGGATCAAGATTTTTAAATGGTACTTTAACAACTCATGTAACTTTAGAAAAAGAGTTAGCTGAGTTTTTACATAAAGATGATTGTGTTACATTTTCAACTGGTTTTCAAACAAATCTGGGTATTATTTCAGCAATAGCTGGAAGAAATGACTTGATTTTCTGTGACCGTGAGAATCACGCAAGCATCTATGATGGAGCTAGATTGTCATTTGGAAAAATGATTCGATTTGACCATAATGATATGGAAGATTTAGAAAAAGAATTACAAAGAGCAGATCCGGATAAAGGCAAGTTAATTATTACGGATGGTGTTTTTTCAATGAGTGGAGATATTGCAAATTTACCAGAAATCGTAAGATTAGCTAAAAAATATGATGCTAAAGTTATGGTGGACGACGCTCATGGCTTTGGAGTGATTGGAAAAACAGGTAGAGGTACTGCTGAATATTTCGATTTAGAAGATGAAGTAGACATTATCATGGGAACTTTCTCAAAATCTTTAGCTAGTTTAGGCGGATATATGGTCGCGGATAGAAAAGTGGTTGAATATGTAAAACATAAATCAAGACCATTTATATTTTGTGCTGCGATAACACCAGCAAATGCTGCTACCGCGTTGGAAGCTTTAAGAATTTTAATAGCAGAACCTGAAAGACCAAAAGCATTATTAGCAATTGCTGCTTATGTTCGTAAAGGTTTAAAAGAAAAAGGTTTAGATATTATTGAAAATTCAATTGTACCAATTATACCGATTTACACTTATACCATGCTTAGAACGCTTGTTGCTTGTAAAGTATTATTCAATAGAGGGGTTTATGTAAACCCTGTAATTCCACCTGCTGCACCAGAGGGGGAATGTTTAATTAGAACAAGCTACACGTCAACTCATACGCATGAATTGATGGATGAAGCAATCGACATTATCGCAGATGTATTAAATAATTTACCAAAAGATGATGCTAGTTTAATGGAATTTTTACATAAATAATGTGTAAAGTATTCGTAATAAGTGGTGCGTCAAGCGGTATCGGGGAAGCAGCAGCTGAATTTTTTCATAATCAAGGACATATGGTAATTGGATTATCTAGATCATATCCAAAAACAGAATATGCATATAAATATGTGTTATGCGATTTAGGAGACTCAAAATCTATTGATAGCGCAGTAATAGAAATCGCTACATTTACAGACCATGTTGATGTTTTAGTGAACTGTGCTGGAATTGGAATCTCTGGAGCTGTAGAATATACAACTCTTGAAGAAGTCGTTCAAATTTACAACGTTAATGTTATCGGACAATTCTATATTACAAAGAAATTATTACCACTGATAAGAGAAACTATTGGGGGCAAAATAATTAATGTAGGTTCCGTGGCAGGAGAATTAACCATTCCTTTTCAAACGTTTTATTCCATGACAAAAGCAAGCATGCATAAATTTACTGAAGGATTAAGAATGGAATTAAAACCATTTGGAATTGGAGTTAGTTCAGTTCTACCTGGAGATACGAAAACTGGATTCACTGATAATCGATATCAACCAAGTGTTGTAGAAGATGACTTGTATAAAGATCGAATCAAAAAGTCAATAAAAAAAATGGAACATGACGAACGCAATGGTAGAAGTCCTTTGTCTGTAGTTAGAGTAATAAACAAGTTGGTTAAGAGAAAAAATATGCCGATATTAGTAACGGTAGGATTTGAATACAAATTTCTGGTTTTCTTAGGAAAAATGTTACCAAAAAGATTTGTAAATTGGATTTTAACCAAGATGTATGCATCATAACATCAATTAAAAAATAAAGTGAGAAAATACCTTTCTTACTTTTTTTTATTTTAAAGAGTTGTTGCAGGCTAAATGAGTGAAAAATACATATAAGTATGATATAATTTGTTAGGATAAAGGAGTGATCACATGGTTGTTTACGTAGACCCTAGATTGATAGGGAGAGCAAATTATAATAGTTTAGTTGAACGTTACCCAAATATAGAATTTGTAATTGAAACGAATAGACATAAAGAAATCGAAGTTTTATTTACTATGCCAAAACTTGTTAAGGAAATGAACTTAATAGAGTATCCAAAGCTCAAATGGATACAGTATTTGATGGCTGGGTATGACGGTGTTGATGTTGAATTAATAAATAATAGTAATATTATATTTTGTAATGCTCAGGACATATTTTCTAAATCTATTGCGGAAGATGTAATTACTAAAATACTATACTTTAATCGCAATATAAAATACTACATCCAAGCAATGAAAGAAGGCAGATGGGAACCAATCAAAGAAGAGCCAGAGTTAACGAGTTCAACAGCGCTTATATTGGGTGTTGGTTCTATAGGAAAAGAATTAGCTAAAAGATTAAAGTCTTTTGAAATGACGGTGATTGGGTATAGAAACAATATGATCTTGGAAGAAAACTTTGACAAAATTATTACAACTAACGCTGATTTAAATAGTGCCCTAAAAATCGCTGATTATGTAATATTAGCTCTACCATTAGCTGATAGCACTTTATATATGTTTGACAAAGATAAATTTGAATTGATGAAAGAAACAGCACTTTTCATTAATGTTGCTAGAGGTAAAATTGTAAATCAAAATGATTTGTATTTAGCATTACTTAACAAAAATATTAGAGGTGCAGGCCTGGATGTTTTTGATCCTGAACCGTTACCAAAAGATCATCCATTATGGAATTTAGATAATGTGTATATAACACCACATAATGCGTCATCTAGTCCTTATATGAGAGAAAGATTGTATCAGATGATTCTTATGAATTTAGACTTGTATTTGGCAAAGAAACCAGTTAAATATCAAATTAATTAGTCTGTATAATTTTTAAAAATAAATAATAACTAGCAATTGATATTTATATATTGTATGTTATATCTAAAATGTATACAAAAAAAGGTACGCTTTCAAAGCGTGCCTTATTTATATATCAAATCGATTTTTTAATTTTTTTAACTGTGTTCGAAGTACATTTGGCAATGATTCGCCGTATATTTTGTAGTAATTGTTTATAGATTGAATTTCTTTTAACCACGCGTCTTTATCAACTTCAAATAGTTCTTTTAACGCATTTTGAGAAATTGCAAGATCTTCTAGCTCTAATCGATTGATATCAGGAGTTAGTCCTATTGGAGATATCTCGAAGTTTGCTTGATTCTCAGTGCGGTCAAGTATCCATTTTAGAATTCTACTGTTCTCTCCAAATCCTGGCCAAAGATACTTATTAGATTCATCTCTTCTAAACCAATTTACTAAGAAAATCTTAGGTAATAAAGCATCAGTAGATTTATGATAAATATCAACCCAATGATTTACATAATCAGAAATGTTATAGCCAATAAAAGGTAGCATTGCAAACGGATCTCTTCGTACTTTTCCAATATTATCATCAATGATAGCGGACGTTATTTGAGAACCCATAATAGATCCAATAAATATCCCATGAAGGAAGTTAAAAGATTGGTGAATTAAAGGAATTGTATCTGGTCTTCTACCACCAAATAAAATAGCTGAAATAGGAACTGGTTCCTCATATTCCTTCGCCAAAATTGGGCAATTTGTAAGTGGAGAAGTAAATCTAGCGTTTGGGTGATCCGGTCTAAAGGTATCTCCCTTAAACCAATCGTTTCCATGCCAATCTATTAAATGGTCAGGAGCTTCATCTGTTAGATCCTCCCACCAAACATCGAAATCATCCGTAAGAGCTGTGTTTGTAAAAATTGTATTGTCTTTAACCGTCGCAAGTGCAACTGGGTTTGATTTTTTCGAGGTGCCTGATGTTACACCAAAAAACCCATTCTCAGGATTTATAGCATACAGCCTTCCATCTTTTTGAACTCTCATCCAAGCAATGTCATCGCCACATGTTTCTGCCTTCCATCCTTCTAATGAAGGGTTAATCATAGCAAGATTTGTTTTGCCACACGCACTAGGAAAAGCTCCGGTCACATATTTGATTTTTCCAGCAGGGTCTGTTAATTTTAAAATTAACATATGTTCTGCCATCCAACCTTCATTTCTCGCTTGATTGGATGCTATTCTCAATGCAAAACATTTCTTTCCTAATAGAGCGTTACCTCCATATCCTGAGCCATAAGACCAAACCATATTTTCTTCAGGAAAGTGAGATATATATTTTTTATCCATTTGAGCACATGGCCAATCTGGATCAGGTTGATTAGGTTCTAACGGAAAGCCTATAGAATGTAAACATTTAACGTATTCTGTTCCTTGATTAATTAAATCCAAAACCTGAATTCCTGTTCTAGTCATTATGTGCATATTTAAAGCTACATAAGGACTATCTGTAATTTCAACCCCTAGTTTGGAAAATGAGTGGCCAATAGGACCCATGGAAAATGGAATTATGTACATGGTTCTACCAGTCATACATTGATGAAATAAATCTAACATTATTGGTTTCAGTTCCTCAGGTGAAATCCAATTATTTGTAGGACCCGCATCAGATTCTTTTGTAGTAGAGATAAATGTTCTTTTCTCAACTCTAGCAACATCAGAAGGATGTGATCTGAATAAAAGACTATTAGGTCTCTTTTTTGGATTCAAACGAATTGCCTTATTTGTTCTTACACATTCATCCGCTAATTCATCGTATTGTTTTTGAGTACCTTCCCAGATAGTTACTTTCTCAGGTGTGCATAATGATGTGATTTCGGTAACCCAGTCATTAAGTGTAGCGTTTTTAATCATTTCAATCTCCTTTTGTATGCAATAAATATAATATATGGTTAAATTTAGTAAAATTTGTTATAATGATTATGAGGTGAATTATGAATAGAGAAAACAAATATATCGCACTTTTAATTGATGCGGAAAATATTTCCCCTAGTTATATAGAAAAAATAATTGATGAAGCAAATAAATATGGTACATTAACAATTCGAAGAGTATATGGGGATTGGACCACTCCACAACTCAATCCATGGAAGAAAAAGATTAATGAGTTTGGATTGACACCAGTTCAGCAATATGCATATACAACCGGAAAAAATGCTTCTGACTTCACATTGATTATTGATGCAATGGATATATTATATAAAGACAAAGTACAAAGTTTCTGTATTGTTTCTTCCGATAGTGATTTTACCAAGTTGGTAACGAGATTAAGAGAAGACAACATGTTTGTATTTGGTATGGGTGAGAGTAAAACCCCGATTTCTTTAGTAAATTCTTGTGAAACGTTTGCTTATCTTGATAAGATGATTGATACAGTAGAAGATGTTGTAGAAGAATCAGCTGAAATAGTCCCAGAAAAAGTAGAAGTAAAACCATCTAAAAAAGGGAAAAAACCCAAAGCAATTAGTTCGATCACTCCAAAAAGAAGGGTGAAGATTGAATTAAAAAATATTATCGAAGAAAACCTTGAAGATGAAGGTTGGGCATATTGGAGTTTAATTGCACAACTTCTGATTAAGAAATTTCCAGGGTTTCATCCAAGAAATTATGGAAGCAATGTAAAACCATTAACTTTCTTTGAAAAAATGGTTGAATTTGAAGTAAAAAGAGATGGGACAATTACATTTATCCGAAACAAACCTACAAAGTCATCTTAGGATGGCTTTTTTTATTGGTATATTTTTTCTACGTAGTCAGAATTCATTAAATGAAGCAAAGCTGGATAATTAATACGAAATGTTATGATATCTCCAATTTTATAATGTCCTTTTGTTACATCCAAAATTAAGTGATCAGAACTACCACCAATGATATTAATATTTTGGTCTTTAGGACATAAATTAGATAATAAGGTATCTTGCTTACCAATTGCTACAATAGCTCTTTTCATTAAACCTTTATCTTCAATTTTAGGTTTTACTCCAAAAGAGTTAATACTCATTTCTCCATCAGGAAAACTTGGCTTTTCTTTTAATTCAATGATTTCAGCTTCAAAAGAAAAAACATCATGATGTAAGCCTTCGATTTCGTTTCCATAGGAAGTTTCTTTTCCAAATAAAATCGACTCTCCAAGACGCAGGTGATTCACTTCCTTTGGAATAATATTTTGATTAAATAGTGTTACAGAAGAAGAATTGCCTCCTGAAATAATATCCAAACGAATATGAAGGGTATCTTCAATATTGTTTTTGATGACAATGAGCCTATCATAAATATCTTTGTTGGGAATTAAACCACCATAACAAGTTAAATTTGTACCAATACCTTTTACAATGATATGTTCTAATTGATAAATTTTCTTGATAGTATCTATATAATCAGAAGTGTAGTATATCCCTTCTCTTAAATCGCCCAAATCAAACATAATTATGATATTATGTTTTTTATTTTGTGATTTTGCTGCCGCATCCAATGCTTTAATAATTTCATATTCTGAGTTGAGTGAAATGTCTGAGTATCTTACAACATCCTCAACTTCGGATTTCATTGGAATTCTAAGCAACATTTGATGATGAAAATTTAATGGTTTAAATGTCTTAAGGTTTTGTATTCTAGAATCTCCAATGCAGGTAACATCAGAATCTTTTAAAGCCTCAAGGATTTTGAAGTCTCCAGCAAATGCTTTTACAACCATAGTTATAAAAGGAATATTATTACGTTTTCCCTCTTCTTGTATTTTCGTTACATTCTCTTTTAATTTAGAAAGATTAATACATATTCTTGGATACACTAAATCACCTTATTCCTAGACTTTGTTTTAATAGTAATAGAGCTGCATTTGGATGCTTTTTGGATAACACCCCTATGGATGCCATTATATAATTGGAATCAATTAAAACATCTGTTTTTGCGCTTGGTTTAAGAACTAATCTATTCTCTTTTTCCAAAGCACTTCTAATGATATCTTTATTGTTTGGTAACCTGGTCAGAGCACCACCAGTAGCGACGATGTATTTCACATTCGTCAAATCTTTGCCTTCAGCATAGGTTGCTTTTCCACTAGCTGTATATAAATGGACTAGCCTACCAGAATGTCTATCAATAGCTTGAATCATCGCTTCTAAAGCTAATCTGCTTGTGAACTCTATTTGTTGCTGTCCTGGAATCGCTTTGTAATTTTGAATGATTTCATCATATTGACTTTGATCTATTTTTAGATCTTTCATCAGTCTTTCTTTTGTAATCAATTCAATGATATTATCTTTGTTTATGAATACTCCTAAATCACCTTCAACTGTCCGTTTTGCGAATGGTTCTGGAGCAATCATTATTTTCTCAATTTCTTTCTTGCCGTGTGTTACGGAGTGAATATCTGTAGTAGCCCCACCAATATCGATAGTGATCAAATCTCCTATTTCTTTTTGTAATAAAATAGTAGCCTCCATAACAGCACCCGGAGTAGGAATTATATTTTCGTTAATGATTGATTTTACTTTTTCCATACCGGGAGCGTGAATAATGTGTTTCTCAAATGCATTTTGAATGATTTCTCTCGTTTTTACTACTTCTAAAACATCTATTTTAGGATAGACATTATTCGATATATATAAGTATTCACTCTGATTATTTTCAGAGAATATGGTTTTTATAATAGAGTGATTTTGAATATTTCCTGCGTAAATCACCGGAATATTCAGTTGCAAGTATGCAATTTTTTTTGCATTTTCAATTGCAGTTGTTCTTTCACCGTAATCTACACCGCCTGCAATCATAATAATATTAAGGGGTACCCGTCTGATTTCTTCAATTTGATAATCATCCAGTAATCCACTTGTGATCATTTTGATATTTGCTCCAGCTCCAAGAGCAGCTTCTTTCGCCGCTTTCACAGTCATATCGTATACCAAGCCATGAACACTCATTTTTAACCCGCCAGCAGCAGAACTGCTTGCATAAGTCTCTCTAGCACTTAGTTCGTTTACTCCAAGTGATTTCTTGAGATGGTCAATCGCTTTATTCAATCCAATCGTTACGTCACCTTCAAGAACGGTAGTAGGACTAAAGCCACTTCCGATAAATGTAGGATGATCCGTTTTTAGATTATCAAAGGCATTAATAACTGTAGTAGTGGAACCAATTTCAGCAACTAAAGCATCAATGATCATTCATTTTTTCCTTTTGTTTCACAATAAATGATGCAACATGATTTCCTTTTGTTCCACGACCAAAACCTTGGTCAACACCTTGCTTACGAGCAATCTCAGGAGTTACTTGGGTTCCACCACCAATGATAATAATATTATCTCTAACACCTTTTTCAACTGCGTATTCATGTGTTTTTTTCATATTCTTATAGTGAATTTCGTCATGTGATATGATGGTAGACATCAAAATCGCATCTGCATTCGCTTCAATTGCCGCGTCCACTAATTTTGTGATAGGTACTGATGTTCCTAAATAAATACATTTGATTCCATATTTTTCAATTCCACCGTGCTTAATATCAATAATTTCTCTTAATCCTACGGAGTGTTCGTCTTCTCCGACGGTGCCAGCAACGATAGTTATTGAATGTTCATTAACATATTCACGAATTTCTTTATCAGATAATATATCTGGTTCTTCTGGAAGTGTCAATGTGTCTAAATCAATATCGAAATCCACTTTTCCCTTTACTTGAATTCTAGTTGCTTCCGCTAATTGCAGCACTTCTCTATGAATAACTTCAGGATTTTTTAAATTCATACGTTTTGCAATTTCGATTGCTGCGGCTTCAGCGTATTTCACAGAAGTAGGAAGAGTTATATCTACTACAATTGTTCCGTCAGCTAACCATTCTACTTCAGGTTTTACTAGGTTTGAGTTGCGATATTTCTCATTTTCTTCCATTCGAATATTTACATTATCCGTTTCATCTAATTCATCAATATATATAATTTTTGAACGATCTTCAAAGGTAGAACCACCAATTAAGACACTTGGAGTATCACCTTTTTTCAAACCGTATTGTTCTATGTTGTTGTGCCCAAAATGAGCGGTAACTGGAGCGAAATAATCGTTATCTCTTTCATATACTGTATTAGCGCCAACCCCACCATTGATTTTACGAGATATTCCATCTCCATTACGTTCCGGATAGATTCCAGAATCAATAAAGAAGCCATCTTCAACTGCTTTGAAGTATCCACCATCTTCCAATAATTCTTCAAAGAAAAGAATTGCTCTCTCTTTCAATTCTCGTACTTTTTCAGGTAAAAATCCAGTTTCCTTTAATTCCACCATTTCCAGCAATCCATCCATACCGATAAGAGCTTGTTTTGCAGTGTCACAAGCCTCAATATTATACATATGCCAAGGAACATTCCTGCCTTCATCTGGAGTAATTGTAGATTGAATATCCGCGCTTGTTAGCTTTGAAATCATCATGTTTAACACATGAGTAACCGTGGCTTCTCTCGTCGACGATTCCATATATTTTGTATTCATTTGTGCTCTCATTTTATAGTCGCTAAAGAAATCTCTTAATGCTTTTGCATACGGGAGATTTATCTTTAAATCAGGCGCAGGAACAGCAGTAGGAGGCACGGTAGACAATGCTATATTTTCTTTTTTAATACCAGATTTCACAGAAAATAATGAATTGATTGCATGTTGAACCATTAATTCAGGCATAACTTTCCAAGCAACCATTGCAGTTGCATTAGCATTATGAGCACCATCTATTTGTAAGATGTCTGCCCAAGCCATAATTTGTTTAGATTCTGCAGCGTCAACATACGAACGAATCATATTAATATTTCTATATAGTACGTTGTATTGCGGATCTTGATGAGCACCGTTAACGCCTTCTTCCGCAAACATAACAGCGATATCAGGTCCAGCAACTCCAGATACATAAGAATGATAATTGATAGGTCTACCAACTTCATCTTCAATGATATCCAAAGCTTTTCGTTGTGCTCGAACTTGTTTTCTAGATATAGGAACACCACCAACACCTTGAGGGGTGCCTTCAATTAATCCATCAAAATGAGATTGCCCTGCAGTGCGGATTACCATTAAATGGTCTGCACCATGCCAAGCTGCCATTCTCATTCTTCTGATATCATCTTCAAATCTACCAGAAGCAATTTCACTTGTGATAACTTGAATTGGTTGCGGATCAATATTATCAAAATACTTTGCTGCGGGTAGAGGCACAGAATTCTTTAAAGGTTTGGATGCATCGTGATAAATGCTATCACCCATTTGTAGATTCTTCACCGGAATCCTCCATGTCCAACCTCTTCGTCTTGGTTCGTATTTATCCAAATCTTTTAAGATTTCTCTTACATCTAATTTTTCATTTATTTTCATTGTTTCACCCCAAAACTATTCATAACTTCGGTCCAATGTAAATCGTTAATTAAATCTAGGCCAGCATCACGAATGGATATATTTGTTAATTGTGAACAACGATACACAACATGACCAGCACCTTTGCTGATTAAACTGTGATTGATTACTTTTTTTACCAAAGAAGAAGCTTCAATACTGGAGAAGCCCATTCTTAACAAAACACTTCGCTCAATGGCAGGAGAAGTGTTTTTGTATGCTAATTCAATTAATGGTTCCGTAGCTTTATCTGCTAGATCCCAAAATCTTTCTTTAAGTTGCTCATCCGTAAGATGAGCAAGATGCTTTCTTCTTTCTTTAAAATCATCCGTTCTTGTCTTATGTCTATCCATTTTATTCCTCCACTATAGCATGATACTTTTGAACTTCTTCAAGAACATATTCTTTTGAAGTGTTTGTTTCAATTGCTAAAAATTCAATATCTTTTTGACTGAGTGTATTTGATTTTAGTATTTGATTTTGAATAAATTTTTTGCGAATGATATTTAAATCTAAATCAACAGCTTGAATCAAATCCACAGTTTTTGGAAATACAATACTCTTTCCAGGGATTTCATCTTTCGGATTACCAAAATTGATATCAATACCATTTTCTCTGGCAAAAGCTAATTGTGCTTGATGATGTTTACCCGCACTAGTGTATTCGGTTTCTTGAACGATGATGATTTGATGTTCTTTCAGTTCTTGAGCCAAACTAAAAGCAGCTGCTAAGGATATGTTTCCTGCAGGACCTCTTTCAATGCCTTCTAATACCGCCAATGATTCGGTGATAAAGAACACTTCGCCTTGATTTACGGTTACATATCTGTCAATGTATCGTAATGGTCTCCCAGCACTTCTTGGAACGTCACTACGATCTGGATTGATCATAAATGGTAAACCAAATCCGGTATGTCCAGTTGTGAATGATTTCTTATTAAAATCAATATCATTTGCCATATGCAATCCCTTAAGATTTACAGAAGCACCTATGATTTCTATGTGTTCTTTGGTTGTTTTAAGAATACCTCTAGCAGTTCCGGTTAAGTTCCCACCTCCTGCATTTGTACATACAACTATATCAGGTAATTTACCAGTTTGTTTCAGGCAGTCTTCTACTAATTCAGCTCCTAATGATTCAATTCCCATTACACCATAGGGTGTGTATAAAGACGCATTGAAAAATTTGGTTTCTTCTAATAATAGTAAGAATTTATAAAATAACTCAGGACCGACACTCAATTGAACGACTTCAGCTCCATATGCTTCACAAGCTCTCGCTTTTTCAATGATTTCAGGTTGACCTATTCCTTTTGAATCGAAACACTCTTGAACAATAATACATTTCAGTCCATGTTTTGCTGCTTGACTTGCAACGGCTGCACCATAGTTGCCAGAAGTAGCAGCAATCACGCCCTTGAATCCTAATTTTTTTGCTTGATAACAAGACATACTTGCTCGTCTAGCTTTAAAACTACCAGAATCATTTAACGCCTCATCTTTGATAAAAATTCTTGCGCCATAACCAGGCTTTGAAACAGTTCTTGCTAGAGCAGATATATTTTTACATTCTTTTAAAGGTGTGGAACCTACACCAAATTCATTTTGTATGTTTCGCACTTCATCTAAGTTGAATCCGCAGTCACTCATCATACGTTCGTAATCAAAACTTAAGTAAGATTCTTCGTATTTGTCATAATTAATTCCTACGGAAGATTTCATAATTTGATTCTTTCTTGACATAACTGATTCATAAGAATTACTCAAAAAAATCACCTCCGAAAAGAGCTGTTTTAACAATTCTATCGATTTCTAATAGTTCTGGTACAAATTCACCATATGTATGCATGTAACTTGGATTTTTACAAACTAAAACACCGAACTCCATGCGTCCAGTCAGTGTTTTAATCTCTACGAAAGAACCGATTTTTGAATCCTCTAACAAAAATCCTTTGATCCACATTACAAGCGGTACTTGTTTTGTGGGTTCAGGTAAATGATTCGAGCGTTCCTTTGGTTGTAGTATTTCTTTTGTGATTTGTACCCATGAGTTTTTCTTAATCATGGCCTTACTCCTCATCTATTAAATTTCTAACATCACCCATAATAGCTCTAGGAACTGGTAAATCGATCATTGTTTTCAATCCGGGTTTTGAATTGATTACATGAGGAATCATATTGACACAAATTGCAATTGTTCCAATTCCACCTTCGACTTCCGGAACATTTGATAAATTAATCTCTGGTGTTCCTTTAATTTTTATATAATCACCAGTTGATATACCTTCTAACTCTGGTTCTATTTGTTGTGGGTGAATCATATTGATATTTGTTTGATTGGAAAGTTTAGCAAAACTTCTCATATCAACTCCTGCAACATCTCCCGCTTTCGCAAATCCATAAGGAGATTTCCGATCAACATTGGTTACAATTGGTGACATAGATTGTTCAAAATCTTGAACTTCCAAGCCTAAAGCTTTGGCAATCATGTAGGTAGACTCAATAAATCCAACGTGTCCTGATAGTTCGTCTTTTATAAGTTTTTCATTGAAACTATCTAAGGTTAAACCAACACCTTGTTCTTCCATAACAGTTGGTCCAAATGGAGATAAGGAATTGATTCTTGAAATCTCCATATCTTTCACGTCAGTCATTACTCCGGAAATACAGATTGCTAATAAATCCATCATCATTCCTGGATTTACTCCAGTTCCCAAAATAGTCACTCCATTATCCTTAGCTAATTGATCCATCTTTTTTGATAATTCCGGTTCTTTCGCTTGAGGAAATGCCATTTCTTCCGCAGTGCTAATAACGTTACATTTATGTTTTACTATATATTTTATTTTTTCATAAGCTTTTTTTGTGAAAGAATCCGTTGCAAGAAGAACTACATCCGGTTTTTCCTCCACAAGAATTCTCTCGATATTTTTTTCTACAAGTACATCATGAGATTGCGGATTTTTAATACTTAATAAATCAAAAATACTTTTTCCTACAAATCCTTCATATGTATCAGACACACCAACAATATCAAAACCACTTTTATTTGAAATCATTTTCACCATGCCTGAACCCATTGCTCCAAATCCCCATACTGCAACTTTCACGTATCTATTTTTCATATCCCGTAATTGTGTGATAAAAGATCACACATTCCTTTCTATTATAAATTTTAGAATAAACCAATTATCTTTCCATCAATAACATCCATGTCTTCATATCCACCATGCTTTGGTAATCCAGGCATTGTCATTACATTCCCCATCAAAGCAACGATAAATCCAGCACCTAAAGAAGGTTTGAATTCTCTTACAGTGACCGTGAAATCTCTTGGACGTCCTTTGATTTTTCCATCATCGGTTAATGATAATGGTGTTTTTGCTACACAAATAGCTTGTTTATCCCAACCTAGTTTTTTATAAGTTTCCATTTGCTCTCTTGCTTTATCTGAAAAATCTACTTGACTAGCACCATAAATTCGCTTTGCTATTTGGTTGATTTTTTCTTCTATAGAAAGATTCAAGTCATACAATACTTTTGAGTTTTTCGATGCTTTGTTACGAATTGTATCAATTACTTTTTGAGCCAAATCAATACCACCGTCACTACCTTTTTCAAATACTCTTGATAGGGATAATGTATGGTTATTGTTTTTTGCCCATTCAAGCATACATTCAATTTCTGCATCTGTATCTGTTGGAAATTTGTTTAATGCGATAACATAAGGAAGGTTGTATTCCATTACACTTTCAATATGTTTTTCAAGGTTTTGAACTCCTAAAGTGAGAGCTTCAACATTTTCTTCTTTTAAATCATTCTTGTCCACTCCACCATGAAGTTTTAAAGCACGAATGGAAGCAACCAATACAACTAATTCAGGCATTGTATTCATAGCTCTCATTTTGATGTCCATGAATTTTTCCATACCTAAATCAGCACCAAAACCAGCTTCTGTAACTGTATATTCACTTGTTTTTGATGCATAATCAGTTGCCATGATTGAATTGCATCCATGAGCTATATTAGCAAAAGGTCCACCATGTATTAATACAGGATTACCTTCTAAAGTCTGAACTAAATTTGGTTTGAATGCGTCTTTCAACAACATCGTTACGGCTCCAGCGACTTTCAAATCATTCACAGTTATTGGTTGTTCATCTTTGTTATAAGCAACAACTATTCTAGAGATTCGTGTTTTTAAATCATCTAAGTCAGTAGCTAAACAAAATACAGCCATAATTTCTGAAGCAACACTGATATCAAAGCCATCTATTCTTGGTATTTCTCGTTTTAATGATAATGCAACATTTATTCTACGTAAAGAGCGATCATTCATATCCATTGCTCTTCTCCAAATTACATTTTTAGGATTCATATTTAAATCATTGCCTTGATATAAATGATTATCAATCACTGCACTGATAAGATTATTAGCAGCAGTAATAGCGTGAATATCTCCGGTAAAGTGTAGATTGATATCTTCCATTGGAATAACTTGTGCATATCCGCCACCAGTTGCTCCACCTTTTATTCCCATAACAGGACCTAAAGAAGGTTCACGTAAACAAATCATTGTCTGATAACCCAATTTGTTTAATGAATCACCAAGTCCAATAGTAGTAGTAGATTTTCCTTCACCAGCTGGTGTAGGATTAATCGCACTTACTAAAATTATTTTTCCTCTTTTGTTATGTTTCACTTGGTCCAAAGCCTTATAACTAATCTTAGCTTTGTAGCTTCCATACATTTCGATTTCTTCAGGAGATAAATTTATTTTCTTAGCGATTTTATCGATTGTGATAATCGTACTTTTTTGAGCAATTTCTAAGTCTGTTAGCATAATTTGTTTTGCATAATACTTCTTTATATTATGCACTCCTTTCGTTAGTTAGTTATTTTCGTACCAGCATTTCCAAAGATAGCTTCTCTAGCATCTTCTAAAGCTGCTATAACTGCTATTCGACCTTGCTTACCATTCACGAAAGCTTTTGCGGCTTCAATTTTTGGTAACATGGAACCTTTTAAGAAATGTCCTTCCTCAATGTAATTATCTATTTCCGCTATTGTAAGTGTATCCAAACTTGACTCGTTTGGTTTATTATAATTAATTTTTACTTTGTCTACTGCCGTTAAGATTACTAAAATATCAGCATCCAGTAAATCAGCCAATTTAGAACTGGCGAAGTCTTTATCTATTACAGCAGGAACACCAATGAATTCATTACCAGATTTTATAACTGGAATTCCACCACCACCAACAGTAATTACAAGATGACCAGCTTCTACCAACGTTCTGATTATATCGATTTCAACAACATTTACAGGTATAGGGCTAGGAACTACTCTACGATAGCCTCTACCAGCATCCTCGACCATTTGGTATCCTTTTTTACTTTCCAACTCCATGGCTGTTTCTTTATTATAGAAACTTCCGATAGGTTTTGTTGGATGTTGGAATGCAGTGTCGTGCTCATCCACTTCAACTTGAGTGATTATGGTCGCTACATTCGTTTTCATGTTTTGGTTCTTTATCTCAGTCAAAAGTGCATTTTGCAAATGATATCCAATATACCCTTGACTCATTGCACCACATTCAGGAAATGGCATTGCAGGATTGGAATCGGAAACTAAATTACTAGTTTCAAAAGACAGATTAATCATTCCAACTTGTGGCCCATTTCCATGAGCCAATATTACTTCATTTCCTGCTTTCACCAATTCTACAATTGGTTTCACAGCGTGTTTAACTTTTGCAATTTGATCTTCGGGGTTATTTCCTAATGCATTTCCACCTAGAGCAACAACTATTTTTTTCATTTAGGCTCCCTCATGGTTACATACATAACAGCTTTTATTGTATGCAATCTATTTTCTGCTTCATCAAATACAACAGATTGTTTTGATTCAAAGACTTCTTCCGTAACTTCCATTGCATCAATTCCAAATTTGTTTAATATATCTTTTCCAACTTTTGTTTCTGCATTATGAAATGCTGGTAAACAATGCATAAAGATTGCATTTTCTTCTGCATTATCCATTATCGCTTTATTCACTTGATATGGCAATAGTTGATGGATTCTTTCTTTCCACACGATATCTGGCTCACCCATAGAAACCCAAACATCCGTATAAATAACATCCGCATTTTTAGAACCAGCCATAATGTCTTCTGTAAATTGTATGGTGCCACCCGATTCTTTTGCTAAAATCAAACATTCATCAATTAATTCTTGTTTAGGCCAAAGATGTTTTGGTGCGCAACCAGTAAAATGCATTCCCATTTTCGCTGCACCAATCATTAAACTATTACCCATATTATTTCTTGCATCTCCGAAATAAGAAAAGTTTACTCCATCTAGATGCCCAAATTTTTCAATTACTGTCATAAAATCAGCTAAGATTTGTGTAGGGTGATACATGTCTGTCAACCCATTCCAAACTGGAACTCCTGAGAATTCTCCAAGAATTTCTACAGTCTCTTGCTTATAACCTCTATATTCAATACCATCAAACATTCTACCTAATACTCTTGCAGTATCCTTAACAGTTTCTTTTTTACCCATTTGCGAACCTGTTGGTCCCAAATAGGTAACATTCATACCTAAATCATTCGCACCTACTTGAAATGCACACCTCGTTCTCGTTGAATCTTTTTCAAATAATAAGACAACATTTTTCCCTTTTAAAGGTCTACATTCTATGTTCGCTTTTTTCTTTGCTTTTAGCTTTGCTGCTACGTGCAGTAGATCATCAATTTCTTCTTTCGTATAATCCAATAAAGTTAAGAAATTCCTACCATAAAAATTGTTTTCCACAATAATCCTCCTAATAGATTTTTAAATTAATCCTATACATATTTTTTACAATAAAAAAAAGTGATTAACTCGCCACTAAAATTATAACACTAAAGCGCTTACAAATAAACACCTAATTTATGAAAACTCTATGAAAATAATATCGAATGTTCAAATATTGCTAAATAACAATATAATATAGTATAATATTATATGAGGTGAACAATATGGCATTAGATAATATTCAAATTACATTTGACGAAGAGTTTAGAGGAGAGATGGTTTCTCCAAGCGGTAAAATAACTCTAGGAGATCAAGAAAATGGGATGCAACCATATCATTTATTATTTGGAGCATTAGGGTCTTGCTTTTATTCTACTTTTCTAGTAATTGCTAAGAAAAGAAGACTTTCATTTGATAAAGTAACTTTAGAAATTTCAGGGAGTAAAGTACCTGATGGAGATGTTCGTTTACTTGAAAAAGTAAAAATCGAAATGGTAGTATTTAATCCGAGCAACGAAAAAGGATTGCAAAAAAGCGCTGAATTTGGAGCTAAATTCTGTTCGATTCATGCGACTGTAAGTAAAGTTGCTAAGATTGAATTAGTCGTAACATTTCAATAACACAAACACATTGAAAATTTAACTTTTTAAAAGCACTGTCTATGCATAGTGCTTTTTCACTTTATTGGAAAAGAGGGGTTAACATGCAAGGTAAAATAATTTTAAATATGGCGATGAGCTTAGATGGATATATTGTAGATGAAAATAATCAATATGATTGGATTAAGGGATGCGAAAATAGTGATTTGGATACTCTAAAATCGTTTGATTATCGTAATTTTTTAGAAGAAATTGATGTAATTGTTATGGGTCGTATTTCTTATGATGAATTTAACCAAAATCAAGAGTTCGAAAATAAGGAAATTGTAGTTGCTACGAAACAAAAAAGAGATGATTTCAATCAAACAAAATTTGTTGGAAATAATCTCGTTGAATATGTGACTTCTTTAAGAGTAAAAGGGAAACGAATTTGGTTATTTGGAGGTAGTTTATTAACAGATAATTTTCTTAAATTAAATGAAATCGATGAATATATTATTGGTATTATTCCAATCATTTTGGGAAGCGGAAAAAAATTATTTTTCGAGAAGAATCCGAGAATTTTACTCAAACTCAAACGATATTCATTTAAGGAGGGTGTAGGGATTTTGGAATACTCAAAAGAGTGAATATAATTTAGATTGATAGGATTCGTAATATTGAGTATTATTTTTTTGAAGGAATCATTGAGACAATATAAAGGGGCTGTAAAGAAACAGTCTAAAGAAATTAGTTTATAAAAACTCAAAACCGGACCCAAAAGGGACCGGTT
>Ga0075122_10000513_pt1 | contig 30341 bp, 23 predicted proteins | sample AntAceMetag02UKB_FD_69790 | JGI IMG/M metagenome (GOLD analysis project Ga0075122, IMG submission 69790) | Saline lake microbial communities from Ace Lake, Antarctica - Antarctic Ace Lake Metagenome 02UKB | ecosystem: Environmental > Aquatic > Non-marine Saline and Alkaline > Saline | place...
CATGGTCCATCTCGGATAAAAAGAAAAGGATATCCAGAATATCACGATTAAAACTGTAATTTTGCGTCTTCTGCTCATCCAGGTATTTGCCGAGGTTGTTAACATCACCAACCGTTAACTGATAGTTTCTGAAACCTTCGGCAGCAGATCGATACACCCGCCTAAAAAAGCCACAAAAAGACTTTAAAGTCTTTTTTGAGAGATTGTTTTTCTGATAAAGCTTCAGAATTTCAAAAATATCTCTCAGTACATAAACATTGGGTACTCTAATGAAATCAAAAAATTTTACAGGCTCGTAGCCTCTATATAGTGCATCAATGGCAAATTGGTTGTTCGTCTTGAGAATCTTCAGACAAAGCGGGATATGATTATAACTGATTTTTTTTCTGTTGAGAAAACTGGCATACGCATAAAGAGCAGTTGAACTCCTGACATCCTTGCACTCGATGATTTCAAGCAGCGTATCCTGAATGAAACAGTTGAATTCTTCTTTAGCCATATGCGTTTCCAACGGACAGAAATGGTTCCTTTCTCGGATATCTCGATTGAGAGGCGGTAGAAATTTTTCCCGGAAGCAAAAACAGGAACCAGTTAGAGCAGACCTAATCACTCCTGGTCTGCTCTAACTGGTTTCCGACCGATCAGACACCGGCCTTGTTCTCGTTAAGATCTATACCGGATCGGGTTCAAGATCTGCTTGAGGGCTTTCCGGAGTCTCTTCCTCTTCGTAGACCTCCTCTTCATATACTTCTTCCTCAAACTCCTCATCGGAGGCGGATTCACCATATGGATCGTCAGTCATATTGTCCAGGTCATAAATACTGGAATCCTCAAATCGGACTTCTGTTCTTGGCTGCATTTCATGCGTCCGGTAGTCCCTTCTGATCAGCAATACCTGAGGAATCACCTGGAAGAGGCGCTTTGCGTCATCGTAGAAATGGCTCATGATCTCATTGGCGTGTATCGCAAGTTCTTCCTTATCCCGATTCTCACCTTCCAAACCTTCTGCGCCCAGCATCCCTTTTAGCTGCGCAACCTTATGCAGAATATCTAAGATCACCCGGTTTAAAGAGTCCTCTTGCCCCGTCTCTTCATTCAGATGCTTACCCAGTGTATTCAAATCATAAATGGTGAGCCTGTAAATGTTGTAACCGTCATCCGGAACATTGTACGTCGCTTGAAGAACACCAAGCACTACCGAAAGAGATTTGGGATAAAGCGCACCCGGGTGCTTCTCAGTGAGTAGTTTGAAACACGATTCAAGAATATTGTAATTAGGTTGAATGGAACTCAGAAAGAGAAAGGGGTCCCTCTCGCCAATCAGTCCGTCAACCACCCAATGATTTCCGACTTCCAGCACCTTAATAAATAGTGGGTAGTTCTCATTGGTAATACCGGTCAGACTCAAAAACCGGGCCCAAGTGATGCATGCTTCTACTGCACCAGGGGTTCCACATTTTAATATCACCTGCAGGAGGCCATTTTCTATTTGTTCTATTTCTACCTGCGTATAAACTTTACGTCTATCAGTCAATAACATGTTTACCTCCGGTTTTTATTAGTCTTCAAAAACAAAATTTGGGCTGACCGTTTTTACAAGATAGTCTGATTTCACAAGCAGAACCTGTGGGATAATATCTTCCATTTTTCGTCTGCGATCAAAGAAATAAGTTCTGATATTGTGACAATGGCGGGATAGTTCCTCAATCTCTTCATCTCCCTGACCTTCAAGCAAAGAAAGGCGATCCAGAATATCTAAAATTGCCCGGTTGACCGGATCCGACTGACCGGAGTCCTTATTGAGATGTTTTCCAAGGTTATTGATATCGTTGATTGAAACCTTGTAAATAAAATTACCGTCTTTAGCATGGTTATACGCAGCCTGCAAAACACCCAATACGATAGAAATAGTTTTGGGATAGATACCACCCGGATGCCAGAAAGTTAACAACCTGAAACACTCAATCAACAGGTGTTTTGTCGGCTGAATCGGTGTAAAAAAGACGAAAGGGTCGTCATCACCGATTAATGAATCGATGACATAGTGGTTTTCAATTTCCAGCAGTGACAGGAACAGTGGGTAGTTTTCGTCTGTCATTCTCGCCAGTCTGAGAAACCGGGTGTATGCCATAGCGGTTTCTGTTGCATCTGGGGTTCTACTTGAAAAAGCATTCCTTAAAATGAGGCTTTCAACTCGGTGAGTGTTTTCAGATGTCCACTCTGGGCGAATTGTATCGCTATTTTCGGCCATTTCATCTCCTTGTTAACTATTTATTGACTTCTCAGTTCAGAAAACACGCAATCTCAACAAATTACACTAATTAGTACACTCAACCAACATAGTATCCGGAATAATTTCGGCCATAGAAGCTCTGTTGTCGAAAAAGACGTTTCGAATCTTGTTCGCCCGTGCACAAACTTCCAACAAGGCGGGCTCAGTTGTATCTTTCGTAGTTAAATCGCCTAAATCCGCGAGTATGTCAAGAATTATCCTGTTTATTTTACTGGTTTGCGGTTTCCCTTTATCCAGAAACTTGCTGATATAATTCAGCTCGTTCAGAGATAATGGGTAACTTGCATAACCGAACATGGCATCACCATAAATAGGCTTGAGAACCAACAATAAAGCCTCCAGTGTCCTTTCATAAACAGTGTCCAGAGAAAACTGTCTCAGCAGATCAAAACAAAGCCCGATGAAAACCCGGCTACGTTTTATTTTTTTTAAGCTATTCAAGATTTTACCGTCACCCAAAAAAGCACTGCTGACTTTCTCATTCTTGTGGAGAAACAGCTGCATGTAAAATGGATAATTTTCGCTATCCAAACCTTTTTGGTGCAAAAACTTCACAAATTCAACCGACGCGCTAACCGCCTGATCGTTCTCACAAAGAAGAAAGTCCAAGGCGATATCACCGTGAAGTTTTTGTACAAGAGCTTCGTCCCAAGAATCTTGAAGTTTTTCGTTTGTTTGTAATCTCATCACATTTTTTCAAAAATTTCAATAGCGAATCTATATATTCAGTCACTAGATCTCAACCATAAATGGTTTGTTTTGTCAACGAAAACTATTTATTTTGCCCATATAATATCCATTTAAATTTAGTTATCAAACTGAATTATCACAAATCATAATTATCGGCCGAAATGATATCTTTTCAACAAGGAATTGTTTTGTTAATTCTGAGAGAGAAAAGCAACACCTCCCAATGACGACAATTTACCTAATTTCTCGCGTCTCATCAACTGGATCTAAAAAAATCACATCCCTTTTTCAACTAGAAGTCACCGTTATTATAAATAATCTATGGTAAAAAAGGAACTCGGGACAATCATCAGAAGAACGAAAGGCTTTTATTTTTTGAGAAACCATGCCAATGAAACGGTTGAATGCAAAATTAAGGGGCTTCTGTTCAGGAATAGCCGTTTTGATAATCAAGCAGCGGTCGGAGACAGAGTTATCTTTCAAAAATCCGATAGTGATGATCTGGGTCTGATCACTGGGATCGAACCTAGAAACAGCTTTCTTTCGAGAGCAAGAGTCGGCAAAGAAGCCGAACAGGTCATCGCAGCAAATATTGACTATCTGTTAATCGTCGCTGCAACCAAACACCCGGCTTTTCGATTTAATCTGATCAATAGAATGCTGGTCGCCGCGTCTGTCGGGAATATCACACCCATTCTCATAATCACAAAAACGGACCTCATTGAGAAGGGAGATATTGATCGACTACTTGCTCCGTTTCGTGGCCTGGAGCTAGAATACTTTCTATCAACCACCCAGGAACCGGAAACAGACCCAAAACTTTCTAATTTACTAAAAAACAGCGTCAGCGTTCTTTCCGGCCAATCCGGTGCTGGGAAATCATCTTTGTTAAACAAGTACTTTCCTTCGCTTTCGATTAAGATCGGAGATGTCAGCGATAAGACCCATAAAGGATCCCACACGACAACATACACCATGTTACATCAGATTGCCGAAAATGGATTTGTGATCGACACTCCCGGTATCAGGGAGTTCGGGCTCTGGAATATCACCCAGGCGAACCTATGTGAATTCTATCCTTTGATTGAAACATACCGTCAACAGTGCAAACACAGAAACTGCCGACATGTTCATGAACCCCATTGTGCGGTCAAAGACGCTGTGGCTACCAAAGTAATCCACCCCGTTCTTTATGATGGCTATGTTTCAATTTTTAATTCACTGCCATCTCCTTGAGACCCATTTCATAAAACACCGTGGACGTCAAAGACAGGGCAATCGCATGACCATCCCCCGTCATCATTGCATTTAAGCCATCGTTGGTTTTGAGGGGCCGGCACTCAAAATGGATCAATTCGTGCTCATTTCATGCTGGGTTATGCAAGTGCGCTGGATTCAATCAGTAGGCGGAATTCGGCGTCGTTGTGAGATTTGTCATGCGATTGCCCTGACGTCAAAGACCTATATTTGACATCAAACTCCCAAATAAGTAAGATATAGGGATTTGAAACAACTTCATCCCCTTTCCAGCCTCAAGGCGCATTCAACTTCGTCCGCTTCCTTGAATAACATCTATTTCAAAGCTTTCAACCATGTCGTATAATCCAAAAATCACCGAACCCAAGTGGCAGAAGTATTGGGAAGACAATAAAACGTTCAAAGCGGAAATCGATGATTCCAAAGAGAAGTATTACATCCTGGACATGTTCCCTTATCCATCGGGACAGGGATTACACGTCGGACATCCTGAGGGCTATACAGCAACTGATATTGTTGCCCGTTACAAGCGCATGCGGGGGATCAATGTTCTGCACACGATGGGGTGGGATGCATTTGGACTGCCAGCTGAGCAATATGCTATCCAGACCGGAACACATCCGGCGGATACAACGGCAAAAAATGTCGATTGTTTCCGCACACAGATAAAATCATTAGGCTTTTCGTATGACTGGGACCGCGAGATCAACTCGACCGACCCTAAATATTACCGCTGGACACAATGGATTTTTCTGCAACTGTATAATAAAGGGTTGGCATACCAGGCAGATGCACTTGTAAACTGGTGCCCAGCCTTGAAAACCGTTTTGTCCAATGAGGAAGTGATCGACGGCAAATCCGAACGGGGTGACCATCCGGTCATTCGCCGCCCGATGCGTCAATGGATGCTAAAGATTACGGAGTACGCCGACCGCTTACTGGAAGACCTTGACGATCTGGATTGGCCGGATTCTATCAAGGAGATGCAGCGGAACTGGATCGGAAAGTCTTTTGGCGCAAAGGCAACCTTTGCGATCGCGGAGAGTTCACTGAGTTTCGACGTCTTCACCACAAGACCGGATACACTGTTCGGAAGTACCTATTGTGTACTCGCACCGGAGCATCCACTGGTCGACCAAATAACATCTCCTGATCAATCAGAGCAGGTTCAGGCCTATAAAATGGCCTGCGAATCTAAAAGCGACCTGGACCGAACTGACCTTTCCAAAGAGAAAACAGGTGTGTTTATTGGCGCTTACGCCATCAATCCGGCCACTAATCAGCCCATACCTATCTGGATTGCGGACTATGTACTGCTCAATTACGGTACTGGGGCAATTATGGCAGTGCCAGGGCATGATCAACGAGATTACGAGTTCGCTCAGAAATTCAATCTTGAAATCATCCCACTCATTGTCGATCAGGATATTTCCAAAGAAGCGTGGACCGGTGACGGTGTCTTGATGAACAGCCAATTCCTTGATGGCTTAAAGGTGACTGACGCCAAAGAGAAGATGTGTGAATGGCTTAAGCAAAACGGGAAAGGCGAAGAAGCGATCAGTTACAAATTACGTGACTGGCTTTTTTCCCGACAACGGTACTGGGGGGAACCTTTTCCCCTCTCGATCAAAGAAAACGGTGACGTCATTCCTCTCTCTGAAGATCAGTTACCATTGACCCTGCCGGAAACCGAATCGTTTCAGCCGTCAGAGTCGGGAGAGAGTCCTCTCTCCAACGTGACAGACTGGATCAACACGACCCTTCCAGACGGGACCCCGGTAAAAAGAGACTCCAACACCATGCCGCAGTGGGCTGGATCTTGCTGGTATTTTCTCCGTTTCGTGGACCCTCGTAATGATAAAGAGCCCTGGTCAAAGGAAGCTGAGAACTACTGGATGCCGGTTGACACCTATATTGGTGGTGCTGAACACGCAGTCTTGCACCTGTTGTACTCTCGTTTTTGGCACAAGGTTCTGTATGATCTGGGATACGTCTCAACTAAGGAGCCATTTCAAAAACTGGTTAATCAGGGAATGATTTTGGGGGAAAACGGAGTCAAGATGTCGAAATCTCTTGGCAATGTTATCAATCCTGACGATGTCGTTTCGGAATATGGGGCCGATGTCCTGCGGATGTATGAGATGTTTCTGGGGCCATTGGAAAAAGCAAAACCCTGGAACACTTCCGGCATGGAAGGTATCGACCGATTTTTGAAACGTGCCTGGCGCCTGATGATTGATGATGATGGCAACCTTTCAGATTCAATTACGGATGAACCTCCAACCGAAACACTGGACAGACTACTGCATCAGAGCATCAAGAAAGTGACAGATGATATCGAAAGCCTGCGTTTAAATACGGCTATATCTCAATTGATGATACTCTGTAACGAACTGATCAATTCGTCACAGCCAAACCGCAATCAATTAAAGACATTTGTCCTGCTCTTGAGCCCATTTGCACCCCATATAGGAGAAGAGCTTTGGCAACGTCTAGGCAATGAGGCAAGTCTGGCTTACGAACCATGGCCGGAATATGACGAAACTAAACTGGTCACAGAATCCTATCAAATCCCAGTGCAGGTGAACGGCAAAGTCAGGGATAATATTACCATTCCGCAAGGAAGTGACCAGGATCAGGTTTTTGCACTTGCCAGCGAAAGTACCAAGATTCAAAAGTACCTCGGTAACAAGGAGGTCGTTAAAGTTGTTTTTATTCAGAATAAAATTATGAACATTGTTGTCAGGTAAAATTTTGGCTACCCCATCCTCTACCATGAAAAACACACCCCCGGACCAATTGGGAAAAATACAACGCAATGACCCTTGCTGGTGCGGCAGTGGGAAAAAATATAAAAAATGTCACCTGCCCGATGACAAACAGCGGCTGAGTGGAAGAAAGGAACCCGCCAAGCAGCTTGACAGGATGGAAAGAAGTAGTGAATACATTGAAGGGATGAGAGATAGTTGCAGACTTGCAGCAGACACTTTGAAAATGGTGGGTGAAAACATTCGAGCGGATATTACAACGGACACCATCAACACTTGGGTCCATGAATACACGCTGGATCATGGCGCCATCCCAGCCCCATTAGACTACAAGGGGTACCCAAAATCAACCTGTACATCGCTCAATAGCGTCATTTGTCACGGTATTCCCGACGCTACCATAGTTAAAGAAGGTGACATTATCAATGTCGATATCACCTGCATTCTGAACGGATATTTTGGTGATACGAGTAAAACCTTTTTAGTAGGTGAATGCTCTCCAGACGCCAAAAAAATCACAGCCGTTGCTGAAGAGTGTTTAAAAAGGGGCATTCAGGCGGTGACCCCGCATGGCAGAATGGGAGATATTGGTGCAGCAATTCAAGCATACGCTCACTCCATGGGATGCTCGGTTGTCGAAAAATTTGTCGGACATGGAATCGGCAAGCAGTTTCATAAAAACCCGCAGGTTCCCCATTTCGGGAAAAAAGGAACCGGGGTCAGGTTAACCCCTGGAATGTTTTTTACCATTGAACCCATGATTAATCTGGGAGATAAGGATCTTTATATTCTAGAGGACAATTGGACTGCCGTCACGATTGACGGTAAACTTTCGGCTCAGTTCGAACATACCCTTTTCCTAACTGAGTCAGGGGTAGAAGTGCTGACCTGAACAAGCGGTATTTTCTGCCAAACGCTGACACCAGATATGGTGGCTTTAAACTGAACGTATATCACATAAAACAAGAACAACACATTTTAGCAAAGAACCGAATTTAGGATGTTACACAAAATCCTGAGAAAAAATTTACCTCAGGTGGTTCAGACTGTTTCCGGCTCATCAAAGCCAATTAGCAAGTTAGGGACATTGACTGTACGGGTCTTATCCCATTCAAGAGTTAGAGATCCTGCCTCTGAAAGCCAAACCGCTTCAGATCTGAAAAGCGGGATCATCTAAAAAAAGAATGATCGGCAAAACCTGAAACACAGGTCTTTATCGATGAGCAGCACGGAAAACAAATCACTCGTATCCAATTACAACGATTCGGGTCGAGTCAGAAGGAAATCGGGAGGACACCTCCTGAAAAAATATCGATTTCAGCTGTTTTCAACGTCGCAGAGAAAACGTGAAGAGACCAGTTAATCAGACAGTACAGCTGAAAGATATTCATAGAAGTATTGGCCAAAAAGCTCTCAGAACGAATTGACGCACTGAAATGCTTTTGCAGCCACAGATGGGCATCAATGCATGACAGAATCGATTTTTTTGACAGCTGTCATATGCCTATCCGCTTCTCCTACCTTCAAGGCTCAATCCGACAAAAAATCGTTTATTAATGGGGACCCCACCCCGAAACTGGAATTGTTCAGATAACAACGCCAGGACCTATAGTGAGGGGGGAGTCTTCTAATTATCTTGTCGGAGAATTAATGACAAAAAAAATCATTCTCATCAACGAAACTGATGATGAGAGCAGAGTCGCTATCGTTGAAGATAGTGTCCTCCAGGAAATGCTCATTGAACATCGAACCATTGAGCAGACCAAAAACAATATTTACAAAGGAACTGTTGTTCAAATCCAATCCTCACTTCAAGCCGCTTTCGTTGACTTCGGCAACAAAAAACACGGCTTTTTACCCAGCAGTGAAATCAATCCCACTATCTATCAGAGAAAAAATCTGCACAATGGTAGTCCTATCCAGCACAAGCTGAAAAAGGGACAACCTGTGCTGGTTCAGGTTACACGTGAAGCTGTTGACCAAAAAGGAGCTGCCCTGACAACGAATATCTCCTTGCCGGGACGCTTTATGGTCTTAATGCCAAATTCCAATAAGGGAGGTGTTTCCAAGAAAATTGACAACACTGAGGAGCGGGATCGATTGAAGAGCTTCATTTCGGCCATTGATGCCGAAAAGCATGCGGTTATCATCCGCACTGCGGGAGTTGGCAGAGATCTGGTGGAGCTGAAAAAGGACTATACAACGTTAAAGAAGACCTGGGAAGATATTCACGATTCTTTTAAAGAGACTAAAAAACCAGGCATTATTCTTGAGGAATCGGATGTTGTCACCCGAACACTCAGAGACTACTACGTTGAGGACATTGAAGAAATATGGGTAGACAATCCGGAAACCTTTCAGAAGGCTTTGAATTTTCTGAAAGAGGTCGCACCAAGAAGACAAAAAGATCTGAAATTATTTATCAGTGACCGCTCTCTCTTCTCAACCTATAAAATCGAGCGACAGGTTGAGCAGTTGACATCCCGTGATGTTAAACTGGACTCCGGTGGTTCAATCGTCATTGACCAAACAGAAGCTTTAGTGGCGATTGACGTAAACTCAGGCAAATCAAATCAGGAAGGTGATATCGATGCTACTGCCCTGCGCACAAATTTGGAAGCCGCCAAAGAGATCGCACGACATCTGAGATTGCGAAATCTGGGCGGACTGATCGTTATCGATTTTATCGATATGGAACATGATCAGGCCCGCAAAAAAGTGGAAGAAGAGCTGCAAAAAGCCATGTCCAGGGACAAGGCCCAACGCAAATACAACCCCATTTCCCAGTTTGGTCTACTGGAAATGAGCCGGCAGCGGCTAACAGTCGGGATATCCAGTACGGTTGAAAGCAACTGTCCCGTTTGCAACGGAAAAGGCCGAATACCTTCTTTGCTCGCTTCAACCAATCTTATTTTGCGATCAATTCGAGAAGCGGCCGCTAAGGGCAATCTAATCCAGATCGAAGGTGTTTTACCCCTGGAACTGGCAAATCACCTCCTGAATGAGCGGCGTCAGTCCATCACTGACCTGGAGCTGGAGTTCGGAATCGATATCATCCTGCGTGGTGAACCCCAAATGGCTGTTTTTGATGAAGCCAACTTCAAACCAATCTTCGCCCAGAAACAACAAGATCTCACAGGGGACACTTCCTCTAAAAAAGAGGGCCAGAAGGAGGATGGGGAAAGAAAGAAATCTCAGCAGAAAGAAAAAGGCTTCCATAAAAAAACTGATGCCGTAGATAAGCAGAAAAAAGCACCTGAGAAAAAGGACGACTCGCGCCATAAAAAGAGTTCGCCTGCCGAAACAGTACCTGAAGAATTGCAGGCTGAGGACATGGAGCAGCAACCTGTGGCTGAGGACACAGAGCAGCAACCTGTGGCTGAGCAAAAGTCTGATAAAAAAAGATCTGGAAGAGCTCAAAAATCAGATGCTACAAAACCAACAGCAGCTAAAAAGCCAGCAAAAGTCGCCCACTCTACCGACGGCGCAATCTATCCCGCGTGCCTGTTCTTGGACGTTCAAGAACCCGACGCAGAGGAGCTGGGAGAGATTACAGTTGCCTTTGAAAACCGTCTGAAGGGAAAACCGGATAACCAGAGCTCCCCTCTGATTGATCAGAAATATCTCTGGAAAAACTGGAAGAGTGAGACTGAATCCCCAAAAACTCATGATTCAACCGACGAGCCGATAAACAAGCTCCCCCAGGAAGAAACAACCGCGACAACAGAGGATGCAGCGGATCATACCACTGATGAACCTCAGAAAAAGAGCCCCGGTTCAAAAGGAAGGGCTCCTCGCAAACCGACCACTAGCAAATCGAAAACCGCTGGACGGGAAAAATCGGATTCCAATCAGCCAAAAAAACCGGTGAAAAAAAAGGTAGACTCCCCTGCTGATAAAGAGGCAAAAGCTCCCAAAAAGAAACCCAGCAGTAGCCGACCCAAAAAAGCGGCACCTAAAGGGAATACCACTCAAAAAACGGCAAAAGATAATAAAGCCGTCGTAGAAACCGTGGATAAGAAGCGAAAAACGCAGGAGAAAAAAGCAACGGGGAACACCAAAAAGCCGAAATCTACAACCAGTCGACCGAAAAAACCGACTGCTAAAAAAGAATCTCTGAAAACGGCTCAAAGCAGCAAAGCCAATTCTGAGAAAAAATCGGAAAAACCGGCAAAAACAAAAAAAAGAACCACAAAATCAAATAAAGAGGCAGAAACACCAGCGAAATAAAAAAGTGCTGAATCTCACCAGATAGGGATTTAAGGGTGAATCCTCTCAACTTCGATTCATCCTTTGGCAAATCAATGATCAGTTTTAGCCTGATTCCTGCATTTCCAGATTGAGAGAATCGTCCGTCTCTCATTAGCCCTTTAATGTACTCGAATACAGCGTTGCAATTTGATCATTCGGGAACCCCGCTTTAAAAACGGGAAGGTCAGGGAGACGATTGATGAAAACCGAAAATTCAATCTGCAAATCGCCCATGAGCGGAAATTCAATACACAAATTATGTATCTGTTATTTACTTATTGCTCTGAGTACTCTGCAACTGTTCACTGCTCCTGTACTCGCCCAGACAAATCCGGAAGATGTTATACAGAAGGTTCTGGAAGCGCCTGAAAGTGATGATCGAAAGCTTTTTGTACTTCAATTCAGTTCCACTGGGATGACAGAATCAGCAGCCAGAGCCTTCAGTAATATGATCGCACGAAATTTGGACAATACCAGCCGCTTTAAAATTATCTCTCTGGACACCGTGGAAGAAGAGATTCAAAAACAGGCCCCCTCCCTTCTCCCCTGTTTTGAAATCGGGTGTGGTATCCAGATGGGAAAGATCACAAATCTTGACTGGGTGCTGTCGGGTCATATATCTTTGACCCCCTCCGGTCTGTTCAGCCTCAATGTGAAATTGGTTCACATTTTTGATAATGCACTTGCTTTCGAAGACACCATCCGGTTTTCAGATGAAAACATGGACAGACGCTTCTATCAGCTTTCCAATCGGATTGCCAACAACGCCCCTCTGACTGGCCATGTGATTACGGCCAACAATAAAATTGCTGTCATCGATTTAGGGGAACAGAACGGCATTTCCGTCGGCGATCAGGTTATCATATACCGAAACAAAAAAGTGGGTGACGGGGAAGAAGCCAATTCAACTATTGTCAGTCGGCACAATATTGGGATTCTGAAAATTACCCGCGTTGGGAAAAAAGTGAGTGAAGGCGTTTACTTCCAGACAATTGAAACCCCAAAACCTGGGCAACGAGTCACATCTTATCTCGACAAACGGAAGCAAATCCAATTGATCGTTGAGATTCGCAAAGAGTTGGATACGCAACAACGTAATGTATACGAAATTAAGAAATCGGTTGTACTCTCTCCCATTCAGCTAGAAGATATTGCTCGAAAAAAATGGATCCTTAAAGTTCGACAGGTTGATTACGAGCGAGACTTCTGGCAGTTGGTCTTGCTTGGATCTGGGGTGGCTTCTGCCTATTTTCTAAATCAATTTCATTCGGGCGATGACTGGAAACTTCTGGGATCATTGGGCACATTTGCCTATAGTACATTTGAATATTTTACGATCAGAAGCCGCTACAAAGAACTGATGGATGAAGGTCGATATAAGGGATACCTGGATTTAAAAATTCGGCCAGCACTAGGTGAAGTCAGGATAGGGTACAGCTTTTCTTTTTGACCCCTGTAGGTGGGACTTTCCCATGGCATTTGCACCCCGGTTGCAGACAACAACTCAATAAGCCGCGACTAACAAGACATTTGATAGCAGCATCGGCATAGAACACACTCTCCCTGCCGCGCTACTTTCGTTCTTGCTGTACCGGCACACAATTCAGTGTTGTCGCTTAACTTCCCACGTGTTTCTCATTTGTCGAGTGTTTCTCATTTGCGTAAAAGAAACACGTCACCCCTCAAGCCCCTCATAGGAATAACTTTAGTGGTATACATCGCAAAAATCACGAATAGTTAAGCTTACGATTGACAAAGTCCTCAGATTTCATTATTTTTAAAGGATTCACTTATTCGGCAGTCGTTATTAGCGACACTCACCCACATAAGCAGTTAAGATATGTACGCAATAATAAAAACAGGCGGCAAACAGTATCGCGTAGCGAAAAACGATATTCTGACCGTTGATTTACTCGATCAAGAAGAGGGTTCGGTGTTTGAATCGGATCAGGTATTGTTTGTAAAAACCGGAGAGAATGATTATAAAGTTGGTACTCCGTTTGTTGACGGAGCAAAAGTCAGCGGAAAAGTCTTAAATCACTTTAAGGATAAGAAAGTGGTTGTCTTCAAGAAAAAGAGAAGAAAGGGATACCGTAAAATTGCCGGTCATCGGCAGAACTACACAAAAATCCAGATAGCGGATATTATCGTATAATCAATTCTATCGCCAGTCGAAGCAGAAGATTTTTTCAGCAGAACATTGCCCTTGCAGGCAGTGTTCGCCAAAGAAATCCGGTTAGATTAATTGTATTTATCATCAGCAATTCGAGGAAAAAATGGCTCATAAAAAAGGTCAAGGTAGCGTAAAGAACGGTCGAGATTCCAATGCGCAGCATCGGGGTGTCAAAAGATTTGGCGGAGAGAATGTGACAGCGGGGACCATCATTGTCAGACAGGTCGGCAATACATTTCATGCTGGCGAAAACGTCGGAACAGGCAAGGACTATACATTGTTCGCGCTATGTGACGGGGCTGTCAAGTTCACTAAAAAGAACAGAAACCGGAAACTGATCAATATCGTTCCGGCTGAAGCATAATCAAAGCACGGTGTATTTAACAGGTCGAAAACAGAATTGCGGCCTGTTACATGTCCCTACGATTCATAAACTCCCGTCAATCCAATCTGTTCCAAGAGATTCTTCTCAAAAGCAAGCATGACCGCTTCGTCAGCTTCCGCTTCGTGATCATAACCAAGCAGGTGGGTTAGTCCGTGAACCGTCAGCCTCAATAGTTCATCTTCAAGTTCCCAGCCGGATGCAGCGGCTTGTGTCCGAATCACATCCATGCAATAGACCAGTTCCCCCCAGGGCTCTTCAGGTGTAATCAATTCTTCGTCGCCATCTTGATATAACCAGGACAAAAGATCAGTGGGTTTTTCCCGATTTCGATAGGTTCCATTCAATTGAATCATTGTCTCAACAGAGCAGAAAAACAGCGATAGAACCCGACCATTGAGCTCCAGCTTCGACATCAAACCGTCAAGTACATCCATGACTCTTTTTTCGATCCGCGGTGCTAAGGAATCAGACGGTCGTTCATATGAAGTGTGAATTTGGTTGTTTTTCATGATGATTGATTAAGATTCAACGATTGGGCTACGGAAGTCACTTGTTGAGACCAGACTGTCTTCAGGGTATTTAATTCGGGGGTGATGAATGCTGATCAGCATGGTACTGTATACCTCAACAATCTCATGAAAAGTGTGTAACGTAATACCCGATTCATCCAATTGACCGTCTCTGAGTATATTCCAACAGACTTTATCCACCATTTTCCTGATGGATTCAACAGAGGGATTGTCGATACTTCGGGTCGCCGCTTCGGCGATATCGGCCATCATTACTACTGCAGCTTCCAGATTTTGAGGCCGTGGTCCGGGATAGCGGTAGAGACTTTCATCGACCGGAGTTTCAGCCTGCGATTCGTCTGCGTTCTGCTTTGCTTTTTTGTAGAAATAGGCAACCCGGTTTGTCCCGTGGTGCTGCAACATGATGTTTTTGATCGCAGAACCCAGTCGATGCTTATCAGCTATTTTTGCACCAATCCGCAAGTGCGCTATAATCTTCTGCGCAGAATCCAGAGGTGCCATATAATTATGGACGTTCTGCATGTTCGGCGCTTGATTTTCCACAAAATAGGCTGCATCTTCTCCTTTTCCGATATCGTGGTAGTAAGAAGCGACACGAGCCAGCAGCGAATTGGCACCTATTTTCAAGGCCCCCGATTCAGCCAGATTCCCAACGATGATTGAATGCTGATATGTACCGGGTGCTTTGAATATCAGATCCTTCAGCGCCGGATGGTTCATATTGGACAACTCGAGGAGTTTCAGATGAGTAGTAATATCAAAAATCGACTCGAAAAATGGTAAGAGAATGGAAGCAACGATTGCGGTCAGCAAGCCACCCATCAGCGCAAAAAAGATATCAAGCCAGATCATATTTCCGATCTGATTTCTTTCTATCAAATAGATGATAATCACGACCGGCAGGTTCACCATTGAAATTTTTAACCCGTGGGTCAGGAGTGAATAACGGGACTCAAAGCGGGTGACCGGTAATGAGGCGACAGTGCTACCCACAGCAGCAAAGAAAAAATAGTACAGACTTCCCTGCAGCATGATGGAGGCAAAAAGACCGGTTAAAAGTCCTGCCAGCACACCACATTCAAAATTGATCAGGATCCCTACCAACATCGAGCTCAGTGCAATCGGAAGTATATAGGTATATATTTCCCGTGGAAGATCAGCATAGCGAGTTTCGACTATTTCCCCCAGAACGATCCCCCCCTTGAGCAGGATCAGTGTAATTACCACGGCGGACATGATCAGCAGTTGATGTTTAAAGAAAAGCGGCTGAATCCCACCTTTGACCTTAAACGCGAATGATACTAAAAGCAGGCTGACCAAAACGATCAGAACATTCCCAACCATCTGGGGAATCTTTTCCATATTGGAGACAACTTCATAATAGCTCTTGATCAGCTCGACCTGGTGGGCTGTTCCACGGTCTCCGGCCCGGGCGATGATTTCTCCTTTTTTGACGCTGAAAAAGACCGGACTCATGTTAGCGATGACACCGGTTTTTTTCTTCTCGAATTCGAGTCGATTCTCAGTGATGGTGGGTTTGATCAGTTTTTGCGCCAGAATAATGACCAGGCTTTTTTTCTGCCCGCTTTCATCATCAGGAAAATAGCTTTTGGCAAGATCTGCCACCATACGCTTGATATCCTGAATATCATATAGAGCCTGGAAGCTATCGACCATGGTGACCTCTCCCGTGACTAAATTACGGATATCAATGCGCTGGTCCACTTCCTGTAGCAAAATACTTTTCGAGGCCACTATCTGTTTGGTCAACAGACTGTCCAGCAGCGCCGTTAAGCCCCCTTCAATCTCTTCCGTAAAAAGAGGGAATGCCAGAAGATCCTGACCTATTTCATCAACATCAATATTGAGGGCGGTGATAAATTCCCGGGTGATCGACTCTTTTTTCTCCTCAATACTGCTCTTCTGTTGAATATTCGCTTCGTCCGCTTTTTGAAATCGTTCCTTAAAGCTTTTTTGTTCTGTCTTGAAATAGCCTATTTTCGCATGAAATTCGGACAGTAGCTGGTTAACCGTATTTAAATCTGAATCCAGTTTTTTCTTTTTCTCAAACCCCTTCGCTGTCAGTTTCTCACCTTTGCGGTAAGCTTTTAACTGACTTTGCAGAATTAGTTTGTATTTATTATAAAATGCAATTTGCTGGGTGATTTCACGTTGGGTTTTGATGGAAGAGAAATAGTCAAGACCCAGCAGTCTGTTTTTGCTGCTCAGTTCCTTTTCCACATCTGCCAGATAGTTCATTCCAGACCGAATAATTTGAAATGACTCAGTGATATTTTGTCGTTTTTCATCCAGGATTTTGGGGTCAAAATCATATACAGGATGTTGTTCTTGGATCAATTTCTCCTGCTTCAGCCGTGTTGAAACCTTGTCCGGTATCAGCAGATCTTCTTCCACCACCAGGGTTTGTAAAATAATATCTCCCTCCTGATAAACCGTTGGCAGAAAAATCATACGAGGGGAGATGAGGTAGCCGACAATGGCACTGATCAGGAGAAAGAGCAGGAACTTCTGAATCGTTCTTCGATTCAGAAAGTTGATGAATGTCTGCGGATTGAAGACTGATTTCTTTGTCTCATTCATGTTATTTAACTTGAAAACCGGTCACTTCTGACCATTCCAGCGGAATCCCCTGATCGGAACCAATTTCGAGTTACCTTCGGGGCTCGTGTTTCACTAGTAAAGCAACTGCCTGAGAGGCAATTCCTTCCTCCCTCCCAACAAAACCAAGTCTTTCGGTAGTCGTCGCCTTAATTGAGATCTGTTCGGTTTTGACATGCAGACAATGGGCAATTCTTTCGGACATTTCGGAAATAAACGGTCGCAATTTAGGTTTTTCTGCCATAACCACCGCATCGATATTACCAACAGACCAGCCTTTTTGCACGATACGTTCAAAAACCTGATCCAGCAGCTCTATGCTGCTGACATCTTTATAGCGATTATCACTGTCCGGGAACAGCACCCCAATATCGCCCATGGCCAATGCCCCCAGCAGTGCATCCATAATCGCATGGACCAGCACATCAGCATCCGAATGGCCCAGCAAACCTTTGTTGCAGGGGATCGAAACACCCCCCAATATCAGTTCACGACCTTCCTGCAGCTGGTGAACGTCATATCCGATGCCGATTCTCATCCGTTTTTCCTGATGTCTGATTGATCAATCCCACCAGAATCCAAGCGCATACCCGCACCGTCTACAATCAGGTTCTGTGGGTCCAGAGAGTTAATAGTCCTTGAGTGCCCGAATGGCCTCAGCGTAATCCGGTTTTCCAAAAACCGCGGAACCGGCGACAACGATATCAGCACCCGCATTGACCACGTCTTTGATATTATCGGGACAAACCCCGCCATCCACTTCAATCTCAACTGTGAGTCCCTTCTTCTGAATCATCTCCTTCAGACGCTCTATTTTTCCAAGCATACCATTGATAAACGATTGTCCACCAAAGCCAGGATTAACAGACATGATCAGAACCATATCCAGATCTTCCAAAACCCATTCCACAGCAGAAAGTGGTGTTGCAGGATTAAGGGCTACTGCAGGTTTTATCTGATGATCACGAATCAGTTGCAACAATCTTTGAAGATGAACGGTTGATTCTGCGTGGATTGAGAGAAGATCCACACCACTTTCCAAAAAAGATTGAATATTTTTCTCCGGCTGCGTCACCATCAGATGCGCATCGAATTCAATGCCCTCATACCTTGGAATATCTTTATATATCAATGGACCGAAGGTGATGTTCGGAACGAAAATACCATCCATGACATCCAGATGAATCAAATCTGCTCCCGCCTTCACCACATTGTCGACCTCCAATGCCAGGTTATTAAAGGAAGCTGAAAGAATGGAAGGTGCGACTTTGACCATAAAATATCCGTATTATCTGGTTGTAAAAATGATGATGAATCCAGGACACCATTCAAATCCTTCGTGACATGTATTTCTTCGGCACATGTCTTTGTTTCCTGAAATCAAAACAAGGAGTAGCAGTGAAACAGTGATTATTCTGGGTTTATATTATGCGGTTTCAGAAAGAGAGGCAAGTCGCTCATTCTTGCGCCGTTCTCTGCAGCAGGGCTGCAAAAAGCCCCATGCTAGATTCCTGGGGTAACAACTGAAAAAAACCATCTGATGTTAAATGCTTTTTGTCGACCTGTGCAGACGAAAAAGGAATTTGATTGTATTTATGAGATTGTCCTTCCAGAAATTTTTGGATGACCTCCTGATTTTCTTCTTTCTCCAATGAACAGGTCATGTAGAGTAGGTAGCCATTCACCTTAACCACCTCAGACAAACCATTCAGAATCGAAAGCTGTTTCTGTTGATTCTGAATAATATCCGTTTCGCTCCGTTGCCATTTTAACTCAGGATGTTTCTGGATCGTACCGGTCGCACTGCAGGGTGCATCCACCAGTACCAGGTCAAAATCGGTTTTCAATGCTGGACGAGAGGCATCCATCCGGACCAGTTGGGCCTGACTGCGATACCTTTTTTTGTTTGCTTTTAACCGTTTAAGACGTGCTTCTGAAATTTCGAGGGCGACAAGCTGATCAATGTCGTTCTCATACCGCCATTCCATATGAAACAGTTTTCCTCCAGGGGAGGCACAGGCGTCCAGGACATGTGTTTTAGGCAGTGTATGGATTAAATGGTTGATCTGTTGGGATGAATGGTCCTGCACTAAGAGAGCACCCTTTTCAACCCAATGGGTTTCGAATAAACCTGTTGGATTATCGAGCGTAAAACCTTCTGCATGCCATTCATCAATTTCGTACCGAGACTTCAGGTCTGCTTCGATGGAGGCTCTCTCAAAGGCAGGATTTAGTACTACCCGGACTCTGGGGAGCAGATTGTTGGCATCACATATTTTTCCGGTTGTTTCCTTTCCATATTGATTTTGCCAGCGTTTAACCATCCATTCAGGGTGGCTTGACCGAACAGGCAGCGGTTGGGCCGCTAGCTTCACTTTCAGTTCCTCTCTTCTTCGCAAAAACGATCTTAAATTGCCATTGATAAAACCTTTGAGGCGGTTTTTCTTGAAAAATGAGATCAACTCAACCGTTTCATTGACAGCCGCATACTCATGCATGCCAGTCAGTTGATCCAATTGAGCCAAGCCGAGCAGCAGACAAATCAGTACTTCCCGATCCAATTTCTCAAGGGAACGATTCGTCAGCACCTCGATGAAAAAAGCATATTTTCCCTTATGGCGAATAACACTGCTGACAAGGTTACGATATAGCGAATATTCTTGTGGAGTCGCCAGATCTTCTCGACTGCGATATACCATCACACCTTTTTGATCCCATTCCAGCAGATCAAGAGCAGCTGATTGCCTGGAATTAAATTTTTTACTAACGCGATTTCTTTGCATAACCTTTTTGGCAATCATTCTGATGTTTCAATTCAAGCTGGCCGGATAAACGGTTGAGAACAGAAATGAACTTGACGCTATAACAATTCGAAACGAACCGGGTTAAAGAACATTAGATGCCAGTTCTGCCAATTTGGAGCGAACCCCATGTATCAGGTTAACATGTCCAGAAAGACTGTAATTTTGAAACTTTTCAATCACATGGGAAAGCCCGTTTGAGGCTGCATCTACGTACGGGTTATCAATTTGATAGGGATCACCCGTCAGAACCAGCTTGGTTCCAGTTCCCACACGGGTAACAATTGTTTTCAGCTCATGGGGTGTTAGATTTTGAGCTTCATCAACAATCATGAAACGGTGGGGAATGGATCGACCGCGGATATAGGTCAAAGGCTCCAGTTCAACCAATCCCATATCCAATAGTCGTTGATAGCCCCCCGTTTTACTTCCCGGGGAAGAATGATTGGTCGAGAGAAACTCAAGATTATCAAAAATGGGCTGCATCCAGGGCTCCATTTTCTTTTCAATATCCCCCGGTAAATATCCCATATCCCGTCCCATGGGGAAAATGGGACGGGATACCAGGATTTTCTGGTACTGATTTGCCGAGAGCATTAGTTCCAGGGCCACTGCCAGTGCAAGTAAAGTTTTACCTGTGCCGGCTTTCCCTGCCAGAATGACGATATGAATGGATTCATCCATCAACAGATCCAGGGCAATTTCCTGCTCTCTGTTTCTTGCTCTGATACCCCAGATACCGTCTGGAAAATGCTCGATAAGTCCCAGTTTTCCTTTTTCCAGATGATAGCGGCAGACCTTGTTTCGATCAGATTCAGAAGACTGTAGCAGCACATTCTGATTGGCGTGATATTCACTACCGCGAATCTTAAGCTCACCATTTTGCACAATAGACTCAAACTCTTTCTCGTTAACTTCGCGAGTCACAATACCCTCGTAAAATTTTTCCAGATTCGGTAGTTTTTCTTCATAGGCAGTGACTTTAATCCCCAGGGCGGAGACTCGCACCCGCAGGTTGATATCATTGGTAACGAGAACCGTCTGTTGTGGATGTTTCTGGTGAATCAGCATCGTTGCTGCCAGTACCCGGTTGGAACTCTTGTTTAAGTTGACAAAGGCGGGCAAGTGAATGGTTTTCTCTTCTACAATAAAAACACTCAGCAACCCGCCATTTTCAAGCCTGATCCCTTTTGTCAGGGAGCCAAGCATACGGATTTTATCCAGAATCTGTGACACCAGACGCGCATTCCGACCGATCTCATTAAACTCTTTTTTAAAATGATCGATCTCCTCAATGACTGAGATAGGAATGATGACATGGGCTTCGGGATACGCAAAAATGCAGTCCGGTTCATATAGCAGCACATTCGCATCGAGTATAAATCGCTCCAATCCCTTATCGGCACTTTCCATTTATTTTCTACCCTTTTCAGTTGGCACAGTACTTCACCTCCTCCATCAGCTCAAAAAGTGTACTCAATTTTAATTATTTTTCTTCAAGGTCTCCTGAGTTACAAAAAGAGAGCCGGTCTATAATTCTAGTCAATCAGTAAAATCCCGTAGGGGCTTACTTGTCTATTTCACTGAATTCCAAGCAGACCCCACCACTGACAAATGACAGTGAGTGACATATGTTTTCCATCATTTCAATCCCACGGCCATGAATGCGTAACTCTCCTTCTTCTTGCAACCGCTTTTTTTCACTATTCAGATCAAATCCGCCGCCACTATCCGAAATCCTCACTTGCATTGTTTTTTCAAATATTTCAAGATCAATATCAATTGGAATTTCAGCAACACTACCATTTCCATGTTCCAATGCATTGATTAGAGCCTCCCGTACAGCCATTGAAACTTTAACCACATCAAATTTACCTGGAAGGTTCTCATTTATATAATGTTCTATATTTCCCAGTGCCAGCTCAATATCAGTGGCCACGGATCTAATGATCAAGCGAAATCCCTTGACTGGTTCATCGAAATCGTGTCCTTCAAAAACCGCAATGGTTAGGTCATCAGTCACTTCAATGGATCGTTTCACGAAGTCCACAATGGAATCCAGCGCTTGTTGCGGCGGCTGGTTACTTTGCGACTCACCAATGCCGGAGATGATCTCACTGGGGATTGCTTCCAAAACACCGTCTGTAGCTATATACAACCGATCACCCGGCAGAAAATCGATCTCGGCATGGTCGAACATATCCATCTCGGGAAACATTCCAATGGGAACCCCCGTCCATTTTGTCACTGTCGCTTTCCCAGTTTTTTTCTCTACCAGAATTCCCCCGGGAATACCGGCATTGGCATAATAGAGTTTGTGGCGCAGTGGATCCCACAGCAGAACGAGTGCACACACGAATCTTTTGTCCTCTTCATCCACATCATGATCAAAAAAACTGTTCAGATTGCACAACAGGTCATAAGGGTTACTGAATTGTCCCCAGACACCTTTGACCAGGCCGGCAAACCATGAAGCGGTGTAACCGCTCTGAATATCATGTCCTGAGACATCACCCAGAATAAACCCATACTTACCATGAAGATTGAATTGATGGCTGAGTACCAGATCTCCACCAATTTTACGAAATGCCTTTTGCCAAACCGCCAGTTGCTGATTTGATTTTTGAACAGCCTCTTTGATACTGGCTTGTCCTTTTATTCTACTCAGTGAGTCAGCATCTGCGATACTTTCTGCCCTCTTTTTCGCCAGCTGCTGCATGTTAGAGTAGTGATTCAGCACAGCAGTGATGCGATCCCTGGAAAACGGATAACGGATATTCTGCTCAACTTTGGAAGAGAGGATACTCTCATCATGCAGTTGTGTGATGATCAAAACAACAAACTTATCCGGAAAATGGTTCTTCACGTAATAGGCGAGTTCAAGATCGGTATCTGCTTCCAGGATCACCAAATCATATTGATCCTCCAATAATTTTTTTTGAATATTCTGTGATCTATCCAGTCGCTCAAAAACGACTCCCAGTGAGGTCAAGATATTTGTCAAAGTATAGTCAAATATCTGATTTTCGGTCTTCAGCAGGACTTTCTGAATATCGATCGTCTTTTGCACTTCCGCAGTTTCCAGTTTTGGTTCTGCCCCACTTAAAAGCTGCTGGCATTTAGTCACCAATAGATTAGCCACAACCGGTTTTGTGATGTATTCATCGCAACCGGCTTCCAGACATTTTTCACGATCACCCCTCATTGCCAAAGCAGTCGCAGCAATAATCGGGATTCTTTTCAGCCCATTTTCCGCTTCATATTGGCGAATCGTGCGAGTCGCGATAAACCCATCCATGACAGGCATATTCATATCCATGATGATCAGATCAAACGAGGAATCTCCCATCCATAAATCGACAGCTTCTTGACCGTTCTCCGCCTCACTCGTGATACAGTCCAATCGCTCCAGGATTTTTTTTAACAGAATCCGGTTATAGGTCATATCCTCGACAATCAGTACATTTTTGTTCTCCAGCAGATTACTACTGGAACTGTCCGCCTCATCAGTAAAAAAACTGTATTCGTCGAGATCGTGAATCGCTGCCTCAAGTTCTGTAAGGAATCCATTCAAATTTTGATTCAATAGATCAATATCCACACACGCCAGGTATTCCGACTGATTCTTCAAAAAAGTAATGCCCTCCAGGAAGCTGGTGATATGCTCCAATCCCAGTTTTTCGGTTGCCTGACAAACACTTTGCCAATCTTGAGTCATTATGGAACCACGATCCAGCATCAGGTTCCGTATATCTCCAAGCATCTGAATTAAGTTCTCTTTAAGCTGCCGTCGTTTATTTTTTAAATTCTTCAGGGCTTTTTCGAGATGAATCGTTTGTCGATAGCCTATTGCCGAGTCTGCATTCAAATGATCCGGAAGTTTTAAGGCGCCGTTTATGAAAGAGCGAAAGTCCATCATAGTAAAAGATTCCTCTGTGTTATTAAGTACTTTTCAGATTGCGGTAATCGAAATTCTTTGCTGTTCTAAAATTAGAGATAATCATCCAGTTCTCGTGATATTGTAACAACAAAGTAGGTTGGATGGTAGGCGGAATTTAACTTGCTCTCGATTATTTGGGTCCACCCGCTCAATAAGTTTCTGAAGTATCAATCATCAGTACTTACTGACTAAAAGTCTATTTTCTCTGGTCTTACTATTGTGCGGGGCATTCACCAGGTACTTTCATCAAATATTTTCAGCCCCCGGATTGCCCATCCATCAAAAGCCAAACAGGATCTTATGAATCCACAAAACCCCTGATTTATATCAGCTACCTCTTGACAATAAATACCATTTTTGGTGCTTTAAAAGAAGTCCAAAGTGTGTTAATGTACTATGAACAGCTCGAAAACACGATTTCTCACCTGCTTTTTTCCTGAATAAAACAATTGATGCGATCCTCATGAGCCCCATTATCGCAATAACTATGGGCGATCCTGCTGGCGTCGGACCTGAAGTTATCGCTAAGACCTATGCCGATCTAAACTCAGACATTAATTTCAGCCCATTTGTCATCGGTAGTTCCGCCATCATGCGAGATACAGTCAAGAGGTTAGGGCTTGACCTGGATGTTCTTCCGCTTGAAAATCCGACTTTTGAATACCGGCAGGGAGTGCTTCCTGTTTTAGAACTCACTGAAATAAAGCAGAAAGATTTTTCTATCGGTCATGTCAATGCCTGGTGTGGGGATTATTCATTTCAAGTAGTTGTTAAAGCGGTTGATCTGAGTTTGACCCAGCAGGTGGACGCCATAGTGACAGCTCCTATATCAAAGAAAGCCTGGCATACAGCAGGGCATTATTTTGATGGGCATACAGGACTTCTGGCCAAGCTGACCCAGTGTGACAACTACCGTATGACGTTTGCATCAGCTGAACTCAATGTAATGCTAACGACCACCCATATTGCATTGAAAGAAGTTTCCGGTTCACTATCCATCAAACTGGTTCGTGAAACGATTCGGCTGGCTAACCAATTCCTGCAGGAATTAGGAATTGCATCTCCCCGCATAGCCGTGTGTGGTGTCAATCCACATGCTGGAGAGGGCGGAATTTTTGGAAAAGAGGATGAGTCGATCATTAAACCGGCAGTGCAGCAGGCAGCCGCTGAACACATTTCAGTCTCAGGACCTTTCCCATCTGATACGATTTTCAGACGAGCAGTCCAGGGAGAATTCGATCTGGTTGTGGCACAATATCATGATCAGGGTCTGATTCCGATCAAGATGATTGCATTTGATACGGCAGTTAACATTTCTGTCGGGCTACCCATTATTCGGACATCGGTGGACCACGGTACAGCCTTCGATATTGCCGGTCAGGCTCTTGCTGACCATAGGAATATGAAATCTGCCATTGATTATGCTGTCAAAATAGCAAAAACGCGCGCCCAGCTGGATACTGAATGAAAAAGGAAGAGATCTGGACACCACCAAAATTAGTACAATGGATGCGCGATGATTTTACCAAGCGGGGTTTCCCTGGCCACCTCCGCCTTGAAGCAGAGCGGTTGGTAAGCCATGCCTTAAATATTTCCCGTCTAGATATTTATCTTCAATATGACAAACCATGTTCAGTAGAAGAACAACAAGCAGTCCGGGAACTAGTCATACGCAGACGCAAACGTGAGCCCTGCTCTTACCTGATGGAGACATGTGAATTCTGGTCACTGTCCCTGGCCGTGGGCCCTGGGGTTTTGATTCCCAGACCGGAGACAGAGGTACTCGTTGAGGCAATCTTAAAGATAATTCGTAAAGAAAATAGAACGGCTCCTTTCTTTCAGATACTTGAGCTTGGAACCGGCAGCGCTGCCATCCCTCTGGCTCTTTCAAGTGAGGAGCAACAGCTTATATTAATCGCTACGGATATCAGTAAACCAGCGTTGGCATTCGCCAGGCTAAATATAAACCAATATCAGGCAGATATTAAAAGTCAGCGGAATCGTATCCATCTCATTCAAGGTGATCGATTCAATCCCATTAAAAAACAACCCATTTATGACTGTATCGTCAGCAATCCTCCCTATATCCCAACACAGGACGTTGACTTGCTCCAGGAGGAGGTTAGATTGTGGGAGCCAAAAAACGCATTAAATGGGGGAAACGATGGGCTGGATTTTTATCGGTATCTCAAAAAGTCTGCTGAGTTGATACTTAAACCCGGCGGCTTTCTAGTATTTGAACACGGATTTGACCAGCGCGAGTTGATTCAGCAATTAATGAGTAGTAGCCCCCAGTTGAAGCTCGTTGAGAGTATCAAAGACTACGCCAAGCATGATCGGGTTCTGGTTTTCACAAAATCCGGTTCTTAATCTTGGCCAATATCTAAAAATACCTTATACATGCAGCTACCCAATCACAACTGGCTGTATGACCAAGGACAACCTATGCAAAATCGTTCTTTTACAGACTATTATCAAGAAAAGGTGGCTCAGTTTGAAACCTATCTGGCTGCAACATTTCCTGATATTCCCCAGCCTGTGGCAATCCTCGAAGAATCCATGCGGTACTCCCTTTTTGCGGGAGGAAAAAGACTGCGTCCGGTTCTACTCATCACCACCATCGAATGCACGGGGAAAAATGCCGACTTCGCTCTACCCCTGGCTTGTGCTATTGAATACATTCACACCTATTCATTAATACACGATGATTTACCCTGTATGGACGATGATGAACTGAGAAGAGGTCAGCCCACAAACCACATCAAATATGGCGAGAACATCGCTTTATTAGCCGGGGATGCACTCCTCACTCACTGCTTTGCCTTAATGAGCTCACCAGCTCTTCTGGAGCACACATCCGCAGCCACCATCCTGAACGCGATTCACATTCTATCCAATAATGCCGGTGTATTCGGTATGGTCTCAGGTCAGGTAGCAGATATTCACAAACAGGCCACACTAGCACCGCAAGATGCGTTGAGCTTTATCCATACCCATAAAACAGGTGCGCTGATTACAGCAGCAATCCAGATTGGGGCTCGGCTGGCGGATATCAATGATGCGGACTTCAAGCATCTGACCGGGTTTGGGACGGAGATTGGAAAATGCTTTCAGATTCAAGACGATATCCTGGATGTCACCGGCAGCCAGGAACGGCTGGGGAAGTCGCCGGGGACAGATCAAAAAAACCAGACCTTGACCTATCCACACGTATATGGACTTGAAACATCAAAACAGCTGGCAAACGAGTGTTATGAAACCGCGTTACATCACTTGGAAGAAACAGGGCTGGAAACAATTCGACTGAAAGAGCTGGCAAATTTTGTCCTGAAACGAGATCACTGAACCACAGGCACGATTCAAGGTCGAATCTGAAAACCTTCTGGAACCTCCATTGGCACCAGCTTGTCAGTCAGGCCAGGGGAAAAGGATGTCACCACCACTTTCAAGTATACCTCCCTCATGGGGTCTCTGAATTCAATTATCTTCGGGAACCAGGCCCCCTGGTATGACAACCATTTTTTAATAGTTACCAGCTGCTCTGATTGACGCATCGATTTCCGAATCTGAACCGGCTGATCACTTTCATAAAAGAAGTCCAGCTGAGTGTTCTCGCCATCTATTTCTCTGCCCCAGAATATCGATCGGAATTCTGCTACATTGAGATTAACGATTTCAAAGGCCTTATCTCTATTTTTCGCACTATTTTTCAATTGCAGAACGGTCTTATCATGATAATTCAAGACCTGAATAAGGTCGTTGTCCTGATAAACCGTCAGCAGAGTTCCACCCACAGGCGAAAACACCGTAATTCGGAAATGGTTGTCATATGTAATGACAATTTGACAGGACCCATTCTGGTCCAAGGTAGGGGCTTTAATCCGAATTCTGCATTTGGCCATATAATCCAGATTCAACTGAGCGACCTGATAGAACCGCAGCTCTGCAAACGTCCTGATCAATGATTCATCATCCATGGTCACTTTCCGGATTCGTTGCGACTGACATCCGGCCAGTACGACCAGGATGAAAAACAGCACTATCAAAGAGGTTTTTCTAGTCATATAGTATCTGATAAATGTAGTAGGAACGGAGCACGCGTTTTACATAGTTCTGGGTTTCAATGAAGGTAATGGATTCAACAAAAACATCCATGTCCCTGGCTCCAGTCTTGCGCTTCCAACGTCTGACATTTGTGGCCCCACCATTATACGCCGCCAATGTATAAAACAAATTTCCCTTATACCGCCTTAACAGTCGCTTCAGATAAGCCACACCCAGCCTGACGTTGATATCCGGGTCAGTCAAACGTTCTGGTTCATATTTCGCACGTGTAATTTTGGCAATATATTTAGCGGTAGATGGCATCAACTGCATCAACCCCACAGCTCCTGCAGGTGATTCCACTTCTGCCCTGAAATTGGATTCTTCTCGAATAACAGCATAAACCAGCATGGGTGACATATCCGATTTCCCGATATGGCGAGCTACCTCCCCATGATAGCCTGCAGGATAGTAGGTAACCAGCAATGGACTTTGCTCGCTGCCTCCATTATACAGTGTTTCCTTGAAATAGAGATCGATTAATAGCTGCTGCAGATAAAACCGCCCATTCCGATAGAGGACATCCGCCAGATTTATAAAAATCGGTGTACTGATATGTTTTTTTAAATACCGCTTCACCAATCTATCCGCCAAATCCGTTTCATTACTTAGATATAAAACATGGACAAAACTGAGAAATTGCCCTTCCGACCGACTCAAATTGTCATCTGTTCGCTTTTCAAGCTTCGAATGCATGGCTTTATCTGTACCGGCATAAGTCCTCCCCAATCGAAGTGACCTGAATCCATAATAGGTATATGGATATCTTTGATAGCATGAGAGTGCTGATCGCTGCGCATACAGCTTCAGCTTCACACCCCAATAACAGAATTTGGCCCCGACCTCCCGACTTTGAAAAACATAGTTGTCCGCCCAGGCAGCTATCTTTTTCATCTCCCGGGACTGTTTCAATGCTTGAAATATCCTCAGTTTGCGCCACTGAACAATCGGGACAAGGTGCTCGTCTGCCACTCCCGGCCTGACACGACTGAAGAATTTCAGGCTTTTTTGATACTGTTTTTTCTGGTAGAAAAACTCAGCTAATTCTAAATACCTATCCGCCAGGTCTGGAGCCGGAACTGATTTTTCGAGTACACTAAGATATTCAATGGCTTTATTGCTCCACCCCTTTTTCAACCACAGCCGGAACAGTAACTTTGCTTTCTCATCGGCTGTAAAGGACAACCAGCGGGCCTGTTTCGTGGTGTTCAACAGTTGAATCAGCTGTGCATACTGCCGTTTCCGGAGAAACGACTTGATATATACCTCTCTGATCCTTGAAAATTCAAAACTGCCATGGGGTAAACGGGATAAATAAAAGGGGGCTTCTGCGATAATGTATGACCAGTTTTTGAAACGATATTGGCTCGAAAAATGATCCGCGATGATCTCCGGTTCGGCAGCAGGATCTTTCTTCAATTTCAGCAGTAAAACGTTGTAAGATTCAGGAAACGTTTTTACGTCATTTGTTATCCATAATTGCTTGACTAAGCCTGTATATTCTTTGTCTATAACATCCAGATGCGTCAATCCCCACAGAATGAATTGAGAATCCTGTCGCCACCAGTTTAGCGCCGGGAGCAGCTGTTTCAGGACCTTTCTAATCTCAATCTGTTTCGGATTGTCAGCATAAGCATCTACCAGGGCTTTGAGTATTTTTTCCTCATAAAGAGAGACTTCAGGGGATTTCGAGAGACGGACCAATAAGTCTAATAATTGGGCCTTATCCTTCTTTTTGAGGTACACGTTTATTCGTTCAACTGCTACAATCGGCTTGACAGACCAGTCAGCCATCTGCTCCAGTCGGTCCAAAACAGCACTGTTCATCTGAAAATCCTCAGGCTTTGCAAGCTGTCGATTCAGTAAGAACAACTGGGACGTATTATAACGGTGATACCCATCAAATTGGAGTGATTTTCCGTAGTGCGAGAAATTGGCCGGTGATAAAGTTAAAAGCTTTTTTTCAGCGAGGCTGACATCTGCAGAGATAGCCAAGTAAATGACTAGAATAGCGAGTAATTTTACTGTTTCTGAAATAACCGTCAACCCCCGATGAACCATATGGTAATCCCGATTGAATCCAGTTCGAATTGCCACATTCCCTTGAGAACGGAATGAAAAAAATTAAATTTACACCTGGTGATACAAATTATCGCCGTAAAATCGAAAGCGAAAGCCCTTTTTTAAAACGCAGCCAGGTAGTATTTACACACGATAGTAAAACCAAGGCGAAAATATTAACAGTCAAAAATCGTTACTACGAACTTTTTTTTGCCAATGAAAAGGATACCTATCTCTCCAGAAACCAATATTTCAATCCGGAAGAAATGTCCACTTCTTCTACCCCCGTCTATCCAGATGAAAATACTCTGGTCGGCAATGATCGCCAGATCAGGTTCAGCCTCTCAAGATTAGTCAAACACATTCTCGTCCGTCTGGAACGCACATTCCCCACCCAATTCGCTAACTCAAGACGAATTTATCTGGCGGTGATTATTGAGTAGATCCTCTTTCGATAAATTTAGGGCCG
>Ga0075122_10000515_pt1 | contig 30242 bp, 21 predicted proteins | sample AntAceMetag02UKB_FD_69790 | JGI IMG/M metagenome (GOLD analysis project Ga0075122, IMG submission 69790) | Saline lake microbial communities from Ace Lake, Antarctica - Antarctic Ace Lake Metagenome 02UKB | ecosystem: Environmental > Aquatic > Non-marine Saline and Alkaline > Saline | place...
ACCGGAACAAACACTGATTGAATGTGCAAAGGGATTGGACTGTTTGCTCAATCGAGGATTTTTTAAGAGCGGCTGAAAAAATCTATTTCAGGTGATCAATTGGGTGGGGAAAGTGCGCTAAAACGCTTTTTAAGAGAGCTATTCTGATATCTATTGTGGGCCTGTTGATCAGAATCTGGCTTAGCAAGTGCGCCAGAAACTTCAAATCCAAGCAGGTCTGTTCTACTTTGCAGCAATCACGGGGCAGGATGCTGAGAGAATAATGTGTTGAGCGGTTGATCCAAAGAAGAATTTACCGACCTTTGATTTTTTTTGTGTCCCGATGATGATGTGATCGATTTTTTCCTGTTCTGCAAAAAACACAATATTTTCACCAACCGTCAAGTTATTTGAAGGTAGCATTTTAGCTTCACAACTCAAATTGTCTATGGTCAGAAAATTTTTTGCATATTCCAGTATTTGCTCAGCTTGTTCCAAATCGTTCAGCTGCTTTTCTGGATCACCATCAAGAGCTGTCACCACAATTACATGGGCCTTTAATGCTTTTGCATATTTCAATGTCAGTTCCAGTGCTTTTTTTGCGATATTCGATCCGTCATAACAAACCAATATTTTCATACTCTCTCCTCTCTCGTTTCACTATTCTGATTAGAATCTCAAATTGATTGCGTTAAGAAGCTAATCTGTTTAACTCAAAAGCGACCTGCATTGATATCCATTTAATCAAAAAAATATTTTAAATCACAAGCATTGTCAAGGCATTTACGCACAAGTGTTTGTAATTAAATAATACTTCCATAGTACTTTGCTTCGCTCCATCTTCCAAAGAGTAAACTATCCGGTTACCGCAAAATCTCTTCAAACTGGATGATCTCTTTCCGCAACGCAAAAACAACCGTGTCTAGGGCTATACTTTCTGAATACGCATAAAGACGGCACATGTTACTGAGAATATTATCCATCATGTCATGAATCTTTTCGCTATATTGACTCATTCGTTCCGGGCTGTTTTTCTTATGAAAAAAGGCATTTTTTAACTGTTCAGGGTTTATACCCTCATCTACTTTGCGATGGGAGAGAAGCAGACCAAATTCGTTGGCAAAACACTGTAGGAAACTATCATTTCTGGAAGATAAGACGGACTTGCCTTCTTCAAGCTTAATCTCGTTCGAGCTTTGGCATTTTAGAAACTTTTGAGCTATTTCCTCACGCGTCTGCTCGACATCTTTTTTCGGATCGATGATTGCTTCAATCACTTGCATATAGTTGGTGTCCGGGCTATCGATCTTCTCACCTGTCTGGGGATCGATAAATGAAAATTTAGGAACCATAATATGAGAAAACGCCTTGTTCAAAACAGCACTGTTTAGTAATGCATATTGAATATAACGACGCAGATCCAGTTCTATTTGCAAAGGGTCTCGATCGACAGTACAGACAGTAATCTCATTTTTTAGAATGGAATAGTAGAGTTTCCGCACAACATCCACCAGGTTTCTGAAATGACCATAATTACCAACTCCTTCAACCTCGCTGTTCTCTACTGTGTATCCATATCGCATATATGGTACGGGGGGTTTTTCTCTTTTAATGGTATCATCTGTCGCAAGCCAGTGATGTAATTCAGGCCCCTCATCGATTATTCTGCTTAATTGTTTAAGAAAGATTCCGACATGTATTTTCCGACCATCTGAATGAGTAATGGTATTACGCATAATGTTTTGAAGCTGCCTGACGGAGATACCGCTTATGCCTTCATTCGGGAAATGTTCGTTCCAGAGCACTCGCATAAATTCATTATCAATCAAATGAAGTTGATCGTTAATGAACAGATTGCTTTCTCTCAAATTCACCGCTCTGGGGTGCGCAACGATATAGCTACTGAATGTCTCAGCTTTAAAGCTGTTCAGCCCCAAACGTACCATCTCATTATGAAAAGGATGCCAATGAGGCAATTCCTGAATCGTTCTGACAGGGTCTTCACTATGCGCTGCATAAATATGGAGTTTTTGTTCCGGTGAGATAGAATGATAGAGTTGGATTTTCTCCTCACTCCATTGCTCAGGGAGGTTTTTCCGAACAGGTGGCAACAAGCGCGTTAACACAGAGTAATATGCTGCAATTCTTAGCAGGTTGGGATCGACATCATACTGCTCCCTCATATTTGACATATCCCGCCTGAGAATATCCATCTCAGAATTGGCATCCAGTAAATAGTTGACCGGAACCCGTTCTATGCGGTCGAGTAGTTTTGAGGAATCCAGCTTCTTATCGAGGTTTTTCATCTCCTCAATATTCGTAGTAACAACTACGGTATTATCGACGGATGCCTGTGTAGATTCTATGGAGACCTTCCCGCTACCCAGTAACATCAGCAAGGGTTTATAGTCTCTCTCTTTGGAACCGTCGTCCAAACCAAACGCATCATGAATATGGAGAATGCCGCGATTAGAATCAACGATGGCCCCATCATATCGGTACAGAATCTTACCTGGCATATGTTCGTTCAGAATCGCCATATTTCCAGCGTCCAGCACTATTGGATTAACTCTGGCTCGCAGATAACTAGTATCATCAATATTGGAAATACCCTTTGCCTGAGAGGTTGAAAACTCGATTTCTTCAATGCGAACATATTCTTCCAAAACTTCATACAACGATTTGCCCTTGATCGCTGGATTTTGCATGAGCGCTTCTAGAATATCGAGTGTGCGTTTATCCAGTGTGGCATTTAAATAAAAATTGGGAACCAGGATCTCTTCTGGTTTTCCAGACTGTTTTTTGATGTAGTCAAAGAGGATTTTTCGGGGATGAATAATCTGGCTATCTTTTCCCTGCATCGTGATTGGTATCAGTAGAATCGGATTGTGATGGAACTGAGACCGAATCTCTATAGACCGCCCTTGCTCAGTTACAAAATTGAAATAGAAAGTAACGAGTTTTATCGATTTTTGTTTGGTATATTCTTCGAGCGCTCTAACGATCAGGTCAACGATATTTGTTTTTCCTGAAGCTGGGGGACCCACCAGAACAATGCCACGATTCAGGCTGGCTTCATTGTCAAACGATTCGATTACATCAACAATGTGTTTGATGCAGTGTTCTTGCCCGAAAACCGCATTGATTCCTGTTGAAAACAGGTCTTTGAAAATATTGAAGCTGATGATGGGTTCACCGCTTCTGACAACAATCTCAAAGCCAAAATACCTGATGGCATCGGATATTAAGGATGACGATGTGTGAAGATGTTCATCCGGATTTTCTACAACATCTTTAATGAATTCAGAAAAGTGTAAACTTCTTTTTTTCTGACCCGCCAGTAATTCTTCCAGATTAAAAGATTCCATGGCGCCTCATGCATTAATAGGTTTTTCAGATTTTTTCATCCGCTCCAAAACCTGCTCAAAAGTAGTTTCCGGGAGAGTTTTTTCCGCAAGCCGGTTATTCGAATATGTATAGAGCACACCACCTGTCGCTAGTGACGCTGCTCCCTTCCAAATAAAATTTATATTTTTCAGTGTCGGCCGTATCCAGTCCTTACGTAATTTTTGACCGTCGTCCCTGTGATAGAGCAATAGCCCCCCATCAATAAAATCAGTATCGACAAGATATATCCGGGGTCGTTGAAAATGGGTGAAAAATGTCAGCATCTCCCCTTTAACCAGTTCTGGATCAATCCAGACAAAGTGTTCACTATCCCGGATGATGGTATCCTTGTTTAATCCGATTCGATTGACATAGAATTTGGGGATTCGATTCAAATGGAAGGTTTCCACGAGCTCACTTGTTAAAAAACGTCTCAGAAACTCATAATCAGTTATGGTTCTTACCAGGTGTTCCATCGCTGCAAGCGGCTCTGCCTTGCTAGGTTTTTTCCAGAGTTCTTTTTTTTCCTGATCAGTCTCTTCGATAAATTCGAGATCTACTTTCCCGTCTCGATAGAGCTCTTCTATATGATTCCAGAGGTGGTATCCAAGATGATAAGGATTGCGCATGAAAAAAGGCCGAGGCGAACAAACACCCGAAAATACTTTGGCGTAGTCTATAATCCCCTTCACTGCTTCTTCAGCGAACAGTTCCAACATAATTTTTTTTTCCCAGTACATCGCCCAACCCTCATTCATGATTTGAGATCGAATCACAAAATCTTGGGAGGCATGGGAAACATACAGATAGTCAAGAATAGCCTTTTCGGCTTGACTGGTGGGAGCATAACGGCGAAGGAAACCAAGTATATCCTGGCAAGGCTGGCGTAAGCGAAAACCTCTGCGGCTGATTTGTTCTTGATGATCCTTTTTAGTCTGTTCTTTTTTCCAGACAACCTCTAGTGAGTCATGTTGCAGCAGAACATCCATTGTATGGGAAAAAGGCTTCATCATTTTCTGAGCCGGTTTAGCAAGATCCTCTGTTTCAGTTTCATGAAAGCGGAAAGTATCGTCTTCTACTGAACGATCAAGATTGTATTGAGAGTGGGGTGTAATCAGCGGTATTACGGATTCCGCAGCATTCCAAAACTGAAGATAGTTCTTCTCCCCCATCTGCTGCTGTCCCATATTCACTTTTTTCACCAGATGCATGACATATTCAGTGCGATCTGGATTTGAATCCTGCAGCACATTCAACTCTGAAAACTCGCAATGACCAACTACATGGGCCATAACAGATGCCTGCGTCATAGCGGAGTTGGTATTGTTCAGGTAAGCATAAGACGGATTTCCAGTTTGAACCACTTCATAATAGAGACTGGACTCCTGACCAGACTCAATCTTGAATTTTTTAGTTACCATACGCTTGCCCTCCCACATGTTTATCGGGCTGGTGGGATAAACATGCTTTTCCAAGAGAGAAGCGAACTCGATACGATCCAGGATAAAAAACCGTATTTCAGGCAGAGTGCGGCCCATATTTTTTGCGTGCCACATGACACGTGCTTCCAATTCATGGAGTATCGGATCCGTTTTAACAAGTTTCATGGATGAACCATAAAATAAATTTAAAACTGGCAAGGTCCAAAGATAGTACCACTACTCTTCAGCCTGCTCTGAATCAGCAAACAGCTTTTTAATGGTTACAATGGTATCTGCATTAGAACGATATCGATTCAATCTGACAATTCCGTCTCCGGCAAATTCCCGCTCAAGTTCCACGATCAATTTACTCCATTGTGAGGGAAATACTTCTACCACTCCCACCCGATTAAAGATCGGGCAGATGTTTTCCTTTAGAATATTGGCGATCTCCTGTCCATCCGTTCCGAAAATTTCTCCGTCTCCAAAATAGAATCCGTAATAGTTGGTGGTAGCTGTGTCATACTCGCCAAAAGCAATCTGGTATATCAAATCAAATACTATAGCAGCACGGGTCCCACCAATATTTCCGACCTGATAAAACTCATTTTCCTGCACTTCATAGGCTTTAACATCATGGACAAAAAACCGATGATCAACATTTCGAGCCCCGTAATTATAGTCCAGCCAATTCTTGATAAAATTGACCATCCTTTTCTCTGAAGCCAACCTTTGCCCGTGTGTAGAATAGGAAATATCCCCCATATAAAAAACAACTGCCTTGAATTTGGGTTTTTCGACTCTTTGTGGAACTTTAAATCGTTTATCTCTTCTCAGAAATTCTACGGTATATTTCCCATGGGCGGGGTCATAAGAACCCACACCAATACTGGTGCGAAGAGAGCGCTTAAACGTTCTTTTTCTATCCAGAATCACACCGATCGGGCCAAAGGTTTTGAACTCATATGAGACCTCTTTGATCTTACCCTTCCCTTCCTTGGTCAAATTAGGCAGTTTTAGTTTTTCAGCCAGCAATGCCATAAACTTATTGAAGGGGAGATTAAATCTGATCTTACCGCCTTCTGTACCGGGCCCCTGACCTCCACCACCCTGGCCATCCCCTTCTTCACCATAGGTAAATGTCGGAACGGTAATATCATCAATCTCAATTATAATTTCACTACCTCTGTCTCCCAAATTGTCGAGATTCCCTTCGGTGAGTACTTCATCGAGCATATCTGAGATTTTTTCGTCGACAAAATCGTTGAAGACGCCTTCCGATTCATTCGAGTTAATTTTATCTTCCTGCATTTGTACCGTCCTGTTATCTGCACCTTCCACCTTGATAATCAGACCATACCCAAAAGCTGATGGGCGTACCATCAAACCAGACGATGTTGTATATTAAACCTAAGTCACAATACTGGAAGCGTTCGCCGTAATGCTTAACGCTTGAAATGCGCATTTACCGCAGTAACCCTTGGTTTCGATCAGATACTTAATCGTTTCGTTGAGATGTTCCTGCTCTTTAACATGGATATTGGCAGCACTGGTGCCACTCTTTATCCAACCCAGCAGTTTCATATTCTCACTGGCTTTAAATTCATTTTCAAAAACATATTTTTTAATTGCACCTTGATAAGAAGGCTCATCAGAAAGCAGTACGGTGTAGTTGACGCTGGCTATCGCATCACTTAACTCCTTTCTAAAAACGTCCCGATCAGGAATCCCGAGATACTGTTCGATAGCCTGCATGAATTTTTCATCCGGCTGCACATCCATCTGTGTTACATCATGTTTAACTTTAGCGCTGTGGGCGTACGCCCGGACGTGATCCGTATATTTTTTCCAAGTAGTCTCAATCACCGAGTCATCCCGTAAGATAGCGCTATAGACGTCACTGGCGACCTGACCAAAAATCCAGTTTTTGGCTTGTGGAGTAATCTTTTCCACATAGTGACTCATTTTGGTTTTATCCGTTGCAAATATCTCTTTTAACGCATGTTCCAGCCTGACATATAAGTCGAGCGGTGTCACACAGGGGTTCTGCAGTGCGATGGAGGTCAGCATAGCGTGATCTCCTGACTCCTCTTTCAGTTTGATAATGTTGGCTGCATATTCGCTGATCTGAAAATGATCTGTATACTCCACAACATTTTGGATGAAACGCGGATCCAGCCCAAAAGTACCTTCTGAAGGCCTGACATATTCAAACTCCTCCAGAATCATTTTTGACATATTGTTATCAACACCACTGTCGGCTCTACCAGCATAGATCAGCGCTTTCTGCAACAAGGACAGGTTCTCGTTCTGTTTGGAACTATATAACCGGGACATGACCGCAACAAGGCTCAAGAATGCAAGACTGTGGGGAGCTATATGAGACTGGTGTTTCTTCTTTTTATTCCAACTTCTAACTTTATTGGAATATGTAAAGGCATAAATTTGCTCTTCTTGTTTATAATTCACCGAGAGGGGCATCTCGATAAAAGTAGTTCGAGAGCGTAAGGCTTCAAATGTCGGATTCGACATGAACATATTGAACTCATGAAAATTTGTATGCCCAATGATTACACCGTTAAATGGTATGGGGGATTGACCCTCCGGTTTGAAAAAACGGTCCTGCGTCGCGAACAGGAGCTCATAGAGAAATTTGTCAGAAAGTTTTAATATTTCATGGATTTCGACAAATCCATTTGCGCCAGCGCAAAGCTCGCCTTTGTAGTCATGAACCAAGGGATGGGACTCACTTCCAAAGCGTGGTAAGAGGCTATAATCAATGTTCCCTACTAAAGATCCCGCTTCCTGGCTCTTTTCATCTCTGGGTGTATAGGATCCAATACCACTTTTTGTCCGGGCATCGAATATCATTCTTTTAACTTTGAGAAATGGGATGAGTTCCGGGAATGACAATCCTTTTGAGCGCATAAAATCTTTGATGACATGATCGGCGAAGGGAGAGATCAAACCGTCAATTTGGATCTTAAATTCGTTATCATGGTGAGGATGACGCTTCAGCCATTTATTAATCGATTTCTTATCGATGGCGCTGGTCAATTCTTCTGCCAACTTTTCTCTAATACCATGGGGAACAACCAGCAAAGGGGGCTCGAAAAGCGGTGCCTGCAAATAAAAGATACCGCCTTCTTCAAAGAGCGCTTTGTCCTTCAAGCGTTCATCTACAGTTGGTACCAACAGAAAATAGGTCTTTCCATCTTCAGATAGCGAATATTGGTTTAAAGCACGCTTGATTCCATCCATGGACCGGGATTTGGCAGATCCAGGAGGGCCGAGGAGGACCCAAAGTCGTTTGGAAGCTTCCAAACCACGACTGGCATTGTGAATCTTTTCAATCAGGTTTTCCTTCGCCTTCTGCTGGCCAAATACCACAAAAGGACCTACAAAATCTTTACTTTCGAAAAAGCGGTACGTATGCTTGACCGGTTTCCCGGCAATCATGGCATGCTCAACTCCTTTAGAAAGTATCATATCATGCAGCAACTGAGTTGAATTTCGAGTAATCCATGGTTCTCCCTTCGTCAAATCCAAATAGGATTCAAAGGAGATGATTTCGTCTACCACCTGTCCCTGTTCCGTTGATTCCTTTAATAAATTGGTTAAGATATGTCTCATAGCCGCTCCATTTTTATCAGTTATACTCCAAATTGCTTAATTGACTAAGCATCCACTGGAAATCTTCCGAAAAGGGCTCTGTGGTTCTTAACTCAACAAATCATACCGATCTGTTTTAATGTTAAATGTTAATGATTCATTGAAATATTTGAATAAAATAATCGTTATAGCTATTATAACCCTAATCCCAATCAAACATAAAGCAAAAAAACAATTTATCAAACCGACTGCTCAACTAAAAAGGTGTATCCCGTACTGCAGACTTTTCAATATTTTTTTTAGGTCTGCGTTCATGCAGGGCAGGGAGGTTGCATTATTAAGGTTGTCATATCAGGGAATCTGAATACAAGAAACGAGGAAAGACATGCAACAAAAACTTCAATCATATTTTTGCTACTTGAATCAGGGGGATCCTGTCATAGTAGAAAAGGAGCCTGAAAACTTCAAACACCTCCCATATAGCTACACAACCCACTGTCCAAATCCTGAAATCGCTGGAATGGCGTATCGTACAAATCTGAAAATTATGGAGTGGCGACTGAAGAAAAGCAGTTAGTCAGAGGTTATAGTCACAGCTTTGGGATACTGGTGGAGTTTAAAACGATGGCTTTGGGAGGGGTTCCAATGATGAATGGTAATATAAGATAAGGGCTTACGATAAAGCCTTTTGCCAGGGACGGACATCGATTACTAAGAAGCAGTTTTCGCGGCTCCCAGATACGCCTGTTGAACCATATCATCAGAAACTAAGTCATCCCCGGACCCTTCAAGAATTTTATTCCCGGTTTCCAGGACGTAAGCTAAATCAGAACTGCTAAGTGCCAATCTGGTATTCTGTTCAACCAGTAAAATGGTGGCCCCTGTTGATTCAATTCTCGAATGATACTGAACTGATTATGACTGTATTATCCACTGCTGAATGTTATTTAACGTCACTTGAAATAGCGTCCTAGAAAAAAAACTGATTCTCAATAATTTCAACTTCAATATCTTGCAAAGCTTGTAACGCCGAAGCAAAATCGTTTTTTCCGACCCTGAAAATAAAGACGCCAACGTCTTTTACTCTGTAAGCGTATGTATACAAAATGTTAATATTCATCTGACTGAGTTTATTGATGACTATATTAAAACTGCCGATATGATCTTTCATTTTAACCGCAAAGACACGATTTTCTCTGACTGTGAATCCCGCTGAATTCAACACTATCTTTGCTCGATCTGTGTCTTCTACAATTAACCTCAAGATGCCAAAATCATTTGAATCCACCAGCAGAAGGGATTTTATCATAATCTTCTCATCTGCCAGGACCGACGTAATCTCAGTTAATTCACCTTTCCTGTTCTCCAAAAAAACAGATAACTGCCTGATAGTGTATTTGTTCATTTTCAGCCTTTATTGATATCCGCTAGACACACTCAACTTGGATGACGGAAGAATGGAATTTGTCTTTGATGATTGCCTTTATAACTATGATATTTTAAGAAGCGCATCACTTTGAATATAGGTCTGTAAGTTACCCCATAGACTTTCAGCGGTAATTCTGTCAAAAATCCGCGCCTGTCCAATGCCTGTCAAACCCACAAAACGTATACCTTCACTACTAAATTTTTTATCATATTCCACAATTTGAATAAACGTTTCTTTGGCAACTTCTGGAATTGTTTTTGAGATACCCAGTGAGGAAAGAAGGTGGTGAATGATATCATAATCTGCTTGGTCCAGATAACCGTTTTGCAGAGACCACCAGACCGCAAAATCCATCCCAATAATAACAGCTTCTCCGTGAAGCAACTGCTTGTAGTTCGTATAAGTTTCAAGAAAATGAGCAAATGTATGGCCGAAATTCAAGATCGCTCGTTGACTGGTTTCCTGCTCATCTGCTTCGACCACGCGCGCTTTGACTTCACACGACCGAAAAATAGAGTCAACGAGTAGTTCCTCATCTGCCTTTAATTCTTTCAGTTTTTTTTGATTCAGTAGCTGGAAGAGGTATGGGTCCCGGATGAATCCATGCTTGATCAGCTCTGCATAACCCGCTATAAACTCCCTTTCGGGTAGTGTTTTCAGAAAACTAACGTCAATGATAGTCTGATATGGCTGTTTAAAAGCGCCGATCAGATTTTTACCTGCTTTATGGTTAATACCAGTTTTTCCACCAATTCCGCTGTCAACTTGAGATAGCAGCGTTGTCGGGATCTGAATATATGATATGCCTCGCATGAAGGCAGACGCCGCAAATCCGGCAATATCGCCAATTACACCACCACCTAATGCGATGAGTATACTTTTACGGTTTGCTTTCTTCTCAACAAGAAAATCAAAGATTTGCGATACTGTTTCCAGGGTTTTGTACTCCTCGCCATCTGGTAGTATCAGGCATTCTGATTGGATATTTTGAGGAAGAACTGTCTCCCTGAACTCCGGGTAAAGAGTGTTCAGGGTACTATTAGTTACTAAAAAAATGTGTTTTTCAGCGTAATTGGACAATAGCTCTGCCAACATATCGGATAAAATATGATTGCCGATCTTCACTTCATACCGATAATTGGCTCTATGCAGGTCGATATGTATTGTTTTCATTAATTTTAAATTGTGAAAAGCCACCTGATGGGGGTGAGCGTCTTCTGCCTTGATATGTGAGATATTTGCAGGAGATCAATAACTGGCTGACCAGGTGCTATTTGATTAATACGTGATTATGAAAGAGGAAAGCCCCTCTTCTACTAGTAATTCTTCCACTTTCACATCTTCAACTTCTGATAACAGCGATCCTTCTCGACACCATTGGATTAGAGATTCGATCTCCAGGGATTGTCCCTGGGCATTTATTTCAACATCGCCTTTGCGAAGATTTTTGACCGTTCCATGCAGATTAAGACTCTGAGCCTGCCTTCTGGTATATTCTCTGAAAAAAACACCCTGAACCAACCCTTCAACCAGAATACGAACATGTCGAATCATCGAAAGCCATTTGAAATCATTTTAACACATAAATTTTCAGATTTCCCTTGTCAAAGCTTAGTTTTCATTTCGCAAAAACCTGACCGAACATTGCTGAGCTATCATAAACTAAAGGCAGTAAAAAGAAAACAGGCTGAGGACATTTCTTTAAATTTTTGATCAAATATTTGAAAATGCACCCGATTTTCGAATATTTCCCAAATATCAGAACTGAGGACTGAGACCATTTCTCAGGTTATCTACTGGTTTAAATCAAACAAAATTTCAGATAAGTTCATGATTTTCCCCAGGTATGACTTCGATCCGACTGGATGAAACAATTAGCCATAAATTGCGTATCCCAAAAGGAGATACAAATTCTATTCACTGATAAAGAGGTTGCTTCTCAATATTTATTCTTTTCAAATCCCTCAAAACTACTTATGATAAGACAGCTGTTAAAGATTTCACCATCTCGACTAAAAAGCATCTCAACCCGTTAAATGTAACAGATGGCGACGAATTCAGATCAAAAAGTATCAGAAAAAACTGCTGCGAAAGCCACCCCAACCAAAGCAGCGGGGAGTTCATTTGAGGTTAATCCCGAAACTCTAAAGAGAATTAAGGAAATACTCTCACTCCCAATACCAGGGGAAGATGATTTTTGGAATATTGCAGGATTGACGGACATTGGAAAGGGGCAGAAAAAGATTCTGGGTCTTTTCAAGAAAAAAACCCTTAGCCCTGAAGAGTTGAAAGATCTAAGAAAATCAGCACTCCAATCCCCCGGAAATACACGGACAAAAATTCAGAAACTGAAGAAACAGTACCCGAACAACTCTGTTCTTCATATGCTATCTGCCATTTGCACCCACGGAATGCTGTTGAATTCAAGCAACCAGAACGAAGTGCTGCATGGATTGAAGGTAGCCTCTAAAGAAGCAGCCATCAGTGTCCTCAGCAACGGTATCAGTGTATACAATTGTGATAATTTTTTTAAAATTTACTTCACTCTTTTAGACCGCATCAAACGAAATCAGATTAGAAACCTCGAAACCGTTAAGCAAGACCCTCGCCTGGAAAGGTTTAAAACGCCGATCATGAATGCCATTCGCAAAATAGATCAACTCGGGTCAGAAAAAAACAGGGTCTTCAATGTGATGAATCATCTGAAAAAGAAACTTAAATCATCACAATACATCGTTGTTTTTGATTTTAACCGAATCAGAGAAGCCATCCGTCATATTGAAAACGGGAACGTAAAAGAGAAGGTACTGACAGGGACAGCGTCCGAAGTCGTCGCATACATCTATGCTCTGACTGTCGCCTTTGCCCGGACACCGTTACTCTGGAATCTGGTAGATGAGATCTTAAAATTGTTCCCTGATTCAGCAAAAAACCTCCTTATACGCAAAATTTCCATCAATTCAGTGCGACATTTTTCGATGTTCAAATTAGCTGCGATTGAGAGTGAGAGAGAAAGTATGTCCCGCTTGGGCAAAACCATCTTGAAAGAAAACATGTTGGGCGTACAAAAATTGGAAGGACAATCTCTCTATCAGTCTTATGAGACGGATCCATTTTTCAATATCGCCTTTATCGCAGAAATGACTGTTGGACTATACAAAGACGATGATCACCGTAAAATTTTAGACACAGCCATTAGTGCGATTGATTCCTTAATCAAACGGGACATGTCTAAAAACCATGTTTTTACAGAACCCGCTACCAACCACTCGCACAAGCTCACTTTGCTAAGAGATGGTGGTGAATCACCTCAAGAAAAGCTAATCTGACTGAAGTTTACATCAAATTCTGTCGAATCATATCCACAAGCGCATCAACCCAGACACCTTCTGCATTGAGTGACGGGACAAGCGTCAGCATCCGACCGCCACTCAAGAGAAAACGCTCTTTTTCCTCTACGCCAATTTCCTCAACCGTTTCCAGGCAATCCGCCACAAAAGAGGGACACAAGACCAGCAGATTTTGCACCCCCGTAGACCCGAGTTTAGCAATGACAGCACTTGTATAGGGCTCAATCCATTTTGCCTTTCCAAGACGGGATTGAAACGCCACACTATAGTCCTTTTCATTAATTCCTGCCGCATCTGCAATATTCCTCGCAGTTTGAAAACACTGAGCCCGATAACAATGGTGATTTTCACTGTGCAGTTTATCACAGCACTGTTGGGAATGCAGGCATTTGGACCCTGAGGGATCAGCTTTGAGTATATGCTTTTCAGGCAGGCCATGGAAACTGAACAGGATGTGATCCGGTTTCTCCTGCAGATACTCTTTTGCACCTTCGGCCCAAGCGTGAATGAACCCGGGATGACTATGAAATTGGGGTAAAACCGTGATTCGCGGAAAAACGGTCCAGGCTTTGATGGCGTCAAAAAAATACTCCAGAATAGAACCCGTGGTCGCAGATGCATATTGCGGAAACAGCGGAATAACTAATAGATCTGAGCCGCCAGACTTTACAATCCGTTGTAACGCACTCTTGATTGAGGGGGTACTGTAGCGCATCGCTATCTCGACGAGATATTCTTCCCCAAGCGCTACAGAAAGCGCTTCAACCAGTTTTTTACTGTTATTTATTAATAAAAAACCATCTTCATTCCAGATTCGTGCATACTTTTCTCGGATTGCCCCCGGCCGAAAAGGGAGAATTAAAATATGGAGAAGCAGCCAGCGGATAATTGACGGCATATCCATCACTCTGGGATCAGACAAAAACGTTTTCAAGTATTTTCTGATAGAGCCGGTATCAGGTCTTTCAGGACTACCCAGATTGACCAGCAGTACACTTTTTTTGATTGTCATTCTACTCCGTATTGAGCCCAACTACCGCTTTCAGAATGATTCACCCTGAAAATTCCTAAAGCCTAAATCATGATAATTGTATTTTGTACCTTTTGTTCCTTACCCTTATCGTTTCCAACTCATATTGAAAAGTAAGTTGTGGTTGTCATCTGATTTTTGTTTCCAATCTCTGTTTTCTGTTTTTCAGGGTGACGGATTCTTTTAGAATCTGATATTATCAGTTATCAGTGCTTGAGTGTTCATTGCACATCGTTATTGAGTAAAACTACCATAAAAGAGTAAAAATGACCGAAGAATTAATGCTGGATGCAAAATACGCATTTGCACAAGAGAATTTTGAAGAGTGCATTCAGATATTCGATAAAGTTTTGGAGAAGGAGCCTGATAATCTCATTGCCTACTTCACCAGAGGGACAGCCAAGTTCCGCAATAATGACTATCTCGGAGCAATCGAAGATTATAACAAGTACATTGCGCAAAATACAACGAATGAAAAGGTATTTTGTAGTCGAGGCAATGTTTATCTGGCTTTAGACAAAACAGATGAAGCCATGGCCGATTTTGAACGCTCGATCAACCTCAATCCTCAATACCCAACGGCCTACTTTAGTCGTAGCGAGCTTTTTTTGCGCCTGAACGAACCGGAACAAGCAGAAGACGACAAAAACCTTGCAGAGCAACTGCAAAGACAGATCGCCCAGGCCTATTACGAAACGCAGGGCATCATGTTTCAAAACTTTTAAAACAAAGATCATCAAGACCGTACTGGCGAGGTTTTGACTTGAAACCCCGTCTCAGAAATACCACCGCGACTTCTTGAGTTTGAGCCCATTAAATAAACTTTAACACCGAAGTCGTCCGGGTGCGTCCCGATTCTTCATTTCATTCCAAATCACGGCATAACTCAAAAGTTAAGATCATGGCAAAATTACAACTTGGAATTCCCAAAGGCAGTTTACAAAAGAGTACGATTGAAATTTTCGCAAAAGCAGGATATAAAATAACCGTTAATGCCAGGTCCTATTACCCTGTCATTGACGATGTCGAAATTGAGTGCATGCTAATCAGAGCGCAGGAAATGGCCCGCTACGTGGAGGAGGGAATACTTGATGCCGGACTAACTGGACATGACTGGATCAAAGAAACAGGTGCTCAAGTTGAAGAAGTCACCGAACTAGTCTACGGTAAGGTTGGCAAAAATCCATTGAGATGGGTCTTGGCAGTTCCGGAAGAGTCCGAAATCAAAAGCGTTAAGGATTTAGAGGGGAAACGGGTGGCTACTGAAGTTTTGAACCTGACCAAAAATTACCTCGCTGAAAACAATGTCACTGCAAATGTGGAGTTCAGTTGGGGGGCCACTGAAGTAAAACCACCAAGGTTGGCTGATGCTATAGTTGAAATTACAGAAACAGGCTCCTCACTAAAGGCGAATCGACTGCGCATTCTTGAAACCGTCTGCACTTCGAACACATGGCTGATTGCAAACAAGGACTCATGGAAAGATTCATTTAAACGCAAGAAAATTGAACACCTCTCGCTCCTTTTGCAATCAGTTTTAACCGCCAGCAGTCGAGTCGGGTTGATGATGAATGTCCATAAAGATAATGTGAACAATATCATCAAAATTCTACCTGCGTTAAATAAACCAACTGTCTCCACTCTCATCGATTCGGATTGGGTGGCTTTGAATACCGTTGTTGAAGAAAAAACAGTGCGCGAAATTATTCCTGTTCTGTTAGAACGCGGCGCCGAGGGAATTATTGAATATGCCCTAAACAAAGTCGTTAAATAACATCCAGTGGAACAATACCGACTGTTCCCCGTTCCCGATTTGCTTAAAGTCTGGAACGGAAATCTTCCCCGTACTGCTCCCAACAATCTTTCACTTTCTTAATCATATCAAAAATGTTTACAAACGATCCCAGGCAGGATTGAGAGTAAAACAGCCCCACCAGCTCTTCCAGTGTCGGATGGATGCTGTCAAAGAATGCTGTTTTGCCTTTTTCACTGGAAAGGTACCCATATGTGCCTAAAGATCTCAACCGCCTTAAGACAACAAACAAATAAAACAGCGCCTGATATTTTTCAAAGCTAAAAGTTGGAGATGGCTCAAGTAGTCCATAGTAATAGGAATTCAACGATTCCCGTGTTGGACCATCCAGACCTGATTTAGAACCGTACAACAGAGATGCCATATCATAATAGCGGGGACCGAGAAAAGCCGACTGATAATCGATAAACCAGGGAGAGTTCTCAAACCACATGATATTTCTAGCCTGAAAATCGCGATAAACAAAATATCCAACATTCAAATCCGCAAGATGTTCAAACAACACTAGTTGCAGTTCATGTTGCACCGATGGATTCAAAAAAGACTCAAAGCCGAACCGATTAAGAAAATCCCTTTTAAAATAGTCTAAGTCAGCTTGATAAACTGAAATATCCATAATTCTATGTTGAAAGAATTCCGTGAGAGTTGACGGAAGTTCTTGCTGCATGATGAATAAGTGGTCAAGAACCAACCGATAAGCAGATAAAATCTTTTCTGTCTGATTTTCTGTATTCCATTCGATTACTTTATCAGCCAGGGTATCCGGCCCAAGATCCTGCATAAGATAGGCGTTCTCTCTTGAATTGACGGAAAAAATCCGGGGCACAGGCAATCCAGTTTCTTGAAATTTTTTCGTCAGTAAAAGAAAATCCTGGTTTTCTGAAATATTGTGGTGGATGACACCCACTACTGGTGGCTGAGGGGTTTCAGTGGCGTAAACACGATAAATGCTGCGATCAGAACCATCCCCTTTCAAAGATTCGATCTTCGACGGCGGAATGCCAAAATATTGTTCCGCTAAGAGAACAAGCTCAGCATATTTTTCCGTAATGATTACTTCTTCCATCTAGGTTTCTTTAGCCAGTGCGAAGGATTAACGGCCTTTTTATTATATCTCATTTCGAAGTAGAATAAAGAACGCTCTTCGACTTTGTCGTAGGCCACACTCCCAAGAATATAATCTTGATCGATAACATCATCTTTCAAAACAAAGAGCTCTCCCAGATTACCATAAACCGAAAAGCTCCCTTTGCCATGATCAAGGATCACCAGATTTTGATATCCTCTAAACGGTCCTGCCCAAACAACCTTTCCGGTGAGAATGCTGCTCACAGATTCATCGGCCACTGTTTCAACCAGCACCCCCCTTCTAAACAGTGTAAAGTATTCTGATTGTCTTTGACCGAAGCGATGAATGAGTTTTCCGTTGACAGGAGATTGCAGACTGTTTTTTTGATTGTAAAACCCTTTAAAAAGGTTGGCTTTTTTCTGGTTTGCCTTTTTTACGGTCAAGGTATAGAGCTTATCATTCAATTGCTCCATCTCCACCTGGATTTCTCTTAAATATTGGATACGGGTCGCTCGATCTGTTCTGAGGTGGTTTAAATATGTGACCTGCTGCTGTCTTTCGAAATCCAGCAGCTTCTTCAGCGTTTTTTCCTCTCCCTGAAGAACTTCGAGATTGGTACGTTGAATATTCAGATTATTTTGTTCCGTTTTATGAAGGACCAATTTTTGGTTGAACCGATCCAGAAGCGCCACATCAATTTGGGTACTGGTTTGAAGTAGTTTTTGATTCCGAAAATAGTGTTTAAAGGAGCTCAGCCCGAGAAACAAGGTCATCTTCTTAACGCGTCCGACATAAAACAGAGCCATCAGCTGCTGATTAATTTTCTCTTTATCTTTTTCAATATCAATTTCAAGATTTTTAATATTGATCCCGGTTTCAATTATCTGTTTTTTCAGAAGGAACATGCTCCGCTTGAGGCGAGTCAGTTTTTTCTGTGAACGCTCGATATTTTCTCCAAGAACTTTTAATGCTTCCAAAACTCTTGTGGTTCTTTTCTCCGCAATATTAATCTGTGCCAGAGTTTCCTTCTGCTCATTCGTCAACCGCTGCCTTTCTGATTTTCGCAAGCGAATCTGGCTATCGATTTTAGGAGTGGTCTTGGGGAACGCTTCAGAAAGCGGAAAGAGGCTGATAATTAATATGAAAGCTGATAAAACAACAGGGGAGTATAAAGAAAAGTTCTTCATCCCGATCTCGAGATTGATCGTTGATTCGTGTTAAACATCAAGGTAATTGATTATTTTGTTTGCTGCCAGCAGTGATGAAAATAGTCCCAGCAGTGTTAATACTAAAAAGAGGTTACCCATCTCCAGCAGAGAGAAAAAACGAACAACCGTCCGGATTGAATATGTCTCTTTATTAAAGGTAATACCAGCGATAACAAAGCTGTATAGAAAATAGATGATTCCCATCGATAAAATATAACTGACCGCCGCTATCAGAAGGCCTTCCAGGATATAGGGCAGCCTGATAAATCCCGAAGGTGCACCCAGAATCTTCAGGATTTCAATCTCTTTGATTCGCATACGAATAGCAATATGTATGGTATTGTAAATAATCAACACCATACAAACCATCAGCAAAACAATCAGAAACAATCCTACAAAGTTTGCAATGTTAAAAAAGGTATCAATCTGATCCCGTGTCTCTCTGCCTGTGACAACATCCTGAACAGATTCAAAGTCCCGCAGCCGCTTGATTTCATCTGTCGTCAACGGCCCTGAACGATTCACGGAAAATTCGATGATGTTGGGGAATTTGGGAAAGTCCAGCTTTTTGAGCATCCCCTGAGCTTCATTAAAACTCTCGATCAGCTGCGTTTTGGCCTCTGCAGATGAAATCTCGTTTATTTCACCAACATCCGGAAGATTTTTAATAAAGGTAGAAATTTCGAACTGATGTTCAATGTCGGACTGCTCAGTTAAAAAAACGGAATAGTGATTTTTTTGAAAAGCCAGCTGTGTCAGATGGATCAGGTTTAAATAGATGAGTACGAAGATTCCGAGGATGACCAGTGAAAAACTGGTCATCACAATCCCGGAAAGGGTAGTGGAGTAGTTTTCACGCAAGTTTTCGATTGTCTGTCCAAAAGCGGATGAGATCATTTTTGCCAAACAGTTAAGGAAAACTAAGAATTATTGAACTTCAATCAAAGTGGATTTTTTCAAGAGAAGAATCCGTTTATCGTACGCCTTCAAGAGATTAATATCATGCGTAGCCACAATTACAGTCATGCCCTCTTCATTTAAAAGAGTCAACATATCAAATATTCGCGTGGCCATCTTCTGATCTAGATTTGCAGTGGGTTCGTCTGCGAGAATGAGTATTGGGGAGTGTACCGCAGCCCGGGCGATTGCGACCAACTGTTGTTCTCCCCCCGAAAGACTTCCGACCTGTTGTTTAAGAATTTTGCCGATTTTCAGCTTTTCCGTAATATTCTTTATTTCGACACTTTTAATACTTCTGGATATGCCTTTGATCTGAAGCGGTATAGCAATATTGTCTTCCGCGGTTCTTTTTTCCAGCAGTTTATAGTCCTGGAAGATCATGCCAATGGAGCGTCGATGTTCAAGCATCTCCTTTCCAACCAGCGATGTGACTTCACTGCCATTAAACAATATGGAACCATCGTCTGGTTTCTCCAAACCCAGCAATAACCGAAACAACGTAGATTTTCCAGCGCCGCTGACACCCGTCAAAAATACAAACTCTCCTTCGGATATCTCCACATTGATATCTGAAAAAATGGGTTCCTTTCCTAAAAAGCTCTTTTTAACTTTTTGAAGCGCAATAAGTAATTTTTTGGGCACGTCATTCGCCTTTATCTTTCCATTTCCGGTTACCTGATGATGTCTTCTACCTTCTGGCAATACTCAAAAATGTTTCGGAACCGGCTTTATCACAGCCGGATAACAGATTTTAAGTTGACTTTATTCCGGATCACCATTAGATGCTCTATTCGATTCTTAAAAAACTAATGCTGATGCTGACACAGTTGCTATCAATCATTCAACTTCAAAATTGCCAGAAACGCTTCCTGGGGAACTTCCACATTCCCCAGCTGCTTCATCCGCTTCTTCCCTTTTTTTTGTTTTTCAAGTAGTTTACGTTTCCGGGAAATATCTCCTCCGTAACATTTCGCTGTCACATTCTTGCGCATGGCACTGATGGTTTCTCTGGCGATCACTTTGCTACCGATGGTTGCCTGGACAGCTATTTCAAACATTTGACGGTGAATCAACTGCTTGAGTTTTTTGGCCAGCTCTCTGCCTTTGAAATAAGCTTTATCCTTGTGGATAACAATAGACAGCGCGTCAACGACTTCCCCGTTCAATCGAATATCCAATTTGATCAGATCAGCTTTGCGATAGTCGAACAGTTCGTAGTCGAATGAGGCATACCCCTGTGTTAAAGATTTGAGCTGGTCGAAAAAGTCATATATCACTTCATTCAGCGGAAGTTCGTAGTTTAATGAAACTCGATGCTCGCTGATGTAATCCATCTGCTTTTGAATTCCCCTTCGTTCGAGCGCCAGTTTCATTACCCGACCGACATATTCACTGGGAATGATAATATTTCCTTTAATGAATGGTTCTTCGATCATCTTGATTCCGGTGGGGTCCGGAAGCTGGCTGGGGTTTTCAATCTCCAGAATTTCACCGGAGACAGTGTGCACCTTATATATGACTGATGGTGAAGTTACCAGCAGGCTCATCCCAAACTCTCTCTCCAGACGTTCCTGAACAATCTCCATATGAAGCAGGCCCAGAAACCCGCAACGAAATCCGAAACCAAGCGCTGCCGATGATTCTGCAACATAAGTGATCGAAGAGTCGTTTAATGCGAGTTTGCTGAGTGCTTCCTTCAGATCATTGAAATCCTGGGAGTCCACAGGAAAGACCCCGCTGTATACCATTGGCTGAACTTCAGCATAGCCGGGCAGTGATTCTTTGGCCTTCCGCTTGGTCAAAGTGATCGTATCCCCAATTTTGACATCACCAATGTTTTTGATTGATGCCGCCAGATACCCAACTTCTCCTGCATACAGGTTGTCCACCTCTGTTTTAAAAGGAGTAAACTTACCCATTTGAGTGATTTGAAAATCCTTGCCGGACATCATCAACCGGATATTACTTTTATTGGCAAGCGAGCCGGACACAATTCGGAACAATACGACAATCCCCAGATATGGATCAAACCAGGAATCGAAGATCAAGGCTTTAAGTTCATCTTCCGGATCCCCTTTTGGCGCTGGAACCAATTGAACAATCTGTTCCAGAATTTCTTCGATACCTATACCCTGTTTAGCACTGGCCCGCACCGCATTGGATGCGTCCAAACCAATGACCTCCTCAATTTCAGCAGCGACTCGATCCGGCTCGGCCGCCTGCAGATCAACTTTATTAAGAACCGGAATAACCTCCAGATTGTGATCGATAGCCAGATATACATTCGCCAGTGTCTGCGCCTCGACTCCCTGGGCCGCATCCACAATTAACAAGGCTCCTTCACAGGCTGCAATGGAGCGGGAAACTTCATATGTAAAATCGACATGTCCCGGTGTATCAATCAGATTCAGCTGATACATCTCCCCATCTTTGCTTTTATAATCAATGGAAACCGTTTGCGCCTTGATCGTAATACCTCTTTCCCGCTCAATATCCATACTATCAAGGAATTGATTCTGACTTTCCCTTTCTGTCAATGCACCGGTAACCTCCATGATCCGGTCTGCGACCGTGGATTTTCCGTGATCGATGTGGGCAATGATACAGAAATTTCGGATATTTTGCTGGTTATACTCGTTTTTCACGTATCTCGATATTTGGAATTAGAATTGAATAAAGCTACCGCTATCGGCCGGTTCTCATACCGATCTTTCCGGTCCGAATGGATTCCAGTACAACAAATGATTTGAGATCCTTAAATACAAGGTCAATTTTCTCTTCTGTACCCGAAAACTCGACCACTAGCACTTCATCTGAAGAATTCAGCATTCTGGCCCCATATAGATCGACCAGTTCATTAATATCATTTGAATAATCTTTATCATAAACGAGTTTGACAATGGCAAACTCTCGCAAAACAGCACTACTTTTTTCCAGATAATCTGTTGTCAGTATATGAATCAGTTTTTGAGTTTGCTTGCGGATCTGTTCCAGGACAGTATCATCTCCCTGTACAACAATAGTAAATCTACTGACACCGGGTTTATGGGTTCGACCGACAGTCAAACTATCAATATTATAACCTCTTCTGGAAAATAGGGTCGAAATCCGACTCAAAACCCCGGGAATATCTTCTACCTCGATGGCAATAATATGTCTCTTATCTTTGTCTTTTCTTTCCATGGCTTTTCATAATACAGTGCACTATGGATTTAGCGGACCTTCCTTCGGAAAGGTCCTCAATAAAGCGTTTCAGTAAGTTTTCAGGGATTGATACATCTGATAGCTGGATGCGCTGTAGTTTTTCGGCCCGCTATGGTATCATGATGCCTTTGTATCCCATGACAGATGGGAGGATTTGGAAATGTTCTCCAAATTGAAATCGATGATGGTTGGTCTGCCATTGGAAATCGCCTCTTCAATCGCCGCTGCTATCTGACTTTTATGAGTAATTTCCATCCCATCACCACCCATTGCTTCTGCGATTTTCTTGTAGCTGATAGAACGGCCCAGATCATGAACCGTATATCGGTCTTTATAATTAGAGTGCTGCAGCTCTCTGATCATACTCAAACGAGCATCATTGGCGATGATGACTGTCATCGGAATCTGATGTTCAACAGCAACAGCAAACTCCTGCATATTCATCATAAAGCTGCCGTCACCTGATATATTGACTACGGGGACTTCCGGTTCCGCAAACCATGCCCCTATTGCAGCTGGCAAACCAAAACCCATCGTTCCCAGACCGCCAGATGTGATTAGTGGGAGATGAAGTGGATTTGTGCAGAAATGATTGGCCCACATCTGATGTCGTCCTACATCTGTACTCACGTTCAGCTTCATGTCGAAGCTTGAAAGGCTGGTAAAAATATCCTCCAGAATTTCTGCTTCATCACGGACCGATAATTTTGTCTTTTTCTTTTTAACTGTCACCCAGGGCTTTGCACTTGTAAAAGGCTTCTTGGTTATCCGAACGATCATGTCCGAGAGGACTTCATTGATATCACCAACGATGGGAATATCCACTTTCGTATTTTTGCCAATTTCAGCAGGATCAATATCAAGATGGATAAGCTTTGCATCTTTTGCAAAAACCGGCTTTTTTTTAACAAACGAGCGGTCACCCAGACGAGTCCCCATCATAAATATGACGTCGGCCTCCCTCGAGAGAATCTTATTGGCTCTGCTGCTTCCATGGGTACCAACCATCCCTGCAAAAAGTGGATCATCGTGTGGTAACACTCCTGTTCCCATGAGTGTTCTAACCACCGGAATTTGTGTCATCCGGATAAAATGCAGGAATTCCGCCACAGAATCTGACAGAACCACCCCTCCACCAAACAGAATCAACGGTCTTTCCGCATTCTTCAATGCCTTTAGAGCCTTCTTAATTTGCCCAACGTTACCTTTGAGGGTTGGTTTATAACCTGGCAAATTAATTTTGTGCTGAAATTCATGGGGGAAGCTGGCGTTGAGCACATCAACTGGCAGGTCAATCAGAACCGGTCCCTTACGTCCAGAATTTGCGACATAGAAGGCGGATTCAATAGCCGGAATCAGATCTTTTTCATACCGAATCAGTTCATTATGTTTCGTAACCGGCATGGTGATATTAATACAATCTACCTCTTGAAAAGCGTCTGTGCCGATCAGCTGGCGGGAAATCTGGCCAGTGATCGCCACCAGGGGAATCGAATCCAGCATGGCATTGGCCAAACCCGTCACGAGATTGGTTGCACCAGGCCCGGATGTTGCTAAGCAAACGCCCGGTTTTTTAGCTACCCTTGCATATCCATCGGCCATATGAGCAGCTCCCTGTTCATGGCGAGCCATAATATGGCGGATAGGCGATTTTCTCAATTTATCGTAAATTGGAAGATTCGCCCCTCCTGGATACCCAAATATAACCTCTACACCGAGATTTTCGAGCGCTTGAACAAGTGCTTCAGACCCCGAGATACTCTTTGGCCCTTTTTGATTGGATTGTGATGCCATATGACTTTCCGTCTATTGGACTTCAATGGACTCGTCGCCGTCATCCTGAATCAACTCCATTCCAACCAACGGTTCAGCAGCAGCTTCCTGTTCAGCGAACTTATCTCTGTAGGAATAAGACTTGTGACTGTTAAAGCCGGTCCCAGCAGGTACCAATCGACCAATGATCACGTTTTCTTTCAGCCCGTGAAATTTATCCAACTTTCCGTTAATGGAAGCTTCGGTCAAGACTTTAGTCGTTTCCTGGAACGATGCTGCTGATAAAAATGAATCCGTGCTCAAGGCTGCTTTTGTGATCCCCAACAGCAATGGTTCCCCGATGGCCACTCTCAGCTCCTCATCCATCAGTTTTCTGTTGATTTCATCCAATTTTGTCTTGGATACAGCTTCACCTACCAGAAATGATGAGTCTCCCGGGTCGATAATACGAACTTTCCGCATCATCTGCCTGGATATGACTTCGATATGCTTGTCATTGATCTTAACACCCTGGAGGCGGTAGACTTCCTGAACCTCATCCACTAGAAACTTTTGCAGTTCCCGGACCCCTTTCACCCTCAAAATATCGTGCGGGTTCGGAGAACCGTCAGTCAGCGGATCACCCACTTTGATGTAATCCCCCTCCACTACAATGACATGTTTCCCTTTGGGCACCAGATACTCCTTGGGTTCACCAATCTCCGGCCTAATAATGATCCTTCGTTTTCGACGCAGATCCTCGCCAAACTCAACAATACCATCAATATCTGAAATCTGACTGGGATCTTTTGATGAACGGGCCTCAAATAGTTCAACTACCCGCGGTAAACCACCGGTAATATCTTTGTTTTTTGTCGTTTCACGCGGCACACGGGAAAGAATATCACCAGGAAAAACCTCGGTTCCTTCTTCCACCATCAATTCAGCCTTGTTGGGCAGATAAAATCCAGGATGAATCCGATCGTCAGCCCGTTTCAGTTCCTTTCCGGTCTTCATGTTTCTGAAGATGATTCTCGGTTTAAGGTCCAAATCCGGCGTTTCAACAATCACGCGTCGTTCATAACCTGTATCTTCAGCTTTTTTGGTCTTCAGACTCTTTCCTTCTAAGATATCCTCAAACTTGACCTTACCATTGATATCACAAATAATTGGCATCGAGAATGGATCCCATTCAGCTACTTTCTCACCGACTTTAACCAGATCGCCGTCATTGAAGTTAATCTGGGCGCCAACAGGCAGCAGATGCTTATCAACTTCCCTGCCATCATCGTTGACGATATACAGTTCTGCTTTTCGTGACTGCAAGATCATGGTACCAATCCTGTTGACAACCGTACGTGCATCTCTCAATTGGAGTTTACCGCCGCTCTTGACTTCCCAGGCTGTTGCTTCTACTTTTCGACTGGCCGTTCCACCAATATGGAACGTCCTCATAGTCAGCTGAGTCCCCGGTTCCCCAATGGACTGAGCTGAGATAACACCGACTGCTTCACCGATACTAACCGGTTTTCCACGGGCCAAATCCCTGCCATAACATCTGGCACAAATACCAACTGTACATTCACAGCTCAGCACCGACCGAATTTTAGCGCGTTCAACGCCGCTTTGATCAACGATATCCATGTGATCTTCGACAATCATCTCTCCAGCCTGAATTATTACTTCCTGCGTAAATGGATCAATCACATCATCCACTGCGTAGCGTCCCAGGATACGTTCGGTCAGTTTCTGGATCACTTCCCCATTTTCCAGAAGTGCCTCTACGATAATTCCTTCTGTGGTGCCGCAATCTTCCTGGGTAATGACACAATCCTGAGCAACATCAACCAGTCTTCTGGTAAGATAACCAGAGTTTGCCGTTTTCAGGGCGGTGTCCGCCAGACCTTTTCTAGCACCATGAGTAGAGATGAAATACTGGGATACATCCAGTCCTTCCCGAAAGTTAGATGTAATTGGAGTTTCAATAATCTCACCCGTAGGCTTGGCCATCAAGCCCCTCATTCCACCCAGCTGTCGACTTTGGTGTTCAGATCCCCGTGCGCCTGAATCAGCCATCACAAAGATGGGATTTGGCATCGGGAGACCATCATCACCGATTGTTTCAGCCGTCAACGTTGCACGCATCGCCTCACCAACTTCGTTGGTCACTTTCGACCAGATATCAATTACTTTGTTATATCGCTCACCATCTGTAATGATACCACCATCATGCTGTTGCTGAACTTTCTCAACTTCATTCAGACCTTTATTAATCAATTCTTCTTTATTTTCCGGAATCACCATATCTAAAATACTGATGGAGAATCCTGCTTTGGCTGCATGCGTAAAGCCAAGATCCTTGAGATCGTCGAGCATTTTGACAGTCTTGACATTTCCAGCAACGCGATAGGAGTGATCAATTAATATTTCTAAATCCTTTTTCTTGATCAGTCGATTGATGGTACTGTATTCAATCTCTTTCGGAATGGCATCGTACAACAACACCCGGCCGGTAGTTGTATCCAGAAATTCATTATCGTTTCTGACTTTGATATTGGCCTGCAAGTGGACCAGTCCATGATCAAACGCAGATATCACTTCGTCGAAATTGGCAAATATTTTGCCTTCACCTTTTGCCCCTTTACAAACTCTGGTGACCCAGTAAATTCCGAGTACCATATCCTGAGTCGGGGACATAACGGGTCGGCCTGTCGCCGGAGAGAGAATATTGTTGGTCGCCATCATCAGAACCCGCAATTCCATTTGCGCTTCAATGGAGAGGGGGACATGCACAGCCATCTGATCACCATCAAAGTCTGCGTTAAAAGCAGTACACACCAACGGATGCAAAGTGACCGCTTTCCCTTCGATTAAAACTGGCTGGAAGGCTTGAATCCCGAGCCTGTGAAGTGTCGGAGCCCGGTTCAACATGATGGGATGCTCAACAATAACGGCGTCCAGTGCTGGCCAGATTTCGGGATCACCATTCTCAACCATCTTCTTGGCCACCTTAATCGTTGTGGTATGTCCTTTTTCGATCAGGTAATTAAAAATGAAGGGTTTGAACAGTTCCAAAGCCATTTGTTTAGGTAGACCACACTGATTCAGTTTAAGATCAGGACCCACTACGATAACCGTTCTTCCGGAGTAATCGACCCGCTTTCCTAACAGGTTTTGTCGAAAACGCCCACCTTTACCTTTCAAGGAATCGCTCAGGGATTTCAGCGGTCTTTTATTGGTGCCCAAAATCGGTCGTCCTCTACGACCATTATCAAATAGCGCATCTACTGCTTCCTGCAGCATCCGTTTTTCGTTTTTAACAATAATCTCTGGCGCATTAAGATCCATCAGTCGCTTAAGTCGGTTATTGCGGTGAATCACACGCCGATACAAGTCATTAAGGTCACTGGTCGCGAAACGTCCACCTTCTAGTGGAACAAGTGGTCTCAACTCAGGTGAGATAACCGGAATTACTTCCAGAATCATATTTGCAGGCTCAATCCCAGACTCTTTAAACGATTCAACGACCTTAAGCCGCTTGATAATTTTTTTACGTTTGGCTTCAGAAGTGATAATCGACAATTCGTCCCGTAACGTGTTGCTCAACTCGTCGATTTCCATTTCTTCCAGCAGTTCCTTGATAGCCTCTGCGCCCATTTCTGCTCTGAAGTCAGGATGTATCTCTGCCAGCTCGCGATATTGTGTTTCTTCGATAATTTCGCCATGCTCTAAATCCGCACCACCATTATCCAAAACCACGTAAGCATCAAAATACAGGACCCGCTCCAGATCTCTAAGTGTCATATCCAGGATATTCCCCAGGCGACTGGGTAACCCCTTTAAAAACCAGACATGGGAAACAGGACAGGCGAGTTTGATATGTCCCAATCGTTCTCGTCTCACTTTGGAGTGAATTACTTCCACTCCACATTTCTCACAGGTGATACCCCTGTGCTTCATTCTTTTGTATTTGCCGCAAATACACTCATAATCATTAACCGGACCAAAAATCTTTCCGCAGAACAGACCATCCCTTTCCGGTTTGAAGGTTCTGTAGTTGATCGTCTCTGATGATTTAATCTCACCATGGGACCACGAAACAATATCTTCTGCTGAAGCGAGACTTATTTTTACAGCATAAAATTCTTGCGGATCGACGATTTCTGAATGATCTAGTTTATTCAAGGATACCTCTCATTTTCGAATTGGATATGAATGGAAGATCAGTTTAACTGTTGTGCTTATTTTATCTATTTTTTAAAAACCAGAACTGATCCGTTATGGTCAGACCGATTGCCGGCCAGAACGGATATCGTTATTCAATTCCGGTTTGAACATCATAAGTTTTCGACCAGAAATCCCTCTTCCTTGATCAAAGCAAAATCAAGACAAAGAGATTTCAATTCATTAATTAACACTTTGAATGATTCGGGAATCCCCATCTTTATATCATAATTCCCTTTGACGATCGATTCGTATACCTTATTTCTACCTGGCGTGTCGTCCGATTTAACAGTCAACAATTCTCGCAGCGTATGGGCGGCACCATAGGCCTCTAAAGCCCAGACCTCCATTTCACCGAATCTCTGTCCACCAAACTGTGCCTTTCCACCCAGTGGCTGTTGTGTCACAAGTGAATATGGCCCGATTGAACGAGCATGCAGCTTATCGTCAACCAGATGGTGTAACTTTAGCATGTATAGATAACCCACGGTAATGGTCTGGTCGAAAACCTCTCCTGTACGACCATTTCGCAAAGTCATCTGTGCAGCTCTGTTCAACCCTGATTTTTCCAGAAGATCAAGAATATCCTTCTCCTTCGCACCATCAAAAACGGGAGTGGACATATACACTCCTCCCCTGAATTTTTCAGCGAAAGCCTGCATATCTTCGTCGTTCAGTTCATCGACATAGTCGCTCACAAACTTGGAGTTAAAAATCTCCTTAATATATTTTCGGAGCTGATCTATGGGTGCTATGTCCTCGATCATTTTATTAATTCGATTTCCGAGCGCCTTGGCTGCCAAACCCAAATGGGTCTCTAACACCTGTCCGACGTTCATCCGCGAAGGAACACCCAACGGATTCAACACAATATCAACAGGGGTACCATCTTCCATATAAGGCATATCTTCCGGCGGAATAATTTTTGAGATAACCCCCTTATTACCGTGTCTCCCCGCCATCTTATCACCTACCGACAGCCGACGTTTCATGGCGACAAAAACCTTGATCACACGAATAACACCCGGTTGCAGGTCATCCGTTCGACTTTCCCGTTCTTTTTTGGACTCATGGATGTTATCCAGAAGTTCCACCTGGGAAGCGGCATTACGAAGCATGACACGAAGATCATTGTTAACTCCCTCATCTGCAACGTGAATATCCATCCAGATACTGACCGGCAGTTTTTGGAACAATTCCTTGGTCACTTTATCTTCGGCAGCAACCAGCACCTCTTGGGTATTTGGAGATACCAGATTGTATACAAGTGGGTGGGCCTGCAAAACTGGAAGCACTTTTGCGATTAGGTTTGCTTTAACGATACGAACCTCATCTCGATAATCGTTCTCGATCTTATCAAGAATCGAACTTTCAATCTCTTTGGTTCTTTCATCCTTTTCAACACCCCGGCGATTGAAAACTTTAACATCGATCACAACGCCTTCAATCCCCTGGCTGACTCTTAGTGATGTATCCCGGACATCCCCTGCCTTCTCTCCAAAAATGGCCCGGAGAAGTTTTTCTTCCGGATTCAGTTGCATCTCTCCCTTGGGTGTTGTCTTCCCCACCAGGATATCGCTTGCCTTAACATAGCTTCCGATGCGAATAATTCCGGAATCGTCCAGGTTTCGCAACGCATACTCACTCATATTGGGAATATCCCGCGTGATGAGTTCCTTACCTAATTTTGTATCTCTGGCTAGAACCTCAAATTCTTCGATATGAACCGAAGTAAATCGGTCTTGATGCAGCAGTTTTTCACTGATCAGAATCGAATCTTCATAGTTATATCCGTGCCAAGGCA
>Ga0075122_10000516_pt1:5000-30218 | contig 30218 bp, 18 predicted proteins | sample AntAceMetag02UKB_FD_69790 | JGI IMG/M metagenome (GOLD analysis project Ga0075122, IMG submission 69790) | Saline lake microbial communities from Ace Lake, Antarctica - Antarctic Ace Lake Metagenome 02UKB | ecosystem: Environmental > Aquatic > Non-marine Saline and Alkaline > Saline...
TTTCAAATGCTATTTCAATATGAACTTTATCTTCGCATTAAAAATTTAATTTGAGGTAAAATCAGATTCGAATGTCAATGAACATTTGGGATACTACGAAGTTCAACATCAGAAGGGAATAAACAGGTAAATAGAACGACTTTGACCAAGCCATCCAACGATCTCTTCATGCAAATCGATGGGTAGGTGATCTTTCCTTTTAAAGGAGGTAATCCAGCCGCAGGTTCTCCTACTGCTACCTTGTTACGACTTCACCCCAGTCATCAACACTAGCTTGCACACCTGCTTCCCGAAGGTTAGCTCAATGTATTCTGCCAATGTCAACTCCCATGGTGTGACGGGCGGTGTGTACAAGGCCCGGGAACGTATTCACCGTAGCACGCTGATCTACGATTACTAGCGATTCCAACTTCATGCAGCCGAGTTGCAGACTGCAATCCGAACTGAGATACCTTTTTTGAGATTCGCTTAGCCTCGCGACTTCGCTGCTCTTTGTAGGTACCATTGTAGCACGTGTGTAGCCCTGGATATAAAGGCCATGAGGACTTGACGTCATCCCCACCTTCCTCCGGCTTAACACCGGCAGTCTCCTTAAAGTTCCCACCATTACGTGCTGGCAACTAAGGACAAGGGTTGCGCTCGTTGCGGGACTTAACCCAACATCTCACGACACGAGCTGACGACAGCCATGCAGCACCTGTCACTCGGTCTCCGAAGAGAAAACCCTGTTTCCAGGGGTGTCCGAGGATGTCAAACCCAGGTAAGGTTCTTCGCGTTGCGTCGAATTAAACCACATGCTCCACCGCTTGTGCGGGCCCCCGTCAATTCCTTTGAGTTTTAGTCTTGCGACCGTACTCCCCAGGCGGAACACTCATCGCGTTAGCTGCGCCACTTGAACTGTCGTTTGTCCAAACAGCTGGTGTTCATCGTTTACGGCGTGGACTACCGGGGTATCTAATCCCGTTCGCTCCCCACGCTTTCGCACCTTAGCGTCAGAATAGTCCCAGCGGGCCGCCTTCGCCACCGGTATTCCTCCTGATATCTACGAATTTCACCTCTACACCAGGAATTCTACCCGCCTCTGACTATCTCTAGCTTAGCAGTTTTAAGAGCAGTTCCGGAGTTGAGCTCCGGGATTTCACCCTTAACTTGCTATGCCGCCTACGTGCCCTTTACGCCCAGTAAATCCGAACAACGCTTGCACCCTCCGTATTACCGCGGCTGCTGGCACGGAGTTAGCCGGTGCTTATTCCTGGGGTACCGTCACTATCTTCCCCCAGAAAAGAGCTTTACGACCCAAAGGCCTTCTTCACTCACGCGGTATTGCTGCGTCAGGCTTTCGCCCATTGCGCAAAATTCCCCACTGCTGCCTCCCGTAGGAGTCTGGACCGTGTCTCAGTTCCAGTGTGGCGGATCATCCTCTCAGACCCGCTAACCATCGAAGCCTTGGTAGGCCTTTACCCCACCAACTAGCTAATGGTACGCAGACCCATCCCTCAGTGATAAATCTTTTAACCTTAGACCACTCGATCATAGGTATTATCCGGTATTAGCCCCCTTTTCAGAAGGTTGTCCCGGGCTGAAGGGCAGGTTATCTACGTGTTACTCACCCGTGCGCCACTCTACTCATCTCCGAAGAGACTTTCTCGTTCGACTTGCATGTGTTAAGCATACCGCCAGCGTTCGTTCTGAGCCAGGATCAAACTCTCAATTTATATGGGTAGCAAGCTACCCAAAAAACTTTAAGTCCGTCCGTTGAGTTTCGACTCAATTGACGAGACAGATAACGTCCGAAAACATTACCTGCTTACTACTTTTACTTCTCTATCTACGCTGTCTATCCCGATTCTGATGTCAATGAACTTTGACTTGTTTTTTGTTTAACAAATCATTTAAACAGAATCTCTTTTTTATCCGATCGTGTCAAGGGAATTATTTAAAAAAGTTTTTTGCCCATAATAACAAATAATTAATATCAAAATATATTTCAAAAATAGGGGTTCATTGAAAAAATTTTGTATAAAACCACCCGAGCGTGAACAAAAAATGACTTTACTTATTCCCTAAAACTGCAATATCACCCCTAAAGTCCTGTTAACCGCCTAAACTCATGAATACTTCGCCCTTTTTAAACATTCCTTTGTAAAGTGCAACGAACAGCTTAAAACTGCAACTTTGGTATAGAACTGCTTTATAATCTCAGGCACGAATGGGATTATAAAGCAGAGGGGTTAGAAGAAGTCAGGGGGATATTTAATACCGGGGGCAGGTCAAGAGGTTCAGTCAATTTCAATTTCCATCTTCACAGGAACATCATCCACACCTCTGATAATGCCCTGATTGACTTTGATATACATTTGAATCCTGTCAGATGTCACTTCTACTTTTTTCTCTTCCTCTTTGACATAGGCATTGCCAGTCAGCGTGACTTCTTCCCTGTCGTAGTCAAATTTGGCCCGGTCAGAGCGAGAGATCCGCCCCGGCTGGTTCATGGAAAAGTTACCATTGGCAACCGCAGTTTCGATTTCATCCTGCTCGTCAAAAAACAGGTCTGTTCGATCAGCCTTGAACTGCGACTGGTCTGAGTGATCAATTATAAAAACCACTCCCTGTAAAACGATTTTTCGAGAAAGACGATTGACTAAAATCTCCTCCGCCGAACCAGATATTTTCTGACGAACTTGATTGATACTTGGGGGTTGCGGGTCATCTGAAGGTTCTTTTTTATAAAAGACAAATCGTACCTTCTCACCCACTTTCGCAGTGATTTTACCGCGTTCAACCTGATAATCGTAACGAATCTTCTCAGCCTGCAATTCGAAGTCTTGCGACTGGATATGAACCGAGCCAACCAACTCCCCCAAAGCCGCTTTTCTGCTATAAGTCGCCTGATCACAGGTAATAATAGAGTGTGGTGCTGGTTGCAAATCTGGTTTTATAATAAACAGTTTTTTATGATCATCTGCCGGACTTCTGTAGTAATACGCTTTCACATTCCCGGAAGCTTCCGCCCATATCAGACGCTCACGGATTGCATCCCTTGCAATGGAAAGCAGGTCTGTTATTAATTTTGAGCCAGTCGATTTTCTGACCACCACGACATTATCACGCCAGACTGCAGTGCCACGAGTTTTGTCAATGATGGCTGTTTTCTTGGAGGTGATAATAATTGTATCTTTAGCAAAAGACTGACTGATCATCAGCAGACCGACTAATAATCCCGCGCAGATAAAGCGGAAGCAGGCGGCTTTAAGCGGATATCGGTGACCATGGAGATTCGAATTTTCAGAGGAATACGGAATAACCATATTTATTTTTCTACAGATTAACATCTTGTGAGAGGCAGACCATTCACCATTGAATTCCTGGAATCCAAACCTTAAAATAACATGCTTGAGTTGACGTAATCGAGGAAGATCAGTTCCGATCAAAGTCCCATGTCAATTGTCGCTTTTGGTTTTGAAAGAGTTAAAATTCCTGTTTTTAAATTATACCTCATATGGTTGGCTACAATTTTTTCATTGTCGGAAACCACACGCACCGAGACTCTATTATACAGAATACTTTTTTTTTGATCCAAATTCAGCCTTGCAGTAAAGAGTTGCTGTCCATCACTGAAAAGTACACGCACATTTCCCCAGACCGTCAATAATTTAGATTTACCCTTGATCCTACCTGATTTTGCAAAAAAACGTGTGGATTTTTTTGCGGCGTCTTCAGAATATACATTGCCATCAATTTTACTCAACAACATCATATTTTTGTTTTCATAAACTCTGGCAGTCTTTGCTTTGACCTGCATTGTCATCTTGTCGAGTTTAAAATCAAATAACTCGGGATCTTTTAGTAAAATTGGTTTTTCTTTTTTAAACCCAACGTCCTGTATATTCTGTTGCGGATCATCTGAAAACCAAGTGAGATAGAGAACAGATATCAGTAAGCTGATAATCAGTCCCCAGGTTAAAATTTTCATTTATCGATACCGGATAATAATCTCAGATCCATTCAGCGGCTCATCAGCCCCTTCATTGAACATTGCCAAGGATTCGATTCTTTCGTGATTTCAGACCATCCAGTTTTAACTGGATGGTTTATATTTCAGATTGCGGAAAGATTCTGCCAAACAAAGCTTCTAAAGTAATAGACTATGATTGTCATGGATAACAAACATCGACTTTACAACATTTCCGGCTAATTAGAACTATCATCCGGCTGATTTTTCCATCTGCGATGAAACCAAACCCATTGATCTGGATAAGCCCGAATATGTTTTTCCAGATGAGCAGTGTAGTACTGAGTAAGCTCAAGTACTTCATCCTCATCACATCGGTACGGAGCCTGAGACAGCAGATCAAAAGTGTACTGATGGGAACCGTCCGGCAAACGGGCGCCAAAGGCTGAAATCACCGGAGCATTGAATTTCTGGGCAAATGTCACAGCGCCTTTTGCAGTGGACGCTTTTTTATTGAAAAAATCAACAAAAACGCTTTTAACCCGCATATCCTGATCCATCGCAAACAGAAAAACCTGATTATTCCGGAAGCAGCTTAGAATTGACCTGGCCGACGATCGGTCCCCCCTGGGCACCATTAAAATATTATCCGATTTTCTTACGGAGAGAAGCAGATCATCCAGTTTATTATCGCCCACCGGGCTTTCCACTGCAATACCTTTAATATCGAGCATCTCATATATCGTCGGCAGCAACTCCCAATTTCCCACATGCCCAAAGAGCAAAACAGCCCCATACCCTGCTTGAAGTGCTTTGTGCACCACTTCTTCATTTTGTAAGGTGATGTACTTTTCAGGTGTTTTCCGAATTCTCTGGACAATGAGAGTTTCAAAAAATGTCTTCCCAATACTTTGAAATGTCATTCTGACAAGCCGATCTCTTTCCAGCTCAGACAGCTCAGGGAAGGAAAACTCCAGTTGGTATGCTGCGATCCCGCGATCTTTGCGCGCTGTCAGATAGGCAACATCTCCAAACCATTTACCGAAACGCTGGTTCCATTTCAAAGACCAAAGTGCTGTGATTTTCTGCAGAGAGATCAAAATCAAGTATTCCGCAAAATGGCGGACTCTTTTCAGCGCTAATGATTTATTTTTTTTAAATGTATCGTAATGATTGTCTCTAGCCATTATTTCATTGATTAAACCAGCCACTCCTTAGCGTACATCACATATCTGTCAGGGGTGTTCAGAATCATATTGAGCTCTTTTTCCCTCAATTCACGTACAACCTTCCCGGGTCGACCCATAATAAGTGTATTCGGCTCATCAAACCGGGCCCCCTCTGGAATGAGAGAACCTGCTGCCACCAATACTCTGTGACCAATATAAGAGCCATTCATTAGGATTGACCCCATGCCAATAAAACTCTCGTCAGCCAATTCACAACCATGAAGAAGGCAGCAGTGACCGATGGAAACCCTGTTTCCAATTTTGGGCGCCCATGTATTCAGCTGCCCATGAACGACTGTATTGTCCTGTATATTGCACTGCTTTCCGATGTGGATCGGTTCAACATCGCCGCGCAGAACGACATTGTGCCAGATAGAGGTTTGATCTCCGACGATCACCGTTCCTGTTGTCACCACGTTTTGACCAGTGTACACATCCTGACCCAATTGAATATTGTCTCTTTCCATACTGTTTTTGAATTTTACTGTAAATGTTAAATTTAAGAATGGGAGTCACCCCAGATGATTGTCACTCGCTTTTATCTCTTTACATACTGAAAATCGATTTTTCTGTCCAACGGCAAACAATTCGTCATATGGCTGGTAAATTTTTTTTACACTGCTTCTATTCTGCTTTTGACGCTGTTTTTTTGTTAAACTAGTCACTGTTTATGGACGTCATTAAAATGGTTTGGTATTGCTAAATGAGCAAGGAGAAACGTAATTCTGAGCTGGGTTGATAATGAAATACAGATCAATATTTCAGACTATTTCGGTACGGTCACCGCTTGTGACGATTGATATTCAATATGAAAAACAGTTATCATTTCACACAACAGACAGATCCAGACGATTCGTCAGAGAGCGACCGGATTTCGGAATCTCAAATCATTGAGGCACTGCTGTTCAGTTCCCAGCATTCATTAACTATCCAGCAAATTTCCAAAGTAACCGGTGTCAAAAATAGTAAAAAAATCCGCTTACTGCTCGAAGAACTCAATCAATTTTACAGAGAAAATAACCGAGCGTTTCACATTCAGCAGGTTGCAGACGGTTATCAGCTCAGAACTGACACGCGTTTTCAGAGCTGGATTAAAAAAGGAAGAATCGTCAAACCTGTTCAGCTATCACAAAGCGTGATGGAAACATTATCTATTATTGCTTACCAGCAGCCAGTCACAAGGGCGGAAATAGAAGGGATCCGGACTGTTGACGCAACCTATGCCTTGCGTACGCTGCTCAACAAAAAACTGATCCGGATTCTGGGGCGCAAAGAAATTATGGGGCGTCCTCTGTTGTATGGTAGTTCTAAATTCTTTCTAGAAGTTTTTGGCTTCAACTCTATCTCAGATCTCCCCAGACCTGAAGATTTTGATATCATGTCCAACCCAAACGAATCTGAATAATACGATGACGCCAGAAAATGTACCCGGGAAAAAAAAGATCCTGATTAAAGTAGGAACCCACATTCTCGGTCGGGATAATGGTCGCTTGAACTACAACCGGATATCCGATCTGGTCGACCAGATTATCAAACTGAGGGAGTCGTATCAGGTTATTCTGGTAAGCTCAGGGGCTACAAGAGCGGGAAGAGAGTTCTGTCAGTTCGATAATGAAAAGGATCCCCTCATCAAAAGGCAAATGTTGGCCAGTATCGGTCAAGGTAGATTGTTTCAGGTCTATTCTGATTTTTTCCGAGAGCATTCTGTCGTGACAGCCCAGGCATTGCTGACAAGTGGCAATTTCCGTTGGAAGAATTCATTCCAGAACATGAAATCCACTCTTGAAGGACTCCTGGAAAATGATATTATGCCGATTATCAACGAAAACGATGTCACCAGCCATAAAGAATCCAGCTTTGGTGACAACGACCAGTTGGCAGCATTGACCAGTGCCCTGCTGAATGTCGATTTACTGGTTCTGGTCTCGGATATTAATGGATTTTACACCGCTGACCCCAAAAGGGACCCGAAGGCCGAATTGATCCGTAAAGTCGATCGGATTACACCTGAACTGCTCACTTTATGTGAGAATTCTCTCTCAGAGGGAGGGACCGGGGGGATGCTTAGCAAACTGAAGGCCGCGGAGCTTGCAACCCAACACGGCATACCGACGATTGTCTGCTCAGGAGAAGAGACGGACTGTTTGTTGAAGGCTGGCGGTTCAGAGTCATTTGGCACCTATTTCACTCCGGTGAACGAGAAAAAGCAGCTAAGTCTCAGGGGTAGCTGGATGACTACTTCTGCAGATGTGCAAGGCGTCATCAACATTGACCTGGGAGCGGAGGAAGCCCTGAAAGCAAACAAAAGCCTTCTGGCTGTTGGTGTGACAGGGGTGGAAGGGAAATTCAACGAAAAAGATGTCGTGCTCATTCAGAACAGCGAGGGGATACGAATCGGCACAGGGCTGACAAACCATACACATACTGCGATCAAAGAGTTGATCAAGAAAAAAGAAAAGCCCAAAGGGGTCGTGGTGATTCATAAAAATCACCTTTATACACTGTTTTAAAAAGCACATTATTTTGGGGTTTGCCCCTTTCAATCCTGTGATCTGCGGATGGTATACTGCTCTAGTTCAACAGAGCCGGCCAGCTTAAAAATTTGCTCAAATAATTGGAGCCATTCGGTATAGAAATCTGACAGATGACAAGATGAACCTTGTACAACTTCTGTGGGTAATCAATTGATAATCGACATCGTTCATATATAAAATGTATCAAATTTTAGCATGGATTCAATATCTACTTAATCAATTTCAACTATGAGTAAATATAGAAAAAGACCAAGATCCAAAAATTCATCTCAAGACCCCATACTGCATAGAATAAAAGTAATCATCATCAGGATGATCTATTTTGGTCTCATCAGTAGTATCGGTGTATTTGGATATCTCTATCATCTGTCCCATAATCTTCCCTCACTGGAGCAGATGATCAATCCGACCTACGATCTGCCCACACAGATTTATGATCGAGACAATAATCTGGTCAGAGAATTCTACACGAAACGGCGCGTATTGGTTCGTTTTAATCGGGTACCGGATGTCGTGATCAAAGCAACGATTGCTATTGAGGACAATCGATTTTATGACCATTTCGGTATTGATCCCCTCAGAATCATGAAGGCGCTCTGGGTTGATGTTACCACAGGCACTATTGCCCAGGGGGGTAGTACCCTAACCCAGCAGACCGCTAAAAACTTTCTTTTAAGTCGCGATAAGAAAATTATCCGCAAAGTCAAAGAAATTCTCCTGGCTTTGAAAATTGAGAGCCAGTTTACCAAAAACCAGATTCTTGAACTCTACCTGAACGAAATCAACTATGGGCACGGTGCCTATGGCATTGAAGCCGCTGCTCTGGGTTATTTCGGCAAAAATGTTGAAGAATTGACATTGCCGGAAGCTGCATTGCTGGCAGGTATTCCACAAGCTCCGTCCAGGCTGGCTCCCACAGCCAATATTAAACGTGCCACCTGGAAACGAAACCTTGTTCTGACAAAGATGCATGACTTCGGATATATCACCACAGACGAGATGATTCGAGCGCAATTGACCCCTATTGAGCTCAAGCTGAACCAGCAAATCGACTACAACGAAACATCCTACTACGCTGAACATGTCAGACGGTACATATACAAGAAGTACGGACAAGCCCTGTTGTACCGGGGTGGTATGAAAGTCTACACCGCCATGGACTTGAATAAACAGATCTATGCTCAAAATGCGCTGCACAGAGGATTAATTGCACATGATCGCCGACAGGGGTACCGGGGTCCAAAGAAAAATATTTTAAAAGAGGTGGATGAGGAACTGGGACTCTATCTGTACTCGGATGATGACGGTTGGAACAGCGAGGAATACAAAATTCTGGATAAAGAGATTAAATCCACGGCTCTGAGCCTGTTTAACGAAAAGATCGCCGTGGCTACTCAGCCAAATCAGTTCATCATTGGTGGAACGGTGCTGGGTGTCGTGACAGAAGTCAAAAAAAATCTAGCGGTTGTTAATCTAGGAGATTTTCAAGGAAATCTTTTGGTAGATGGTATGAAATGGGCCCGTCCCGTAGATTTCAAACACAAACGTGACTGGACCAACTACCTCAAGGATTTTAATGAGATCCTTAAAATGGGAGATGTTATTGAGTTAGAGATACAGGATTATGATAACTACAATGATGAATTCATTCTGGCACTCACTCAAAAACCCATTGCCAATGGCGCAGTCTTCGCGATGGATCCTCACAATGGCCATGTTCTAGCTATTTCAGGTGGTTTTGACTATCGAGACAGTGAGTTCAACCGCGCAATACAGGGAAAACGTCAGACCGGATCAATCTTTAAGGCGATCGTCTATTCACTAGCGCTAGAGAGCTCCTTTACACCAGCCAGTTTGCTTGATGACACACCTTTTGTCGGTAATGGAGAAGAAAAATACAAGCCGAAGAATTACTCAAAAAGCTACTCGGGTAAGATGTCACTGCGCAATGCACTGGTGAAAAGTAAAAACGCTCCTGCAGTCCGCTTAACCCAAGAACTCGGGACAAAGGCCGTGATTGAACACGCTCGTAAACTCGGTATTACCGGATACCTGCCTGAAGACGACCTAACCATTGTTTTGGGCTCCTCTTCTTTAACTCTGGAGGAAATGACCCGGACGTTCGCCATTCTGGCTAACGGGGGCAAGTTGATAAAGCCGGTGTATATCACAAAAATTGAAGATCGGGATGGGGAGATTCTGGAAGAACAGACAAAGATTGTATCCGAACAGGTGCTGAGTGAAGAGGCCGCATTTCTGATGACTGATATCCTTGAAGATGTCGTTACCCGGGGGTCCGGTTGGCGCGCAAAAGCCATCAATCGCCCATCTGCGGGCAAGACCGGTACAACGGATGACAATGCGGATGCCTGGTACATGGGATATATTCCCCAACTAATCACGGGTGTCTATGTGGGATTTGATAAAAACAAACACACCCTGGGCGACGAAGAGACCGGATCCAGAGCGGCAGCACCCATCTGGGCTGATTTTATGAAAAATGCCACTCCCACTATGCCAATACTACCTTTTGGACAACCGGATGGCATTAATATGGTACGGATTGCTACTGAATCGGGATTACTGGACTGCAACACAGGCGGTAAAACCCGATACGAGTACTTTCGAACCGGCACCGAACCAACCCAATGCCACCGAAATTCACCGAATGTATCCGTCCAATCCAATACGCCATCTGAAACCGATGGTGTCGAACAGCCCTCCGATGAACCAATAGAAGAGCTATAAGCATACTCACTCAGTAGAAACGTTGAGCAAATCACAAACATCACAGCTATTCAACCGACCACAGGTTTTCAGGATACATGAGAACTGTGTTCCGGATAAGCCATGAATGACCCTTTCCATGTGGGAGCTTCTGGATCCTTTGATACCTATCACGGTTCTGGGATTTAACATCGGTTGTAGCTGTTCGATGATCTCAACCACCGATGACGCATACACCGTTTTCAGCTGTGGTTTTCGACTCTGAATCAGCGGAGTTAAAATTTTCCCTGTCTCTCCACTCAGAAAAAGAGTTGTCAGTTTGTCAGGCAGATTTGACAGAATATGCTCGGCACTCTCACTGAGATCAGTATCCAGTTCAGCCAGGTTCCCCACAACACCAATATACTGCTCCATTTGCAGGCTGCAGATTGTCTCAAGCATATTAACCATCGACTCCGGATTGGCGTTATATGTATCATCGAGCAGCAATACCCCTTTGATACCATTCAGAAATGTTGAACGTCCTTTTTCCTGGGGAAGTGATTGCAACCGTGAATCGATATCCTGCCAGGATAGCCCCAGATTAAAACAAACCGCCAATAAGGCCGACAACAGGTCTCCAACATAGTTCCCCAACTGACCCACATTCACCGTTTTTTCACCAAAGGGTGTCTTAAATCGGATACGCTGCGTCTTTTTCTCGGGTTCGATGGAGACGATTCGAAATGAATATTCCGGTGAGTCTTTGCCAAAAGTCTGCACTTGGCCCGCAGGCCAATATGAAGTAAGTCTTTGATCTCCATACGGCAGGATGGACACAACCCCCTTCCGTTGATGGGCAAAGATTTCCGTTTTGGCACGATAAGTGTTCTCAAGTGTTTTAAATTTTCCTAAATGGGCGTGCCCGACGTTTAATAGAAGTGTAATGTCCGCAGGTGCTATTGAGCTGAGGATTTCCAATTCGCCCAATCCGGAAGATCCCATTTCGAGAATCATCAGATTATGATTCGTATTGAGAGAAGAAATCGTGATTGGACAGCCGATATGATTGTTGAAACTTCCCGGGTTACTGAGCACCCTGAAGTGATCTTTCAGTAAATGGCTCAACCATGTTTTTGCCGTCGTTTTTCCAGAGGATCCGGTAATATTGACAATTTTACCCTTAAAATTTTTCGCAAGATACTTGGCCAGTTTGTGCAGCGCTTCTAACGAGTCGTGAACTTTCAAGATGGCAATGTCATGCAGAGGAGGGACCTCCTTTTCAACGATGGCCAGTTTAATCCCCGATCCTTCGAGGTGCTGCAAATAATCGTGACCGTCGCTGTGATCCCCTTGCCAGGCAAAAAATATTTCGGCCTGGTTCAGTGAGCGTGTATCAAATGCCCCTGCCCGCACCTCAACGTCAGGGTCCTGGGGGGGCATCAGCCATTGTCCCCCGGTTATCTGCTGTATACTCGAAAATCGGAGTAATTTGTTCATTATCAGTTAGTTAAAAAAGTTTCGAAGTTTGAATTAGCAACTGGTTATCGCAACTTGCATCATCAGCAATTCAGGCATTCGCTGTATCAGATTTTAAAAATTGAAATATATCCAGTTGAACGTTGTCACCGTCAGGCTCTATCTCATTGATAAAGTTTGAAAGAGAGACCCCCAGAAGTCTAATTTTTTTTTGTGGATATTCCACAAAACAGATCTCGGACAGTTTCTGATGTGCCAATCGTGAGATAGCCTCTTCCTCAATGTCATGAGGGTTCAACGTTATACTTCTGGTAATCTGCTTAAAATCTTCGAATTTCACTTTTAGATGAAAGGTTTTTCCTGTTTTCCCCGTTTTTTTTAATCTTTGAAACAGACCTTCCAGTAACCGCATCAGCTCCTGGGTTAGCTTATCGCCATGAAACTGATCCACAGCGAAAGTTGTTTCGATCCCAACAGACTTTCTTTCGCGAGAAACCTGAACGGATCTTTCATCAATTCCCCGAATAATCTGATGCAGATAACCGCCCAGTTTTCCAAACCGTTGTATCAAGTATGGTTCAGATTTTTCAAGCAGTTGATATCCTTTTTCAATCCCATGTAGTTGAAGTTTTTTATTGGTTATTTTCCCCACACCCGGTATTTTTCTGACCGGGATCGTCTCCAGAAAAGAGGGGGCATTTTCAGGTGTGATCACAAACAATCCATCCGGCTTTTTTTCATCGGACGCAATTTTTGCCAGAAATTTGTTATATGAGACACCCGCTGAGGATGTCAAGCCTAATTGATCCTTTATTTCCTGCTTAATGAGCCTGGCCACCCAGGTCGCAGAGGGGCTGTTGACAAAATTCGATGTGACATCAAGCCACGCTTCATCCAATGATAAGGGTTCAATCAGATCTGTATAATTTCTAAATATTTGATGGATAACCCCAGATATCTCTTTATACCTTTCAAAGCGCGGGGGTAAAAAAATCGTATCTGAACATAACCGCTGTGCTTGTGAACACGGCATTGCTGACCGAATGCCATATTCTCTGGCTTTATAGCTTGCGGCGGCAACCACCCCACGACTCTGCGGACTCCCGCCAACCACAACAGGCAGCCCAGCCAATCTCGGATTATCCTTTATCTCAACGGATGCAAAAAATGCATCCATGTCCAGATGGATGATTTTACGAACTTTTGTCCACTGGGAACCCTCTGTCATTTATTTGACCCACTATTATGCCAAATCGATCTGGAACCCACCCCAGGTGTTTGAACCAGACGCGAAATTTCAGTCAGTGCCCCCCGGTTAGATGCGACAATGTGAGGAAACATCAACCGAGAAACCGGACTTCAGGCTTTATTCTCCTGCTACCTACCATACCCGACTGAACAGATAAAAGAAATCTACAAAGGGCCAAAAATAAAAAAATCACCTGTGTCCCTTAAAACTAAATCATCTTTCCAGACAAACGGTTTTTCCATTTGCAAAACTGATATTTATAATAAAGTTGATGGACATGAATAGGATTTGAGTTGATAATTATATTCAGGATAAGAAATTGAGTTTACTATAGAATATTGATATTTTCCCTTCGGGATTCGCGCAAAATTCAAAAATTTGAATATAATTCCGCCATCGCAATTGGCTCTTTACAAGTTAGGCACATGAAATCAAAAAACAATACTGTAGAAATATTTGACACAACATTAAGGGATGGAGAACAGACCCAGGGTGTTTCATTTTCACCCGCAGAAAAAGCAAATATTGCAAAAGCATTATTGCAGTCCCTGTGTGTCAATCGAATTGAAGTTACATCTGCAAATGTGTCACAAAGAGATCTGGAAGGGGTAGTCAATATCACCAGTTGGGCAAAAAAGAAAAAGTTCCTTGATAAAGTTGAAGTGCTCGGCTTTGTCGATCATCACAAAAGCGTCGATTGGATCGTCGGTGCAGGAGGAAAGGTCCTTAACCTGCTGGCAAAGGGAAGTCGGGCGCATTGCCGTCAGCAGCTTAAGAAAAGCCTGAATCAACATCTTAAAGATATTAAAAAAACCATTACTTACGCTCAGGAAAAGGGTGTTGCTGTAAATATCTATCTCGAGGATTGGTCAAACGGATTTTTCCAAAGCCCCGACTATGTGTATAAAATGATGGATAATTTAATAGAATTAGATATTAAACACTTCATGCTTCCGGATACACTGGGAATTTTATCCCCCGATGAGGTGTTTGAAAGCCTTTCTGATATGACCCGCAGGTACCCCGCTGCTAATTTTGATTTTCACCCGCACAATGATTATGGTCTGGGAACGGCTAACGCTCTGATGGCCGTAAGAGCAGGGATACGTACGATCCACTGCACTGTGAATTGCATGGGAGAACGAGCGGGAAACGCCTCATTAGCGGAAGTTACAGTCAATCTCAAGGACAAGATGGGGATGTCACTCTCCATCAACGAATCTGAACTTGTCAGAATCAGCGATATGGTCTCCTCTTTTTCTGGCAAACGGGTTTCCGATAACACTCCGATCGTTGGAGAGGACGTCTTCACGCAAACCTCCGGGATTCATGCAGATGGGGATAAAAAAGGAGCATTGTATCATGGAACGTTGAGACCGGAACGGTTTGCCCGCACAAGAAGTTACGCTCTGGGAAAAATGAGTGGAAAAGCCTCGTTGCAAAAAAAGCTGGAAGAGCTCGGTTTGCACTTAACACCCAAAAACCAGAAAAAAGTACTGGCACGGGTGGTGGCGTTGGGAGATTCAAAAAAACGCATTACTACAGAAGATTTACCAATCATCATTGCCGATGTATTGGAAAACGACGATTACGGATACATTCGCCTGTTGACCTGCACCATCACCAGTGGACTTAATCTGGAATCTACGGCCAGTATTCACGTACAGGTTTATGATGATCGTTATACAGCATCCAGTGGCGGAAACGGTGGATATGACGCGTTTATTCGAGCGATGAAAAAAGTACTGACTAAAAAGAAAATCAGCTTTCCCCAACTTACCGATTACGAAACCCGAATTCCTAAAGGAGGGCAAACCAGTGCTTTGGTGGACTGCGTGATTACATGGGATGACGGAGAAAAAAGCTTCAAAACCAGGGGGGTTCATTCTGATCAGGTCGTCGCAGCAGTGGAAGCCACCATGAAAATGCTCAATCTGCATTTGCATGGACAAACTAATTTAGATGTGAAATAAATCGAGGAACGAGTAGTTAATCCCCATTGCAAAAATCATATTTTATTGCGAAAAACACCGAATTAGAGCCAACAGACTCAAAATTCGTTGATTTCTCACAAATGAATTACTAAATATTAGTTTTACACTTTCAGTTGCATGAAGTAATATAGTAGAAAAATTTCCGGGTTTACTGTCCTGAGTCGTGTTGCGGTCAATCAGACGCAAAATAGGGTTATCAGAGTGACCGCGCCGAAAACACGATTAAAATCCGGTTAACCATTGAAAAATACTGTAAAGACGAAGGTGAATACCCATGGCTGAAGAAACGAAATTTGTTCGCACACTGGTGAGTATTAAGGATCTGAAAAAAGGGATGACGATTATCTCCTATATCGGTTTCAATCAGAAATACCAGTCGATAAATGAAGAAACTTGCACTTTCATCAGGCATAATTTCAAAAAAGCCAGAGCCCGCATCATCCGGCAAGACAAGGAACTGGACATTCAAATCGACCAAATTGCACCCGGAGACACATTACGTCGGATATACAAGCTCCCCCCTGAGCTGAAAAAGCTGACTGCCGTCAATGAAAAACTGGCTCAAGCCTTAATGCAGCGTGGCTTTTTGAAATTTGAAGTCAAAAAGGCGGTCCCACCCGAAGGCGCAGTTTCGAAGCCACCCTTGTCAAAAAAGCAAGAGAAACACAGACGTTCAACAGCCAAAGCGAACAATTTCGTTCAACAGTTGAAGCAAAATGTTGAAACACACAACAAGACCTCTCAGGCGGTTGAGAATATCATGGACGACGCCCGCAAAGGCAAGGTGGGTTACAGTGGCATCAACGAATATGTAGAGACTATCACCACAAACTCGTCGTCTGAAGCGATGTCAGCTATTCTCAGTTTAAAGGAGAGTGACCAGACTTATGACCATTGCGTTGACGTCGGGGTCATTTTTCAAACCAGCTATTTAAAGATACTCGAGTCAAAAGGCAAAAAAAGTATCTTTGAGAACGAATCTCAGGTCATACTCGGCGCTTTTCTGCACGATTTTGGAAAATCCAAGGTACCCAAAGACATCCTGGATAGCACCGTCCGTTTTGAAAGAGAAAGCAAAGAGATGCAAATGATGCAATCTCATCCGGTCTTTGCTGTCGACCTGCTTGCCGGGATGGGGATGTCTGATGATATCATCAACATGGCTCATTATCATCATGTCAAGCAGGATACAACGATCAATTCCTGTTACCCTAAAAACGTCACTTACGATCAGGTCATTTACGAAACCCGCTTGATATCCATTATCGACGTATATCAGGCTTTAGTAGGGAAAAGGAAATATAAAAAATCCTGGAATCCGCCGGCTGCTATGCGCTATCTAGATGCACTGGCAGGAGTGGAGTTTGATATGGACGTCTGGGACGATTTTCTGCAGGTTATGGGCCTGTACCCCAAGGGCTCGCTTGTTGAATTGAACGACTCTTCAGCCGCTTTTGTGATGAGCATTTCAGAAGAGGACCCGGAGAGACCACAGGTAGTTATTGTCCGCAATTCCGCTGGTGAGAATCTCACCCATCACAGCCTCTTGGACCTTCAGGAAGAAAAAGAAATCGAGATCGTCAAAGATCTGGATGTCATGGAAGTTTTCGGAAAAGATGCCATGGCCGTTTTCTCTGACATCAACATCTCCTGATACAAATTTTTTCAGCTCCGGTTACAAACGGAGCTGAGTCAAAAGGCACCCGTCGGAAAAAGATCAGAAATTCTTCAGATGAGTTACAATCTTATCACCGAACGCATCTGTTTCAATCATCTTAATATCTCCATCAGAATTGGAAAGATCTGGTGTTGAGTATCCTTCGGCGAATACACTCTGCATTGCTTTCCAGATATTCTTTGATTCCTGTTCCAATCCCATGATCATATCCAGCATCATTGCCACTGACCCGACCATGGCGTACGGATTCGCAATATTCTGCCCGGCAATATCCGGGGCGGACCCATGGGAGGGTTCAAAATAGGATTTTTTATCACCAATACAGGCAGATGGCATCAGTCCCAATGAACCCAGGATCCCCCCGGCCTGATCGCTTAAAATATCGCCAAACATATTTTCCATCACCATCACATCGAACTGACCGGGATTCAAACACAGCGCTGTTGCCGCAGCATCTACCAGCAATTGTTTAACCGTCACTTCCGGATATTCTGGCATGACTTCATCCAGAATTTCGTTCCACAACACACTTGAAACCAATACATTGCTTTTGTGTACATTGTGCAGAGTTTTTTTCCGCTTCATTGCTGTTTGAAAAGCGACATGCAAAATCCGCCTGATCTGATCTTCGTCATATTCCAGAGTTTCATGCACCCAACGCTTGCCATCACTATCTACACCCCTTTCCTTTGCACCAAAATAGAGCCCCCCTACTAATTCACGAATAATCATGAAATCTATACCGCTGCCGATCACATTCGGCTTCAGCGGTGAAAAATGGGACAACTCAGGCGGCAGAGAGACCGGGCGAAAGTTTGCATATGTATTGTACCTTTTTCGTAATGGCAATAGTGCGCCTCTTTCCGGACGCTCTTCGACAGGGATTTTTTCTGATTCTTCGTGCCCCAGACCAATGGTGCCTTTCAAGATCGTATCTGCTTCATCACAAATGGCGATCGTTTCCGCAGGGAATGCTTTACCATCACTGAAATAAGCACATGCACCGAAATTTGCCGGCATCAACTCGAAACTGACATCATTTCTCTTTTCGACAACATCCAAGACTTTCAACGCCTGATTCATTATTTCCGGACCAATTCCATCGCCTGCCAATACAGCTATTTTATAATTTTTCATTTTTCTCTATTAATTTCATATTAATCAATATACTTTTTCAAAAAAGGTGCGGTTGAACGATTGTACTATTGATAAACCACTGAACTGTACATCAACACGCCGGTGTTTAATTCAGCCCCCTTGCTGCAGTCGATTTTTAATCTCTGCACGAATTTTTTTTCGCTGTACAACAAAGTCCAGAGCAGATGCTTCGGAATGATTGACAATCAGCTCTTCTGGGAACTCCATTTGATCCAATATCAGGTTAATTTCGTCATCTCTTCCCAATTCATTTGACATATGGGCATCTGATGATAAAGCAATCCGGCACTTTTTTTGTGCCGCCATCTCCAGCATTTGCTGAACCTGCTCCCGATCGGCTTTCCCCAACTGGAGTGAGGAGTTGTTGACTTCCAGAACGATGTTTTTTTCAACAGCTGCATCCATCAGTGGCTCCATTAACGGACTGTATCGTTTGTGAAACGGGTGTCCAATAATATCAATGGGGTCATCCATGGCTTTGATCATTTTTTCAGTCACCTGGACGCTGTTTTCAACAACAAATATCGGTGGAATCGGGTGTACCGATGCAATCACGACATCAAAGCGATCAGAGATAAATACGGGAACATCCGTCGCTCGACTATTATCACTGAGAATATTACATTCAATTCCCTTGAATAACCTGACTCGAATATCAGATGGTGGTTCATAACGAGACAGCAGGCTTATGAAGTAGGGCACGTCAGGTCCCTTAAGATTCTCCTCCCAACAGGAGTCGCCTATTCTGTTTTGGGACAACCACACGGAATTGTCAAATCCAGGGCTGTGGTCGGTGATGGCAACCCCCGCAAGCCCATTTTTGTCAGCCTGACGCAACAATTCTTCAATCGTATTCAAGCCATGTACTGATGCAATGGAGTGTGTGTGAAAATCAACTGTCAGCATGTTTGCCTTCTAATTTTGATAATATTTTAAACAACAGGTAAGATTAAAACCGACATCGGACCCAGTTTGGTGGATAATGTTACTTTTTGGTGGATTGAATTGCCTTCAAGATCTTTTTCTTCGTCTTTTTAAAGTCGTCAAGACCCTGGCGATCTCTATCCAAAGCTCTTTCAACTGTTTTCAGGGCTTTATGGTACTCTTTTTTCTGATAGTAGGCTTCAGCCAGTGTATCCAGGTTTGCCGGAGAGGGGCTGATTTTAACTGCTTGCAACGAAAGCTTCAGTGCCTCATCAGTCTTACGCATTTTACTGTTTTTAGTCGTCAAGTACATCCAGGCCAGATTGTTTAAGGCAACATTATCCTTCGGGTCATCCTTCAGAATTTCCTGATACACTTTTTCCGCTTTCATCACCTGGAATGAAAGGTCAAGATTCAGGGCCAGTTTGAGTTTCACCCATATATTCCGACCTTCTGAACGTTTCTTCAAGTATTGCTCCAGGAGCTTGATGGCCGATTTGTATTCTTTCAACTGCTGGTGGACATGGGCGAGTTTGATCATCAGCCAGATATTTTGGGGGTTAGACTTCAGCCCTTTATCAAAGTGGCTTTTTGCCGTCTGTAAATCCCTCTTCCCAAGGGCGTCCATTCCCAAATAAAAAAAATGCCAATCAGATGGAGCCTGTGAAAGTGTCATCTGACTGCTTAAAACGGATTTGCTCTCTTTATTCAGTAATTGCGTCAGGGCTTTCAAAAAAGGAAGGTGCCGACTCTTTTTTAAATCCGGATTCTGCAAGAGCGTTTTCGCATCAGCAAACCGTTTGTGCATGATGGCCTCATGGGCCTTCGCTTCCGGACTATTTTTTTTAAATCCCCAGCTGATGTGGGACTGTCCTTTTAAATACAGATAAAGTTCAATCGTACTGATATCAAAGTCTTCACTGTCAAGCGCCTTTTCAACCGACTTCAGTGCGGTCTTTTTATTCAAATGCAGCTGAACATAACCGAGACGGGTCAATAAGTATGCATTGTCAGCCGATGTTTTGAGAGCGATCCGGAACGATTCTTCAGCCTGTGTGTATTTGCCAAGTCTTTCCAAATTTTTCGCTTCAATTTCCTTTAACCAGAGGACATCGGGTCGCAAGCTAATCGCCTTACTAATTGACCGGTGAGCATCCTCAAATTTCTCCTGTTGACTTTCGATTTGAGCTTTTTTTGCGTAAGCCCAATAATCGTTTGCTGTAATTTCAAGAATGAGATCGATCTCCTGCAGTGCATCTTCCCAGTTCTTCATATCCGATAACAGTTCTACATAAAAGGAACGCACCCAGGAAGTATTTGGCTTCAACCGAATTGAATGTTGAAAATATTGTTTTGATTTATCATAATCCTTCAGTAAGCGATGTAGATTTCCCAGTCTTCCCAGAACGATGTAGTCTTCCGGATTATTGGCCAGGGCCTCTTCATATGCTTTAATCGCTTCTTTATAGTTTGCTCTTTTTTCCAGCAGGCCTGCATATTCCAAAATTAAATTCTGGTTTTTGCGATTGATTGCCAAACCCTCCAGAATGATACGTTCTGCCTCAAAGGTGTCGTTCTGGCGGTTGTATAGTTTCGCTAAAGTCTCATAAACAAACGGGTCACGCGACTCATCCGCTCTTGCTTTTTTTAAATATGCTATCGCATTTGCTGCTTGTCCAACCTGAAAATAGACTTTGGAGAGTTGAACCTTTGCCCAGGTGGAATCCGGTTTTTCTTTTAAGCCTGCCAGAAACAGTTGAATCGACTGCTCCCAGTTCTTTTCCGTCGCAAATACAGTTGCCAATTGAAAGGCTAAAAGATAATCCCGGGGATGGAGCTTAACCGCTCTCTTCAAAACCGTTTTTGCCTTTTCCCTTTGATTATTTGCATAGAGCAGAGTTGCATACCGCATATTGACCCAGGCATCATCTGGAAACTTTAGGATGAGTTTCCGAATGGTCTGATCGACTTCCGAGCGATCTTTTAAAAATCCGAGGATTTCGACAAAAAGCTGATGATATTTGAGGTTCGTATCGGAAAGATTTATTGCAGTCACACTTGACTGTTTTGCGTCCTGTAGCTTATTCAGACGCAATTCCAGCTGTGCCTTGATGAACCAGAGTTCATGATCGCTTGAATTCAGGCTTAACGCCTCGGTTGTCAGATTTAGTGACTCTTCCAGATTTCCATCTCTTCTTTCGATCACTGAAAGCAGTTTCAGGATTTCGAAAGAACGATAGTTTTTTTTGTATGCCTGCACAAAATCAGATCGCGCCGATTCAACATACCCTTTATTCAATAGAAATTGTCCCCGAGCAACAACCAATCCCATATTCTCAGGATTTTCTTTAATCTGGAGGGTTAAATAGTTCAGAGCCTCCTGCTCTTGCCCCATACCTTCCAGGACTCTTGCTTTGACTAAATGATAACTGGGTATTTGTTTTTCCTGCTTGATCAAAGCATCAGTTTTTTCCAGAGCGGATTTGAATTGCTGATTCCGTATATGCTGCTCTATTTCCACCAACTTGGACTTTGCTTCCGATGATAAATCGGCAGAGACTGCTTCCCCTCTGTGATTAATACCTGAACTTACCGGATCTTTTGATTTCGAAACACAGGAAGAGACTATCAGCTGGAGTAAAAGTAAAACTGACACAAAAACAGATAAGTACCTGTCGTTTTTCATCATAACTAAACTCTTTGAGGAAACGGTGATTTTTTGCACTAGAATCTGGCAGACAGTTGGGATTGAATTTTGACGTTGTGCATCTAGTTATACTGTAAAACTCTTTTGTGAAAGTCGCAATCATTCTAACACAAGTGCATTTCAAAAATCAGCCTCTTTGTATTATTATACGGCTATGCAGCAATAAATTTCATTTGAATTCTTCTTAAACAGGTCGGCCGGTTACCATACCGTTCCATAATCAATTTCAAAAACAATTAATTGTCCTGATTTATTTCTTCTGAGTTGAAGTTGTTTTATCCATATCGGCTCAATCAATGGCAATAGCTCAGAAATGGATATATTCATAGACTCATTTTGAATATTGGTCTGAATGACCGGATTTTTGAACGCATTCCGAAACATACCCCGGATCATTGGATCCAGCAGTGCCAGTTGAGATGCTTCAGAATCACTTAAGGCAGGTTGTTCAGCAATTTCGCCCCGCTGTCCCTGAATGAAGTGAAAATTACTATGGAAGTAACTATCGTTAAGGCAAGTAACCACTCGCCACATAGTCTGCTGATGATTTACAGGTACAATACTGACGATTTGCGCTTCCGGAAAGGATTTCTGCCATTCCTGATTAATCCGAAAATAGCTGCTTCCGGAATAGGTAATGAAGATCACCAGTATAGAAAGTGCCAGTATACTGGTCGTCCTTCCTGACACTTCAGACCATCGGGTTGTAAACCAGAGAAGAGTGAAGATGATAACCGGGATCAAATATCCAGAATTTACCCAGCCTAACTTGAAGGAAACCAACGAGAATGGTGAGAGAAAAGGCAGGTTTTCCGTACTGAAAACGGAAAACAGAGCATAAATTAACAATCCGACCAATGGTAGCAGAAGTAACCCGGCTTTTTTAACATCCCGCTGATATACCCAACTGAGCAATCCCATCACTCCCCAGAAGAGGCCCTGATAGATCAGACTGTGGAAAATTAATCCCCCCGTCTGAAACCAGATTTCACCAATAAAGAACCGCAGGAGATAGTCCCCTGCCGGGAGAACGATCCCCAAATACAAGAGAGATCGGGACCAGCGGGAAATCGTCAATCTTTTTGGTATCAGATTGAGCACATTATACACTGCAAATGCACAGACTACTATATTCATCTAATAATTGTCCTCTGGTCACACATTGAAGTATCAGAAAAAAGAATCTCGAATCCGATTAAAGGATTTTTCTAACAGCTTCCATGACTGCCTCAACAGTTATCCCAAACTGATTGAAGAGATCTTTTGCGGGAGCAGATGCTCCAAAACCTGACATACCAACGAACTGGCCTCGTTCTCCCATATACCCTTCCCAACCTCTTTTAATACCTGCCTCGATGACAACCCGGGCTTTGATATGGTCAGGTAGTACCTGTTTCCGATAAGCCTCCGGCTGCTTATCAAATAGTTCACAGGAGGGCATGCTGACAACCTGCGACTTGATCCCATCCGTCGCTAATTGTTCATGTGCCTGAACGGCAAGAGAGACCTCCGATCCGGAAGCAATTAATAACACCTGGGCATCTTCATCCGATATTAGAATGTAGCCTCCTTGTGCTACCTGTTGCGCCGACCCGTATTTAGTTTGATCCAAAACCGGAAGACCCTGTCGCGTCAAAGCAAATGCGACGGGACCGTCCCGATGCTCCAGTGCGAATTTCCAAGCTTCAGCAGTCTCATTGGCATCAGCGGGACGAAAAAGAATTAAGTCGGGCATCGCTCTGAGATAGGAGACATGTTCAACCGGTTGATGGGTGGGTCCATCCTCTCCCAGTCCAATGCTGTCATGGGTAAAAACAAAGATTGAGGGATACTTTGACAGAGATGCCACCCTGATTGCGGGCAACATATAGTCTGCAAAGCAGAGAAATGTAGCCCCGTATGCGCGTAACAGACCACTGAGGGAAATTCCGTTTAAGATAGCCCCCATTGCATGTTCTCTGACACCAAAATGGATATATCTTCCCTCTGGACAATTTTTTTGAAATACAGTCGCTTCTGAAAATCTCGTATTGTTTGAAGGTGTTAGATCGGCAGAGCCACCAAGAACGAGTGGGAATTGCGGCATGACTTTTTCCAGAAACTTCCCTGAAGCGACACGGGTCGCGATTGATTCCCCGGCTTCAAACCGGGGTATCCTGTCCATCCAGTTGTGGGGCAAGGTTCCTTTGGCAGCATTTTGAAAGGTCTTTGCCAATTCAGGGTAGGCGCTTTGGTATGACTGAAGCATCTGGTTCCAATCAGATTCTGCTTTTTTCCCTTTTAAACTGCTTTGATCAAATACAGCCCTTGCCTCATCCGGAACAAAGAACTTGTCAAAATTCCAACCCAGGGTTTCCTTGGTTAGTTTTAATTCATCTTCACCCAGTGGAGACCCATGTACGCCAGATGTTCCTTGTTTATTAGGACTTCCATATCCAATCACAGTCTCAACCTTGATTAATGAAGGCCGGTCGCCTTCTTCTTGAGCATTTGCCAGCGCTTGATCAAATGCATTAAGATCATGACCATCGCCGGATATCTCCAGTACATGCCAATTATAAGCTTCAAAGCGCTTAACAACGTCCTCGGTAAAACTAATATCTGTTTTGCCATCAATCGTGATTTTATTATCATCGTAGATCACGATCAGGTTATTTAACCCAAGATGTCCGGCTAAGGAACAGGCTTCAGATGAAATTCCCTCCTGGAGACAGCCATCACCCGCTAACACATAAGTATTATAATCAATCACCGTATGATCCGGTCGATTCAGATATGACCCCAAATACTTGCCCGCAATAGCCATTCCTACTGCATTCGCGATGCCTTGACCCAACGGACCGGTTGTCGCCTCAACACCAGGCGTATGACCATACTCTGGATGTCCCGGGGTTTTGCTCCCCAACTTCCGAAAACTTTTTAAATCGTCCAGAGAGAGGTCATATCCGGTCAGATGCAGTAAAGTATACAATAAAGCACTACCATGACCCGCAGACAGTACGAACCGATCTCGATTATGCCACTGGGGATTTTCCGGGTTGAAGTTCAGGTACTGGGTAAACAGCCGGAATACAATCCCGGCCATTCCCATAGGCAATCCAGGGTGCCCAGAATTGGCCATCTGGATGGTATCTGCTGAAAGAAAGCGAATCGTATTGATGCAAAGTCGATCAAGCTCAGAAAGGTCATTGTATTGTTGTTTTGAAGACATTTTAGCGTTTAGGGAAAGTGGTTGATTATTTCAATTCCGATAAAGTTCAGAACAAACGCACTACTGAGTATAACCCGCTATCATTCAAACAGGTGTTATAGTCATCCGACAACACTCTGTTTTCAAATGCTCAAGCATTTTTTTCGGTATTTCGATATGTTTGTAAAACTTTCTTAAAACAGTTTACAATAATCCAAAATAACGGTTACATTCAGTACTTATGAAAAAACGAGTTAAGAAGGGATATTTTGGGACATCTAGACAGGTCATGGCCACTGACACGATACTCTTGCCGGCAACTGGCATCGCTCTTTCCTGAATCTCCTCTAGACTTTTACTTTAAAAGGATTGATCAATATTGATCAAGCAGTTTTTTGGTAAACTGAAGCTTTCTGTC
>Ga0075122_10000518_pt1 | contig 30135 bp, 36 predicted proteins | sample AntAceMetag02UKB_FD_69790 | JGI IMG/M metagenome (GOLD analysis project Ga0075122, IMG submission 69790) | Saline lake microbial communities from Ace Lake, Antarctica - Antarctic Ace Lake Metagenome 02UKB | ecosystem: Environmental > Aquatic > Non-marine Saline and Alkaline > Saline | place...
ATATTCTTCACAACATCCCAAAAACCCCTGTACACCATCGGCTCACCATCTCCAAACAGCATCGCTAATTTAAGATGAGGATATATTGGTTTAATTTGTTCTAAGACAACATCAGAAATGTCATCTCTTTGGAAATCCTCCCCTGGAGGCATTTGCCCCTTGTGGCACATAATACACTTTAGATTGCAATTTTTCGTGACTTCGAGTTGTAGTATTGAAGGTAGTGAAAGTGAGGTAAGAGAATTCTGCCTCTCGTACCAATCCTTGATCTCCAGATCAGGAATATCTGTTGGCTGTACCATGAAGGACTCCAGAAGTTTTTCGTGTATAATAATACTGCCTTTTTCAGTACTCTACCTTCAAGGTGATATTATGACCTCCCAGACAGCATCTATTTCTATCTTTCAACAATCTGCTGAAGAATCAAACATTCAGACAACTCCTCAAGTTCCAAGTGAAGTATTTGAGGCAGCCAAAACTGTTGTAAAAACTCAGCAAGACCAGATCATCCGTCATCACACAGGCATCTACATCATCCAGTATTCCGAAAATGGTCCTTTTCGATCCCATATCCCTGGATGGCTTCCTGTCCATATTACCAAAGTTCTCAAGTGGACTTCAGGCGGCATTAAAGACGAAGAATTTCAACAATATTTGAATCAGATAATTTAGTGCAACACTATCTGTATAATACCTTGGAGACACCATGTCCTTCACAAAGCAATTTATCGTTCAAGATGAGACTATCCATAATTCTAATGAACATGTAGACAAGAATGGCTTGCCCGAAGCTAATGCACAAGACTACCAAGCTACGTTTGCTGCTGCATTAGGATTAAATACTACTGGCATGGTCGAAGTAGTCATTAGTGATCTTAGACAAATGATTGAGAATGAACAGCGTAACAGCTTAGAAGGATATATTCAATGTTTATACAGGATTATGTCACATAAACTGGCTTGGGACTGCATCACTCGCGCTTTTACAGGCAAAAACGAATCTGTACCCTCGAAAATTAGAAATCTGTTTGGAAGGAATGAAGATGAAGTCAAAATACCGTCAAGAATAATCGCAGAATGACTTGACTTCTAGAAAATATCACCTATAATAAGCTATGATCGAGTGTCCATATAAACATTTGCTGAAACCCAGCCTCTACAATAACACACGAGTAGCGCAATTTCTTGACGCTCTGGATCAACCAGAAGTCGATGAAGCCAGCGGCCATGCCCTACTGTATTTTGTGGATCATACCCCATCACTAGACGACATCCTGAGTCACCTATACACCACTGAAGATCAAGCAACTAATGCTATGAAACAGGGTATTTTACGTCCTTTCTTTGCTATATTCTCGCCCCAAGGTCAGATTACCTATCAGATACGTAAGATCACAGATCGGCGCATTCACACAAAATGTGCAACAGATGAGTTGATCACAACTTGCAAGGCGATTACTTTCGTGACAAAAGCTTATTGCACTTTTATGGTTTACTATGAAGAAATACTCGATCGTATCCAGGTAATAGGCAGTAGTATACGAGGCAACAAAATTACTTCAGCAATAGATGTTGTCTATTCTGACTCTGGAATAAAATTCAGTGTACATAGAGATATCGGCCACAAGGTCAAGATACCTGCCCAATGTCGTTTTTACGAGGTTGAGGGTAGCAGTGAAATGCTCGCTATTCTTCAAAAAGTTCAATCAATCAACCAAGTAGAAGGTATTACCAACCTTCCACAATTGAGTGAATATGATATACTGCTAAACTTCGCTGTTGTAATGAAAGCAATTGGGGCTTTTCGAGGTTAGTTAACAATGACATCCAGTACGTCCGCATCATTGATTACGTCATCTACCCGGTCGTATGGAATAGTGCCACCAATTTCGTTATCATCTGACTCTACCACAACCAGACCCATATTCTCAAGACGATGAGCCGTTTCCTGGTTATATGATTCATCTAGAATAACAGACACTTGGACTCTCTTTGGTTTTGGCCTGGGTGGATTCTTTAAAGAAGGCATAAACTCCACAGGTGCAGATGACTTTAATCGTGATTCTCGGATACCCTCCACATTCAAAATACGGCCAGATGCGTCAATAACCTTAGCATCCAAGAATCGCTTATACTCTTTAAATGTCATTGTCGTACCGCGATATCGCACTTGCAAACCTTTGCCATCAGTAAACTCAACATTATATCCTTCATTTGAATTCTTGAATTCTCCACCTGTGAAAAGAACCGATCCATCCTTGAAGAAATAAATTACCATCCCTCGTTCATGTAACCGGTAGCCATAACAATCATGTCCACTACGAGTCAAAGTATGAGTGTTGTCTTTAATGCGTTGTTGGCAGGTCTTGACTTGGCTCTTGTTTTTAAACTTATCCCAAGAAGTATCACCACCATATTGACGCATGTACTTTTGAGTACGCTCGATAATCTTATCCCATATTACAAACCGATCTTTTGATTCTGCTAATGCACACATAATAGCATGGTAGCAACTTCCTGGAATAGATGGGATTTTGATCCCGTTAATCTCTGTCATTTTGCTTACTGGCAAACGCTTAGACGACTGGAACGAATAATTCCTCACCTTCATAAGTGCACCTCTCATTAAAATTCCGGTTAACCATGAACACTCCTTACCCCACCAGAAGAAGATCGCCATAAGGAGCATTGACTAAGAATCTCTCCCAAGATACTTTGTAGTAACCGTTCCTAAACTTAGCACGTTTACCCTTATAGTACTGAAAATGAGAATCCACTATAAACACTCCACACTTATCATATCCACGAATTACAACAGCATGCTCCTCAGACTCACCCCCAATATCTCCATTGGATTTTTTCTTCTCTTTCGACTTCGTAAACTTATGCATCGATGTCCAATTAAAAGAGGCTCCGACTGGTCTGCCGTTGTTTAGGTCTCTCTTAATATAATAAGGAAAATCCTGACTGATTACAAGATGATTATCACAGAATTCATCTTCAAGCCAAACTAAGAAATCACTCACCCACACTTTTGAATCTGTATCTCGTTTACGTCCGTAGTAGGCTCTAAGTTTCTTTAACTTCTCAATTAGTTCTTCCTTGTTTAGACCAACCCAGCTATAATCCACTAGTAACAAATCAGCAGTTACAATCGTGACTTTGCCGTATCCTAACTGATTCAATAGCCGAGCTTGTTGCGAAGTCCATAACCCCTTTTTTCGCTGTGCTGGCGTAAGTAACTCTCTGGTACACTTGTATGTAATTGAATCATCATAAAAAGCTGCCATCGTGCTTGCAGCCGCTATTGCACATTCACCCGGATGCTGACGGAATCGTGGTACTTTAAGTAACACTCTGCTTATGTCTCTCTTTTCATTATACACCATTACCTCCTATTCTGTGCAGAAAGAATCGTATACCTCTTCTAATTTGCCACAACACGAAGGATAAACCCTTTCTGTGCACAAAAATAAGAACCCATAGCTTAAGCTAGTGGGTTCTTGTGAGTTTTAAGAGGATGGAGTAAATCTGTGTCTTAAACAGAATTCACGCCGACACTCATTCTATGTTAACGATTTTATGTTTTTGAGATGATTTCTTTATTTGACGTAAAACTTTTTCCCATGTGGAGTCAGAATAGTTCGGGATTGGTTGCGATTGCATAATTTGCGTAGCTATCGCATACTTTTGATCTCTAACGGCCTTCTCATCAGTTGGTTCCCGAGCACCAATATGGATCGACCAGTAAGATGGATGATAGCCAATATTAATGCGGTTTCGGATTGCACGTTGTGAGTATTCTATGTCAATCCGCTTGTCTAATCTCTCATCGAAATAACCCAATAATTCAAAAGCCTTCTTGCTAATAAGCATACAAGCACCAGCAAGGTATGAGCGACCATCAAGAGTTCTATTTACAGCCTCGTTAAAAGCAGATGGAAATGCCATCGTAGGTGGAACAGGCACTAAAGCAGTCAAGTCAACCGCATTGGCTTCTGCAAAACCAGTTAAGTGATCTATAAACCGGCTTGAGTTATCAGACACAAACGACTTTTTGCCACGAGACCCAATACCCACTGAAGGAGAATGTAATCTACTTGTTGGTGAATTAACACCACCAATAATAGCACCCGATCTCGGTGATCCCGATAAAGGATCAACTTCAGCCGGACTAGAATCAGGGACAGGAGACCCATCTGACCCAATCTTTGCTGGTGGAGTTACAGTCTTGAGCATCACGATATCATTGTCCAATTTCAACCTATAATCATAATCCTTCGTCATCGATAACAACAAATTAAAAGCCACTGATATCGGCCTCTCTCCCATAAAATAGGCATTAGTAACTGGAACCAAACCAGAGTTAACAAACTCTTTTAGTTGTTCAACAGATTCAGGCGATGATCCATTATCAACTATAAACAGATCATAATCTGATTTCGGTTGATCGGCATAATACAAACTCATCAGAGTCATTTCAGTAAAATGCCACCTATCCTTAGTGGTCATACATATGGCACATCGTTTTTGTGTCATCTCTTTTCTCCTATAGCAGTCTTGTTGATTTTACATTCCGCAAGAGGAGGTACTTCTCGCAGATCAGATCGTAGCTCAGACCGTTTGCTGAATTGAATATGGTTCTTACGAATCTTATGCTTAGTAGTGTCCGGTGTTTTGATGTTGTTCTTTTCCTTGTATGCAGAAATAGCAGCAGCAGCAGAAGTAAATGTTTGTTCAATACCTTCCGCCTTGAATAGATATGGAGATATCTGTTTAGTCTCCTCTTCTCCTTCAACCATTTCGATAACATTGCCCTTGATTAACTTGAAATCAGGGTTAGGTATTTGCGTTATATTACTATCCAGTCTCTCTCTAGATACCAAATCATGATTAGCTGCAATTTCCTGTACATCTTGGTATTTACCTGCGGTAAATGCTTCACGCATTCCATCTTTCACATCTACCGGATACTCCATCTCCAAGAGGGACTTAGCACTTGACTTAGCATTCTCTCCTGGTGGCTGCTTCAAATGAATAGGAGTAGGAACCGACCCTCCATTCAGTATCTCAGAGCGATCAAACACCGAGATCAACGAATCTCTTTGCTTGATTGCTTCTTCCAAAGTCTCTGTTTTGTAAAAATAAGGGGCACAATAATCACCCTCTTCTGGCTTACGAACCGGATTGTAATCGGCATCATTATGGGCAGTGAAGTATAAGACGAATTCATCTTTTTGCTCACACACCTTGAGTACCTTACGCACATCTATCATTTCAATTCTCCTAACTCAGATGTTTAATTATACCATTTGTACAAGAAAATCAACTTCTTCCTCAATATATCTTCGCAAATTCCTGTTCTCTGTATAGGGAACCACAATTTAATGCCCAACTCAGCACATAATCCAACCTTCTTGTCACGCTCTTGTTGTTTTGCAAAGCATCAGGAGCTCTATGCCAATAAGGAACTCTGTTGTAATGTTGACCGTTATACTCAAAAGCTAATTTAAGTTGTTCACAATATCCATGTGATCTTCTTAGCTACTTCGTATACCTTTATTCTTTCAACATTTTCAAGGCTTTTTCCAACATATTCTCAAAAAACTCTCTAGCATCTGACTCATTATGAAAGTGCCAATTGATTTTAGGGTAAACTTTGTTGTAAATTTCATCAATGTCAGAACCTTGTTCTATCTCATAAGCAATAGATGCACAGAAACCCGCTACCTCCTCTGGGTCATTTAACATGGCGTCGTTTTCTTTCTCGCGACAACACCAATGTGTCAGCTCGTGGCACACCACAAAGAAGTGATCCCTAAAAAACCTGCCTTCCTCAAACAAAGTAGTGTTGAGTTTCATCGTTTCCAAGTCAGTCTCAGCATACTTCTTGTCCAACGGTTCTATTGTTATTGTCAACTTATCAAGTCGATCAGGTGAAATTTCAAATTGCTTAAGCATCTGTAAAATCGCCCTCGACTCCTTCAGCTTCTTCTTAATCAACTCCCCTATCTTACTCTCACTTAACTCTACAACCTTACCATCAACATCCACAGGATACTTCTTCTCTTGCGCCAATGGTTTAGAATGCATTAACTCCTGCTGTTGACGCAATTGATTATATGGCATATCTTCTCCATTATCATTTAGCCTTCTGAGGAATTACCAAACTCCAGTTTGTTGCTGGGCAATCAAATGACCGGCACGCTGCTGGTCTCTCATCGTATATAGAACACTTATTTGCTCCGTCTAAATGAATACATCCATCATCTGTTCGACGTAATGCCGCAGCATTCTTAGGTCGCAAGAACTGACAAGACTGACACTCACAACCCACAGTAGGTTCTATGAATTCATATTTACCACTATTCTTCTCTTCTTCGGTAAGTAAGATCACAGTTCTTTTACAGCATATCGCCCCGCAAAAAGAACGAGTTTCCTCACAATTACCATCGAAACGAACGCTTCCATTACGAATTACAGTGTGTGCTTCCACAGGTTTCTCCGTCTAGATATACTTTACTACAATGCAAAGGTTTGACTTCGCTCTTGATCTTATAACAAAATTCCATGTGCTCGATGAATATTCTTAAGAGACCTAAAAAACGAGAAGATTGCTCGAACCGATTAACTAAATCAGGATTTGGCTCTATAGGTAACCATTCATCGTACCCTACGGACTGTTTAGAATTTTTCCAGATCGTTATAGGTTTGAAAAAACCGCTAAAATTAAACATCCCAGCACGAGATACTACCGATTCAACTCTTACACCAAGTGCGTTAGTACACTGTTCTTCTACTTCTTTCATAGTAAGTTTCATACCTACAGGATGATCTAAACAGCCTACTTCTATACCTGCATAGCCGAACACGTATCGTAAATTCTTTTCACTGTCAATGTAATAATTTTCAACTTCAATCACATTTTTCACATTTTTCATTCTTACTTTCCTTTCTATACCTGCATAACCGAACGTAATTCCACAAGGGAAGGGATTTTCTTGCCACTTTTAATCTGGATCATATTGTCGATCGCATAAAACACTAAATCACTGTCCGAAGGAATGCCACTCTGTACTTCTATATCTAATGCAGTCATCTTCCTCTTAGTCTCTTGCTCATACTAACATTTTTAGCATATTCATTAGCAATAATCTGTTTGATTATATCTTTAGCCTTAGCACGACTATCATAACTTAAGTCTCCCGCCAATAGTGATAAAACTTCATTAAGTTGCTTATACATTTTCAATCCTTTCGGTGAAATATCAAATCATCCTCACTCAATTATACAACAACGAACCGATGGTCGAAAAACTGTTTGCCAATTGTTAATTCAGTGCCATCCTCAAGTTGTATCGCCACCAGACCATTTTCTCCTGGCTCAATGTACTGAATTTCACCCCTCGTCCTACGGGTTTTGTCCCAAACTGTCTCTGATGGCAATAGAGACCTCTCATGCTCATCAACTTTAAACACTCCTCTAGATACCTCAGTTGAAGCTGCCTTTACCCCTACCTCCTGACGCAGTTGATATACCGCATCTTTAGATGCTTCTTCCTTCAAATCTTTATTTTTGACTGTCTGAAGATTGACAATAGACTCAGAAGGCAAACCAACGTTTTCTTCGCAAATAAGCAAACCTCCTATAGAGTAAAAATCAACATCATTATGAACAGTGATTATGCCTCGGTCAACATGAACATGAACAGGGTACTCCCTAAACAGGTAATGAGCTAGAGGCAAAGTAACAAAAGTCACTGGATTATAGAGATAAGAATTGATCTCCCGATTTTCCAACATATCACGCAGATAAAGAGGATGAGTTAGAAAAACCATTTCATCCCGGTTATGTACAAGATGAGGTTCAAAGAAGAACTCAATCCTCTGTTCTAATAACGAATCATCGTCAAGCCATGCCGAATCCAATAGCTTCAACGACATGATAGCCTGAGCCACTAAACCACAAGTATGCATAGACAACCAGCCGTCTTCTGATTGATGGAATGCATCCTGAATAGCACGTTCTACAGGGTCACTAGGGTAATACACTGCCATCGCATTTACTTCACGCATCTTGCCACCGTGTTTCCTTAGCCATCACCTATTTTCCTCCGACAACCACCACAACCACTATGTCTCTTCTGGGCCGTTCTCATGATTTGCATATGCTGTTTGCGATCTGCTTGGCTTGTGGCAGTTGGTGTAGGAGTACCCCTTTTGCTAGAAAGCGATTCAACCTTCACGACACCCCGCTTGACTTGTGGTTTAGGAACTGACCGCACAGATATAGGTTCTTCCTTTTTAGACATAACTGGGCGTTTAGATTTCTTTTCTCTAAGCTTCCTAACTTGTTTTCTCATCTTCTCCCGGTTCATGCCTATTCTCCTTGAATATCTCCCGTTTCTTCAACAACTTAATATACGTTTTCTTACTAATTTTCCTCTTTTTCCTCGTACCAGCACATACTGGGCCAATGCCGTAGCTCTTGTAAAGCCTCCGACCACATACCGAACAACGATTATGCATCCCCTTTTCTCCTAACCGCAAAATTTGCAGCTACGGTCGATCATTTCACACTTTCCGGCAGAATAACCCCTTCTAAGGATGCTTCAAAGCTTTCCATTGCATCAATCAACATGCGCTTAGTTTCCGGGTGATCAGTTAATCGAATAGCATAACTCCAAGCATTCGCACATTTTTCCAACATCGCCTGTTCTGCATCTAGTTGTGATTTAAGTTTCCCACGAGTAATCTCTATATCGCAAATTGCCTTCGTTAATTTTGCCATCGTATCTGCTTGTTTCATCGGGTCAAGAGACTGGCTACTGGCAATCTCAAGTATTTTCAATTCCAAGGACGATCTGAGCATATCAAACCGCTGATCTTGGTTAATTTTATAGTTCATGATTTCTTTGAGGTTATCACCATACTCCCTCATCTGAATACGACGCTCTTGTTGGAGATAATGGTTTAGGAGGTGAGTTCTCACGTTAACCATATTCATCGGTAAAACACCATTATCAGGATTCTTAGCTTCCCAATTTTTGAAAAACTTAAAAACCAGGGTGTATGAAGTCCGGTTACCTTGTTCGTATTTCTTTTCAGCTTCAGCACGAATTGGATGATTGCAGAATTTGCAATTTGCACGACGTATAATATCACCGTCTTCAAGCTTAGTTATCTGCTTGAAAACTTGATCATACGTCGCTTCTATCTGTGGTAAGCCAAACGAGTCAGACAGATCATTTGCTGCTCTTGTCGGTGTCCCTTGTTGCTGAATCGATGTCTGGGTAGAGAGCTTGTTTGACTTGTTTATTAATTCGCTTCCTGTCATCATAGTATGGGTGCTCCTCTGGGTGGAATTCTAGATAATCACCATAAACCATTCCTAATAGCTTCATGTACTGGTGCACAGTGATCTTACCTGCCTTATATTCATCAAAAAGAAGCAGAGCCTGATCCCTAAAAAATTGGCTAGCGTTTAAGTTTGTTTGGTTTGCCATCTTTTTCACTCGAAAATTCGGATAATTTCCGCTTCTCTTTCACTATTTCGCTGGAAATTAAACTTTCTGCCTCCACTAAAATGCCCTGGAAACGCGTTGGTGCATCAAGGGCTATCTTGGAGTTGTTTTCGCCAATTAAAGCACTTTTGAGCTTCTCATGAACCAGTTCTCTTCCCTTAACAAGTCGATCATCAAGTAACTCCACAAGTGCCTGGAAACCGCCACTTTGGGAGGCAACAGCAAAATATCCTAATTCATGGACCTTTATCTTTAAGTCTTCCAAACGAGTAATATTTCGCTCAATTCTAAGTTGATCTGAATCTGCTACTTTCTGAAGCCAATTCATGGCAAGGCCCTCAATCGTAGTTTCTGATTTACTGACATAGTAGAAATTTGCCCTTCCTGAGCAGAAAGCATATCAAGTGCTGCATCCAAAGCATACCCAGCTAACCACCTAACTAACCATCGCTCAATTGCTTTCTTGAATGGCAACCAACTAAGGGAATTTGCCAATGGATCAACAGTTTTCCAAACGAAGTATGTGAGGTCTTTACCAAACTCAACCTTGGCTTCCTGCCGTTTATCTTCTGGCAAGGCAAGAGATATGACTTTGTCTGCCATCTGATCTACTAGTTGGTACACCTCAATGCCAATACTAATAACTACCCTGAATTTACTGAACGAGAAGCCGCCGTGCAAAGCTTTAGAAGCCCGTTCTACCAAATCTGCAATTTGAGGGCCATATTCCTTGAGAATATCGTCTTCAAAATCCAGCGTAAGCTTCTTCTCAAGATTTTTGACGTTCTTTTTGTGCTTCTCAGACATCGTATCTAATCGATGCTTTTCAAGATAGTTATCAACGAAACCCATGATTATCTCCTCGACTTATGCTGCCTTCTTTCCATCTGGCCCTTAATAACCGAGCCATCAAATCTTCATCAATTTCGGTTGCATTGACCCATTCGTCAATAACTTCAGCTTGGTTACTGATAGTCTCTAATCGAGCAATCAAATCTTCGATACCCTTGCGGACATCTTCTGTAAGATTACCAGCAACTTCTAATTCTGTCATCTCCTCTTGAATACTTGCTATGACAGCGGCATTCGTAGTAGACGTAAGCTCACGGTGGTCATAGACCACCTGCACAAACTCAACTCTACCAATGTGTTGACACCCAGTAAATAGTACCAGAAACAACGTCACAATTAAAAGATTATTCATTGCCTTGTTCATCGACACCTTTAGCAAATTCGTGTACTACATTGAATATAGTAGACACGTCCTCATACTCCTTTCCGTGGAGTCTGAGAACATAAGGTTTATCTTGTTCTGAGTTATAATAAATGGCCTCATCCCCTCGGAATGGACCATTTGCAGTAACTTGACATACCCAGCTATCTTCTTTATTCACATAAAATTGTTTTAGGTTCTTGCCTACTGCTTCACATGAATATGCATGCTTACTCAACTTCTTAGCATTTTCACCAAGAGCAAACACCATAAGTTTATTGACTTTCTCTGCTATCTCTGAAGCAATTTTTTCTCCATGTTTAGACCCTAAGAACTCGACTAAAGCGGGATATTTTTGAATAGCTTTCCATTGTCGGGTTGAAACATGAGGCGCATTAGGGTCAGGTTGAGATGCAGCACTAGGCACGTTAGATGGCCCACCTGCCAACTTCACCAACTCATCCACACCATGCTTTTCAAGAAGTGCTGGGTCATTCTGGAGGGCTGTCGCCAGTCCCTCTGGTCCTAACACTGATGCCGCTGTGTTTAACATGTAATCATTCTTTCTATGGTCTATACTAAACATCGATGACGATTCATTAGCCCTACCTCCTGACAAACCGCCGCTAACCCCGGAGCCTGTCGCCGACGGCAATGGATCTCCATGCAAAAAGTGGGCAACCAACGCATCCTGGTCAACTTTGGTAGAAGATTCAACTTCTTTCTGTAGTACTATATCGTCTGAAGACCACTTTTTTCTATGTGACATTTCTTTTTCCTCTTATTAACAGTCTTCATTTGCTTCGTCGTTAACCACGGGAAATCCTCCAATGGATCAACTTTACCTTGCATTATCAGATAATACAAAATGTTCGCAACAGAATCATATGCATGTTCGGAAGAATAGTTAGCCTTTTCGTTCGTCAACTCATTAACAAAACACTGAACAGATTTTCTAATCTGAATCTTAGTAGCCTTCCCATGTCCAGACACTGTCATTTTCACACTCGTTGGGAGGGCAAACTCCACCCCGGTCTTGTAATGCCCGCAAACGGCGAATATAACTCCCATACATTGCGAGACCTGGCCTCCAATAAATGATGAAGATTTAGTGCTGAATTTATTCGTTTCTTCAACTATTACTATATCCGGAGCTTCTGTAAATATAAGTTCATCAACAAACTCGTAAATGTGCCAATAGGCTTGCCAGACATCATGTATATAAGGAGTGACAAAAGTGTCTGCTACAAAAGAACCTACACCATTCTCTGCTACAGTTGCTTTCGCCCAACCAAGATTACGATACGAAGCCGGATCAAAAGCCAGGATTTTCATAGAACTACTCATAGAATACTAGGTCATTATACCAAAAATGACACAAATATCCCTTGGTAGTTCGAAATTTTATCTACAAACTAAGTAGTTCATCCACAGAGTGTGGTACTACCGAACACAAGTTCGGAACCTTCTAGCAATGAAATGAATTGATGGAGTGAATCATCCGTCAGGAAACCTCCCAGGAGGCGATGTAATTGATTATTTTGCGCTTTCGTACCCCTTTCAATCATCAGGGAGCCATCTGGCAAAATAACGATTTCTAAATCCATTCTACGTCCTGCGAGAAATCTTCTGTTTAGTTTGCTGCTCAGGTTTGTAGAAATCTGCTTTTTGCTTCCTACTCACTACAGTAGCTTTCATAGCCTTGATAATCTCCTTGGTTAATTTAGCACAACCCTTCCCTTGAAACCCATCAAGATCAAAAGAAATCTGACCATCGCCGTCAATCGTGACTTCAACTTCTTTATTTGCCATCAACCTTCTCCTTTCTCTGTATTATTGTCCCCATCATCCGAAAAGTCAAGTTATTCCATTATACCACCAAAATGCGTAGTCCGTAGCATATCTGCCTGATGGGGTTGTATTTTGCCACACAAAACCAACATCAACGAATTGAGGCATATCTTTTGATATGCCTCATCAGAACCCCTGGTCAACCGCCGTACTCGATTGACTTCCACATACGCCTCATGTAATCTCTTGCCACCCCAATTAACAATGCGTTTGAATCCGTCATCCCTTGCTTTCATTGCAATGAAGCCCGGAGAGAATACTGGAGTATACACTATTTTATCCTTATCACCCCCGACCTTGTCCAGTGCTTTCTTAAATTCATCTTTCTTCATAACTTTATAATAACCCTCGACTGCACGACTTATGCTGTCTTGGGACAATAACTTACCCTGCAAGTGATCACAGACCATTGATGCACACTGAAACAACTGATTGAAAGCACCTAGCATCAACTCTATTTGTCCAAAAAAAACCGATTGCACCTCTATTGCTCCAGCCTCATAAAATTGCTGCATATATATTGCAACATCTTCATGTTCACGATAACTGATTGTAGCAAGTAAATCCCAAACCTGTTTGAGAAATTCAGGTGAACAAACTTCATCAACATCACTAGATTTGATTGTTCTACCACTGGCATAATCAACCAGTGTCAAAAGACCACCATACAGGAGATCAAGGTTACATCCTCTCATTCCCACTAACAAAACAGCGGCATTAGAATCAATAGGCTTTCCTAACTCCTCAGCTACTTTCTTCACCCAGTTGTTAGCAGCAGTAACATTAGAAGCATTAATTCCATGCTCGACAACCTTGCCTTCTTTCTTGATCCTCTTGTAAAAGTTGCTTGTTTTTGCAGTAACAAATTGCTTGGAAGGTGGCCTGGCTCGATGCCCAATAGGGCCATCAATAACCAGAACACTCTTGTTATTGACATATTTGAGGTAGTTAACCAGAACAGGATAACCATGTGGAAGCCCTTTTAATTTGATAATGCGTGGGCGGGAATCAAATATGTCACGATTGAGAAGGAGTTTAATAATATCTTCCGGCCCTGCTGTCCGTTCATCGGCAGGAGTATTCTCGTTAACAAAATCGCAATCTAAGACAATAACACGGCAATCACCCAGCATCAACTTGATCTGGTTGAACGTTTTCTGGCTCTCGTAGTAATTACCCGTGATCCAGAAAACCGGTTTTGGCTGTTTCTTAGCCATCCTCTTCCTCTTCTGAAACAGCAGCAAAGAAGAAAATTAATCTAGGAGCATACTTGTCGCTGTCATCCATCTTACGGGCGGGACACTTAATGGAAACTCTTTCATCAGCCTCAAATTCACCTTTGTCATCAGTAGGCATAATATCCAAAGGTTCCGCTATCATAATCCCTTCAGGATCAATTGCAAAGAGACGTATATACTCGTGACTGGTGGCAGTCGCAGTATCATTTAAGAACAGCCAGGAGTATATGGCATCAAACTTATCAACTGACCCCTTGTAAAACTCCATTGGACACTCAAATTCACTCTGATACTTACCTTGTGACACTTTAAATCCTAGCATGCCATCTTCTTCGGCATGGAGTTCGCATTTGTGGAAATCTCCTTCCTTCTCCATTTCTTTATCGCGGGAAGCCCGCGTTGAAGCCAAGGCATCAAGCATGTCTTCGCATGAAACATAAATAACCGCCTTGGCTTCATCGAACCGGAAAGAATGTAAATCATATTGAATGTAATCCAACTCTGGAATACCCTTTAAATGCATTAGGACATTCCCAGCCTTCACAATGCAGCTTTTCTTGTCTGGGAAAGTCAAAGTAACATCGGTAACATCCGGAAAAGAAACCACATTAGCTATAATAGAAGCCTGGTCTGCCGGAATAACCCACTTATCACCCTTGTCTTGGTCTTCCACCTCAATATCGGTTCTGTTAGGACAGCATTGTACAACAAACCGCATACCATCACCACAAATATATCTAGTCTCATCAGTAAGGAAATGAACACAAAGCATTGAATACATCGGATCATATTGAGTAGGAGCGTGATATTTTGAGATCGATAACAATGACGGAACTAGGTCCGTAGAAGGCATCGTATATGATGATCCCTTTTTCTGCTTAATAGTGAAGGAATGATCCTGTGAAACAGTTTGCATTCTAGCCCACCTGCGATTTTTGCAATCAATATCTCTAATATTAAGCGATTTATCAGTGAGCTTGACTTCGATCTTATGCCCATCAGCTCGGTGCCCACCGAGAGCACGAAAATTTTCCCGTCCTACACTCGCATCCACGACCACAGAACCCACCTCTTCTACTGACTCACAAGGAACAGTACAAGAAGCGAACAAATGACCATTTGTGGCTGAGACGATAGCATCCTTGCCCACCGCTTCGATCCTAATCCGAAAAGCAAGCTTGAAATCGGTCTTGATGCCTTTAGTGGCAACTTCGTGCATTTTGTCAATGGCTTCAACTAAGGTTTTCTTCTGGATCTGGAACTTCATTTTAACACCCTCACACCTTTAAATTCAACGAATCACAATCAATTATACAACGCCAGGTCGGCAATCTCACTTTTTAACTTCCCTTTGATGCCAGTACGTTATAACTCGCCATAGGAAGTTTCAAATACAAACTTTGGAAGTGCAAAGTCAGAACTTTCGGTCTTAAGCAGCATCAAAACTTCTTCCATGTTCTTGCCATCAAAATCATCGAAATCAACATGCCTATAGACTTCGCCATCTTCGCAAATCCTGTCAGATTCTCGTAACATTAGGTTTCCTCCATGTCAAAATCCCGTCCTTTTGAATCGGGTATCATTCGAACTACATCAGAATACAATAAATCATAGTTCCGATCATGTATTTTTCTAAAGATAGTTGGTTCTATCGCATCGAAAATATCCTTTGTACTCCCTATGAAATGACAAACTTCGACACTAAAATTAAGCTTCCATCGGTCTAGTAACTCTTGCCCAAATACGTTAACATCCCTTGGTAACAAATAAAAGGGGATATCTGAGTTATAAACAGCAACGTTAAAACTCCCTTGTTCATCAAGAAATCCAGCATGGGGTCCAGAAACGTCAACTGTTCTTGCAACATTAAAAAAATATGTTCCTAAATCCACAGTTGGTTTACAAACCACAAAACCACAGTTAAGAGGAATTCTATTTTGCAAAACTTCATCTTCCCAAAAACTTCCACAAACAGTTTCACAGAAAAAAATCGTAAAATCAGAGAAAAGACATAATTTCTCCTTAGATGCTATAGCTTTCATTAAGGAAACTGGCTGTGACAAACAAATGACATCTGTATCAACAAACACCTCTATTGCACTTAAATCAAGTCTAGATGGCACCCATTTCGACCAAACCGAATTCTCACAAGGAAATGGATATGGGTTCTTAAAATCCTTACTAGATATTATGTCAACATCTTTTAGCAACGATGGACTTGCCTCTAGGAATAGATGTTTTACAAAATCCAACTTGTGTATTCCATTATAAATTACTACAAATCTATCCTCTGGAAAATACTTTTGAAAACTCAAAATAGATGTTTTTGCCATTTTTAGAAATCGAACAAAACTATCTGAGCTACAGTCAGGATAACACTGTGCTGGCGACCCAGAGCCATGCCCGGAATGCACATACTTCTTTTCAGACTTCTTTTCAGAGAAAAAGTTTATATGTTGATGTGCCCCACCTACATTATCTCCAAATGCCCATCGAAAAATCTTTCTCTGATCAATCATCTGTAACCTGCTATTTGTACGAATAAGCAAACACTCCAATCATTCTTAATTCAGGGTTTTGCAGATGACTGCATGAATCACATCAGGATCACTTCTGATTTCATTAGGCGCCTTCTGTAACAATGTGGGATCTTGCTCTGCAATAGCTAGGGCCATTTGTTTGTTCCAATTTGAAGAATTATACACGATAGTCCAACAGGTTTGTGATGCAACTTTAATCAACGATTCGTCATCTCGGAATTCTTTTGAAGCGTTGTTTAATTCATACCCATTTACAGTGACAGCAGCATACACACAACTTCTATCTGCTCTTAATCTATCTGAAGCATACCCCAGAACACCGAGAACACCGTTTGTACTAATGGCGGCAAATACTACTTCATCATCATCTCGAAGCCTTTCAGATGCAAATCGCAAACCACCCCCAAAATCTGCGACGGCTGCCAAAACAACATCTTTGTCATCCCTAAGCCTAGTAGAAGCATATCTTAATGGTGGCGTAATAGAGTCGTTATATGACTTCTCACTTAACCCTTTTGTATATCCTAGTGTATACGTATAAAGATGTTGATTATTTTGAACTGCTACTAAAACAACTTCTTTATCGTCTCTGAACTTATCTAAAGCGAACCCAAGTGCCCTCCCATTGTGCGAAACTGCTGCGAGAACAACATCTCTATCATTCTGGAGCCTATCCGAAACACGATCCAAATCAGCTGCCCTAAACTTCACAGCTGCCAAGGCAATTTCTTTGTCATCCCTCAGTGCGTCAGGCAATATGGCTATTGAATACTTTGCAACAACCTGCAAGTATTGCTCTTTAGTGTAGGTTGCATTTGTTTCTACGTTTTCTATGTTTTCTATATCAACTATCATTTCTATCTCCTAACATGAGTAAACATCATTATCGACAACACTTTTTGCTTTGGCCCAACGATCGTGACTCAAATCATCGGACAATAACTTAATCACAAAAGTTAATGCTTTAAAATCATCAGGTCTCAATGTTTCCCGATAATCATCGTATATCTCGCGAACCATGCAAATGAGTCAACTCCAGTAGATCATCTAAGGTGGTAACTTCAATGTGTTCAACAACATCATTCGTTACACGAGTAAGTGAACATTTCATACTATCATTTCCTTCACTGATTCTGTGGCTCGGCGTGTATCGTGTGACATGCTAAATGTACATCTTCTCGCAGATCAATCTTATCAAGAACATTCTCGTTACCTACCCGCAACGATTTCAGTAATAGAATAGCATCTTGCCTGCAATACGTGGATGGGTCACCTGATATCATCAAAATAACCCTGTTAATCACCTCAACTGCATTCATCTCTATCTCCTAAAAACTACTTCTCACATGCTTCAAAGGATGAGTGGCCTTATCTAACAACTCTAAATTCTCAATACGATTGTCTAATCTGTTACCATTTATATGGTGAACATGCTCTTTTGATTCCAACATCCTACCTAAATGTTCAGCCATAATCAACCGATGCTCGGCAACATATCCATTCTTACGAGCCATAACCTTCCTGCCTACAGCAACATATCCTTTCGCATGCGCCATTGGGTTATCCGGCTCATATTCATATAGATATCCCCTGTATTCGAGAGATTGAGCAGGTTGTCGAATATCTGCAAAACTCGCATGATCTATTCCAACATCTTCACTCCAAACTTCTGCAATAGGCATATGACATTTGGAATGTTCCGACCTCAACTTGACTTCCAAATTGTCTGGATCATTGTTAAGTTTGTCTCCATCCTTATGGTGGACTGCTTCAATCTCGGTATCTAACAGCCTCCCGATTTTCTTCTCTGCAATCAGAATATGCTCTTATGATCAGGATTATTACTAAGCTCTCGGATGCCCATTTTTCTTATGCCTATGGGGCTTAAGGCTTATCTCGCACTTACGAGAGCAAAACCGACCCCACGTAGGATTTTCTATTTGTTGCGTAGTCAGTCGCTTTGCTTTTCCGCAAACAGAACATTTGATCCAACGACATTCTTCACAATACTTAACATCTTTCCTGACTTTATTTACAACCAATCAAGGCTTTTTGCTAAGTTATGTGCTTTCGTTCTGATCCTTTGGAGCGCGTTGTCAATGCCCTTTTTAGAAATTTCTCTATCGGGAAATTTCTCTTGAAGTACTTCCACGATTTCCTCATACCTATATTGCTTCAAGTAGTAAAAGCATACTTCTTGTTCAAGTCTAGACAACCTCGCTAAGAGTTTGGTTTTCTTGACATTATGGTTTTCACGATTTTCTAGCTCCTCGACCACAGTTGGCCTATCCTCTGTGATTAGGTTAATTAGTGAGAGGTTTTCACCCTCATCACCTCGATCCTCGTCGAGAGACAGACTTTGATTCAGTACCTTTCTCTTCTGCTGATTATTGCCTTTGATCAGGCTGTATAAGTGTCTTTTAATACACAATATCGCAAAAGACCGGAACTTTCCTCGGCTGGGATCAAAATCTTCAATTGCCTTATATCGCAGAGCATACAAACATTCTTGCTCAATCTCATCTGCATCATGCCCCGCGATCTTATATTTCCTGCCAAACAACTTGATATACTGATCTACATATGACCGTATTTCTCCAAATGCTATGGCAGTTACGCCTTCATCATCCATATTACGGACGAAGTTTACAAGTTCATTGATTTCCCAATCTAGGTTTGTGCTGTCTCTCTCCGGTTTGTCAGAGAGAGTCATTCTTATCCTTTCTATTCTCTAAAAAATATCACTGATTCCACAAACCAAGTTTGCAAGGCTACTTCTGCCGGTATATTCAAACTGACTGATTGTTTTGCTTGATTCAATGAATACATACTCTTAAACAACGGCTTGAACTTGCCTGATTGTTTAATTCTGAGCGCCTGAGTCTTGAGTCGCTCTTTTGCGACTCCTGACAAACTGATATAGTCATACGCCTGTGTTGCAGTCAAAAACACCAAACAATTACGAATATACTCGGCTAGTCCTTGATAGACGACCTCGAACTCCACACCATTTTGGAGCATCTCATTGATTACCTTAAATCCTTGGCTTGTATCAGGCGAGGCATTCTCGCCTTTCACAATTTCATCAAAGAGATCATAGAACAAAAGTTCACCCACCGAGCCGAATAGTTCTTCAGCATCTTTAATGGTAACCTTAGACCCCTCTGTGTTAGACATCAACTTTTCAAGATTTTGTAATCCATTACGCATGGACCCTTGTGCCAAACGGGCACATAAATTTACGGATTCTTCATCCGCTTCTACCTTCTCGCATTTAGCGACATATTTCAAATGTTCAGCAATTTGTGACCAGTAAATTTTCCTAATATCATGTCTTTGGCATCGAGACTGAATAGCAGGTCTTAACTTCTGTATATCGGTCGTGCAAAGAATAAACCGAACATTCTTCGGCGGTTCCTCTAGCAATTTCAACAAGGCATCATTTGCCTGCGGAGACATTCTATGGCAATTAGAAACCAGCACTCCATCCGCAAAATAATTTTTGTTTGCTTCATCTTGAGCTTCAACTTCCAGGTTGTAAACAAACTGGTCATCACAGTCCACTTTTCTAATCGAAACAACTTCACCAAGCATTAGCATAATTAGTTCTTTCCGTCAAATTCGATCTAACCAACCTTCATCTTAACAAGTTCACTGACAGCCTTTATTATTCCAAAAAAACTTTTTGACCAATTTTAAGGTCTTCTGCCTTGACCTTGCCTTTATTTTGCACAAAGACGTTGTGATTTCCAGTAATTCTAAGAATCTGAACTTTACCGTTCTCGTCTTTTATCTCAACCTCATACATTTGCTTATCATTAGGTATCTTAATATATCGACAGACATCTTGCTGGATGGACTTACCACTCATAGACATATCTCTACTTAAGACCACATCGTCAGGGCTGTCTTTACTAAGACCCCCTTCGACTAATTCTCCAATCTTTCTCTTGCTACCGCCAGCCATAGAGACTAGAGCATCGTAAGGGAGGCACTCGTCAATAATAAAATATTTGGTCCTACAACCGTCTATCGGATTATACAGCGCACTGTTCTTTAATTTACGAACATGTTCAACACTACCTGCACTGCTTGCCGCATCAACCTCTTCTATGTCGGTATGAGTACCTGCGAAAATACGCTTGCAGACATCACATTTCCCACATGGACTAACTCCCGGCGATACAGCACAATTCTCCATTGCTGCCAGAATTCGAGCGGCGCTGGTATTATGGCTTGTTATTCCATTGCTCCAAAATGAATGATATTGTGGAACATGAAAATCATACACTCTTTTTGGGAGTGGAATATGCCTCAAATCGGAAACTTTACTAAAGAACCACTGAGATTGAAGCAGAGTTTGACACCTCTCCGTGAACATCTTCAACTCTTGATACCATCCACATTGGCCTAGGAATACTTCCCCACTGCTTTCCACTGCTTCCAGAATATCTCCACAATATTGCAAAATTTCACTTGCTGTATCATGAGGAGCTAACGAATCATTAGATGGAAAGCAGTTTTGTGGGCTTGCTATTTTAGCCACTCCTTTGCCATTCAAGATCAACTTCCCATTCTTTGCAATAGGCAATTTCTGTTTAATCTGAAGAAAGGCTGCTTTCAGGTAAGGTATTAAGTCCACATCTGGGTTAGAGACTTTTGCTTTTGTCGATAAGAACCTGCTAAACTTCATTTCATCAGGAACAACAGAAGTGTCCAAATATTTCAATAAATTAGAATCCCGTATCTTACCAAACTCATTCGGATAAACAGTTACCCGATAATATAACCCGAGTATATTAAATATTGGCTGACGTGAAGAAATCACCCCAAACGTAGTGAGTAAGAGCACTTGTATCTCTTTGCACAATTTTTCTGATTTAGAATAGTATTCTATCGAGTCATCTATCACAAAAAGCCTATTAATCTCCAAATACCAGATGAGAAACAATGATCGACCGTGTAAATTAGAAGATAGAATAGCAGCAGGAATAGATTTCGATCCTGATAACTCTTGACTTAACCCAAGTTTTTGAAGTTTGTCGGATATTTCACTGGAACAAATCATTGCCGTTTGACATGAAGTTTGTTTATCTGTTGATACTGAACATTCGTAACCAAACTCATTTTTCACAGCTTCGACAAACCGTTTCATCAAACCCACGTTCTTATTATTGAAACTAAAATATTTCTTGTCCCAATACCCCTCAGCTGTCAAGGCAGCTAAAATGTAAACCAAATTCTCTGATATGTGCTGACCACAAGGAACAACGTTTCGAGATACACAAACATAGTCACCTAGTTGAACATCTTGCAGACACTTCCATTCTGGTCGCAAGTTCTGTTCGTCTAAAATCAGTATTGGATGCTCTGGAGTCCCTTCAATATTAAACCCTTCAGAGGTATTCATGTATACCGTTGATTGAGATATTTGAGAGAAAAAATGAGAAGCTGGAACATAGTAATTTTGTAAAGGATTATACACAAGCTGGTCTGCTTCTACAAATTCTCCATATTCAGGTCGAACCCTTGATAAATTGTCAGTAAACTTGTCATCGGTCATTACATCTTCAATATATCTCAACCCATCAAGAGTAGCTACTAGCGAATCACCTGTAACACATTTGCCACATCCAAACATCCCCACAAACAAATAGCATTGATGCAACCGGTCACTCTTAACAGCATTAGATAACACCTTAACCATTACAGGTTGTCCGATCAAATCGTTCAACGTTTTCGGACGATACTTACGAGCCAAATTCGACTTCATTTGTTGTCCTCGCTACCACGACGATGGTGGTGCATCCTTTTCAATTGTTTCAGGATAATCAGTAGTTTGATGGTCTATATCAAACTGTATCCCATCATAAGTCATTATCCAAGTACGGTCTTTGTCTTTACGTACCATTTCAACAACTCGACCACCCCAAGCCTTCCAAATGTACTTCAGTACATATTTAGCATATCCAATGTCAACGTTAGTTTTATCATTTACTACATGCTCTAACCTCAACAACCCTGTTTCATCAACTCGGCGTACTACGATCTCCGGCACACCGTAATTGTTCATTCCTTTCGCAAATCCGTCGATGATATTTTTGATTTCTTTAGACCGACATATAATAGTTTTATTCTCAATACTCTGAGTATCTCGACCCTCTCGACCCTCATCATATTCGTCAGAGTCTTCTTGAATGCCATGCCTGTCAGGGTCTTCTTGAATGCCATAATTGTCATCAAAATCCGAAGTGTTACCGTAAGAGAAAAGTTTTAGTTCTTCTGCAAGTTCTTCAGTGAGATAGTTACGCATGAAAGAGATATCATCTTCTTCCATCATTACCTCACGAATTTTCTGATCACCATTAATGTGGACAGGTATCTGCTTACCCCATTCATCTTCATAGTAGCCCTCTTCATAATATTTGTCCCATCTCTCTTTGATGTCTCGAAACATTCTGAATCCTAAATAGTAAGGATTGAGACGGGTAGCTATGCGAAAGATACGAGGATTAGCCGTAATGTTAGGATTCCACCGCTTCTCTTTCTTGCCGGTTTCAGGATTAAGCACTTCGATTTTCAGTGGTATCTTAATACCTGCCTGAACCACTTTCTCATGGGCTGCTGCAAAGTCTAGATGTTCTTCAGATGTTAAAGGGTGCTGTATGCCGGTCACGCCATAGTCATTGGCATTGCCATATGAGTATTGACGCATCAACTCAGCATGCCAGTAAGAATTGTGGTTAATACATGCTTGAGCTAAATAATGATGAGTTCCAGGCACAGTCAGATCATACAGAACATCATACCCCTGCGACTTACCAATGACTTTGGCATATACATACCAAAGGTTTTCTCCATATTTGTTTTTATTAAACTGATCTCTATATGACCGTATTTCTCCAAATGCTATGGCAGTTACGCCTTCATCATCCATATTACGGACGAAGTTTACAAGAATTCGTTTGCAATATTCTTCCTTTTTTGGACTCCCGTAGAAACCAATATACTTTGCAAATGCCCAAACGTTTGGCTTGCCTGTAATCGTCAAATGATAATTAGAGTCGGATTCAAAGGGGTTGTCCGCATCTTCCCACCATGATCCAGGTGGTTGATGTTCCTTCGCGGAGGCCAACAGATCGCAGTTGCAGGGCGTTAGTTCATCGAGACTCTTGCTCGCTCGCTCCCGCCACTCCTCCTCCGGGGGCATGCGAATGATCGTATGCCCAGGTTTTTTCTTCTCAGAAAATCCATAGTCGATACCAAAGTTCAAAAGGAGTATTCCAACCTGTTCGGTCATGCGTAGTGATGATGTAGACAAGATAATCTTATTATTGTAGCACCCGCCATCTCCAGCATAGCACCCTCCATCTCCAGCATAATATGCAGATAGGAATGCTGCAACCACATTCTTGGGTGATCTCATGATTACAGGAGGAATCTCTTTCTCTTTTGATTTATAGTTCAAATTCACATCTATATATTCGAGGAATCGCACGATAGGCGGACACCAAATAATACAATCGTACCTATCTAGATCACCCTTTCGAGGGGATACTTCTGGCCTCACACCAAATGCCTTCTCACATACAGAGCAAAAGGCTTCAATCAGAACTTCATCCTTATTAGTGATCTGAATTCCTTTTTCAACTACACGTCCCTCACTTAGAAAGAACCCCAGAAAGCGAGCCACATCTTCATTGATTTCTTTAGGGAAATCACATTTTACTAGCTCTGATGCCCACACATTTTGTCCAATAGGCATCTTTATAAAGTCGCCTACCTCTAAGTCTACTAGGTTTACATCACCGATGATCGACTCACCACAAACATTTTTAGCCGCAATCACTCTATGATCGTGTGCTCCTTCTAAGGAAATACCTTTTGAAGTCATAATCTTTGTAGTAACCTGTGGTTCGGTTTCATGATAATCAGAGATAGACTGTAATTGCATCTTCTCATTCTTATCTAACACACCTGTGACCACAGTCAAAGGCTCCCCAGGCATGTCACTTATTATATCTTTGAACTTCCTGTACCCGTGCGACGTTTGAACATAAGAATCACCAACCAAGCACGCCCACCCCTCGTTGATAATTTTGGTACGAAATTGTGGGTAGAAGTAATACGATTCACGACGTACAATCTCGAATATCTTCTGCTGCCATGATTCAAGATTAGCATACTCTGTCATAAACCAGAGTAGGTCTTTCTCCGGATGCGGAGGCAAGTAAATGCCTTTTAGCACCTTTTTAATTAAAGGATCACGCTCATGATGAACTATATCTTCCCATTCGGTGACTTCCCTCTCTTCATACTCTACATGACGTTTAGGATACCGCTTTCGCTTGAGACCTTTATAGACATCAACATGTCTTTCCAAAGCAAGAGCAATGTCAAGCCACATATCTACTTCATCATCCCCAAAATCCTTCCGATATTGATCGATCATATCAGCATGCCGTTTGGCATGCTCAATCATCTTCGTCTCTCCACACTCCCTAAACATAACATTGTTCTTGAATACGTCCGAGTGCGCGTAAACGTGAGCAGCTACTAACAGGTTTGTAGTATTGGCATTATTCTTGTCAAGAAAAGCATAAGATGGGTTATTATTAAGAACAAGTTCATAAATCTTACTCATCCCCATTTCGCCTTGAGTCTTCTGGTATTGGTATACTCTTCCAAAAGACCAATGTGAATAGCGCGTAGGCAAGCCGTAACTGGCTACTTCGTATATCACGCCAACGGGAACATTGAAAAACACGACATCATATGGATCAAGACCTGCCCCATGCGCCAACCTCTCAATCTCAGTAAACCTTTCTTGCATCAATTCTTGGGTACTCACTTAGATAACTCCCTAACTGAGTGACGAAGGAACATTTTAATAGCATCCATAACATCGTTAATCTGATGGATAGCAGTCCGCAAAACTCTTTCATTCGACTTCTGTAACTCTTTGAAGTGTTCCATCAAAGAACTCGCAGTATCTCGCCAGGCATCAATATTGATTTCAGCGTATGCGAACATATTAGCGTCATATTTGGTAGTTATCTCATCCACCAACTGCATGCACTGATGCTCATCTCCCCAAGTGTCCCCATCAGACGAGTGGAAACAGAAGATGTTCCACTTATCTGCGGGATAGTTAAACTTGATTAAATCACGGCACAACTCATAGGCAGATGATACCCTAGTACCACCACTATCAGATATGGTGAAAAACTCTTCCTCTGACAACTCTCTGGCTGCATAATCATGGGCTATGAACTTAATAACTACATTATCATATCGCCTACGCAAGAACTGTACAATCCAAAAGTATAGTACCTTGACTGCGTAGATTTTATCTTCCCACATTGAGGCTGATCTGTCCATCATCAAAAACACTACAGCATTGCTATGCTTCTCTTCGGTGATATTATAAGTGCGATACCGCAGATCGTCGTTGATGATTGGAACAGATTTCTGCAACCGTCGTAACTTTGCTTTTCTTTTGAGATTAGCAAGAAGCGTTTTCTTCTTGTCTATCATTGACTGGATGCCAGAACCTTTCCTGATATCGGTCCACTCTAGCACCTCAGCCACAATTTCGTTCTTCTTACGCTCATCGAGATCAGGAAGTTGAAGTTCTTTCATCATGATTTCAGTCAATTCATCAATGGAATACTCAGCCTCGTAAACCTCATCACCGTACTCATCACCGGCTTTATTAGGTATACCATCACTACCCTCTTCCGGACGAGAGATAATTTCACCTTCTTCAAGATCATTAAACTCATCTCGACCAACTTCATCCACTCTATCACGGCTGTGCCTGAATCGATATTGGTCAAGATACTTCAATCGAACTTTAATTTTCTTGTTACCATCACTAGTGATAATATCTTGCTGACTGATAATCTCCTTTAACTGCTTACGTACAGCCTCATCAACTCGCTTGTTGTGGCGGCGAGCATCTTTAGCACCCCTGTGAAGGATATCATAAGGGTAATCTTGATCTATGATAGTACTGCCCATAACTTGCCCTTACTTATCAAACAGATGAGCCGATGCATACTTCAACAACTCATTGGCTGCTGCTGGCGTATAGTCCTGATGTTTACACATTCGCTTCACTACATCGTTCAATCGCTCCAAAGCTTCAGGATCAGGACTACGAGAACTGACTGTCATCCTGATTACGCCCTTGCGCTCCTCAAACAGAGCTTTCTGAATGCCTTCCTTCAACTGAGTATGTTGCGTATAGTCAAACTTGATATGCTCCTCCGGTGGTAACTTCTCATTCTTACGAGCAACATGACTAACTGCTCGTAGTACCTCATTCCTAAAATCGATACTACCACTATCAGTAATGCCTATCTGAGTCTCGATCTCATTCATCAACTTTTCATCGAGTTCGGTCTCTTCACCAGTGATCGGATCACGAGGTTTAGAATTAGAGCAAGCAGCATCAATCTGATCCAAATAGTTTTCACAGAGAGCTTTGGCTTCACTCTCGTATTCTAGGAAGAACGCCTTCTGAATATCGTTGCGAAGGAGATCATTCCATTCTTTACGGGCGTCATCAATAAACTGTTCGTACATCGTCTTCTGTTCTGGAGTGAAAGCATCCCGATTAACCACACCTGTATTCAAAGAACGTAATACATCCAATGCAGTGACATAGTCTCTGCCTTCCTCGCGAGACCTTGAAATAGCAGCAGAAATCTGGTCAATCACGAAACGTGGCGACACTCCTGACAACCCTTCTCTGGGCTGCTTTTTCTTTAGATCAACGACCTGTTCTTCTTTGTACCCTTTGACATGCTGACCATCGTACAACTTCATTTTCTGGAGTCTATTCAAATCAGACTCATCTTCAGATAATCGGGTTAAAACTGAGAACATTCCAGCCGCTTCAAGGGTACGAGGTGCTATGTTTATCGACATGGCATCAGTACCCCTTAGTAACTTCTCATATATTGCAACTTCGTTGCTCACCGAGAGGTTGTAAGGAACTTTGACGATATACATTCTATCATGATATGCCTCATATCGATCTTCTTTCATAAAATCCACAAACTCGGACTCATTTGTGTGCATAATTATAAACTCGTCCACCGAAACAAGACCAAACCGAGGAGCTTTGACTGCCTTCTCTTGAGTGGCAGTGAGACAAGCCCGTAAGAATTTCTCATCTGAATTATGGTGTATAAACCCATTACCGACATAGGAATGACCCGTTGTCTCGTGGACATCATAAATTTCCCCAATATGTTCTTTTCCTATGCTTTTAATTCGATCAAAAAATACATCCCGATTAACCAACTTTTGCAAAACATCTTTAGATGGTATATCTGGCAATTCATCTAAGACACGCTTAATCTCAGGAATTGAGGCATCTCGTTTATTATTTGACCAATTCCACAAATGATTGTACGTCTTTCGTGAAACCAAAGCATTAACAGATACATCTCTGGAATATCGTTTAGTACTAACGCTGCTTCCAACACACTCTGCCTCTAAATCTAATTCAGACAAAATATTCTTAAAGAGGTGGCAACAAGAAATAACATGACGATGAGCTTTCCTTTTGCGCCTGAATACTTCTGCTTTCCGATTCTTGTAGTTTAGATTAAAGCCAATATCATCCATAAACTTGTCTCTATGCACCGAATCCATTACAAGATTATAATAATATCTTTCGTACTCGTTATTCCAGACCGGCACCTGCTTTGAAATAATACCAAAATTCAGTAGAACTACCTGTAGTTGATTTATTAAATCCAAAGAGCTAGAAGTGCAACTAATGCGATGATCGTTTACAGTGCCATCCCCATCGAAATATGCTCTCAAAAATTCGGCGATATAAATCTTAGGCGAATCTAATATAATCTGCGGTATTATTTTGTGGCTACTATTATTCCCTGTCAATTCTAACAATTTCAAAAACGCAATCAAATTAACAGAATGACAAATAACATGTTTCTCTCTTGCCCATTTAGCAGCTAATCCAAATGAATTAACAATTTCCACCACATCAGCAGCAATTTGAGGATGAGAAGAAGCAATGTTCACAGTACCCCCACAAAAAGAACCTTCTGCAACATAATAACCTAAGAACTTAGCTAATTTCTTCGTCATATTTCTAGGCAGAAAGATTTCATGTGCGTACTTGTGTTGTTCAAATTTATCAATTGTTGGAGCAGACTGAACCCAACAACCATCAAATATTGAGATAGGTATCAAATCATTCTTCTGAAGATTCTTTATGGCATACCATTCGATATCTCCATTTATGTCAAGCTTTTGTATTCTATGATCTATCGATCCCGTAAATGAATAACCGTGGCTTGTTGTGATTTTTTGTCTTTTTGCATATCCCTTATAACAAGAACGAGTGATAGTCCCCATCTCACTTCCTGAGTTTATCGACAAAAACCTTTCGTGGGCAATTAGCTGCTGTTTCTGTGGACCATGTATATCACCTATTTTTCTGATTCCTTGCGTAGTGGGTATATATGTGTCTGATGAAACCGACTTTAGCCCCTCAATGAACTCCATAATACCACGATTGGCTACAAACAGTTCTCCATCAAAGTTAAACACCCTCGGGTCTGCTTCATCGCCATACTCTTGAATCTTGGCATAGTCAATGCTGCCAACTAACTCGGAAATATCCTGGCTTTTCACGTCACTTGGGAGCCAGGTACCAACACCAACACGATAGGCTTCTGACATGAAGATTCGCTCGATAGGAACCTTCATAAAATCACCATCATACTCATTATCCAGCAGCCATTGCGTAGGGGGGCAAAGTGAACCTTCAATGTGGATACCGTAGTCTTTAGCAAACTCGTCTCGTAAGTTATGGGGGATTAACAAGAAAGGGTTTTCGTGCATTTTGCTACCCTTGATAGCAAAAATTGCACCCTCTTCTGTTCGAGACCACTCTTCTAACCCATGTTTAAGGAGGTTAACTAAATTACTTTTTCCAGAAGAAGGTGGCCCCCACAAGAGCAACATGCGCCGTGAAGTTTCAGTACGTTGTGCGGCAGAGGAAATGTAGGCCATAATCTCATCAATACTATGTTCGATACCAAACAACTTATCCTCGAAGAAATCAAATTTGATCCTATCTTGACCAAAATAACCAGCCTTCTTCTTGCCAGCAGCCTCAATCATTTGATAGGCTCTCTGATGGGCTAAAACACCTAAATTAGGGAAAGTTTTTTCCTTAACCAACCCAAGATATTGCTCGAATGTACCTTCCCAATGTTCAGACTTGGCTGACTCCTGGCTGGCAGTCTTAAGTTTGTTTAGTATGTCTGGCATCTCAGTTATGCTCCTAAAATTTGATGAAACATTGGCTTCACAGCCTCGTTTTGTTCTTCAATAGTCATCTTCGCATTATCCAACACGAAGCACTTAGGTTTGTTCCAGTCATAACCATCCAAAGCAGATTCACTTGGATGAACATCTGCTTGGCCAAATGGCGATCTCGTTAACCGTATTATGTATCCTCTCGGTTGATCGAGTACAGCCTGTATCTCATTGGGGAATCTGTTATCGGTAATTAGTGATAACGGTCTCCCCCTCTTCTTGATCCGACGTATTGTAGCAGCCGCCCAGATATTGCCAAATGTCTGGCGATTCAGATCAGTGCCAACAATCTGCATTATTTCCCTGCCTGTCATCTTGCCTGTCATATAACTCATGTTCGGATGACCACCTGAAACAGGATTAAATAACTTTTGATGAAAAACACTCATCAGCATATCTTGA
>Ga0075122_10000521_pt1 | contig 30115 bp, 33 predicted proteins | sample AntAceMetag02UKB_FD_69790 | JGI IMG/M metagenome (GOLD analysis project Ga0075122, IMG submission 69790) | Saline lake microbial communities from Ace Lake, Antarctica - Antarctic Ace Lake Metagenome 02UKB | ecosystem: Environmental > Aquatic > Non-marine Saline and Alkaline > Saline | place...
CTGTTGCATTAGTTCTGAAGCTGATGGACGCCTGGGAGGTTGTTCCGGCGATTACTGTACCGGCCGCCAGAATAATTAAGAGTAGTATTGCGAACCTCTTCATGTATTGGCTAGTTGTTTAGAAGTTATAAATCTTTCTTTAGGATGTAGAATAGTCCGATTATCGACAGGCTTGCGATTAGTGCGATGAGGCTGAATCCTGGGAGCTTTACTATCGGTTCTCCGCAGTTTCTTGTCATGGTTCCGCCGATACATTGTACTGCTGCGAGATCTGTTGCGTTTGGCGTTCTTCGTTCGAATACTCCTTCGAAAGTGGTGTCGTCAGCTATCGCGTTCCAGGTTACGGGTTGTTTCCCGTCAACACATTCACCGCTTGTGAAGTTTTTCAGGCAGTTGAATACTGAAGGGGTGCGGGCGCTGTAGACCGAGGATCTTCTTGAGTAGTCTAGGTAGCATTGTCCGTCGTTTTCGTGATCCTCTTCATCTTTCCACTCGCAATCGCATGATTCTTTCGGGACGACTATTTCTACTCCGTCTTCTACGAACCTTTTTCCGCATACTTTTTCCGTTCCTAGTCCGACTTGGCCTAGCTGCCCGGGGTCATCTCTGCAGATTAGTTCCGCTTCGTAAAAACTACATGATTCTCCTCGGATGCTGGACGTGCAGCGTCTTCCTGTCCAGTGGCAGTCTTGTTCGTTATTCACGCACTCATCTTTTTCCAGGATGTCTTCGCAAACTACGGTCATCAGTTCGCACTTTGATGTTTCTGGGCTGTCTGCGTCGTCGCAGTAGTATCCTTCGGGGCAACATGTTAGTGTGTCTCCGTCTAGTAGCGGTTGGTGGCATCCTCCATTTGCTTCTGATGTTGTGAATAAGCTTAGGCTGTCGCTGCAGTATTGTTCTCCATCTGCTGAACATGCCGCTTGTGCTAGTCCTGATCCCCAACATCCCTCGATGGTAAAACTTGTTTTTGTCGACGAAGATCCTCCGGTTCCGGTAGGGAAGCAGTAGTCTACTCCTGCGTTTGAGTTTTCGTAGTGTTGTCGGATTAGTTCTTGTGACAGTGGCTCGTCGTAGAATGCTAGCTCGTCAATAAGGCCCTCGAAGCCTTCGCCGATGATTAGGTTCGTTACGGGGTTTGTTAGTCCGGCCAGAGTTCCGGAATCTTCTAGCTGTCCGTCGATGTACATTTTGAGTGTTTCTGGTGTTGCGTCCCATGTTATGGCGATGTGGTATGGGGTGACGCTGAAGCCATTTGCAAGTACGGGCACTTCTAGCACTGTAGTAGAGAGTAGCGTCGTGCCCCCGATCGTCGCTTTGATTTTATTGTCGAGGGTGTATTCTATAGAATAGCTGCTTTCTTTTTTTAGAATATAGCTATCAGATGTTGGTTCTGGATCTTTCCCTACCCACAGCTCCATTGTAAATCCAGTTTGTAGCGAGAGGGCCTGTGCGAATGGCACGTCGATGTTTCCGGAGCTCGTTAGTAAGGCCGGATTGCTGTCGCTCAATAGGTTGTCGTCACTTAGTGTGCCCACTACCAATCCGTCATGACCATCGAAGAAATCCTTCCCATAACTCGTGTCATCATCAAACGTCCAGTACGAAATCATAGATGAGTCACAGTTGCTTGCGGTTATCGCGCTTGCGAATCCGGCTAATAGAATTACGAAAACAAAACTGATTAGTATCGACCTCATAGATAGATAGATAGATAAGAACTTTATAAATATTTGGAGTTAGCCGAATGTTTCTTCGACTAGGTCTGCTATCTCCTTGGATGGAGCGGCCCTTCTTTTGCTTCTTCTTTTGAAGAGTGCTAGTGCTAGTGCGCCAATTCCAAACAGTCCGGTTGGTTCTGGTATTGCATCGCCAGGTATTTCCGGTCCTGGCCCGGGAGCCGCTTGTGCAAGCATCGTGAATTGCCCAGGTATCGTTGAAGGCATGCCCGGAGAGTATCTGTTTCCCTGTAGTAGCTCTATGGCTTCTTGTCGTACCGTTCCGTCAAGTCGGATTTGTCCACCAGACATAAAATAGGAAACGTTATTGGTGTCATTGCCGTGGTCAGTAACGTCGTAAATCCACTGGGTTCCATCATTGTAGAAATCTCCGATTCCGTCTTCTCCGCGATCGTTAATTACTAAAAGATCATCAGCTATCGACTGTCCATCTGAGACTAGCGTGTAGGACCCAAACGGTGAGCTCACGACGTCTGTTACTAGCTCCCCCTTGAGATATCCTTCGCCTCCCGTCGAGTTTCTGTAGATATTTTCCCAGTATCCAACGGGTGTTTCAGCTTCACCATTATTGTCCATGTCTTTGAAAAGTATCCCGTGCCAAGCGCCAGAGTCTCTTGTTACATCGGCGATTACACCGTTGTTATCTTCGTACTGAATAGGCGCCGCCAAGTCTGTGTTGATGTTTATGCCATCGTAGACACCACCACCTGACATAATTAAATCCAATCCGTTATCTACATTTCCCATATCCAATCAACTAATTTCCCATTTATAAACTTTTCGATCATGTCGTTCTTATTGAGAAGTAACAAATCTGCGGTGTTAACACCACCACTCTTTTCTCGATAATTGGCTTTCAGGATTTCCCCTAATTCGTTTCTCGCCAATAGGCGCTTCGTGCGCCGATTTTGAGTTGCGCGCCGACGCTCTTTGGTCGCGGGTGCGCCGGCAAGAAACTTATTTGTCTCGCGTGATCGCTTGTCGAGAGTCTCGGCGCCCCTATGGAAATAATTTATAAACTATGAATACTAGTGTGATTTATGAAAAGAGCGTGGTTAGTTTTACTTGCTTGTGTGTTCGCCGTGTCGCTTGCGTCGGCGTCCGTCAGCGTTAATAATTTGACTTTCAAGACGAATTATACGCCTTATGAGACTATTGAGGGCGAGATTGATCTGTCGATTAATGGGGCGGAATATGATTCGGTGATTCGTTCGAGCGAGGACCAGGAGATTTTTTTGGGGAAGTTCTTAGAGGCTAACGGGTATAACGATTTTTGTTCACCTATAGATTGCTCTTCGGCTTACGATGTTGCGACCACTTCCGAGAATATTTTTACGATTACTTCTGGCGAGCCGATGTATGCCGGATTCTATATAGAGGGTTATGATATTAACATAGACGGCTTGACTTTCGATTTGGAGAGCGATTTCGATGGATCGACGCTTTTGCCGTTGTCGATTAAGTTTTTCGAGGATGTCACTTGGAATTACGATTCTTTCTCGTCTGATTTTTCCGCGGAGAAGTATGGTTGCTATAACGATGGGCTTCGTTCTGTCGGTCATCTGATCGGAGCCTCTTTGTATTGCGAAAGGATAACACTGAGGGATACGGGCGAAGTTTTCGTCGGGGCTATTACGGATCTGGCTGGTACGGGGGATATTATGATGTCTCTTTATTCCGACGATGGTGGCATGATCGGGGAGTGTCCGTTTGACCCGAATTCTGCCGATGGTTGCCTCATTTCCGACGCTGATAGCATAGTTTCTGCAGGTTCTTACGCTGTTTGTGTTTCGGCAGGTTCTGCAACCGATTATCATATTTATGAGGAGAGCACCAGCCCGATGTGTGGGTTCTTGCTTGATTCCGGTGCGGACAATAGCACTATCGATTATGGTATCTTTGCCCAGGAGGCTCTTTATTCCGACGCTGCTGGCTTGAGCGCTATTGATTTTGGTTTCGAGGATCTTGCTACGTCCGCAAACTATATGGTGAGTTTGAAGACGGACACATCTCTCGATTGTTCTGAAGGATGCGTTTTGCCGATGAAGATTAGTGGTGTTGCGCAAACTTTGAATTTTAGCAATGTGGATCTTGATTATTACGAATCTTCTGGGTTAACTGATACGGCTGAGATTTTTAGGCTGGATAAGATGCCGGCGTCTGTTGATTTCGAGGATGTTTTGGATTTGAGCTTGACGGGATTTAATGTTTCGGAGGATGGGGATTATAAATTATATCTTGATGGAAGTAAGTTTCTCGACGAGGAAGTTAATATTTTGCCAGCCCCTATAGTTAAGTCGGTTTATCCTACGAATCCTCCCGCGGGTGTCCCGGTTGAGTTTACCGCCGTTGTCGGATTTAGCTCCAACGTTTCTTTAACGTACAATTGGGATTTTGGCGACGGTACGACACTAGAAACTTATACGAAAAAGGCGACGCATGCTTATGCCGCCGTTGGCAACAAAACCATTACTCTTCGTGTTAGTGCTGGCGGGAATGTTAGCAGCGAGAGAGATATTTCTATTTCAGTCATTAGCCCGAAGGATGCGATTAACAATACCCTAAGCTTGAAGAAGGCTGCGGTGCAGAGCGCCATAGCCGATTTAGCGAAGTTTCCTTCAGATCACCAGGTGCCTATCGAGGAGATTGTTACGACTCTCGTTTTTAAGGATCAGCTCGAGAGGCTTGAGCGAGATAGAGATAATGCGGATTCCGACGAGGATTATATTAAAATTGTGCAGGAGCTTTACGCCATGAATGTTCCTTCCGGGATTTTTTATTCGGAGCAAGCTACATTTCCTCTCCTGACTACTATGGATCAGATTAAGCCATCTTTGATTGAGACCATCGTCGGAGGATCGAGCACCGGGGACGTAAGCGGTTACAAGAATCCTATTTTGAGGTGGCAGTCTCAGAATGTAGACGCACTTTTCTCGACGGACAAAGTAGCAATGACGAATTGGGCTGGAGAGATCACCGAGATTTTTAGATCTTATACGATTGACATTACCGCAAGGGATGCGTCGGAGAGCTATTTCGTTATCGATCATTCCTTTGATGACATACATGTCCAGGGAGATGTGACTCTCCGTAACGTTCAGAATTCTACGTATATAGTCTTGTATCCCGATGAAAACAAAAGGTTTAGTTTTTATTATAAGAGTCCAGCGGAGACGACATTCTTTGTTTCACCGAGGCTGAGCATGATGGTTCTCGAGGAGGATATCGACACCACGTGTAATTTTAATTTCGTTTGTGATGACGGCGAGGATTATAATACTTGTAGGAGTGACTGTAAGCCGTTCTGGCCGATGATTATATATTTGATCTTGGCGGCTTTGTTTGTCCTTGTTCTCTACACGGTTTTGCAGATGTGGTATAAGAGACGGTACGAGAATTATTTGTTCGAGGATCGACGGAGTTTGTACAACTTGCTGATGTTCATTTCTAATGCTAGAGCTCGTGGACTTAAGGACAAGCAGATTGTGAAGAAGTTGCAGGAGCAGGGTTGGTCGAACGAGAGGATTGTTTATGTGATGAAGAAGTCGCGGGGTCAGAGGACGGGGATGTACGAAATAATTCCGATCGAGAAGATCTTTGCCTGGAAGAGGGACAGTAATGCCAGGAAGACCGTCGGGGTGATTCCTTCGACTGCTAATGGTGCCGGGGCCTCCGCTCGGAGTACCCCGAATGCTGCGGGGGCAAGGCCTGGCGTGGCTAATCCGGCTAAAGATGCTTTCGGTAGGCCGATAAAGAAGGTTTAGTTCTCGTCGGTGTTTCTGACGACCTGTATGATGTGGCATAGAAATCTTAATAAAGAAACAAAACTAGGAACTTTGAAAGATGATTAAGATAATTAAAAATTTTGCGAGGAGGATCTTCTCCAGCATCTTCAAAAAGAAGGGGGAGATAAAGTTGGGCTTCTACGGTTCTCCGAATGCTGGGAAGACTAGTTTGGCGAATAAGATTTGTCAGGACTGGTTGGGCGAGGATCTTGGTGCGGTTTCGAAGATGCCGCATGAGACTCGGGAGATTCAGATTAAGGAGAAGGTTATCCTCGAGAGAGCCGGGAAGAAGATTGAGTTTAAGTTGATTGATACTCCGGGTATTGCGACGAAGATTGACTTTGAGGATTTTTTGAAGTTTGGTTTGAAAAAGAAAGCTGCGCAAACTCGGGCGAAAGAGGCGACGCAGGGTATTATTGAATCTATTAAATGGCTTGATGATATGGACGCGGTTATCGTTCTTATCGACGCTACGGTGAACCCGTACTCGCAAGTTAACATTACGATTATCGGAAATTTGGTGGCTCGGAAGATCCCAGTTCTGGTTGTCGCGAATAAGATAGATTTAAAAAAAGCAGACATTAAGAAAGTACAAGGAGCGTTCCCGGAATACGATGTTGTTGGGATCTCCGCAAAAAATGGTGATAACATTGATGAGTTCTATGAAGAGCTTTTCAAGTTAGTAAAAAAGACCAGATAAAAATAAAAGAAGTAACTTCAAAAAAGTTTCATGTTTTCATTTATTTAATGGAGGCGGTAAAAAATAAAAAATGGCTAAGAAAAAGAGTAGCTCCAAAGGAGTACCCCACAAGGGGGCAAAAAAGAAAGTCGCTGTTCGGCGTACCCCTAAATCTGTTAGGACAAAAAGATTTTCTATGAAGAAGCCTTCGAAAGATCTGACTATTCATTTTATGCCGTATTCTGAAATTGCGCACGAGGATGCGATTGGGAAGATCAAGAAGATTATGGGATTTGTTTTGGATCAGAAGATAATTATTTTGCAGGGTCGGTTGCGGCCGGATGAGGAAGCGCGGTTGATTGAGAACTCTATGACGCTGATTGGGAATATCCCGGGATTCCAAGGTATTGAGATTGCGGCGATTTCTGGTGACAATGAGCACAATGGTTTGTTTGATAAGGTTCGGCATAATATCGCGAGGATTCTAGTTGGGGAGCAGGATGCGATTACGATTATCGGTCCGGCGTCGGTCGTGAAGGATATTAAGCGAGATCCGAAGAAGATCGAGTTGATGTTGCAGAGGAAGTGATTATATATATACGCCTTCTCAATCTATATAAGGTGTTTTGTTCTTTGTTATAGTATGATGGGAGGTGAACATGATGGAAGAAATTCAAGAATTTGTTAAGTCTCTTCTGACGACTATTGATAGCTATGCGAAGGAGCATGACTTTGAACTTTGCAAAAAAGAGAATGCGAGTATTGAAGTGGAAATGGGCGTAATGAAGAAGAAAGATAATGATGGTAAGATAAGGTTTTATATTTTTGAAGGTGGGAAAAAAGTAGGATCTGATAGTTTTCAAAAAGTAAAGTTTTATTTGAATAAAAAGTATAAACCCTGGATTGCTTGAAGATGTAGCGGGAAGCTATTTCAGATTTGATAATGTATTGTCGAACTTCGTTCGAGTATTTATTGGTCGCCTGTCGGCTCCCTCGCGACTTCGTCGCGTTTGAGATCTTCGCCATGGAGTAAACTGTTCGGCTGGTTAATTCTGATTCCCCACCCACCCAAAACCCTTGACGGGCGATCTCTGATCGCTTATTCTGTGAATCAGAATCCTAGCTTATCATCCAAACTTTTATTAAGATCCCCTTCTTAGATAAAACATGCCACACCAATGTGTTCACTGTAGTAAAATAATCCCGGTCGGGAGCAAGGAGATTCTAGAGGGTTGTAATAGTTGTGGCGGGAAGTTCTTTTTTTATATCCGAGATGAGCAGGTTGCCAAGTTAGAGGAGGCGAAGTCGGTTCCGATTCCGGAGTTCGACACGGTTGATAAGAAGCAGGTCGAGGAGGACGTTAGGAGCATTCTGAAGATAGAAGACGAGTCGAAGCCGGTGATACTTGATTTGGAGAGTGTTCGTGTCCTGCAGCCCGGGAAATTCGAGATTGATATTGTTTCTTTGATGAACCGGAGGCCTATTGTGTTTAAGTTGCAAGAGGGTAAGTATTTGATCGATATCGAAGGTATGTAGGCAGGATTTTTAGATTTAAATTATAATTATTGGAGGTATTTAGTTATTCATAAAGGTCTTTTGTTTTAATATACGTGAAGCTTCGCTTCACAAATATGCTGGTCGGCGAGTGTTTCCCTCGCGACTTCGTCGCGTTTGAGATCTTCGCCATGGAGTAAACTGTTCGGAGGTTTTATGAGATTTTATAAACTATCTACACCTTTTTATTTTATGAGTATCAAAAAGATTTTGGATGGGGTCCTTGAGAACGTTCGGCCGTCTGATGAGGAAGTTACCGGGCTTGAAAAGACAGCTAAGGAATTTATTAAGCAGCTCTCTAAGAAAGGCTTCAAGGCGTATATCGGCGGTAGTTTGGCTAAGGGGACGCTTGTCCGAAAGGATGGGGCGCAAGATGTGGATATTTTTGTTGTGTTTGATTATAGTGAGGATATAAAGAAGCTCGAAGGCATTCTAAAAAAAATAAAATTACCCGGAAAGTTAAAAAAGGTTCACGGATCGAGAGATTATTTTCAGATCGATACCGGTACGGCCATCCTAGAAATCGTCCCCGTCGCCAAGAATGATGATCCGGAGCTGGCGGAGAATGTGACTGACGTTTCGCTTCGGCATGTGAAGTATGTTGGCGGGGCGATACGCGCTTCGCAAGTACCCTCTTCGAGGGCAAAGAATCTAAATTTGGCTGATGAGATTCGTTTGGCGAAGGCATTTTGTCGGGCGCAGAGGTTTTATGGTGCTGAGTCTTATGTGAAGGGATTTAGCGGGTATTCTCTTGAGGTGCTTGTGATTCATTTTGGAAGTTTCGTGAAGTTCTTGAAGGGTGTAGGTAAAAAGTTAGTTATTGATCCGTTGAAATATTTTCGAGGGGAGCGAGACGTTATGAATGAGTTGAATAGTTCGAAGTTGCAGGGTCCGCTCGTTCTGGTTGATCCGACTTATAAGTATCGGAACGTGACTGCGGGACTTGGGCTTGAAACGTTTAATCGATTTTTGGAAGCCGCTAAGAGTTTTTTGAAATCACCGTCGGCAGATTATTTTAAGCGAGCGGAGATTGATATCGCTGAATTGAAGAGCTTTGCTGGCAAGAAAAAGGCTAAGTTTGTTGAGGTTTCTTTGAAGACTGACCGGCAGGAGGGTGATATCGCCGGGACAAAGATGCGAAAGGTGTTTGACTTTTTTGCTAGGGAGCTTGGGCGAAAGCAGCAGGTTGTTTTGAGGGAAGAGTTTGATTATTCTGGTAGCGGGAAGTCGGCTAAGGGTTATTTGGTTGTCATGGAGAAAAAAGAAATTGAAGGTCGAGGTCCGTCGATTCATATGGATGATGCCGTCGGTCCGTTTAAGAAAGCCAGGGGTGCGAAGAATGTTTTTCAAAAGAAAGGTTATTGGTGGTATAGGGAAAGGGCCAGCATCAAGAGTGTTTTAGATTCTGTGAAGAAAGTTGAAAAGGAAATGGGTGCTAGTTTGAAGATCGCTTGAGATTCACTTTTTGTTCTTGCTGATAGGCTCCCGAGATTTCCCCGCCCTAAAGAAAATCTGAGATTTTCTCCCACCCTTTTAGGCGACTTCGTCGCTATACATTTTAGAAATCTCGTCGTGTTTATCCTATGAATCTCAAATATTAAAGAAATTGTTAAAAGATCTAATTTTTCCAGGCTAATTCAAACATGTATGCTAGGGATGTCGTGAAGAATGGAGAGTTGATCCAAACACCGTAGTCGAAATCCTCGTGGACGTTTGTTGGCTTGATCGTAAAGATTAATTCCGTTTTATCCGCGATTACGAATCTCGCGTTGATCGGTCGAGACCTGATTTCCATTCCAAGTTTCTTAGACAACTTTTCAGCTTCGTGTTCGTCATCTCCGATCATAACCTTAACATCGACTTTTCGCTTTTTCAGTTTCGCAAAAGTATCCTTGAACATTTTTTGCTTAGATAATAGCTCGTATGCCGAAGATGTCAGGTATACCGTCTTTTCTGCGGATTCCATAAGGCTTCGCATTTGTAGATAAAGGTTTGATCGACCTTTAATAGAAGTTGAAAGTTCGTGGTTTTTGATTGGCTCTACTCCGGTTTTGTGAAGTTCCTGAAGCTCCTTGTATTCAGTTGTGTCCTTTAGATTGGAAAGTGTTTTGATTTTTTCTTCTGCGTGTGTTGTTGTGTTATTTTTTAATTTCTCGATAACGATTTCTGGTTTTACTGCGATATACTTAACAGGTTTTCCTAGTTTTTGGATCACGAAACCGCGTTTCTCGAGGGATTCTAGTACGTCATAGGTTCTAGAACGTGGAACTCCGGAAATCTCAGCGATCTCTCCTGCTGAAGAAACTCCCTTAGAAAGCAAAGCTAACCAGACTTTCGTCTCGTAAATATTTAGGTCAAAATAACCTTTTAGCTTTTTGATTAATTCTGGTTTAGCTATCATTTCACTACTAGCAGATAGAAACCTTTTATAAACCTTTCGTTTATGTTGTCTTTCGGGAGGAGTTACAATACGGTAATTTTAAATAGGTGTTTTTTGTCGTTTTATTATGGTTATGAAGTATACCGCGGTATTCCTGATCGGATTTCTTAGCTGTGCAGTTTTGTTTTATGGCTTAAGTTACTCTAATGTCGAGGTTCCTTTCGCCACTGGTCTGGTTAGTTTGAATACGGAGTCCCCTTCGGATTGGGTCGACGAGGATGATATTATTCTCTTTGGAGATCATATTGAGTTAAGAATCGCTAATGCGACGCTTTCTAATTACGCTCCGACGGGTAGCATGAAACCTCTTTTTGATAAGGGTGCTAATGGAATTCGCGTTCGGCCTTCAAGAGCTGAGGATATTTCTATCGGAGATATAATTTCGTTTCAGCAAAATGGTGTGATGATTGTTCATCGCGTTGTCGAGGCTGGAGAAGATTCTGAGGGAATTTATTTTGTTACGCAGGGCGATAATAACATAATTAGTGACGGGAAAGTTATGTTTAAAGATATAGAATGGGTTACTGTCGGAGTAATTTGGTAGGGGTATATAAAAACTTTTAAAGACGAGAGTGTATTGTATTTTATGGAAAAAGAAGTCGTGTTTGTATTTTTATTAATTGGTTCTTTATTTTTTGTGGGTGGAGTTTTGGCTGCGCCTTATGCTGCAATAGGGGAAGATTGTACGGGAGTTTATTGGAGTAAAAATAATTTCGGTACATCTACTCGTCCGCCTACCACTCTTGAGCACGCCGAGGCTCTCTTGGAAAAAGCCAAAGAAGAGCTTGAAAAGCTTCAAGCAGATTTTGCCTATGTTATGGATCATCCCAAAGATTATCCCAATGAAAAAGAAAGGCAGGCTAAGTTTGAGAGTCTTAAGGATCAGATGATTAAGAAGGGTGAAAGAGTTAATAATCTAGAGAACAGTATTACGTTAAGGGAAAAACATGGTGCAGATAATTCTGATGGATCTATTAATGAAGATAGCTTGATCGCTGCTTCTCGAGAATATTGTGGAGGGGATTGTTATTCTTGCGGTGTCAGAATGCTTAGCTGGAGTGGTATTTCATCTACGGGTATAGTATGCGGGCTTGTTCGCAGTGGTAAAAAGGGTGGATGTGATGATGATTGGTATTGTGACGGCAAGGGGAAATGTGTAACTGATGATTGTCATGTAACGAAAGCTTATTGGACTGATTCTAGTGGCAAAGAAGTAGAATCTATTGTTAATGGGGAGGTTGTCAATTTGGTTGCTGAAACTAGTGGCTGTGATGACGGTAAGAAAGTATTTTTTAATATTACCTTAAAAAGAGAGGGGTCGAGCAATATCCTCAATGTAAAAAATGGTCTTTTTATGGATCCCTTTTCGCGAGCTGTTTTTAATAATAAGGCTGAGGAAAGAATAAGTCTTAAGACGATTGAACCAGTTACTGTTTTTGATTTTTTTGCTCAGCCCATTTTGGGTACGGAATCTGATGGGAAGGTTTCCCCCGAGTTGATTAGTGGAGCGGCGAACTGTTTTAAAGAGAATAAAAATCATGATTGTAAAATGTGTGTTTATTCTGAAGGCAAGTGGAATCTTACAGAAGATAGGAGTGATCATGATAGTTGTCATATTTGTAGGGATGTGGTTACGAAGAGCGGGGCGGACATTCCCTTGCTCACGCGGCCCATTCCAGTCGCTTCTGATCTCTTGGCTATTTGTCCTATTGTAAATAAGCTTTTTACGAGTGATGGTACTATTTTATCAACAGATTCTGCATCTTCTGAGACCAAATATATGAAGGTTCCGGTTAGTGAGGGAAAATGTAATCGTTATTCTTCAAACGGAGAGGCTCTCCATGGGGAGTGTGATTGTGGAGAATGTGTTGAGCCGAGTAAAGATTGTAGTAGTTCCAATCCCTGTGGGAGCACTTGTAAAAATGAGAATACTTTTTTGAGGTGGCGGTGTATTGACGGTAAGTGTGCGGATCCAGTTGAAGAAATTAAGATCAAGAACTGGCTTGGGCGTCGTGTTTTTTGCTGGGAGGGAAAAGAAAAGTTGCTTGTGAATAAACATGAGCCACATATGCTAATGAATGTTCCTTCTTTTATTCCACTAATTGGTGGAGATACTTATGTTGGTACTAATTTATATAAGGCAATTTCCGATGCTCTTCCTGTTCGTGGTGTTGGTGCAAGTGGTGTTGCCATAAGCTATACTTCTGGTGGGCGTTTTCCACTTGATTATACTTCTTCTGGTGGGATTGGTCTAAACACAAATGCAAATCAGTTAATATTAAATGTGGGTGCTGCAGGATATGGTGGGACTATTAATTTAGGCAAGCTTTTCACTAAAATATGCTCTTCAGTTTATGGTAAAAATCCTTGTGAGGGTGCGGTATGAAATTTAAAATATCATTCGTAATGTTGGTGTTTTTGATGGTGGGTTCAGTTAGTGCTTTTAGTTATAGTTCTAACATAGCAGAAGATGATTCGGGAATCGTTTTTTATTCGACTTCTATAATGAGTTTTTTGGACAGGTTGAATGGTCGAGAAATTGATGGATCGGTTTTTTATGGTTCTTCTTTGAATAAAGATATTGTTGAAGATTTCTCCGCAGTATTTTATTTGTATCCTACTACAACTTTAAATGATTCTCTTGGCGGGGACTCGAGAATTATTATTGGTACTGTGAATTCTTCTTTTGTTGATAGTAATGTTTCAAGTTTTCTTTTGGGCGTAGATTACGATGCGGTTGTTTTGTATGAGGAAAATGATCTTCTCGAATTATCTATTGTTCTCAAGAATGAAAATGTTTTACCTTTTATTTTAGATGATCTTAAGTTCTATTCTAATTTTAATGGCCTGATTGAAAATGTTGCTTTTTATTCAATTGAAAATAAGTTTTTTACTACGTCGAATTATGTGGAGTGTGATACTCCTGAAACTGATTTTGGATTTGATCCTAACTTTAAGGGGTGTTTTAATGATAGTTTTTTTGGTGAGATTTGTGATTTTTGCGATAGCCCGACTGATTTAATAGAATCAAGTTGTGAGGGTGGAATAGCATTATTTTATCGACATGAATGTGAAACGGGTTGTGTTTCGGGTTCTGGTAGGTGTGAAAGTGACTGTATTGACGGGACCTATACAAATATTTACAAATGTTCTAATGAGAACGGGGCTGCTGTTTGGGATTATGGAAAGAAGGTTGTTCAGCGAAAGATGAGGGGTAAAAGTTCGACTGGAGAATGTAGGTATCAATGGGTTCAGCCAGATTTCAGAGATTATATTGTCAATGCTTCGCTTGGTTCTCCAGATGGAAGTTGTTTGTATGGTTGTCAGGGTGGAGAATGTCTTGCGAGTGGAATTTGTCAAGAGGGAAAGATTTTTGGGAGTGAATCTTGTTCGGGTGGATTTTTGAGTTGGCTTGAGGGAAGTTATTCAGAGACTGAGGGGTGTCAAGCTGAACAAAAGTTTGAATCTTGTAGGCTTGGTTGTCAGGATGTTGAGGGAGTTGACAGGTGTTTAACAATTGAAGATACGTGTCCGGAAGAAGTAATAGAATATTCTTGTAAGAGCGATGGGAGGACATTGATGGTGACTGATCAGTATATTCACCGAGGATCTTACGGGAGTTCGGAATGTAGAACCAGGACAAATCCAACAGAGGTTGTTTGTCAATTTGGATGTGTGGATGAAGGAATCGATGCAAGATGTCGTAGGGCTGGAGAAAGTGAGTATAAATGTGAAGGTTTAAGGTTAATGAAAAAACAGAGGTCTTGTCCTACTTGTGATTGGGAGACTTTGGAGATTTGTGGATTTGGTTGTGATGTTGGGAAGGGTATTTGTACTCAGAGGATTTGCGGTCCTACTGAATATTGTATGTTGCCGAAGCCTGCTTGTAAAGAGGGAGAATTTTGTTGGGGATCAACTATGAATTATAGTGAATATTTAAAATTGGTCGCTAGGAGGCCTATTGTTTCTGCTTCAGGCGGTACTGTCCCAACCGAAATTATTAGAACTGCCGATGTTCCAGAAACTGCTAGATCTGTTCAAGCGGGCGAACGTGTCATTATTAAATGTCTTGGATCTTATTTAGTTAAGAGAGAAACTATTGGTGGGAGTGATTGGTGGGTGAGAGATCAATTTTGTGAGACTGGTTGTGATACGCAGAAGAGAGAATGTAAGCCGGAAGTTAATGGAGAAAATTGTAAAGAAAAGTGGCATGATTCTTTTGAATGTGACGGGAAAGTACTTCAGCAGCGACATACTTTTATTAAAAAGACTTTTAATAGGGATACGGATGATTATGATTTGAGTTGTGTTAATGAACTTGAGAAAGTTAGGGTATTGAGAAGTTCTAAATCTTGTGAAGCTGTTCGGAAGAGTGATGCTAAATTAAAGAAGTATGGGGAGGAAGTCGGGTGTCCGGACTTTTGGTGGGGTAATTCAAAGAGGTATTTTGCCGAATTTAAATGTGAGGGTAGAGTTCTTTACCAGAAGTTTAGCGGAGGGGCGAGTTGTGGCAGCGAGGAGGATTGGGATAAAATTAAGTCTTTTGTTAGAGCAAGAAGTTGTGAGACTGTTTTGAAGAATCCGGCGAAGTTGGCCAAGTATGATAAGCCGGTTGGTTGTCCTATGATTTGGAAGAATAATTATAAGTGCGAGGGAAAAGTTTTGTATCAGAATTATACTGGTGGATCGGAATGTTCGACTGATGGACAGTGGGCTAAGGTGAAGACGTTGAAAAGTTCTGCTAGCTGTGGAAGGGTCTTGGCGGCTAACCCGGCGAAGTATGGAAGAGGTTTATCGAGTAAGAATCAAGAGACTTATACTCGGTGGGCGGGGGTTATGGGATTTGTTGTTTCTGACTTAGAGGTTAAAGATTCGAACAAAGGTAGACTTCCAGATTGGAAGGATGACGTTTATGACTGGTTTTATAATATATAATTAGAATCCTAGAATAAGCTTCCCTAAAATCATTCCCAAGAATATACCGACTGTGATGTACGGCATTGCGGGGTATGCCTTTCCTTTCTTTGTTGTTAAGAATAGTCCGGTCAATCCTGCAAGTGCTCCGAGTGTCACGAAGAGTGCCGCCCCTAGTCCGAATGACCTTAGGAAGACCCCTGCTGCGATTATCGGAAAGATTACGTCGCCGCCTCCGAGGATCGCAAGTCCGATTTTGAATTTCTTTTTTCTTATTTTGTTCGGGATCCTCTTTCCCTTGTATTTCTGCTTTATTCTTTTGATCTGTTTTTTGATCTTGTCCGAGACTGACGGGATCATGAATCCGCCGAAGAGTCGTAGCTCCTCCATCTGGAACTTCGCCATCTTTTGCATTATGCCGGATTTCCAGACTGCCCAGGCGTCGTAGAGTGATATTAGCACTAGGAGTGTGACGATTGGCCAGATCTTTCCGAAGAACGTTGCCGCTTCTGTCCTTAGTAGAATCGGCACGAAGACCGCGGCAATTCCGGGGTAGATTAGGAGCTCGGTTAGATTGTGGAGTATGACGTTCGGTCTGAATATTTTGACAAATGCCAGCGGTGTCGCGATTATTATTGCGACGAGTGCGGCTTGTGTGATTGAATTTTTTAGGAGCGCGTTGATCGCGATGCCGAGGGCGAGAACTACAACGAGGAAGAACCATGAACGTATTACGAATTTCCATTTGTATTTCATTAGGACGAAGATTATGGCGAATGCAAATACGAATGCGAAGACAATAGAGATGAAGTTCGGATTTCCGTCTTCTTCTGATGATTCTAGTCCGAAGGGCAGCTCTTGCTCGACGGAGATTTCTTGAGTTTCTCCCGTGGCCGGGTTAATGATCGTTTGTGTGGTTGGCGAATATGAGTATACGACGTAGAGGCCGATGAACTGCGTTAGGAGAAATAATCCGATAAGGATTGCGACGATTGATTTTTTGTGGTTCACTCTTTTGCCTCTTGCGGTGAGAAGGTTTGAGAAGTTTTTAAGGGTTTTGGGCTAGTTTGCGAAGAAGTTTTCAATTGGGATTAATTCGTCCTCGAGATCTTTCCATGGGAGCATCGCCCTGCTACTGTCTTCTAGGATTCTTGAATCTATCATGATTCGCGTGGTCTTTGTGTAGTCGTCTAGGTAAATGTAAAATCCGCCGGGCATTTTGTACCAGTTTTTTATTACCTCCTTACCTTCTTCGGCTTTTTTTATCATCTTGCTTTCTTTCCAGTGCCTCGAGATTTCCATATAGATTATGATGCTGGAGTCTTCTTTTTTGATCTTTTTGCAAAAGTTGAAAACTTCTTCCCAGGAGATAAAAGGTTTGTCCCAGGTTTTGTCGAGAAGTGGCTCGATTAGAATTCTGTTGAGGTTCGGGAATTCTTCTTTTAGTTTTTTGAGAGATAGATTAATCGGGATTGAGCTTAGAGACATGGCCATTCCGTGCACGAGTTCTTTCTGTATTCTTATAGGTACCTTTTGCCCGGCTGTATGATGGGTGTCGTAGGATATTCCGACTTCTAATCTTTTCTTTTTTATGAAATGAGCTAGCTCGTCTTTAATTTTGAATGAACCGTTTGTTTGAATGAAGCCGCTTATGTCGGGTCGCTTTTCGAGGATCTTTATAGTTCTGGTTTGCCCTATCGGCATTAGTGGTTCTCCTAGGCCTACGAAACTAAGACGGCTATTTTTCGGGACGAGTTTTATTATTTTCTCTGCGAGAAGCGGATCATCTTTTGATTTGTCTAGGTGAAGTCGTTCTTGCATGTTGCAATGCGGACATCTGAAGCTACAACTTGGGCTTATCTCTACGAATATCTCTTTCTTTGCCTTTCTTGTTTTTGAGTCCATTCAGTAGTTTCCCTATCACTTCTATGCTCATCGATCCGCAACCTTTTACTGCTGCCATTTTGATTTCTCCCGAGTTTAGTTAATTGTAATAGGGTGTTTGCCTAGATTAAATTATCTCGAGAAAATCTTAACAAGTGGTAAGGTTTAAATATGTTTATTGCTTTTTGTTTAGTAATATGAGATTCCTGCTAAAAGAATCGTATGCCGAGAAGAGGCGCGTTAAGTTGAGCGTGAAGGACAAAAAGCTTGTTCAGTTGCTTATCCAAGATGGCCGGGCGAGTGTTTCTGAGTTGGCTAAAAAAGTCGGGATTTCAAAATCAGCGGTTGTGCAGAAGATAAGTGCCTTAACCAAGAAGGGAGTTTTGCTGGATCCAGTTCTTTATACCAATGTTAATTTGCCGGTCAATAAAGATTTTTACACTTATCATATAAAGACTCAGCTCGGCATGAATCGAAAGGTGATTAACGATAAGCTTTTGTTGGTTAAGGGGCTGGTGGCGGTTCTGTGGTATAATGGGAGTTATGATTTGATACTGGTTTCGGTCGGTGAAAATTCCGGCAAGATGATCGGTGAAGTTGAGAAGATAATTCCGATAAGAAAACTCCGTGTTCAAAGAGTGATTGGGACGTGGTTTCATCCGCCGCATATTTTTAGTGAGATAAAGGATGCGAGCGGTAAGTTTGAAAGGGCTAGCCCCGTTGTGACGGAACTTGATGAAAAGATATTGGCGTACCTTCATGAAAATCCCAGAGCGTCGATTGTTGGTGTGGCCGAGGTTGTTAAAAGTTCTCCGATAACTGTCAAGAAAAGAATCAAGGCGCTGAAGGAAAATGGGGCGATAGTCTCGTTTAGTAATTATGTTAATTTCTGGCTTGTCGAAAGAGATCTGGTTTCTGTTTCCTTTATCGTTAAGGGTCAAAAGAATTCTGACAAGCTTATTAGAAAGTTGCTGGAGTTCCCCCAGGTCGGAAACGTTTGGGAATTTGATCATGAGTGGAATGTTAACGCAGTTTTTTGGGTGAGAGATCAGGTCGAAGTGAATCGAATTTTGGAATCTGTTAATAAGAATTGCGAGGGCATTTTAGATACAGAAATAATGTCGTTAGTCGGGATGGTCGGGAAATAATCACCTCAGCCGAATAGTTTCGAGATTTTTCGGGACGATGGTCTCCATCCGCTGAGATTTGTAAATGCTACTGGCGAGGTCAAGGGCCCTAGATTGTTCGCCGTGGTTTATGATTACTTTTCGTGGTTTTGGATTTACGTTGCTGATGAATGCCATTAGTTCGTTTCTTGATGAGTGACTTGAGAATGCATCTATTGACAGAACTTTTATTTTTATTGGGACGATCTCTGTTTTTCCGTTTACGTCGAATTTGGCTTCCTTTAACCCCTCTTTTATTTGTCGGCCAAGTCCTCCTGGTGGTTGGTAGCATGATAGGCATAGCCCGTTGTTCGGATTGTCCGCGAATTCTCTTAGGTATTCTACCGATGCTCCTCCTACAAGCATTCCTGATGTCGCTATGATTATACAAGGGCCGCCCTCGATTACGTCCTTTCTCTCATGTTGAGATCCGACTCGCTTGAAGGTTTCTGAGGTGAATGGATTTCTGTCGGCGAAGATTTCTGCTCGTAGGGCGTTTGATAGGAAGTCGGGGTAGGCTGTGTGGACTGCGTTTATGTCCCAGATCATACCGTCGATGTATACCGGTACTTTCGGGATCTTTCCGGTTTTCATTGCGTCGTCGATAAGAAGCATTTTTTCCTGGGCATGCCCGGTTCCTAACTCTGGTAGTAAAACTTTTCCTCCACCGGATATGACATTGTTTATGAAGTCAATTAACTGTTGTTCGGCTTCTTTTCTCGGGGGGTAGTTGTTGTCTTTTCCTCCGTATGTCGACTCGAGCTGGAGGGTTTCTAGTCGTGGGAAGTAGGAAGCTGCTGGTTCTAGCGACCGCGATTTTCCGAATTTGATATCGCCGGAGTAGACGTAGTTGTGGAGTCCGTTTCCGATGTTGAAGTGGATCATTGCTGAGCCTAGTGTGTGGCCGGCGTTGTACATTGTGATCCTTACATCGGGTGTGATATCTGTTACTTCGCCGTAGCTTAGCGCGATGGAATGCTTTACCATGCTTCTTACATCCGAGGATTTGAAAAGTGGGGCTGCTGCTTGTTTGTATGCGACGCCGATGAAGTCGAGCGACATAAGCGCGGCGATATCTCTGGTTGGTGTTGTCATGTATACCGGGCCTTTGTATCCCATTTTGTAGAGGTACGGAACCAGCCCGGTGTGATCGAGATGCGCGTGGGAAACTATTACTGCGTCTAGCGTCGAGATATCAAGCTCCGGTGCTTCGAGGTACGGGTATTTGTTCTTTCCCGATGAAGATACGTCGACTCCGCAATCGATTAAGATTCTTGAGACCGGTGTTTGTAGGAGAAAGCAGCTTCGTCCGACTTGTCGTCCGCCGCCTAGTGCTGTGACTCTCACCCACTCTTCCATTTTGTCCGGGTTCCATTCTTTGTATATTTTTTCTCCGATTGAGTTCAGGAATTTTTTTCGGTAGGAGTTGTCCATATATAGAACTTCTCGGATTTTGTCGGTTATTTTGGACTTGATTGCGGGGCTTCTTTGTACTTGCGGAGTCCAGAATGTTTGGTGTTTGACTTCCCTCAGCAGAGACCCACCCTTTCCGATAGCAAGACCTGGCCTTTTTGCTTCAATGATTACGGTGCTTCTCTGGACGTCGAAGATTATCTGGGTGATTTCTGCTTCTTGCGGAATGATTTGACGTATTCTTGTCTCGGTTTCTTCTTTCGGTAGAAGTAATTTTTTATCTGCTCTTAGCTCGATTCTTTTTTTGACAGTGTTCACCACTTCTTTGATCGCTGAGTCGCCGTTTTTGAAGAACGCGGTATCTTGTGTGTAGACAACTATGTTCGCTCCTTCGAAGATTGTTGATCCGACTACACCTCTCGGCAGTCCAGATTCTATTGTTTCTAAGATGTCTCCCATTTTGAAAATTAATTGTGTTCTTTGTATACTTTCTCGACTCTTTGTTTCGAGATGTGCTCGATTCCTTCTTTTGTGATTTTGAAAACGTCGATTCCGTGTCCGGATGCCGTGTCTCGTTCTGAAGATGATTTGATTGCTTCGATTGCTAGTTCGACGCCTTCTTCGATGGATAGCCCGGGCTTGTATTGTCTTTCTAGAAGTCCTAAGATATAGGGCATTCCGGATGAGAAATTCGCGTCGAAGTCCTCGACCTTCATTGTGCTTCCTGCCGGCTCTACTGAATATAGCTCTGCGCTTCCGTTTTCATCTAGTCCGCCGACCATTAGTCCGGCCATGAAGGGGATCATCGAAGGTTGCCTGATGTTTTTGTAGGACATCATTGCGATCATGTTTGCGGCTTCTTTGACTGTCGGCCGCTTGTTGTCCCGGAGTTCTTTCAACTTGAGTTGGGCTCCGATTAGTTTCTTTGCGATTTCGATGTCGGATGCGATTCCGGTTCCAGAAATAATTAGGTATTCGGTGATCGGCATTACCTTCTGCTTGTTCTTGTTCATGACGATGCTCCCGCCTGCGGTTGTCTTTCGGTCGCCTGCCATGACTACGCCGTCTTTACACACGATTCCGACTAGGCTTGTACCCGTCGTCAAAATATTTTTCTTTAATTCTGCATCCATAGTAATCTTAGAGAATTTCTCTAGAACTTATAATAATATTTATGAAAGGTGATTTAAAAGGTTTTTGGTTTTAACTTCCAGAACCACTTGTCCCTTGTTTTTTTTACTATGGCAAATCCGCTTTTCTTTAGAACTTTGTGTGATGCAATGTTATTCGGGTTTGTTTCGGCTACTAATTTCTTGAGTTTTATTTTGTCGAATGAGAAGTCTTTCATTAGTGCTACTGTTTCGGTTGCGTAGCCTTTTCCTCGCTCGCCTTTTCCCAAACCATAGACTATCAATCCCTCGTTCTCATCGTGGAGGGTGATCCAGCAAAATCCGATGATTGCCCCTGATTCTTTTTTGTGGATCGCGAAGTAGTAGATATTATCGAGGGTTTTGACTTTTTTGATCCATTCTTGTGCGTGTTTTAGTAGATATGGATATGGCATTGTCCCAAAAATTAGAGTAGGGTCTTTCGCTAGTTCTGTGAGTCTTTTGGCCTCTTTTGTTTTCCAGTTTTCTAATATGAGTCTTTTGCTCTTCAAATTTGGGGATTTCATTAGATTATCTAGCAAATATTATTTATTAATCTGTTTGTTTCCTCAACCGTTCGGAGCCGCGCTTTGTAACGGGAGGGCTTTTCGGGAAGCTTTGCTAACCCGATCGCCACAGGGAATTTATAAAGGCGCCATCGGAGTTGAATAAAATTGTGATTAAAGCTGTTGGTTATGTTAATTTGTATTATGCCTTTTTGGCGAAGGATCACGACGAGCTGGGCGATACGATTCACGAGATCGATGGGATTTTAGGAGATGGTTTGCTCGAGACGCATAAGATTGAAGTTGATAATATGATTAGTTAGGTGCTACTTCTTAGCCATCTTCCACAATAATTCAAAGTAGCTTCTGAAACTCTCGTTAATCTGTTTGTTTTTTATAACAAATATTAAAGGGTTTTTACCCCAGGCCCAATGAATAACATAGTCCTTGAAAATACTCATAGCCGCAGGAGTCACGTATCCCTTTGGAAGATATTTCACCTGGGTATATTTTTCCTTTTCTCGATCCTTACCAACAGAATCTTTCATATCACGATCGAATATTATTTTCATAGGTATTTTCATCTTGTTCCTCTCCCTGTCCACCTTCATTAAATAATTTCTAAGTGTTTGGAATCCATGCTCTGGCGGACTAAATCCAATTGTCAAAAGTTCTTCTTTCTTATTGCATTCCTTCAGCACAATTTCAAACGCCTGCTTAAATCCTTTAAATCCCTCAAAAATCGCACTATACTCTTTCTCACCTTCATCCCTCGAAGAACTCTTAATTTCTTTAATTGTTTTTTCAATTGAGATTTTCATATTCTCAAATTCACTTAATAGAATATCTGGATTCTCGGCCTGGTAGTATCTTGTATTATTTTTGACAAAATACGTTACAAGACCTTTGGCGATTAGGCTCTTTAGTGAGCCATAAATTCTTGAGCTTGAAAGCCCAAGCTCATCCATTAACGGACCCGTGGTAGAAATTCCTCGTCGAAACAATGTGACATATATTTTTATCTCGTTTCCAGTGAGTCCGAGCTTCTCAAGTATTTTAACATCCATAATATACCAAGAGCATGATCTTATATAAAGTTAATTATTATCCTTCCGCGCGGAAGGAATAAGGTTCATATAGGGTATAATTCCTATTAAATTTAATCACAAGGAGATAAATGGAAAGCAAATTAAAAAACAAATTAGAGAAAGTAGAGACAAAATTATTTGGTCATCCACTAGAGGGCTTCTTTGAAAGACTCTTTGTATTGGGACCACTAGTTTTTTTTGCAGCAAGTGTAGTGGGTGGCCTATCAGAGTTGACGGCTCAATACTGCGCAGGGGCTGTTAGGAGTAAAGAAGCAGAAAGGATAGCTATGGAATATGACGGAAATCCTGCAGATTTTTCGGGAGTTGACGAGGACAAGCTTGAGCATATGAGGTGTGAATATTATTGTTCAGATATATCTGGATTGCTTGATAAGATTAACTCTGGCGAAGAGATTATAGGAATGAATCAAAAAGAACTTAATTATATTGGGCGAAACATAGGAACATACGAAGAAGATCACGGATATGAATATCAAAAAGGTTCCTAGATGGCCCAAATTATCAGATGTTCCCGAGATGTTTGGTTCTTGAATAAAATACGATCCATCTCCAAGCTCTACCGATTCCTCAACCCATAAAACAAAGCAATCCCACTCATAAGCATCGCGAATCCGTTCAGTGCAATAAAGATCCAGTCCATGATTTGAATCGCGTGGATCGTCAGGGCGAGTGAACCCAGCGTATACATCGTCGCGAACTTAAGATTCAGGTGGCTCTTTTTCTCTTTTATTATTGTTTCCCTCCTATTTCCCTCACATAAACTCTTAAAAAGAGGGGAATCCTGAGGGTTTTATGAATTACGAGGAATTATTGACGGAGGCGTATGATAACGTTGAACTTGCCGAAGAACTCGACAAGGGCGAATGTAGCCGTTTTGAGGTGTTGCAGGTGAAGGGGCACCACGAAGGAGTCCGGACCATAATCTCGAATTTCTTGCAGGTCGCTACGTGTCTTAGGCGTAATCCCGAGCACTTGTTGAAGTTTTTGACTAAGGAGCTTGCGAGCTCGGCTGAGATGCTGGGGGACAGGCTGATTTTATCGAGGAAGTTGTCTTCGAAGGACGTTAATGCTAAGATTGTGAAGTACGTTAATAGGTTCGTTTTGTGTCCGAAGTGTAAAAAACCGGATACTGAGCTCGATGATGAAGGATCGAAGCTTTTTTTAAGGTGTCTAGCTTGTGGAGAAAGGTATGAGGTTCACAAGATTTAGCAAAATAAATGAAGATGGATTAAAAATCCATCATGAAAATTTAGCAAGTAAATTTAATGGAGGTAAAAAATGGTAAAAGGATATTGTGTTGTTTGTAAGGAAAAAGGCGTAGAGATGAAAGACCCGGTTATTGGTCAGACTTCTCGAGGCGGATACATGGCAAAAGGTATTTGTTCAAAGTGTAACAAGACTAAGATGTGTGCTATGATGTCTAAAGATAATGCCGAGAAAGCTATCGCAAGCGGCGAGGCAAAGAAGGTTGACTTCGCAGCTGAGGCTAAGAAAGCTGCTTAATTTTTATTAATCCCCTCTTAGGGAGGAGGGGGCTAAACTTTTTTATTATTTGGCGACAGCTGTCGCATATTTCTAGCGAGCCATTTGTCGAGCTTCGCTCGAGTATTTATTGGTCGCCTATCGGCTCCCTCGCGACTTCTTCGCATTTGAGATCTCCGCCATGGAGTAAACTGTTAGGTTTGATTTTGTTGATAGTTTTATTGGATTTATATGGTAGATTTTATAAAGCGAGGAATTTTTCTTCCTCCATGGGTGAAGATATTTTATTCAAGGTTCATAAGTCGTATCGAGAGGTCGTTTCGGTCTGCGACAAGGATGTTTTTGGGCGGAAGTTAAAGGAGGGTGAGAGGTGCCTTGATATGAGTGTGAAGTTTTTTGAGGGGGATGCTATGGATGAGGCTACGGCGTATTCTAAGATGCGGGAGCGTGCGCTTGAAGATGCGACGTTTAATGTTGTCGGTGAGAAGTCTGTTGGGATTGCACTCAGGCTGGGAATTGTGAAGGAAGAGGGCATTATCCGAATTGAGGGTGTGCCTGTTGCTTTGGTGCTGTTGTAAGGATAAGTTTTTATATGTAAATTTAATTGACTAATTATGAGTTATCAGTACACTTACTTGTTGATGGGTGCAGTATTTTTTGTTTTTTGGTTAGCTCTTTTTATTTGGAGGAAAGACACTCGGAAAGAAATGCTAATTATATCTTTGATCTCTGCAGTTGGAGGACCAGTGCTGGATATTATTTATACGTTAGATTGGTGGCACCCCCTGACAATAACCGGTACCCAAATTGGCATTGAAGCCGCTATCGTAGGATTTATGATTGGGGGTATAGCGGCTGTAATTTATGAAGATGTTTTTAAGAAGCGCTTGAGAATACGAAAGACCACAAGATCCGGAGAGACTAAAAGGAATCTTAATTTATTTTGGATTGTACTGTCTTTTTTTGTTATTTTGTTCGTAAGTTTTTATTTATTTAAGCTTAATAGTCTGATTTCTACCTTTTTGTCTATGTTTATTCCTACGTTATTTATTTGGTTTAAAAGAAGAGACTTGATCATAGACTCTTTGGCGACGGGAGTTCTCCTAGTTGTCGTCGCCTCGATTGTTTACTCTGTTTTGGAGTTCTTAACTCCGGGGTGGATCCCGGCTTTTTGGGTTTTCAGCAATGTTCCAGATAAGATTATTTTCGGTTTACCAATCGATGATATAGTTTGGTATTTCTTTTTGGGACTAGGGGCGGGCCCTCTCTATGAATATTGGCAAGAGGGCCGATTGGTGGATGCGTGATCCCCACAGGATCCCTAGTGATACTTTTATAAATCAAATCTGCCCTAATTAATTATGGCATTCAGTAAATTTAAGGATAAATCTAAGAAGAATAAGGCGAAGGTTTTTGTGCCGGGGCAGGAAGGTCCGGTTAGGGTTAAGCTGCCGCACGGTCGAGAAGTTATTGGGATAATTACTCAAAGGGTTGGCGGGAGCCGGATGTTTGTTTCTTGTATGGATGGGAAAACTAGGAACTGTCGAGTGCCAGGTCGGAAACGCCGAGGGCTTTGGCTTAGAGAAGGTGACGCTATAATTATTGAGCCGTGGGAGTTTGACGACGAGAAGGGTGATGTTTTATTCAAGTATACGCCGAATCAGGTTACTAAGTTGAAGCAGATGGGGAAACTCGTAATGGACGACAGTGAATTTTAGTGTTGTGTTGTTATTTCTCTATCGTAGTGACATATAGAAAAGTTTATAAAGTGATCGTGTTTTTCGGGTTTATGAAAACGAAACATGAAGTTGTGTATGGTGGGCTTGGGTGTGGAAAGTCTACTTATGCCTTTAGTATTATTAATCCCGAAGAAACTTGTAAATTGGGTGTTGGTTCGTCATTGAGAGATGTGCTGATTTTTAAATTTGGATCTAAAGGGAGACATGAAGCAGAGACTACGAGTTTTGGAATTGAGCCCAGGACAACTAGCTTGAGGTCTATTGTTTGTGATATTTCGCAGATTGAAAACCCCATTTTTTTATTGGATGAATGGACGACTTTTTTTTCTTATTCTGTTTTGTGGCCAAGTAAGAAGATAATTACTCGGGCGAATGATATTCTTGATGCTGTTGAAGAGAATCCGAATATTGAGCGTGGGGTATATATTGCGCTTGATTATATTCCCTATATGCCGTTTAATTTGTATAAGAAGAAAGCTTTGTGGAATAAAATTTTATTTGAGAGAGCGACTGATATAACTCGGGTTGATTATGGAAAACCAAGGAAAGTATTTCCATGAGATTTTTGTTTATGCCTTAAAATGAGAGATGAGTTAATCTTATAAGTCGAATTTTTATTGTTATATTATGAGAACTGTAGTTGTTGGGAGTATGCGGCGGATTAAGAAAGCTGTGCCTGCGATCGAGAATGGGATGAAGATCAAGGTTGGCTTTGGTAAGGATCGTGTTCGATTGAAGGGTAGCGAATTGAATGAGTTTCTTGCCGAGAAGATTGTTGTTGCTGTTGATTTTGGATTTTATGTTGATGACGCGCTTCTTTTGAGGAATGAGGATTTCACGCTTGAATTTATTGATGTGAAGGAGCATACGCGTCGGAAGAACTTGAGGGATGTTCGGGCGCGGTTGATTGGGACCGGCGGGAAGGCGCGGAAGACGATTGAGAATCTGACGGGCGCGGTTTTGGTTATTAATAATAATCGTGTCGGTGTGATCGTTGATTCGGCGCATCTGGAAGCTGTGACGCAGGCGATTGAGTCTTTGATCCAGGGCGCGAAGCACGGGAACGTTTTTGCGTATCTTGAGAGGCAGGGTGTTACGATAAAGAAGTTTGATGATGAGGATTTGGGATTGAAAGAGGGCGTTGTCAGTAATGTTGATGATGAAGATAGTTTGAGTGCCGAGGAGATCAGTGAAGTCGAGAAAGAGTTGGGGATAGGGAATAGTGGTGATGGGAAAAAATAAGAATGAGTTTAGTGGCACATGTTTTTACTAAGGGGAAGTGTGAACCGAATCCTGGCTTCGGGGCTTTCGGCGTTGTTTTTTTAGACGAGAGGGGCGAGGTGCTCGGAGCCGAGGGTCTGTTCGCCGGTGACGATTGTACCAATAACACTGTCGAATATGATGCCGTGGTTTTCGCTCTTAGGAATTTGGAGAGATATTATGGGTGCGATAACAATGATGACGTTATGGTAAAGTTTTACATAAATAGTGATGTTGGCGCCCAATTGGATGGGAAGAGGGCCGTGAGACAAGATAGGTTGAAGCCGCTATACGCTCAAGTCAAGGAATTAGAGAGACCTTTTGGAAAGGTCTATTATTTTAGAGCCAGGCGTTCTGATTCGTGTGTGAAAATCGCCAGAGAGGTTGCCGAAATGGCGTGGAGAGCTAGGGGTTAGTTTTAAATATGCTTTTTTTGATAGTTTGTTATGCTTCGGTAGCTCAGCAGGTAGAGCGCACGGCTGTTAACCGTGTTGTCGGAGGTTCGAGTCCTCCCCGAAGCGTGGAGCAGATGTGGTGATGCCTTACGTCGTCCTTTATTAGCCAAAGGACCGAAGGTAAAATATGGAAGACATCCACAAATATAAAAGAAGACTTGAGAGAACACTAGAGTCGATCGAGGACAGCGACGAGATTTCTGAACAAAATAAAAAGATCCTTTTAAATTTTTATGAGTCTATGGTTGTTGAGGGACTAAGTATTTCTAAAACTCAGCGTTATCTTTACGATGCTTCAAGATTGGCCAAGATGTTGAAGAAGTCCCTTGACGTGGCCACAGAAGCCGATTTGAGGGCGGTTGTGGTGGATATCGAGACTCGTGAATGGACTCTTAATACTAGGACTACTTTCAAAATGGGGATAAGAAAGATCTACAAGTTTATTGATAATGTTACGGAGAAGGGTGTTTCGCCCAAGCGAATAAAATGGTTGAAGGCAACTGTTCGGCGAAGTCAGACGAAATTGCCCGAAGATTTGTTGACATCTAAAGAAGTTGAGTCGATGATTAGAAATTCTCTTTGTAGAAGAGATATGGCTTTTATTGCGACTCTTTATGAAAGTGGATGTAGAATTGGGGAGATTGGAATGTTGAGGATTAAGGATGTCGCTTTTGACGAGTACGGTGCGAAGATTCAGGTTTTTGGGAAAACGGGTTCTAGGAGAATTAGGATTGTATCTTCCTCGCCTTATCTTTTGGATTGGATTAACGAGCATCCCGGGAATGATGAAAGGGAAAGTTATGTCTGGGCGAAGAGTAATAATGAATTGATGAGCCATACTCGAATGAATTCCATTTTGAAGAAATCTGCGTTGAGGGCAGGGATAAAAAAAAGGGTATACCCGCATTTATTTAGACATTCTAGGGCGACTTTTCTTGCGGGACACTTGACAGAGGCTCAATTAAAGATTGTTATGGGCTGGAGTAAGAATTCTGATACTCCAGGGATTTATGTGCATCTTAATGGGCGCGACGCTGATAATGCAATATTGAAGATGAATGGGGTCGAGATTGATGAAGGGAGGGTGGAATCTTCATTTAAGTCGAAAAAGTGTACGCGATGCTCTAATGTTAATGGGGCGACGAATAGGTTTTGTAAATTGTGCGGATTTGTGCTAGATGAAAATGAAGCTGAGGAAATTATTGAGAAAGATCTGAAGAGAGATCAGGTGGATGAGTTTATGAATACCGTTGTGAAAAATCCGAAGTTTTTAGAAGCACTTGTTCAGAAAATGGCTGAGATGAATAAAATATAGTTGAGAAGCTGGAAAACTACGTTTTCCAGTTTATTTAGGTTAATAAGTCTTTTTATTCATCTCAGCCAGACTTAATTAAAACGTGCTATTTAGCACTATTTTTTACAGTTTTTGTAACTTTTAGTGCCAAATAGGAAGATTTATAAGGAGTAAGGTGATAGATATAATATGGCTACAAAATATGATGTCTTTGAATTAGTGTATAAAAACCGTGCTCCCATGAAACCAGCCGAAGTAGTTAGGCATCTAAATAAGGACGGAGGAGACTATCATGTAGTCCATAAGCTATTGAGAAATTTGACCGAAGATAAATTATTAATTAAAGTGAAAGATGGATTCGAGGTTAATATTACAGAAAAAACAAAACTTCTCCATGGTCTCATTCAATACTGTTTAAAAAATAATATTGATTATAATCTTTTGTTGGACAAAAATTTAGCAAGATTTGTTAGCTTAGCATTACAAAAAGAAGAAATTACTTCAAAAGAAATTGATATTCATCCAAGAACGTTGGAAAAATATATTGAAAGATTAAATAGATCTGGCTTGTTAATCGTAATCTCTAAAAAACCACTAAGGGCAAAATTGTTTTATAACGTTCTTCTTAACAATCTTCTGATATATTTTGGATATAAGCATAAGGTCATAACTGAGAGTTCAATAAATTATATTTCCGAAATAAAAAGAGAATTAGCAATATATAGAAAACTCAAAAAAGAGAATATGATAGAGTATAAAAAGATAGTGAGAGAGTTCGAAATTTCTTTCGTCCACCATAGTTTGGCGCTGGAGGGCAATCCCATAACATTGCCAGATACATTCAGAATATTAAAAGACAATATAATTCCTGCAAAATTAAGTGGTGTGGACGTTGACGAAGTAAAAAACTATCAAATGGCAATCCTCAAGATGCTTAAGGACGCAGAGGATAAAAAGCCATTGACATTACAACTTGTTTTAGATTATCATGAATTATCAATGGCACATCGTCCAAGCATCGCAGGAAAAATAAGAGATATTGGAGTTTTCATAAAAGGAAACCAAAAATTCAAAATCACGAAAGTAGATAAGATTGAAAAAGAACTTAGAATTTTATTCGAGAAATATAATGAGTTTCTTAAAAAGAAAAAAGTACCAATGGAAGAATTATTATCTTTCGCAGTTTATTTTCATAATGAATTTCAGCACATTCATCCCTTTGAGGATGGGAACAGTAGGACTACGAGATTAATTACATTTCACCTACTTCAGTCTAGAGGCGTTCCAATATTGGATATTCCAGTAGGGCTCTTGGATGAATATCTTGGGTATACCAAGGGATCAAAGAAAAGAGATGACGAAAAGCTTTTTGGGCATCTTCAGAAGGTAATATTATTTAATCTCAAAAATATTAATGAGAGACTGACTAGATCTTTTTAAAAGTTTGCCGCAGGCAAGAAATCCCCTTAGTTTAGTGGGGGGATGAATTGTTGCGACTTGCCGGCAAACTTTGTCGTCGACAAATATTTATTCTATAAAGTATTAAAG
>Ga0075122_10000526_pt1 | contig 29961 bp, 41 predicted proteins | sample AntAceMetag02UKB_FD_69790 | JGI IMG/M metagenome (GOLD analysis project Ga0075122, IMG submission 69790) | Saline lake microbial communities from Ace Lake, Antarctica - Antarctic Ace Lake Metagenome 02UKB | ecosystem: Environmental > Aquatic > Non-marine Saline and Alkaline > Saline | place...
AAACTAAAATCACCTGTGTCAAAATATTTGCCAATAACACCCACTTTGACAGTAGATTTGAGATTATCGATATTTTGAATATACTCCTTCCATTTTGAAAAACGATCATTTGTTTTAGCATATTTTAAATTAAATTGTTCCAAAATTCTTTGACAAACTTTTTGATCATCCAAAATTTTTGGAATTTTATATATATTATCAACATCAGGGTTAGCAATTACTTGCGATGTATCTAACCCGCATGAATTTGCAATTTTTTCTTTTCGTATATTATCAATTGTTTGCTCACCTCGAGCAATAACAATATTAGGCAGAATATTGTGTTGGCCTAAGGCTTTAATCGCATGCTGCATAGGTTTAGTTTTCATTTCACCTAAATGTTTTGGAACGGGTAAATATCCAACTAGTATGTAAAGCACATCATAGTCTCGTTTCATTTGTCGAGCAGCCTCAAGAAATAATACATTTTCATAATCTCCAACTTGACCACCAATTTCAATTAAAACAAAATCTGCTTTTTTTTCATCAGCAACATCTGTAATCATTTTTTTAATTTCATCAGTTACTTGTGGTATTGGGGATATGGTTTTTCCAAGATATTTACCTTCACGCTCTTTTGTTAAAATCGACCAATATACTTTTCCACTTGTAATATTATGATTTTTGTGAAGTTCATTGCCGAGGAATCGTTCATAATTACCCAGATCCTGATCAATTTCACCACCATCTTCAGTTACCCAAACCTCACCATGTTCTGTTGGTCGCATAGTTCCAGCATCCTGATTAAGATATGGATCAATTTTGAGAACAGTTACAGAATAACCCTGATATTGCAGGAGTTTTCCAATTGAAGCAGTTGTTATTCCCTTACCGAGACCTGAAAGAACCCCCCCAATTACGAAAATGAATTTACTAACCATTAACTATTCTTTAGGAATTTGTTAAAAGGATTCGTTTAAATTTTGAAACAAATGCGCATTTCTTTTGAAGAGTATACAAATTTTTTTTAATGATGAGCTTAAAAAATAATATGCAAAAAAAATCTCAAAAATCTAAAAAGCCTGCAGAAGTAATGCCTGAAGAAGTAATGCCTGAAAAAACGGGTGGACAAATATCTTCATCAATAACGGATTTAGTAAAGCTTGGAACTACGCCATGTAACTTTAGATCCAGCAACCATCTTATGACGCAATATCTTGAACAAGCCATTGGGTGGTTAAATGGCGCATATAATTTTAGTGGTATTGATGCCACGTCAATTATTGTAGAAGGTTTTAATCCAGGTGGAACATTATGGGTTAAAATAAGTCCAGAAGGCGGTAAAATTAAATCCGTTCAAGAAGCAAAAAGTAACAAACAGCCAACAGATATTACATATAAATTATTAAGTTTCTGTGAAGAAAAAGGATTAAGATTGCATGCAGAATCTGAAAAAAGAGGAATTGATTGTTATTATAATATCCTCTTGAAATAGATAAAAGAAACGCTTAAACGAAAATAATGGTTGTCAAACATGTCGTGATGGCGATGCTTTCTGCGACGATAACTATTAAAAAGCTAGTTTAGTTATTATCTTATGGTGGTTAAGCAAGTTATAACTAAAGAGGAATTAAATCCTGAAGACATTTTGTTTATAGACTCAATTGGCATGTATCCACATACGGCTTCGTTTAATCATGATGAAGATATTTTATACGGTAATACAACATATGTTTTACCTAAATTAGATGGCGTAAATTTACAAATAATTAATTTAGATAACAATAGATATGCTTTACTTACACGTCAAGGATATGTTGAAGATCAATTTATAGAACAATTTAATAAAATTTTACCACAGAATTTATTTAAGTTAGCAGAAAAATATATCACCTTCATCGAATTTGAATCTATTTTAATACCTACAACAAGTCAATCTTTATGTAATTATAATATTATTGACTTAAGAAAACAAGAAGATACAACATATCTCCCAATATTTGAAAGAACCAGAATATGTAAGGAATTTGGTTTAAATTATCCCACTGTTCTTGATGAATTAATTATAACTGAAGAAAATAGCGAACAAACAAAAGCACATTATATGAATATTATTAAGAAAAATAATATGGAGGGCGTTATTTTTGAAATAAATAATAATGGAACTGCATACAAATTAAGATATAAAGATCCAAAACACGAATCCATCGTAGCTAAAGTTGAACAAGAGTATTCTAAATTATTTTTAGAAACCGGCCATAAATTCTTAGAATTTGAAAGTATAAACTCGCAAATAAATGAAAGACTTACTCGTGAATTCGGAAAACCGCAGGAACTATCTTTTATGAACGACACCCATAGAAACTATTGTAGAAAGATTTTAGATAATTCAAGAAAATTAGTTAATTTTTATGCCACCAATCACAAAAATAACCCAATTTCTATTTTGATTGGCGGTAACAACGGTACTGGAAAAACCACAACTGCAAGAGCATTATGTAATTTACTGCAAGTAGATCATAGAATCGGTACAGGGTTTGTTAGAGAAATATTAAGAACGGTTGACACATCCACAGAAATGACTGAACACACGTATGATTTACCAAATATTCTGCAATTGGAAAAGCCATACGAGGGTTTACTGGCACAATCCGTTCTTATGAACAACGCAATAAGTTCTATATTAAATAGATCTAATGATGAAGGGACATCAATTATATTAGAAGGCAATCACCTTACGCCTGAAATTATATCGCAAAATAAATCTACTTTAAGTTTAATACTAAATGTTCCAGATGTTGATGAACATAAATCTAGAGTTTTAGGAAAATCCCACCGTAATCGACAAATTGATGATAGTACTTTTAACATTATACGTAATATACAACAAGAAATGTTGATTAAAGCTAAAAAACACAACATTTCACGGATAGATAATAATGAATTATCAAAAACTTTAGACACAATAACTCTTTTACTAAGTATAAATTTATTACCTCGTTTATATCAAAACACTAATTTGAGATAGTTAAATGAAAAAAAAACAGTTACCTTCAAGTAAACTTAGATTCATTGTAACAAGTGGATGCAATTTAAAATGTAAACCTTGCCATGCAGAAGGAGTCGCACAACCCTTAGAAACTAAATTATCTTCTGAAAGATTTAGATCAATAATTCAAGCCGCAAAAAAACATGGTATACGTAAAGTAAATATAACTGGGGGAGAGCCACTGTTAGTTGAAGACGAATTAAACGAATATATTCAAGTATTAAAAGAAGAAGAAATACTCAAAATTGGTTTAGTAACAAATGGTACAAAAATACTAGAATCGAGAATCGATTTTTCTAATTTTTATCAAGTAAGAATTTCTACGCACACCGTAGATGAAGCAAAATATGAATTATTAACTGGCACAAATCAATTGAGTAACGTACTTGCAGGCATATCTTATTTAAGAAAGCAAAATATAAACGTCGCATTGAATGTTATGTTACTCAGAGGAATTAATGATGAAGAAGAAGATCTAATTAATTTAGTAAATTTTGCAGAACAACAAGGAGTTAGTGAAATACAATTTATGGAAGTGCTGCCCGTTAACGCTTTTTCAAGAGAACATTATATATCAAAGGAAGAAATACAACCCACATTTAGTTCATTATTTACTTATGACCGGAAAATAGATTGGGGTGCAGAATTATATCGTTCAGAAAAAGGTGTAAATTTAGTATTGATGGATTGTCCTTGTAGTGGAAAAAATTGCGATTATTGTGGTGAAGGCAAACTGTCTTTATATTTGAATGCGAGAGAATTAAAAAAGTGTATGCTTGGGCAATCATTACCTTTAGGGCAAGCAGAACACGATGAAATATTATTTGAAAAAGCAATGGAAGAATTCTACCCAAAAATAAATTAATGAAAACCGTATGTTTTTAACAAAGTTCTTGTTTGCAAACAACCCTCATAAGTATGTGCTTCCATGATATATTTCTGAATATTACTTTTTTTTAATTCGTTAAAAAATTCTTTATTTATTGGTTTATCTACTAATGCTTGATGTTTATCTCCTGGAAGTTTACTATCATGAACATGAGAATATACTGCGTATTTTTTTAATTGCTTAAGAAAATCAAATCTATCAACCCCATCCTTTTCAGCTCTAAATACGTGTCCAGTATCTAATGCCAATTTGAGTTCAGGAAATTTATCAAATATAAAAAGTAAATTCTCAGGTTTTGAGAATGATGCGCGTGAGGAATTCTCCAGGAGTAATTGAACATTTCTATTTTTAGCAAACTCAATAATTTTAGGTAAATAATTTAGAACTTCTTTTTTAATTGAAGAAAATTCTTTTATTTTAGGCAAATGAAACACTATTTGATTCACGTTTAGAATTTTGGCAATTTCTATTTCAGCGAACAAAACTCTTCTATTTGACTCATTAAGTATTTTATTTCCTCCAAAAAGAGGATCCGATCTCGTATGTAATGATGTATTGAATTTAGTTATTGTTGGTTTTACGAAGCGTTTAATCGAATTCTCTGAGAAAGGAAATTCCGATTTAGCTAAATTTATTTCAACAGCCTCAAAATCGACATTTTTCAACCAATTCCAATAAAAACGTATAGGTGAAGCAGAAGTACTGATACCAAAAATAACCATATTTAAACTAGCAACCCATATTTAAAAATTCTATTATTTTCTAGTAATTGCACAAGAAATATTTGCAGAGTACAATTCTTCATATTTTACAGGAATATCGTATATTTTTGCTAATTTCTTTAAGATTGCATGGTATTTATTATTACTTGTATTAAGCATAAGTTTTTTGCATCTACCACCAATTAATCGATGTATGGTTTCATTTACACCATAATATATATTTGGACTGGGCGTCAAATTTCTTTTAAGATTAACATTTTGTTCATTAAATTTTATATCTAGATTCGAATTTTTTTCTAGTTCTTTATCAACATTGCAATAAAAATCTGATATTGAATCGTTATTTCTACTAAATGAATAAGCTGTAGGAACGCCCTCTAAATCAAATATTTTTGATATACCTGTTTGTCGAGTTTTATTAAATGACCAGATTAACGGTATATCTTCAAAAGTTACAGAATTTATTTCAGGAATATCAATTAAACTTGACAAAACATAATATGAATAATTTAATTTATTCAAGTCTAAAAATTTTTTCAAATACCAAAAAGTGTTTCCTGTAGAAACACAACCATCTAAAAATATGATCTTCCCTGCAGACCTATTCTTAATTTTACTTAAAATATTATTTATATATTTAATGTCACCTCTTAAAGACATATTAATAAACTGGGCCCGGATATTTTCTTTTTTACACCATTTATCAAAACAATATAAGATTGGCATACCGCCGCGAACAATACTTACAAAAGTAAGATTATTTTGCCCATTATCCAATATAATTTTACGAAATAATTTTCTAGTTATATCAATATTTAATGATAAATATTTTTCTTTCAATTCATTATAAATATTAATCAGTTGAGGAAGCTTTTCATCATCATCTGTGATGAATGATGTTTCTTCTGTTTCTTTTTTTATATTCATCACATCATCAATTGGAATTATATTAAAAAAATTATTTTCAAAATAACTAATACTGCTTTTAATGTTAGTTTTCATTATATTTTAATGCCTCGTTAATTTTTTCAATTTTAAAACAACCATCTTTTATTGACTCACAAACAAGATTTAATAATGGTTTATTTGTGTGGGGATCTTGATCAATTAATTCGTTTACATACGCTAAACGTAATGCTCTAACACCGTAAAAAATCGGTAATACTGTTAATATGTCTTTATTATTGGTTTTATCTAAATAATTATTCATAAATTGGTTAAATAAATTTAAGAACGGTTTCCCGGTAATATCTTCTCTCAAATCATACCAAATATAAAATAAACTAATTGTAGCTAAATCTGCTGCTTGTTCCCCATAAATATTACCAAAATTATCAAATGTATGAAACTCTCCGTCAGAATCAAAAGATATATTGTTTGGATGAAAATCATTATGAACTTTGCAAACTAAATCATGCTTTACCGAATTTATAAGTAAATCTTCTAGCGCATCTCGTATGATATGTATTTCTTCGTTGTATTTATTATAAAAATCAACATCTGATTCAAAAAAATCAAGTTTTTGTAAATTATGTTGAACAAAATTACATGTTTCTTTAACATACATTAATCGATCTGATGTATGTGACTCATTAAATATTTGTGCTAAGTAATCTGAAATAGTTATTGCTTTAGCTATATCTTTATTTTCTAAGGTTTTAGATTCAAGCAAACTTGTAAGATGTGATGAATACGGCATACCAGGTACAAAATCAATTATCTCATAAAAAAATGAAACATTATTTACTGAAATTAACGAATTATCTGACACAATGCCTTTATCCAAAATTTGAGCTTGCTCAGGTAAAATCTCATTTTCATTTATGAACGAATAAACACTTTCCCACTTACTTGCTCTATCAGTTACTAATAATTTTAGAATAATATCGCCTGAATCATTCTCAGTAGAATATTTAATTCTATAAACATCAGCTTTTTTTGCCAAATTTATAAAATTTATATTTTTAGTCCTATCGCTATTTGGTACAGGAATTAACGATTTTAATCTCGATACATTTTCTATAAAAATATCTTTACCTAGAATTTCTTGAAATATATTTTTAATTTCCGCAAAAGGTATGTTATTTAATTCTTGCATAATCTTGCTCCATCATATAAAATAAAATCATTTTTAGTTAGGAGTTCGGTTAATTCCGCACTTGCTTCTGCCGGAGAATGCCCTTTAGAATTCAAAGCGAGTTTTAAGTAACCAATTTTATCTAACGGTATGTCTAAAATATTAGCACATAAAGTATCAACAAAAACAGTATCCGTACCACCTAAAAGTACGTTCATGTGTTCAGTTCTACCATCAACTTCAGTATCCTGCATAACAATTATGCCATCCACTAAAGTACAAATTATATTTGGCTCAAAATAAGAATAAAGTTCATATATTTTATTATGCATGAAATCGCCATGTATTGCGCGTTTATTATCCATAAGACCGATTAAATTTTTCATTCCAACAGTTAAATAAGCACTGTGGTGCGCCTTTAATTTAGGTAGATTTATTATACCACAATCAGTACAAGAACTAGCAATATCCACTTTTTTAAGATATTTACCCCTACAATTAATTTGTACTTTTTCATCAATCAAAAAATCAATTAGTTTAACCTCAGGAAATTTCTCCAAAACAGAAAATATACCACTCATTTGGAAAATTTTTTGAGAAGTATTATACATATATGCGCCACCATCACCAATTAAAATCTCTTTGTCAGTGTGCTTTGTTAAATAAGTTAAAACTCCTTCAATAACCTCTGGAGAAGTTATTGTACCTGTACTCGGATCTCGGAGATGACAATAATTTGGTTTTATCAAAATTCTATCAAAATTCTCCAGTTGATTAATGATATCGAGAGCATCCAAAATATTGAAAATTCTACAATTTAGGGATAAGTTAATATCACCCATACTACTGCTGTATAATTGCGTTTAAATAAGTTGTGCTTTAGGATTAAGTATTAGAAACACTTAAAACAAGAATTTTCTTTTTATTATATGGCTTTTGAACATTTCGAACATCAGGCGGATATTGGAATTAGAGGTACTGGAAAGACTCTTGCAGAGTCTTTTGAGCAAGCAGGACTTGCTATGTTTGAGGTTATGACTGATATTAAAAAAGTTAATCCAGCAACAAAAATTGAATTTGAAGTTCAAGCTGAAAATGAAACTGAGCTTTTAATCGAGTTTCTGAATCGCGCTTTAGGTGAAGCAGATGCTGAAAGCATGTTTTTATCCAAGTTTAAAGTTGTAATTTCAACAGATGGTATGTTGGAATTAATAGCAATAGCGTGGGGATCAAAAATTACACCAAAAACTGAGGTTAGAACTGAAGTAAAAGCAGCTACATTAAGTCAAGCTAAAGTTGCTAAAGAAAAAGGAAAGTTCATGGCTCAATGCATAGTTGATGTATAATTTTATTAAAGAAATCTTTTTTTGCTTTAAGATATTGTTCTTTTGGTAAATGTTTTGTTTTGTTTTTAATTTTTAGATAATCTTCTCTTGCAGGAGTATTATTTTTTAAGTGCTCAAAAAATATTTTATTTTGTTTAGTTCCCTCATGTTCGGGTGTAGATAATAAAATATCGATTTCCCATTCACTAATTGTTGTTTCAAATTTCTTCCAAAATTTGTCAAGGATTTTTTTATGAGCACCGTATTTGGTAGTTAATTTTTGATCAGCTAGTTTGAAATCAGAAGGGTCAACTAATACTTCTAAATCAATATCTTTCTTACCTTCAAGTCCCAAAGCACTTGAACCAATATGCCGAAACTCAATGTCAATTTTTAGAAGTGACCGTATTTCTATCTGAATTTTATTAAGAGCTTCTTGAACTTCCATAAACTTAGTATTTTCAGTAAAATAAATAGTTGATGTTTGAATATTATCTAGAAAAGCAAAAAAGATATAATATAATTAAGAGTTATTACTCATGGGCAAGATTAAACTCGCTATTTTTGGTGTGGGAAATTGTGCGAGTTCTCTGATACAAGGTGTTCATTATTATGCGGATAAAACTTCAGATAAAGCAATTGGATTAATGCATTGGGATGTTGGTGGATACAAGCCATATGATATTGATGTTGTGGCTGCTTTTGATGTAGATAAACGAAAAGTTGGAAAAGATATTTGCGAAGCAATAGTTGCAAAACCAAATTGTACTAAAACTTTCCAAGAAGTGCCAAAAATCGGAGTTATAGTTTCTAAAGGACCTGTTATGGATGGTGTTGCTGCGCATATGAAAGAATATGACGAAGATAGAGCATTTGTTGTTTCAGATGAAACTGAAGCAGATGTTGTTGAAGTTCTAACGGAAAGTGGAGCTGAAATTGCAATTAACTATCTTCCAGTTGGTTCAGAAAAAGCCGCTAATTTTTATGCAGAGTGTTGCTTGAAAGCAGGAGTTGGATTTATCAACTGTATGCCTGTTTTTATTGCATCAACCCGGGAATTTGCAAAGCGATTTGAAGAAAAAAAACTTCCAATTGTTGGTGATGATATTAAGTCGCAGTTTGGAGCTACGATTGTGCATAGAGTCTTAACTAAATTATTTGAAGATAGAGGAGTAAAATTAGATAGAACCTATCAACTAAATACTGGCGGAAATACGGACTTTTTGAATATGCTTGAAAGAGCAAGATTAAAATCTAAGAAAATATCAAAAACAGAAGCAGTTCAATCTCAACTAAAAGTTCCTTTGTCTGATGAAAATATTCATATTGGGCCATCTGATTATGTTCCATGGCAAAATGATAATAAAATATGTTATTTAAGAATGGAAGGTAGAATTTTTGGAGATGTACCAATTAATGCAGAAATGCGCTTAAGTGTTGAAGATTCACCAAATTCTGCAGGATGTGCCATCGATGCAATTAGATGTTGCAAACTGGCATTAGATCGAAAAATATCTGGACCACTCCTTTCAATTTCATCTTATGTTATGAAGCACCCGCCGCAACAATATTCTGATGATGTTGCGAGACAGCGCGTTGAAGACTATATTTCTGGAAAAATCGATCGGTAACTAATCTTGCAAATCAAAACCCTTAAAACCATAAATTGAGCTTGATTTTATGCCTAAATCAATTAATGCACAGATAATTTTAGCAAAAGATCTAAAAGAGGATGATCATGGAGATACAAAGACAACAAAAATAATCTCTACAGATATTTTGAGCTTGGCTAAAATACGAAAAGTTGGAGATGATATTAAGCTTGGACATGATACTGAAAGTGATGTTATCTATTATGTTATTGATGGTGAAGGCGATTGTGTAATAGCTGGCAAAAAACATCATCTTCAGAAAGGAGATTGTGTAGCTTATCCAAAAGGCACAAACTATAAACATCTTAAAGGTTTAACTTTACTAGCAATTTCAACACCGCCGTTTGATAGAAAGAAGAGAGTATATGTGGAATGAAAATTAATGAATTTGAGTTAACAGAAACAGCACCAGATGAGTGGGAACTAAAAAAACAAAAAGGAATGAATGTTCCCGGTAAGATTTATGGAACTAAAGAAATTATTCAACAATTAGTAGATGATGTTAAAGCTGGAAAGAGCTGGTCAGCTCTTCCACAGATTCGCAATGTAGCTATGCTTCCAGGAATACAAAAAGCAGCTATTGCAGAGCCAGATGTACATCCAGGATATGGATTTTGTATTGGCGGAGTAGGAGCATTTGATGCAGAAACAGGCGTTATTGCACTTGCGGGAGTTGGTTATGATATTAATTGCGGAGTTCGAACACACGTAACTCATCTAAAAAAAGCAGATGTTCTTAAGAAACAAAAAGAAATTCTTAATGAACTGTATCAAATTGTTCCAGCAGGTCTGGGTAGCAAGGGAAAAATCCACTTAAATGCAGAAGAGATTGATGAAGTACTTGTTAAGGGCGCAGAATTTGCAGTTGAGCGGGGATATGGTACAGAAAAAGACCTAGAATACATAGAAAACAATGGTAAAATTACTGGCGCAAACCCAAAATATGTTTCAGATTTAGCAAAAAAGCGACAATTTAAGCAAGTTGGTACTTTGGGTTCAGGCAATCATTATTTTGAAGTCCAATATGTTGAGAAAATTTATGATAAAGAAGCTGCAAAAGCATTTGGATTAGAAAAAGATCAAATAATCTTTTCCTTGCACTGCGGTTCAAGAGCACTTGGACATCAAATTGGAACAGATTATACTACATTTTTAGCAGATGCAGCAAGAAAATACAAAATCAAGCTACCGGATAAAGAATTAGTTTGTGCACCATTCAAAAGCAAAGAAGGACAACAATATTATTCTGCAGTAAATTGTGGTATAAATTGCGCATTTGCAAATCGGCAAGTTCTTGGACACCTTGGAAGGCAGGCATTTAACAAAGTATTTGGAGTTAAGCTTGAAGAAATGCCTTTATTGTATGATATTGGTCATAATAACTCAAAAGTAGAAGAACATGAAGTTGATGGTAAGAAAAAGAAGTTAATTGTTCATAGAAAAGGAGCTACTCGTGCTTTTGGACCTGGAAGAAAAGAAGTTCCAAAGAAATATCGAAAAATCGGGCAACCTGTCTTAATTGGCGGAACAATGGGAACTTGTTCATATATTCTTCATGGAACTCAGACTAGCATGGATAAAGCATTTGGTTCAGCTGCACATGGTGCCGGTAGAATTATGAGCCGACATCAAGCAATGCGACAGTGGAAAGGACAGACCCTTCAACAATCATTAGAAAAAAAAGGAATATTAGTCAAAGGACATGATTGGAGAGGATTAGCAGAAGAAGCACCGGGCGCATATAAAGATGTAAATGTTGTAATTGATGTTCTAGATAAAACTGGATTAGCTAAAAAAGTGGCAAAAGTACGTCCTCTTGTTTGTGTTAAGGGTTAAAAATATACATAAAATTAAATTTTTGCTATAAATTCTTGAGTCAGAAGTTTCTTACGTTCTATTTCTTTTTCGTTTTTTACTTTATCCAAATTAGTAGATTTTACATCATAATAAAATGCTCCAATTAATATACCTGGAATCGCTATACAGATAGTACTACAAACACCATCTATCGTTGTTGCAATACCTGCGGCAGTTTCATTTCCGAAAAAATTATGATATATTTCAAATGCTTCATCTTTTCTAGGAATCACATTATGACCATTTTCCGGATCCAATATATCTAAAATACCCATTATACCTAAAATTGATCCAACACCACAAGTTATTTTTCTTCTAGCTGTAAATTTGTAGCTAAAGGGTTTTAGTTTTCGATATACTTTATCTGCAGCATCTCGTAATGTCTTTGCAATGGCAGAATCATTATTATAATCAAAATGTACTATATGACCTTCCCAACAATCTTTTAGTCCGTTTTTAGCTGCCCGATTAAGAAAAAATGATGTAGGTTTACCTTTTATGTGATAAGTAATTTCATTTGTAGCATCAACAATTCTATTTATACTTGACATTAAGTCATCACATTATACATAACGTATATACATTTTTAATAATTGTTATGCTAGTTAGTATATTATAAATTAAACAGTTAGTATTTTTGCAATTTTAATCTAAAATTTAAATAAATCTATTGTTTGTGCTAAAGGTTAGTTTGCAATAGCTGCATTTAGTAAGTTATAATATTGATAAGCAATTTTTCCCCAAGAATACATTTCTACATTTTCTCTAGATTTTTTGCCCATTAAAGATAATTTAGGTTTATTTTCAAATGCTTTTTTAATAGCACTAGCTAATGCAAACTCATCTTTAGGCGGTATTGTATATCCACATGGAATTTCTAAATCTCGGCCTAAAAAGTCTGGAACAGTACCAACACGTGTGGCAATAATCGGAAGACCTGCGGCCATAGCTTGTTTTAAACTATTTGAATCACCTTCATTATGTGATGGAAGAATAAAAATATCATTTTTTGCAAGAATATCTGGCAAATCTGCATTAGAATAGCTTCCATGTAGTTCAACTTTATCAGATATTCCCAAAGAATCTGTCAAATCAGTTATTTCAGTAGTGTAATATCTTAGATAACCATGAATATTGAATTTTATATTTAATTTATCTAACGAATGTATTGCACGTATTGCATTCTCTAATCCTTTAATTGGAGCAACTCTTCCCGCATATATTAAACGTAATTCATCAGGGATTGTTTCACTTTCTCGTGGAGAAAATAACTTCATATCAACGCCATTTGGAATAACTGGAAAATCAGATTCAGGTAAGAATGCTTTAGCTTCACTTGCTAAATGATGACTATTACTACAAATTATCGAAGCATCTTGCCATATTTGTTTAATCATATAACCAAATTCCGGACCATAATTAATAACTGGATGATGATTTGGAACTTCGCTACCACGTAAAGAAATAACATATGGAATTTTTTTCTTTAATCCAAATTGTGTTGGTGTTAGATTCATAAAATGTGCTGTAATTGATTCAGCTAAACCACCAATAATTAACATTACATCATATTCATGTTGACTTGTTAATTCTTGAGTGTTTGTTAAATAACTTGAAATTAATTTGTCTAATCTCTCTTTGCTGGTCGTATTTTTTTGAAACCAATCACAATTAATTTGAGTTATGCTACCTTCACCTTCTTTGTGTTGGACTATATTTTTTTCTTGTGAATAAAATCTATTATGAGATATAACATCTAAGCGCTCGGTGTGTCGCGCTAAACCATCAATAATATATTTTGATGCATTAGCAATACCGCCCATAGTAAATTCCTTACCCTTATCAACATATTGACCTTCTGTGTCAATAAAAGGCAATTCTGGAGCATATATTAACGCTTTCATAGTTTTCACTGAGAAGTACAGTTTTATGCTTTGTTGTATTTTAGCATACAGTTTTTAAGTTTTTAGTAATAATTACTTAATGGTCGAAGTAGCACAAACAATTGATATGGATAGAATTATCGGTTTTTATCCAAATGAAATACCTGAAAAAAGTTGGCGTAGAATTCAAGAGCAAATAAATACATCAATTGTTAGATATAATTTAGGTAGTAAGAAATTATGTGTTGAAGATATTTTTGATTTAGATTTACATGGAAAAACGATTGGCGATTTAGTTAATAATCCAGATGATGCATTAAAAAATCAAGATGCACGAAGCCTTTATCATGAATTCAGAGCTAGACTTTTTAAATTAACTAAAAGTCCTACTTTGGATTCAGCGAATATGTCTTTTCAAGATTCTGGATTAAGGGCATTCACTTTAATGATTATAGCAAATGAACTTGAGCCTGCATTAGGATTGAGAAAGGATGAGAAAATTTATGCAACCACGCCATTTTTCCAAACAATTACAAATTCGCGAAGTACAACTAGTCGAACTTTGAAAGATCTCTCTGAACCGAAAAATCGGAGCAAGCATACACAAATTATGCACAAGTATCGCGTTGGAACAGATAATCCAAATTTATCTGGAACTGTTAAATATACCTTGACTACTGAAAATGCTTCTCAATTTTATAATACATTAATTAAAACAAGTAAAGAATTACAAAAAGGTAAATTTGCTTTGCTTATTGATTATTATACAAAATGGTTGAAACATAATATTGAGAATATATTTGATTTAGATGTGGTTGAAGGTACGCCTTTGTGTATAACATCTAGACATGGTGGACAATATACTGTTCAAACACATCATATTTATGGTAGTGCAAATCAAACAAAAGTTTTAGAATACTATTCTACAATAATAAATAAAAAATTAAATAACTTAGGTGATAAAGCATTTCTGGACAAAGAAAATTAAATTATATTTACCCAACAACAATGGGATCGTATTTATTTTGTAAAAGACAATTTATTATTGATAAAATATTGCACATACCAAAAGAATTTGTAAGACGATCTTTAATTGAAAGCAATCTTAAACATTCTACTGCAGAAGGTATGCTTGATACATGGTTTATGCATAATGTTCATGAAATCGGACCAACAAAAAATCAATTGAAATCTGCAGGAAAATCTGCTTTTAATGAACAAATCAAAGCAAGTATGCCTGAAATTTTGCGTTATAATGATGAAGTTAATTTACGTGAGCAACAACCCACTGCTTTGGGAGCAAATAAGGCAACATCATTATGGGACGAACGTGTTTCAAGTCAAAAAGCACGTATTGAGCTTAAGTTTACTAACGCAGAATTTGAACAATTTAGTCCAAATGAATTTTATGAACGGCAAATTACTCCTTTAATTAAAGATGTTTCTAATAAACTTCATCGTCTGTGGCAAAATGATATTAAGATGTATGTAATGGAAGATTTAGTAAATCGACGCTTAAATCGAAATCTACCTGCTTTTCCTGTTTTAAGAGATAAAAAATCAAGAACAGCCGCTCTTCCTGATTATATTATAGCACGTCAAATTGATAATGAAATACAATATGAGATACTTGACGTTAAACCAAATATTAATCAATCGGTTTTAGATGGTGTTTCAGGTAGTTATTTAGATACAAAATTAGCGGGAATTGTACTAGCACATACGGTTCTTGAGCGCCAACTACCTAAAGTTAAACGATTTTTTGAATTTTATGCCAAACAGCACAAAGATTTAACTAATTTAATTCCTTTGTTGAGAAAAGGAAAAATTGGAAGCAAGGCAACTATTTTTTCATATTTAAATCCTTCATTTCAGGTATTTCCAATTACACAAAAAGATGATTTTAATAATAATACGCTAACGGTTGATTTAATAAATAATCTTGTGTCGGAGATATTTGAATTTTCAGAAAATATTACTATACCTGAAGAAAATTGCTGGGGTAAGAAAAAATATTGTAGTTTTCATATGGCTTGTGAAAATATTGATAATAATTATATATAGGTACCTTTTTAAATAAATAAATTCACTTATTAGTGAAAAAGAGTATATATAATGTCACCTAATAAAATTGATTTAAAAAACTCACCCAATTATACATGCGCAATCAATAGAGATTCAGCATCAAATAATTGTTATGAAGATCCAGATAGAAGTGCCGGAACAACATCAGTATTAACTCGCTTAGGAAATGGTCTATCTATTCCTAAAACAAGATTTGTATGTTTTTCTGATTGCGAATTTTTAAACGATATTTTATACAAACCCGATAGCATTGATGACGAAATTTTCATAGGATTATTAAAAGATGTTTCAAATATATCTCAAGAAAATATTAATGGTATGCTTATTTATTTTGCATTTGAATTAGATAATACACAGACGAAAGTTTTTGATAAAGACTCGCTTGTGGAAAGTATGCAAGTAAAACCAGATATTTTTAATAAATATTCGCATATTACTAAAAATGGAAAAGGTGAATGGAATTTCACTAAAAGATATTCTGATGATTTTGCTTCAGCTTATTTAGAATCACCTTTTGCAGATATAACTAAAAGAAAAGAAATTGTTGTTGAAGAAAAAATACAAGAACCACTGGAAGATGATGACGATTATCGTCCAGGAAGACCGTGGGATAAGCCAAATAAGCAATAAACACAACATTTTTAAGTAATGTTTTTAGTTTTTAATTACCCCTTGCAGTCTCAGAATTCTGTCGCTATAGATAATATTGATGTGAACAAAAATATGAACGCAACCCTTAAAAAGGCATCATATTACGTTCAAAGATAAGATAAAAAATGGGACATATTAAGCGAAAAAGACCAAGAAGAGGAAGTTTGCAATTTTGGCATAGAAAAAAAGCCAAAAGAGTTTATCCTAGAATTCGAAATCATGCTCAATCTAAAGACAATAAATTAATTGGTTTTTCTGGTTATAAAGCTGGAATGACTCAAGCTTTCTTTGTTGATTCTCATCCAAACTCTCCAACAAAAGGTGAGACAATATGCGCCGCCGTAACAATTTTGGAGTGCCCTCCGTTGAAGGTCATTGGTCTTCGGCTATATAAAAAATCTATTTCAGGTTTTTCTGCTTTTTGCGATGTTTTTTCTGACGCTTTTGATATTGAACTTGGAAGAACAATTACTCTTCCAAAAAAGAAATTAGAACAACAGAAAATAAAAGAAGCAGAAGAAAAGCTTGAACAAACTGTTGAAATTAAAGCAATTTTAGCAACCCAACCAAAACTTGCAGGCTTTGGTAAGAAAAAGCCAGAGATTTTTGAAGTTGCAATTGGTGGTGTTGATATTAAATCTAAGTTCGATTATATTAAATCAATTTTAGGTCAGGATATTAAAGTCTCGGATGTACTTACACCTGGACAATTTTATGATACGCATGCAGTTACAACTGGAAAAGGTTATCAGGGTGTAATTAAACGATTCGGAGTTAGACGAAAGGTACACAAATCTGAAAAAGGTGTACGAAGAATCGGAACACTTGGTCCATTTACTGGCGCAAAAACACATACGGTACCCCACCCAGGTCAAATGGGTTTCCATACAAGAACTGAATATAATAAACAAGTTTTACTAATTTCAAATCCAAAAGAACGTGAAGTCAATCCAATTGGCGGAATTGTTCATTATGGTGTTGTTAAAAATGATTATGTATTATTTTTTGGATCGATTTCAGGACCTAAAAAAAGACTTATTAGAATAAGTAATACAATCAGACCTCCAACAAAAGTACACACACAAGCACCAGAAATACAAAAAATTGTATTAAGGAGTCAACAAAGATGAAAGTAACAATTTATTCGATTAAAGGTGAAAAAAAGAGTCAAGTAGATTTACCTATTCAATTTTCTGAACCCGTTCGTTTTGATTTAATTAAGCGAGCAGTGCTTTCTGTTCAAAGTAAGAATCGGCAAGCATATGGTGCAGATCCACTTGCAGGAACAAGACAAGGAAACGCAACTTCAAAACGACGTCAAAGATATAAAACAACATATGGTGGCGGAGTTTCACGAATTAAAAGAAAATATTCATTTCATCGAGGAAGACAATTTGGTTGGATTGGTGCATTTGTTGCAAATGCAAGAAGTGGACGTAAAGCATTTCCACCAACTTCTGAGAAAGTTATAATTGAAAAACTTAACAAAAAAGAAAGTAGAAAAGCAGTTCGTTCAGCTTTAGCAGCAAATGTTGAAACAATAAAAGTAATTGAAGATGTATTTATGAATCTTAAGAAAACTAAGGACGTTCAAAATTCACTTGAAACATTGGGTTGTAAAACAGAAATACAAAAATCCAAAGATCGAAAAATACGTGCAGGTAGAGGTAAAATGAGAGGTAGGAAATATATTACACGTAGAGGTCCCCTTGTTGTGATTGCTAAAGAAAGTTCTGCAATAAAAGCTGTGCGAAACATTCCAGGTGTAGAAGTTATTAATGTTAAAAAATTAAATCCAGAATTACTTTGCCCAGGTATGAAACCACGTAGAGTAAGTTTATGGACAAAAGAAGCTATTCAACTGATGGATAAGGAGGGACTATATTTATAATGGCATTTGGTAATGATCCAAGTAAAATTTTAGAAGGTCCAATTTCAACTGAACGAGCAGTTAGAGAAATGGAATCAAATAATACTTTGATTTTTAAAGTTGCTAAAAAAGCAACAAAAAAGCAAATTAAATGGGCTGCTGAAAAAGAATTTGATATTAAAGTGTTGGAAGTAAGAACTTCAATTACAATGCACGGAACAAAGAAAGCATTTATTAAGCTCTCACCAGATACAAACGCAACAGATGTGACGAGTAAATTAGGATTAGTATAATGGCAAAAAGAACAATAATTCAGAAAAGAGGAAAAGGCGGTCCTAGTTATACATCCCCAAGCCATCGATTTTTTGGCAAATTAGCTTACCCAGGTATAAAAGAGCCAACATATGGTGAAATTATTGATATTGTTAATTCAATTGGTCATTCAGCACCTTTAATGGTTGTTGAATTAGAGGATACCTCAATGCATTTGATGCCAGCACCTTTAGGCGTTAGAGTTGGTCAGCAAATTAATTTTGGTTCCACGCAAGCAGAAATTGGAAATGTTATGCGATTAAAAGATGTTCCTCCGGGAACGGATGTATGTAATATTGAAGCAAATCCAGGCGATAGAGGTAAATTTTTGCGAGCAGCTGGTGCTTCGGCGCAAGTTGTTGGTACAGAAAGTAATACAGTGGTTGTTAAAATGCCATCAAAAACAAAAAAGCAATTTAATCCAAATTGTTTAGTAACTATTGGTAAAATCGCAGGCTCTGGAAGAAAAGCCAAACCTTTATTGAAAGCAGGAAATGCACATCATAAACGTAAAGCTCAAAATAGATTATTCCCAATTGTAAAGGGAGTTGCTATGAATGTATGCAACCACCCACATGGTGGAACTCACAGAAGAAATCTTGGAAGACCTACTGCTATTAAGCGAGGTGCTCCAGCAGGTCGAAAATCTGGATCATTAAGTCCTAGAAGAATGGGACGTACTAAGAGATAAAAGTAACATGGCAAAAGAACTATTATATCGAGGAAAAAATTTAGAAGAACTTCAGGAAAAAGGATATACGGAGTTAGCAGAATATTTTGGTACTCGCGCAAGAAGAAGCTTGAAAAGAGGTTTAAGTGAACCCCAAAAGAAATTACTTGCTAAAGCTAAATCTGCCAAAGGCGATAAACCAATAAAAACACATTGCAGAGACATGGTCATATTACCTGAAATGGTTGGGCACATGTTCCAAGTTTATTCTGGTCAAAAATTTGAGCCAGTTACTGTAACTGTTGAAATGTTGGGAAGATACTTAGGTGAGTTCATAAAAACTCGTAAAGAAGTTACACATAAAGCACCAGGTGTAGGTGCAACACGAGGTACAAAACACGCAAGTGTAAAATAAAATGGTTAATAAATATAGCTTTACAACATATGATAGTAAAACCATGGTTAGAATCCTTGGTAAATTTTTACCAATTTCATTAAAAACCACAACAGAAGTAGCTCGATTCATAAAAGGATATAATGTTAATAAAGCAATTACTTTACTAAAAGAAGTTGCAGCTGCTAAAAGGCCAATACCTTTCCTAAAATACAAAAAAGATGTTCCGCATAGAAAAGGTCAAGGTATGTCTGTAGGTCGTTTCCCTAAAAAAGTTAGTGAAGAACTAATTAAATTATTAGAATTATTAAAAGCAAATGCGAAAGATAAGGGATTAGATGCAGAAAAATTAATAATCATTCATGCAGCAACACAATCTGGACCAAAGATGTGGCATTATGGTAGACTCAGAAGAAGACGCCGAAAAGTAAGTCACTTTGAATTAGTTGCGCAAGAAAGTAAACCTAGTAAGGAGAAGATTAAAAATGATTGAGCGAGAATTTATCAAAAATAAACTTAAGAATTTGAATATAAGTAATCAAATTTCAAAGGTTGTTGGTAAAGGTGCTGCTTGCGGAAAAATTACTGTAGAAAAAACTCCTCTTGGTGAGAAAATAATTGTTGATACTATGCGACCAGGTCTTGTTATTGGTCGAGGTGGAACTACAATCAAAAAATTAACTACCGAATTAAAATCAAAATATGCTCTTGAAAATCCACAAATTGAAGTTAGAGAAATATTAAAACCAAATCTTGTTGCAGCTGTTGTAGCAAGACGAATTGCTGATGAAATGGAACGATTTGGACCACAGCGATTTAAATCAATGGGATATCGTTCATTAAGTAATATTATGAAAGATGGTGCTATGGGTGCAGAAATAGTTATATCGGGCAGAGGAATACCTAGTCAACGTTCAAAAACTTGGAGATTTTATGCAGGATATTTAAAGAAATGCGGAGATATTGCCGTTAGTAAAATTGATAAAGCAATTGAACGAGCAAATTTACGAAGCGGAGCAGTCGGTATTATTGTTCAAATAATGTTGCCAGGTACGCTTATTCCAGATCACATAAAAATTGTTGATCCAGTAGTTAAGGTAGCGGAAGTTAAAGAAAGCGAAGAAAAAACTGAAACTAAAACTGAAGAATCAACTAAAAAAGAACCGGTCAAAAAAGAAGAACCAACCAAAGAGCCAGCAACTAAAACAGAATCTGTCAAAAAAGAAGAACAAATCGAAAAGCCAGCAACTAAAACAGAACCTGTCAAAAAAGAAGAACAAATCGAAAAGCCAGCAACTAAAACAGAACCTGTCAAAAAAGAAGAACCAACCAAAGAGCCAGCAACTAAAACAGAACCTGTCAAAAAAGAAGGAGATAAAAAATAATGGCAATAATACGTACTAAAGATATTCAAAAACTAAGTGATAAAGATTTCAATGGAAAACTGTTAGAACTTAAAAAAGAACTAATGAAACTTAGAGCACAAAAAAGTTCCGGGTCAACACCAGAAAACCCTGGGCGTATACGGGCATACAGAAGATCAATTGCTCGAATGATTACAGTCAAAAAAATAGGAGGAAATTCCGAAAAACAATGAGTGGAGATATTTGCTCAGTTTGCGGACTGCATTCAGACCTTTGCATGTGTTCAACACTTGCACGCGAGAATCAAATCGTTAAAATATCAACCATCAAACGGCGGTATGGTAAAATCATGACCATCGTTGAAGGTATTGATAAAAAAGCAGTTGACCTTAAAACGTTAGCCAAACAACTTAAATCACGATTGGCTTGCGGCGGTACAATTAAAGGAAATACGATTGAACTTCAAGGAAACCAAAAGGTTGCAGCAAAAAACGTGCTAATAAAAGCCGGATTTGCTGAAGAAAGTATTGAAGTCCATTAAACTCATGCGAAACAAAACGAATATAACGAGGCACGAAGTAATTGGTTTGCGTGCACGTGTTGTCCAATCACGAAACCCTGCAAATTTGCACATTGAGGGAAAAATCGTTGACGAAACCACACACACCCTCGTTATTGAGCAAAACAAAAAAGATAAACGCGTATTCAAAAAATGCGTGGGAATCGAAGTTGTTTTGGATAACGAAAATATACTCATCAATGGCGCCGATTTAGTCGGCCGTCCATGGGATAGAATAAAAAACAAAAATGGTAACAACTAAAAAACCAACAAGAAAAGTAGAGGTAAAGAAAACAGTCAAATCAGCGAAAGCTGCACCTGCGAAAAAAATTACTGCTCAAGCTAAGAACTCAACAGTTATTTGTACTGATAAAAATTGTCATATTCATAGTAATAATAAAACTCGTGGACGTATTTTTGAAGGTAAAGTAATTCGCGCAAAAATGTCAAGTACAATTACTGTTGAATGGCCAAGAAGATATTATTTATCCAAATACGAGCGATTTGAAAAAAGAAGATCACGCGTAAAAGCACATAATCCACAATGTATTAAAGCAAAAGTTGGTGATACAGTAAGAATTGCCGAATGTCGCCCAATTTCAAAAACAAAGAACTTTGTTGTTATAGAGGTATTATTAAATGAAAGCAATTAAAGCAAGAGTAAGTAGAGGTTTACCACAAGGAGCAAGAATCAATATAGTTGATAATTCTGGAGCAAGAATTGCTAAAATCATTACAGTCAAATCTTATAAAACTAGAACTCGAAAAAAGCAAACTGCAGCAATTGCCGACTTATGTACATGTAATGTAATCGCAGGAAAACCCGATATGCGACATAAAGTTGTGCCCGTAGTTATTGTTCGTCAAAAACAAGGTTATAAGAGAGTGGACGGAACAACCGTCAAGTTCGAAGATAACGCAGGTGTTGTATTAAGAGATGTTAAATTAGGAATGCCAAAAGGAACAGTTATTAAAGGACCAATTGCTAAGGAGGTTGCTATTCGCTGGTCACAGTTAGCTAAAATCGCGAGTATTGTATTATAATGAAATCAAAATTTAGTTTATCATGGTTAAGAAGTAAGCAACCTAGAAAGCAAAGAAAATTTAAATATAATGCACCATTGCACATCCGAAGAAAACTGGTTTCAGCACATCTTAGTGCAGAATTAAGAAGTAAGTATAATCGAAGAAGTTATCCATTAAGAAAAGGAGACCGAGTAAAAATTCTTCGAGGTCAGTATAAAGGTACAATCGGTGAAATTGAAAAAGTTAATTTGAAAAAATTAATTGTTAATATTAAAGGCGCAGAGCATAAAAAGAGTGAAGGTCGAACATCATACTATCCAATTAATGCATCTAATGTTATTATTTTAACATTAAAATTAGATGATAAGCTTAGAAAACAAGCTTTAGAGAGAACAATAAAAAAGAAGGTAAATAAAAAATGAGTAAAAAACAACATCTTTCAAGATTAGCCGCGCCAAGAAAGTGGCCAATTAGTAGAAAAGCTAGTAAATGGATTGCTAAAACCTCACCTGGATCGCATAGTCTTAAAAATTCAATACCATTGGTTGTTATTTTGAGAGATATATTAAAATTAGCCTCAAATTCTAAAAATGTTAAATATTTATTATCTACAGATCAAGTTTTAGTAAATAACCGAAAAGTAAAAGATATTAAATTTGCTGTAGGTCTTTTAGATGTGGTGTCTTTACCAAAAATTAAAACATATTATAGAGTTATACTGAAAAAGCAAGGAACTTTTGCATTTATTAAAATACCTGAATCTGAATCAAATATTATGTTACTTCGAATCAAAAACAAGAAAGTTATTTCAAAAGGCAAAGTTCAATTGAATTTTAATAATGGTTGGAATATTATTGTTAAGAAAGACGATTACAAAACAAATGAAGTTATTATTTTTGATACAAAAACAAATACAATTAAAAGCAAACTTGTTTTGAAATCAGGTGCCAGTGTTTATTTAGTTGGTGGAAAACATCGTGGAATTTTAGCTAAATATAAGAGTGTTCGAGAATATGGAACGCTTAAAAAACACAAAATTGTTCAAGTTATTGATGGAAAAACTGAATTAGAAAGTTCAGTTGAAAATATTATGGTTATTGGAGAGGCTAAGCCTGCAATTAAATTAGAATGAAATCAGAAAATCAAATGAGAGAAATTAAAGTAGATAAAATTGTACTTAATATTGGTACAAAGGGAGAGACAGAAAGAGTAAAAAAAGCAGTATCTCTTTTAACTGCAATTTCTGGAAGAAAGGTAGTAGAGACTACCGCTAAAAAACGTCTTGCTGCTTGGAAGTTGAGACCTGGCTTACCTATTGGCTCAAAAGTTACTTTACGTGGTAAATTTGCACAAGAGTTATTAACGCGTTTACTTGCTGCACGAGATAATAAACTTAAATTAAAAAGTTTTACTGAAAATGGATTTTCTTTCGGGATACCTGAGTATATTGATATTGAAGGTGTAAAATATGATCCAAAAATAGGTATCATTGGATTAGAAGCAAACGTTACACTTAAGAGGGCAGGATATAGAATTAAGATGCGAAGATTATTAAGAAAACAGATTCATCGTAATCATACTATCACAAAAGAAGATGCAATTAAATTTGCTAAAGAAAAATTTGGAGTTGAAGCTAAATGAAGAGAATAGGCATTAAGAAAGTTATTGTGGGTAAAACCAAACGTAAACGATTCCTTAGAAATAATTCTCCAAAGAAACGTAAATTTGGTCAAGCTTTAACTCGTTGCACAATATGTGGAACAACAAGAGGACATATTAGTAAATATGGATTGAATATATGTAGAAGATGCTTTAGGGAGGTTGCCCGGGCAATTGGGTTCAAAAAATTAAGTTAAAATGGTATGTACAGATAATTTAGCAAAAGTTTTGTCTGCAGTAAATAATGCAGAACATGTAGGAAAACAAGAAGTTTTAGTTAGCCCTGCTTCTAAAATGATTGTTACTGTTCTTGAAATATTAAAAAAAGAGAAATATATTTCAGAATTTAAAGTAAGAAAAGATTTACGCGGAAGTACTATTCTAATTAAATTAGCTAGACAAATCAATAAATTAGGTGTTATTAAACCACGATTTTCCGTAACGGTTGATGATTTAGAGAAATTCGAGAAAAGATATCTTCCTGCTAAAGAGTTTGGTAGAATTATATTAAGTACCTCAAAAGGTGTTATGACTCACTTAGATGCAAAACAGCAAAAAATTGGAGGCGTGCTTTTAGCATATATATATTAATGAAACAAATCTTAGAAATTCCGGACGATGTAACTTGCGCTATTGAAGGTAATATTATTAATATCAAAAAAGGCGATATTACATTGACTCGAGTATTTCCAACACGTATGGTCAAAGTTGAATTAAAAGATAATACTGTAGAAATTTCAAGTTTTACTGAAACAGCTAGATCAAGAGCAATGCTCGGCACATTTCAGTCACATATTAATAATATGATTAAAGGTGTACATGAACCCTTTGTTTACAAACTTAAAGTTTGTTCAGTGCATTTTCCAATGACTGTAAAACAATCAGGTAATGAAATTCAAGTTCAAAACTTTTTAGGTGAGAAAAAGCCAAAGAGAGTTAAAATGGTCAAAGGTGCTAAATTTAAAATTGATGGTGCAGATATAACTGTTTCATCACCAGACAAAGAATCTGCAGGAACTTTAGCTTCAAGACTTGAACAATCAACAAGACTAAGAAATAAAGACCGTAGAATTTTTCAAGACGGTATATTTATAACAAGTAAAGCAGGTAAGGCAATTTAATATGGTAGAACTTAAAACTCTTCAACATAAGCAGAACGTTAAAAGTAAAAAACGTACTTTTGTGAGACAAGAAGCTCATCGATATAAGAGGCTTTCTCAAAGTTGGAGAAAACCAAAAGGAGTACATTCTAAATTACGTTTACGTAGACGTGGAAAACCTACCATGGTTTCAGTTGGATTTAAAATGCCTGAATCTGTTAGAGGATTGACTAAAGATGGTTCAAAACAAGTTTTTGTTTCATCACCAAATGATTTAAAAAATGTAAAATCTGGAGAAGTTGTAATTTTACGAAAAGTTAGCAAACAGACAAGATTATTGGTTTTAAATGAAGCTAAAAAACTTAATATTAACGTTACTAATTTTAAATTTATTGATAAGCGAATTGCCGAGTTACAAACTAAGTTAACTCATAAAAAGACTGCGCGGATTGCTAAGAAAGAAAGAAAAGCTAAGAAAGACGAAGAAGAAAAGAAAAAAGCAAAAATGAGTAAAAAAGCAAAAGAATTAGCTGATAAAAAGAAGAAAGCAGATAAAGATACTAAAAAACAATCTAAATTAGAATCAAAAATATTAACTGAAAATAAGAAAGAAGAGAAAGTGGCTGAAACTAAGGCAGAAAAAGTTGAAGAAAAGAAACCTAAAGTTAAAGCAGAAAAAACAGAAACAGTTAAATTAGAAAAAATCGCAACCGATAAAGAAGAAAAAAAACCAGAAGTTAAGGAAAAAGAAAACAAAACATCACCTGCGAAAAATAAAGATAATTTGGTAGTTAAAGAAGAAAAAAAACCTGTAGCTAAAAAGGAGGATAAATGAAACTAGATTTACAAAAAAGACTTGCAGCTAAAATAGCAAAAGTTGGTAAAAAAAGAATTAAAGTAAATCCTGCAGCTGCAGAAGATATTAAAGTTGCAATCACTAAAGCAGATGTTGGTGCATTGATTTCAGAAGGTAAGATTGAAATTGTTCATGAAAAAGGTGTATCGCGGCATAGAGCAAGAAAACTTCAGATTCAACGTAAAAAAGGACGAAGAAAAGGTCAGGGAAGAAGAAAGGGAGCTCAGAAAGCAAGAACTCCAAAAAAATTACTTTGGATGAATAAAATAAGGCTACAACGAAAGACTATTAAAGAGTTCAAAGAACAAGATAAAATAGATAGCAAGAATTACCGAAGGTTATATTTACTTGCAAAAGGTGGTTTTTTCAGAAGTAAAAAGCACTTGTTACTTTATGTTGAAAAAAATAATATGTTGAGAAAATAAAATGGCAACAGGACCAAGATATACAGTTAAAATGAGAAGAAGACGCGAAGGTAAAACAGATTATGGACTTCGATTAAAATTATTAAAATCTGGAAAAACTCGCCTAGTTATACGAAAAACAAATAAATATATTATTTGCCAAATTGTTAATTATACGGATAAAGGAGATATGATTAAATTGTCTGTAAACTCAAAAGATTTAGTTAAACTTGGATGGAAACATAACACAAGAAATATTTCGGCAGCGTATTTGACAGGTTTAATGGCCGGTATTGCTGCTAAGAAAGCTAAATTAAATGAAGTTATAGTTGATGCAGGAAATTATTCTTCAACAAAAGGATCAGTAATTTATGCAGTTTTAAAAGGAGTTGTTGATACTGGTTTAGAAATACCTCATAATCCAAGTATTTTTCCTAGCGAAGATCGAATCGCAGGAAAACATACCAAATCAAAGGATTTATTAAAAGAAATTACAGCGATTAAAAAGAAGATAGGAGCTTAAAAATGGTTGATAGAAAACGTCGTCAAAATCGAAGAAAAAGACCCGAGGCAACAGCAGAAGAAAAAATGCAAATATTAGAAAGGTGGAAGCCAAAAACAGAATTGGGTCGTAAAGTAAAGTCTGGTGAAGTTAATGATATAAATATCGTTATTGAATCAAATCAACGAATTTTAGAATCTGAAATTGTAGATAAGCTTTTACCTAATTTAGTATCTGATTTTATATTAATTGGCCAAGCTAAAGGTAAATTTGGTGGAGGAAAGCGTAGAATTTTTAGACAAACACAAAAGAAAACGCGAGAAGGTAATAAACCAATTTTTACAGTTATGGCTGTTGTAGGTAATCGAGATGGTTATGTTGGTGTTGGTATTGGTCGAGCTAGAGAAACAATGCCTGCAAGATCTAAAGCAGTTACGAATGCTAAATTAAATCTTATACAAATTTCAAGAGGATGCGGTTCATGGCAATGTACTTGTGGAGAACATCATTCAATACCATTTAAAGTCAAAGGTAAAGAAACTAGTGTTGAAATTAAATTTATGCCAGCACCTAAAGGAACTGGTTTAGTTATTGATGATGAACTTAAAAAAATATTCAAATTAGCAGGTATAACGGATGTATGGTGTAAAACTCGTGGACAAAGCCGGCAAAAACTTAATATGGTATCTGCATGTATGAAAGCATTGAAACGAGGAACATGCCAACGTGTTGTTGCTTGTAATGTAAAATATGGTTCAATAAATTAAAATGGTAGAAACAAAAACAAAAACAAAAACAGCAAAACCTAAGAAAGAATCTACAGCGAAAGCAGTACAAAAATTAGTGGCTGTTGTGCGGATACGAGGCAGTATTGGTGTAACTAGAGATATTGAAAGCACCATGAAATTATTACGATTACATAAAAAACATCGTTGTGTTGTAGTGCCTTTAACTTCAAATTATAGTGGTATGCTAAATAAAGTTAAAGACTATTGTACTTTTGGAGAAGTTGATGAAACTACTGTTAAAACTTTATTACAAAAACGAGGTAAAATTGTTGGTGATAAAATTCTTACAGAAGATTTCTTAAAAAATAATAAACTTACTTTTGATACGTTTACTAAAAAATTGATGGCTCATGAAATTAAGGTTAAAGATGTTTCTGGACTCAAACAATTTTTTAAGCTTCACCCACCGATTGGTGGATTTGAACGAGGCGGAATTAAAAAACCATTTTCAATGCACGGTGCTTTAGGCTATCGTGGCGCAGATATTAATAAATTACTAAGGAGAATGATGTAATTTAAAATGTTAAATCGTAAACCAAAAAAACATAAAAAACAGCAAGGTAGTAGAACTCATGGCTGGGGTGCTGGAAAAAAACATAGAGGTGTAGGTCATCGAGGCGGTCATGGTGAATCTAATATTGGTAAGCGCGGTGGAGCAAGAAAATCACGTTATTTGGCTAAAGGAATTAAACCTTATGGAAAAAGTGGAATGTCTGAGACTCAAAAAGGAAAAGTTGACAAAGCAATTAATTTAGCTACAGTTTATGAAAGACTGGAATCTTGGGTTAAACAAGGTAAAGCAAAGAAAGAAAAAGATACATATATAATTAATTTAACTGAAATGGGTTATGATAAATTATTAAGTGGTGGCGAAGTCAGCAAAAAATTAAAGATTACTGTTGCCAAATTTTCAAAAAAAGCTAGAGAACAGCTTGGATTAAAAGAAGAATAATGCTTTCAGTTTAAACTGATTACGACGTTGAAAATATTAATATTTTCAACAAATAATATTCAATGGTCAATTGGAGACTAATTTCCAGTTATTTGCCAGAAGTTGCGCGTCCATTAAAGAAAAAGCTTGGTTTCAATGAGAAACTAAAATGGACAGGTATAACTTTGGTTCTTTATTATATTTTATTACATATTCCACTTTATGGATTAGGTCAGAATTCATTAGACCAATTCGAAGCACTTTCTACCATACTTGGAGCAAGTTTTGGGTCGCTTATTTCATTAGGTATTGGACCAATTGTAACTGCAAGTATTATATTACAATTATTAGCCGGATCAGGAATATTAAATATTGATTTAACTAAATCAGAAGGTAGAGCAGATTTCCAAGCAATGCAGAGAGTTGTTACTTTACTTTTCATATTAATTGAATCATTTATTTATGTATTTATGGGAGGACTTGCACCAGATCCAACAATTATTGGAACTTCTGCATATTTTACAATGCAAATAGCATTGACAATTCAATTGTTTGTGGGCGGTTACCTTATTGTATTTATGGATGAAGTTACACAAAAATGGGGTTTTGGTTCAGGAATTGGATTATTTATTGCAGCAGGAGTATCTCGTCAAATATTTATTACGGCTTTCTCTCCTTTAAGTTCACCTACAAATCCAGGAGTACCTATTGGTAGAATTCCATTTTTATTCCATGCTCTACAAACTGGAGACCCGACAGGAGCATTAGTTGCCATAATTGCCGTAATTGCTACAATTGTAGTATTTATGATGGCAGTATATGGGCAAGCAATGAAAGTTGAAATTCCATTATCTTTTGGTAGAGTTCGTGGGTATAATATGCGATGGCCACTTAAATTTATTTATACATCGAATATTCCAGTTATTTTAATTGCAGCATTATTAGCAAATATTCAATTATGGGCTAAACTTTTACAAAATTGGGGACATCCAATCTTAGGAACGTTTGTAGGTAATTCACCAGCAACAGGTTTAGTTAAATGGGTTAATTCACCAAATATTATTAATTCATTAGTTGTAGGTACTACATCTGGCGAAGTAATACTTCAATCAATTGTTTATATTGCAATTATGGTTATCGGCGCAGTATTTTTCTCAATGATGTGGGTAAAGACTTCAAATATGGGTGCAGATGCTCAAGCAAGACAAATTCTTTCTTCAGGGTTGCAAATACCTGGATTTAGAAGAGACCCAAGAGTATTAGAATCTATATTAAATCGATATATTCCAGCTTTAACTATAATGGGTGGAGCTACTGTTGGTTTCTTAGCAGCATTTGCAGACCTATCAGGAGCACT
>Ga0075122_10000529_pt1 | contig 29884 bp, 40 predicted proteins | sample AntAceMetag02UKB_FD_69790 | JGI IMG/M metagenome (GOLD analysis project Ga0075122, IMG submission 69790) | Saline lake microbial communities from Ace Lake, Antarctica - Antarctic Ace Lake Metagenome 02UKB | ecosystem: Environmental > Aquatic > Non-marine Saline and Alkaline > Saline | place...
GATTTAGAATCAATTCATAATCGTTTAACAAAAAAAGCATATCCTATTCAATTACCAATTGGAACCGAAGAAAACTTTAAAGGAATTGTTGATCTTCTTTTAATGAAGGCGTTTATCCATAAAGATGATTTAGGCCAAGAAATTGAGGAAACAGAAATTCCAGAGGATATGAAGGAAAAGGCAGAAAAATATCGATCAGAACTTTTGGAGGCAATTGCAGAAAATGATGAAGTTGTAATGGAAAAATATCTTGCAGGAGAAGAAGTATCAATAGATGAATGGAAAAAAGTTTTACGCAAAGCTGTTATCTCAGCTGAGTTTTTCCCTGTTATGTGCGGAAGCGCATTAAAGAATAAAGGTGTTCAAAGATTGCTAGATGCAGTATGCGATTATTTACCATCTCCTTTAGATGTTCCTCCAGTAATGGGTTTTGATCCAAAAGACAAGGAAAAGAAAATAGAGAAAAAACCAGATGACAATGAACCTTTTGCAGCTCTTGCTTTTAAGGTTGCGATTGACCCATTTGTTGGAAAACTAATTTTTTTCCGTTCATATTCTGGAACTTTAAAATCAGGTTCTTATGTTTACAATTCATCAACTGGCAAAAAAGAGCGTATTGGTAGAATCCTTCGTATGCATGCTAACTCGCGCGAAGAAGTAGAAGAAGTATATGCAGGTGAAATTGCTGCAGCTGTTGGTTTAAAGGAAACCATTACTGGTAATACTTTATGTGATGAGGACAATAGAGTTGTTCTTGAATCTATTTCATTTCCAAAACCAGTTATTCATATTGCTATTGAGCCTAAGACAAAAGCTGACCAAGAAAAAATGGGTATTGCTTTAGCTAGGCTTGCCGAAGAAGACCCTACTTTTGTTGTTAAGGGTGATGAAGAAACTGGCCAAACTATTATATCTGGAATGGGTGAATTACATCTTGAGATTCTTGTCGAAAGAATGAAGCGCGAATTTGGTGTTGAAGCAAATGTTGGTAAACCTCAAGTTGCCTATAGAGAAACTATTAAAAAACTTGCAATTGCCGAAGGTAAATATATCAAACAATCTGGTGGGCGTGGCCAATATGGTCATTGTCTACTTAGAATTGAGCCTCTTATTATTGAGGAAGATGACGAAGACCAAGATAAGACTTTTGATTTTGTTGATGAAATTAAGGGTGGTGATATTCCTAAAGAATATGTTCCTGCAATCAAGAAGGGCGCCAAAGAAGCAATGACAAATGGTATTGTTGCTGGGTATCCTTTGCAGAAGATTAAAGTTACAGTTTATGATGGTTCGTATCATGATGTTGACTCTTCGGAAATCGCATTTAAAATTGCGTCTATTATGGCTTTTAAAGCAGCTGCAAAATTAGCCGATCCTGTTCTTCTTGAACCAGTTATGAAAGTTGAGGCAGTAACCCCCGAAGAATTTATGGGCGATGTAGTAGGTGACTTAAATTCAAAACGAGCTAAAATTTTAGAAATGACTGATAGAGGAAATATGAAAATAGTAATTGCCGAAGTTCCTCTTGGCGAGATGTTTGGCTATGCCACATCTTTGCGTTCCATGAGCCAAGGACGCGCATCTTATTCTATGGAATTTTTTGAATATCAGGAAGTACCTAAAAATGTTGCCGCAGAAATTGTTGCTAGCAGGGGCGGTGAAGAAGAAAAGAAAGCAGAGTAATATTTCTCTCCTCCTACCAAGGGTTATATCTGATTGTGATAATTCCTTTTTAACTTAAATTATATTTTCTTAAACGGCTATGCTACCATAGCCGTTTAGTTTTGGTTGATTTTTGTATAATTGGGGTGTACGCTTAATATAATATATGGAATTTAATATTTAACTAAAACAATTATGATAAATCGAGAAATGGGTGGCGGTGTCCCAGAAACATCACAAAGACCTACCGAGGAAGACTTTAAGGCTAAAATTGAAGACTATATGTAGACAAAAGAAGTTGCACCTCATAGATATCAAGGGGTAGTTTACGAATTACAAGATTTTTCAGAAGGAAAAGGCGAACAAGGTGTACGAGATCAATATTATAAAGGTTGGACAAACGAAGATTTTAAAGAAGTCTTAAAAAAAACTAGGCGAGGAATAAATTGCCAAAAAATAATAAGGAAAAGAAATTTCTGACCACATCATATGAAATATTGCTTTTTAACAAATACTTTTAGGGGGTTCTAAATAACACTAAACGGGAGGGTATAGTCATGGGAACAGCTCTGTATGTTCCAGAGACGATTGACATCGGAAATAGAGGTGTCATATTCTTGGCAGGACCGATTCAAGGTGCGGTTGAATGGCAGGAGCAAGCCATTCAAATCATACACGGATTTGATGATACTCCAATCATCGCTTGTCCGCGAACGCCGGAGCGGCAAACGATAGATATATCATTTGCTGAATAAGTCGATTGGGAAACACAGTATCTCAGGCTAGCTGGGCAAACTGGAGTGATCATGTTCTGGCTCGCTAAAGAATCTAGGCATTTTTGCGAGAGAGCATACGCCCAGACCACGAGGTTTGAGCTTGGTGAATGGATGGTGCGCCATCAATACGAAGACGCCAAACTCGTCGTTGGTATTGAATCAGGATTTACCAACGAATTTTACCTCAAGCACAGGATTGGTAAGGATTGTCCAAGAATACCAATCTGCTCTACATTGCAGGAAACCTGCAAAAGAACAGTTGAATTGTTTCACCCATAACCTTTCGGGGATGCTCGTCATCCCCGATCCCCCTAAAAGTATTTGTTTACTGTTTGAGACATATTTTGTGATTACATAAAATAATAAAAAATATTGAAAAAGAAAAACCTATGGATTCTAGCTCTGGCGAATTTTTAGATTTTTTTTCTGAAATAATTAAGAGTGGTGATTTAATTTAACACTATATATCTAACCAGCTTTTTTAAAAATTACTTATCCAAAGTATTAAAATTAAATAAAAAATATGACATCTATAATTATCACGCTCGTAATTGGAATCATTATAGGTTTTACAATTGCGTGGCTTATCAAAAAACCACAACCACAAATCAGTGAACAAGAACAAGAGAAACAAGATAGAAATAAGAAAATTGTTGAGTATATTCAAAGTAAAGGAGAAGCATCTAATAATGATATTCAAGAGCTTTTAGGAATTGGGGATTCAACAGCTACTAAATATCTTCAGCAGATGGAAGATAAGGGAATTATTGTACAGGAAGGTAAGGAGGGTAGGAGTGTAAAATATACATTACAATAATCCATGAAATCACCCCTAGCCACCTTTCCTTGGGGATACTCGGGACAGGCTCTTAGTAAAGGAGAAGGAGTGAGATTTTAAGATTGGGGTTTTTTTAACGGCTATGTCACCATAGCCGTTAAATTTATATGGACAAAACACCTAAATTTGCTATTATTACTGTGTATGAAAGTCATCATCACAAAAAATTATCAAGAGATGAGCGCAAAAGCAGCTAGATTTGTTTTAGCCCAGCTTTGGCATAAATCTAATCTTGTTTTGGGTTTAGCAACAGGAGCAACACCAATTGGAATGTTTAAGAAACTAATAGAAGCTCACAAGCAAGGTAGAGCGGATTTTTCGTCTGTTACAACTTTTAATTTAGATGAATATCTTGGCATACCACCAAAAGATGCGGAATCATATTATACATTCATGAATAAAAGTTTATTTAATAGCATAAATGCAAAAGCAGAAAATATCCATCTATTAAATGGGATAGCAGACGACCCAAATCAAGAATGTTTTAGATACGAGCAAATGATAAAAAACGCAGGAGGAATTGATTTGCAAATATTAGGGCTTGGGCCAAACGCGCACTTAGGATTCAACGAGCCAGGCACATCATTTGATTCAAGAACACATCTAATAAAACTTACACCGTCAACTAGAAATAAGAATGATAAATATTTTAAAAATAGACACACACCATCAAATGCATTAACAATGGGCCTTTCTACAATAATGGGAGCAAAAAAAACACTTCTTTTGGCATCAGGAAAAGATAAAGCAAAAGCAATAGCAGAAGCAATTGAAGGAAATGTTAGGACACAAGTGCCAGCATCAATTTTGCAATGGCACCAAGACGCAACAGTAATTATAGACGAAGACGCGGCAAGCAAATTAGAACGCGATTATTCATCACCTTTGCTTTTTGCGGATGGAGATGTAGAAGTTTTAACAAAGCAAGATTTGCCCGAGAAAAAGAAAATTGTAGTAATTTCACCACACCCAGATGATGCATCAATTTCAATGGGAGGAATGATAAGTGAATTAGCAAAAAAGAATAAAGTACATATTGTTATAACAACATCAGGTTATAGGAGCGTGGTATCCGAAACTAAAATGCAGGATGTTATTGCAATAAGAGAAAAAGAAGCAAAAGCAGAATCGAAAATACTTGGTACAATTCCATATTTTTTACAAGCAAAATTTTATGATGCAAAAGATATTGATAAAGCAATAAATCAAGACATAAAAAAATTATCTGCATTTTTTAAAAAGATAAAACCAGATATTGTGTTTGTTCCACAAGTTAATGACAAACATCCTACACATAAATTAAGCCGAGAAGTAGCGCTAAAATCTCTTTTATCATATAATAAGAAATCCAAATCCTCTGTTTCTATTTGGGGATACGAAGGATTGTGGTCTATTTTTGCGGAAGGGGATTTTAATACAATATTTGCTTTTGATGAAAAAGTAATGAAGCAAAAAATGAAAGCAATTGCCAGTCAAAAATCGCAAGTTCAAAGAACAAGGTTTGATGTTGCAGCAAAATCTTTAGCCCAACTTCGAGCAGCTATTGTCCCAGAGCAAGCATTAGTAGGGTATGGCGCAAAAGCTCCAAAACTTCCTAAGTATATTGAATTATTTAGTGTGGTGTAATTTTACTGTCATTGCGAGGAGATCTGTACTCAGGTCGACGCGGCAATCTTATCAACGCAATGTGGCACGAGAATCTATTACCAAGCCATTTCTCGACGTTAAGATTGCCGCCTGCCCGCAGTGCTACAGCGTTGCAGGTGGGCGGTCGTGAATACACTCCCTCGCAATGACAGTTAAATTAACTATACATAATTATATGAAAGCAATAAAAAAAGTATTAGATATTATAAATAAAACAGGAGATAGGTGTATTATAGTGTCCGAAACTAGTGATGAAGCATACGCAATCATGTCTTTAAAAGAATACGAGAGAATAATGCTTGGAAAAGCGCAAGTAACAGAGTTGACAGAAGATGAACTTTTAGATAAAATCAATCGCGATATAGCAGTGTGGAAAAGCCAGCAAGAAGAAGAGGAAAATAACAATTCTTGGGATAGGGAAATGCCTTCTAAAAAGCCAGATTATGCTATAGAAACTCCAGAAATAGGTGATAATTTGGCTAATAATAGCGAAAATTATCCAGAATGGGCAGAATGGGAAGAAGACGAAGATGAAGATGAATTTGAAGAAGAGCCCTACTATTTTGAAAAAACATAACCAAATACTTGCTTTTTTATCGATTTTTGCTATAATTTTACAGTTACAAAGCAAGTATACTTTTAATTATTTAAATATTATTTAATCTAAAATAATCAAACAATATGGCAGAACAATTTGATAGATCAAAACCACATATTAATGTGGGAACTATTGGTCACGTTGACCATGGTAAAACAACTTTAACAGCAGCAATGCTAAAGGTGCTTAATGCAAAAGGTTTAAGTGCTTCTGACAAGGATGTTGATCAGATAGACAACTCTCCAGAAGAAAGAGACCGTGGTATTACTATTGCTACGACACACGTAGAATACTCATCTGAAAAAAGACATTATGCTCACGTTGACTGTCCAGGACATGCTGACTATGTAAAGAACATGATTACAGGAGCAGCTCAAATGGATGGTGCTATTTTAGTTGTATCTGCAACTGATGGACCCATGCCTCAAACTCGCGAACATATTTTGTTAGCGCGTCAGGTTGGAGTTCCTTATATTATTGTATTTATCAATAAAGTTGACCAAGTAAGCGATCCTGAATTAATTGATTTAGTTGAAGAGGAAATCCGCGACTTACTTAAGAAATACGAATTCCCAGGTGACGAAACTCCTATTATTAGAGGAAGCGCTCTTAAGGCATTAGAAAATCCAGATGACGAAGAAGCATCAAAGCCAATTATGGATTTAGTTGCAGCTTTAGACGAGAATATTCCAGAGCCAAAAAGAGATGTTGATAAGCCTTTCTTAATGCCTATCGAAGATATCTTTTCAATTGAAGGTAGAGGAACAGTTGTAACAGGTAGAATTGAACGCGGAATTGTTAAAGTAAACGAAGAAATTGAAATAGTTGGAATTAGAGACACTGCAAAAACAGTTGTTACTGGAGTAGAGATGTTTAATAAGAATTTAGATGAAGGTAGAGCAGGAGATAATGCAGGAATCCTATTGCGTGGAACCAAGAAAGAAGATGTTGAAAGAGGACAAGTTCTTGTTAAACCAGGAACAGTAACACCTCATACTGAGTTTGATGCAGAAATCTACATTCTTTCAAAAGAAGAAGGTGGAAGACATACTCCATTCTTTAAAGGATATAAACCACAGTTTTATATTAGAACAACAGATGTAACAGGAGAAGTTGAATTACCAGAAGGAACAGAAATGGTTATGCCAGGGGATACAGTAAGCTTAAAGGTTATTCTTGGTTCACCTATTGCTCTTGAGGAACAGCAAAGATTTGCTATTCGTGAAGGCGGAAAAACAGTAGGAGCAGGAGTTGTTGTAAAGATTAATAAATAAATTATAAATTATGTAGGGGCACAAGATTTTGTGCCTTTACATAATTATATTGATAAAAACGCATGGCAGAAAAAAAGCAAAACGAATCAAAAGAAGAACCAATAAAGCAGCGAATTAGAATAAAGATTCGTGCTTATGACAGCAAGATCATTGATCAATCAACTAAAACTATTATTGATACAGCTGAGCGAAGCGGGGTTGAAATTTGCGGCCCTATTCCTCTTCCCACAGAAAAGACAAAATATACTGTAAATAGTTCAACATTTGTGCATAAGAGATCAAAAGATCAATATGAAATGCGAATTCACAAAAGATTGATTGATATTCTTGATCCAACACCAAAAACAGTTGATTCATTAATGAACCTTAATCTGCCTTCGGGTGTTGACATAGAAATCAAAATGTAAGCCACTACGAAACTACGAATATATTACAAATCTACGAATGTGAAATAATAATCTAATTCGTAAATTCGTACATATTCGTAGTTTCGTAGGCACTATAGAGATTCTTCCTTTAACTAATGATGTCCCTAATACAGGGTGACAGTTGGAAAAAGAGTAGTATCTTTCAAGGAGTTTAAACTTTTCTTAAAAACTATATAATAAAAAACAATCTTTATAGATTGTGTCATTTATAGATTTGTATTTGAGAAAAGTTTGGGCTTCTAGTCCAGATTTTTTTAAACCTATGAAACTACTTATCGGACGAAAACTTAATATGACCCAGAACTATGGTGAAAAAGGAGAAGTGATTCCTGTCACAATAGTTAAAGTCGCCCAAGGCACAGTAACCCAAATTAAAGAAAAGGAAAAAGATGGTTATGTTTCTGTGCAGCTTGCATTTAATGAGGGAAGTAAGAATGTAAACAAGTCAATTGTTGGACATGTAAAAGGTTTGGTTGAAAGACCAAAACTTAAAGAAATGAGAGTTGAGGATGCATCTAACTTTGAAGTAGGTCAAAAATACGATTTATCTAGTTTTGAAGAAGGCGAGATAGTTTCAGTAGCAGGAACATCAAAAGGTAAAGGATATGCTGGTGTTGTAAAAAGATATGGATTCCGTGGAAACAAAGCAACACATGGTAACAAACATAGTTTGCGCTCTCCAGGTTCAATTGGAGCAACAGACGCAGCTCGTGTATTTCCTGGAATGAGAATGGCAGGGCACATGGGAGCAGAAAGAGTTACTATCAGCAATTTAGAAATTATTAAAATTGATTCTAAAGAGGGTTTAATTACAATTAAAGGCGCTGTTCCAGGAGCTAGAAATGGTATTGTTGAGATAAGTTCAGATGGCGAGATGTCACCATGTGTTAAATCTTCGGAGGATAAAAAAGTTGTAAATGAAGAAAAAAAAGAAGAGAAAAAGGAAGAATCAAAAGAATAACGTATGCCTAAAGTAAAAACATACAATTTAGATGGAGCAGAGACAGGCTCAATTGAGCTTGATGAAAAAGTCTTTAAAGAAGAAGCAAAATCAGAGCTGATTTATCAGGCAGTTAGAGTTGCGCAAGCAAATATTAGGCAACCATTGGCACATACCAAAGATAGAAGCGATGTAAGTGGTGGTGGAAAAAAACCTTGGAAGCAAAAAGGAACAGGCAGAGCAAGACATGGTTCTAGTCGTTCTCCTATTTGGAAAGGTGGTGGAGTAACATTTGGTCCTAGAAAGGAAAATGTTACAAAATTATCTCTACCAAGTAAGATGAGGAAAAAATCTTTGCGTGCTATTATTTCTCAGCATGTTAATGATAATAAATTTTTTATTATTGATGATTTAATAAAATTAGAAAAGCCTTCTACACAAAAATTATCTAAATTTTTCAAAACAGTAAAAATAGAAGATAAAAAAATATTGCTTCTTTCTGATAATGGATTAGAGTTTGCAATTATTTCTTTGCGAAATTTAGATAAAACTAAGTCAATAAGATTAGAAAATATAAATATTTTAGATTTAATGAGTTATACAAATATAATAATCGGAAAAGATTCTATAGAAAAGCTAACCTTGCAATTAAAGTAATATGTGGAAAATTTTTAATAAAAAATCAAATAAGGAAGATAAGGTTCGAGATTCGAGTTCCGAGATTCGAGGTGGAGAAAAAACGACCGCAGATTCAGCTGATTCCACAGATAAGAAAGACAAGAAAGAGGATAAGAAAGAGAAAAAAGAAAAGACATCTTCTGCCAAAACTTCTGGATCAAAAAATGTATCTGCAAATAAATTAACAGCAGGATATGGAATTTTTATAAAGCCAATAGTTAGTGAAAAAACCGCATCAATGGGATCTCATGATATTTATGCTTTTGAAGTTAATAAATCAACCAATAAAGTTGAAATCCAAAAAGCTTTTAATTCAATGTATGGAGTTAAGCCTTTATCGGTTAGAATTATAAATATGCCTTCAAAAACAAAAAGATTTGGGAAAAATATTGGAACACAATCAGCATGGAAAAAAGCTTATGTAAGAATCCCAAAAGGAAGTAATGTAAGTATTTACGAGGGAGTATAAATTATGCCTATTAAAAGATACAAACCAACAACACCAGGAAGGCGCGGAGCGTCAGTTTTAACGCATGACGCCGTAGGTGAACAAGGGTTGGTTAAATCCCTTAGTGGGCCATTAAAAAGTAAGGCTGGTAGAAATAATACAGGAAGAATTACAGTAAGACACAAAGGATCAGGCGCAAAGCGAAAATTAAGAATACTGGATTTTGTAAGTCCAATAGAAGATAAAAAGGCAAAAGTTATCGGAATTCAATACGACCCAAATAGAACAGCAGCAATTGCTTTATTGGAATACGAAGACGGAAAAAAAGCATATACTTTGGCAGTTAAAGGATTGAATGTTGATGATGAAATCGAAACATCACGTACAAAAGGCATTGATATAAAAATAGGAAACAGAATGTGCATAAAGCATATTCCAGCTGGTATATTAGTGAGCAATATTGAACTAGAGCCAAATAGATCTGCAAAAGCTGTTAGAAGCGCAGGTTCGAGTGCGGTTGTGTTGTCGCAAGAAGCAGGATTTGTTTCAGTTAAAATGCCTTCTAGTGAGATACGTAAATTTAGAGGCGATTGTTTAACAACCGTAGGTCAAGTAGGAAATGAAGAATGGAGCTTGGTTAGACACGGAAAAGCAGGTAGAATGAGACATAGAGGAATAAGGCCTACTGTTCGTGGTAAAGTAATGAATCCTTGTGATCACCCTCATGGAGGCGGAGAAGGAAGCAATCCAATTGGATTAAAGCATCCTAAGACTCCCTGGGGAAAACCTGCTTTAGGAGTTCCAACTAGAAATGCGCATAAAGCAAGTGATACATTAATTGTTAGACGAAGAAAGAAGAAAAAGTAAAATCAAACTGCGAATTTATAAATTTCAATTGTCATCCCGACCGAAGTGAATCGTCGAGTACAACGGTTCGTTCCGGTCGGAATGACAATATAATTCACAGAATAAAACATTATGTCAAGATCAGCAAAAAAAGGACCATATATAGACGAAAGATTGCTCAAAAAAGTGAGTAATGTTAAACGTGGAGATAAGACAGTTATAAAAACTTGGTCGCGAGCAGCTACAATTACACCTGAAATGGTTGGGTTTGTATTTGGAGTTCATAACGGAAAAGATCATATTGAAGTTCTTGCAGTAGAAGATATGGTAGGACATAAGCTTGGAGAATTTTCTCCAACACGAAAGTTTTCCAGACATGGTGGACGTTTACAAAAAGAGCAAGAAATAGCATCAGCAGCTCCTGCGGCCCCTGCGCCTGGTGCAGAATCTAAAAAAGAATAATTGATGCGAATGAATCCGAATTAGCATCACTATATAATAATATGCAAGTTAAAGCAGTAGCAAAATTTATACGAATTTCACCCCGCAAAGTACGATTAGTTGTTGGGTTGATTCGTAATCTAAAAGCAGAAATCGCACAAGAACAGCTTAAGGCAATGCCAAAAGCGGCATCAGTTGATGTTCTTAAAGTTTTGAATAGTGCTATTGCTAATGCTGATCATAATGAAAAAGTTAAAAAGGAAGATCTTGTAGTGTCTGAAGCATATGTAGACGGAGGCCCAACTCTTAAAAGATGGAGAGCGCGAGCATTTGGAAGAGCCGCTCAAATTCGCAAGAAAACAAGCCATATTACTATTGTATTGTCTGATAAATCAAAGAAAGAAGCTCAAGATAAGAATAAGAAAGACAAAAAGGTTTCAGTAAAAAGTGTTAAGGTTCAAGCTAAAGATAAGGAAAAGAAAGAAGAGAAAAAAGAAGAAACTAAGTCTAAATTTTAATTTCAGCTAACATACACATATGGGACAAAAGATTCACCCAACAAGTTATAGATTAGGAGTTATTGAGACATGGAAATCCAAATGGTTTTCCCCCTTAAGGTCTTACAGACATTCTTTGCGTGAAGATGTGCTTATTCGTCAATTTGTTTCTAAAAGACTTGCTGAAGCAAGAGTAGAAAAAATTGAAATTGAGCGACCCAGTAAAGTTGATGAGATTATTGTTAATATCTACACAGCAAAGCCAGGAATGGTTATAGGTAGAGGTGGATCTGGTATAGAGGAATTAAAAGCAGCTATTGAAAAAGAAGTTTTAAAGAATCAAGTAAAGATAAAGGTTAATATTCACGAGATTAGACAAGGCTCTTTAAGTGCATCAGTTGTTGCGCAGAATATTGCCTCAGATTTAGAACGTAGAATGCCATATCGTAGAGCAGCAAAACAAGGTCTTGGTCTTATACAGAAAGCAAATGCAAAAGGCGCAAAAATTAGAGTTGCAGGAAGATTAAACGGCGCTGATATTGCTAGAACAGAAGTATTAAACTGGGGAAGTGTTCCTTTGCACACATTGCGTGCAAATATAGATTATGCTCAAATAGAGTCGCATACCACATATGGAGTTATTGGAGTTTCTGTTTGGATTTATAAAGGTGAAGTTTTAGACGAAGAGAATAAAGAAGGTAGTAAAAAACAGGATGATGTTTTAAAACAAATAAAAGATATTAGAAGTGAAAAGAAAGAATAATTTTAAAATATGTTGATTCCAAGAAAAGTAAAACATAGAAAATGGCAAAAAGGAAGATTGCGTGGAAAAGCCGCAAGAAAAACAAACCTAGATTTTGGAAGTTTTGGATTAAAAGCTATTGAATCGAGTTGGATTTCTTCTAGGCAGATAGAATCAGCTCGTCGCGCTATGACAAGATATGTTCAAAGAGGCGGAAAGATTTGGATTAGAATTTTCCCTGATAAACCAGTTACTGCAAAAGGAAGTGAAGTTCCCATGGGATCGGGAAAAGGAAATGTTGATAAATACGTTGCCCCTGTACAAGCTGGAACAATTCTTTTTGAAATGGATGGAGTAGAACGCGAAGACGCTCAAAAGGCAATGAATTTGGCATCATATAAATTGCCATTAAAGACAAAGTTTATAGAAAAGGAATAAAATATTTATGCCAGCCAAAGGCTGGTCAGCCTCTGGCTGAAAATCTATATGAAGTATATTGAAATCAAAAATTTATCAGAAATTGAAGTGCAAAAGGCCTTAAAAGATGCTCGCGCGCAGTTAGTTGATTTAAGATTTAAGATTGCAGCAGGAAGTTTAAAAAAGGTTAGAGAGATTCGAAAAGCAAGGAAAATGATCGCTCATCTTTTAACAAGATTAAGCCATGTTGAAAAAGAATCAAATAAAGAATCTGCTATACCAGCAGACAAGAAATAATATGACCAAAGAACAAGAAAACAATAAAATAATCCGAAGATTCAATGGAATTGTCGTTACTACTGGAATGAATAACACTGTAAGTGTTCGTGTTGATAGTGTTAAAATGCACCCAACATACAAAAAAAGATACACAGTAAGTAAAAAATATTTGTGTGATTACCGAAAAGATGATATAGAAGTAGGTGATAAGGTTGAATTTGAAGAAATAAGGCCAATTTCAAAGAAAAAAAGATGGAGAATAATTAACAAGGTATAACATTACGAATTATGCGAATTAGTGCAAATAGATACGAATAATATATTTGCATAAATTCGCAAGAATTCGCATAATTAGCATAAAAATATATATGATTCAATTCATGTCACAAGTTAAATCAGCTGATAATACTGGAGCCAAAAGGCTACAGTGTATTACTGTTCTTGGTGGCAACAAGAAGAGATATGCTTTTATTGGCGATGTTGTAACTTTATCTGTAAAAGAAGCCCAGCCATATTCAATGGTTAAAAAGGGTGATGTTGTTCATGGAGTCCTTGTAAGACAAAAAAAGGAAACAAGAAGAAAAGATGGATCATATGTTAGGTTTGATGAAAATGCAGTTGTATTGATTGCAGATAAAAAAGCAAAAGATCCTCGCGGAACCCGTATATTTGGCCCGGTTGCACGAGAGCTTAGAGATAAAGGATTTACAAAAATAATTTCATTAGCACCAGAAGTTTTATAGTATGCGTATTAAAAAAGGCGATACAATTAAAGTTATAGCAGGAAAAGATAAGGGTAAAACTGGAAAAGTTTTACAATCTTTTCCAAAATTAAATCGTGTCTCGGTTGAGGGTGTTAATGTAATGGTAAAACATTTAAAATCACAGCAAAAAGGACAGCAAGGTCAAAAAATAGAGTTTCCTTCACCAATTCAAGTTTCAAATGTCGCGCTTTTATGTTCTCAATGTGGCAAAACAACAAAGATTGGATATGAAATAAGCGAGGACAAAAAGACAAAGAGTAGAATATGTAAGAAATGTAAAAAAGCTATATAGTATTATGTTTGAATCAATCAAGAAAAAATATCAAGAAAAAATTATTCCTAAAAGAGAGGAACTCTTTGGAGTGAAAAATATTTTAGCAACACCAAAGATAGAAAAGATTGTTTTAAATACTAGAATAAAACAAGGTCAAAATGTTGACGAGGAATTTATACTTAAAACTTTGGCAAATATTTCTGGACAAAAAGCAAATACAACAAAAGCACGAAAATCAATTTCTAATTTTAAAATTAGAGAAGGAATGGTTGTTGGCTCCAAAGTAACACTTAGAGGCGAAAAGATGGTTAGCTTTCTTGATAAACTTATAAATGTTACATTGCCTCGCGTGAGAGACTTTAGCGGTTTAGATAAAAAATCATTTGATAAGCAAGGAAACTATACAATAGGGCTTAATGAACACAATGTATTTCCAGAATCTGCAAATGACGATGTTGCGCATCTTCATGGAATTGAAATTACAGTCAAAACAACAGCAAAGGATAACAAGCAAGGATTTACACTATTAAAAGAACTAGGATTTCCATTTAAAAAATAATAATTCTTTATGGCAAGAACAGCACTAAAAGTAAAAGCTAACAGAAAACCTAAATTTTCAACTAGGACTATTAGGCGTTGCTGGAAATGCGGAAGGAATCGTGGATATATGCGTGATTTTGGAATATGCAGAATTTGCTTTAGAGAATTAGCTCGCAAGGGAGAAATTCCTGGCGTTAAGAAATCAAGTTGGTAAATAATAATACTATATGATGACAGACCCAATTTCAGACATGTTAACTAGAATAAGAAACGCGCTTTTGGCTCAACACGATGTTGTTATTCTTCCGTTTTCAAAATTAAAGCATAATCTTGCTAAGATTTTAGAACAAGAAAAATATGTTAAAGCTGTTCGAAACGCAACTCTTAACGACAAGCCTGCCTTAGAAATAGAGTTAAAATATTCAGATTCAAACGGTGAGCCCGCAATTAAACATCTTGCAAGAATAAGTAAGCCAGGTAAAAGAGTATATGGATCAAAAGATGAATTACCAAATGTTTTAAATGGATACGGTATTGCGATTATCTCTACGCCTCTTGGTCTTTTAACCAACAAAGAAGCGCGTAAGCGTGGAGTTGGTGGAGAAATTATTTGTGAAATACATTAATTTATATTATGTCAAGAATAGGAAAACAACCAATTGAAATTCCGGCTGGTGTGAGCTGTAGTATCGAAGGAAAAACAGCAATTATTAAAGGCCCAAAAGGAGAGCTTAAAGTTTCTCTTCCTCCAAGGGTTACTGTTGAGGAAAAAGAAAACAAGCTTAATGTTTCTATTTCTGATACAACTCAGGCTCGTTTAGCTGCTTTTTGGGGATTAGGAAGAAGCTTAATTGCTAATGCAGTAACTGGAGTTACTGATGGTTATTCAAAACAGCTTGAAGTAAATGGAGTTGGGTATAAAGTAGCGCTTAAAGGAAAAGATTTAGTTTTAAATGTTGGATATTCTCACGCAGTTGATTTTAAAATTCCAGAAGGCATAGAAGCTAAAGTTGAAGGAAATGTAATAACAATTTCAGGAATAGATAAACAGCTTGTTGGAGAGATTAGTGCGCAAATTCGCAAAATTAGAAAACCTGAGCCTTATAAGGGAAAAGGAATTAAATATATGGATGAAGTTATTAGACGAAAAGAAGGAAAGGTTCTTAAGGGTACAGAGACCTAAATTTAAAATTTTATGTCATTAAAAGATAAACAATCAAGAAAACAGTTTAGAAAGAATAGAGTTAGATCTGTAATTTTTGGGACTAAAAAACGTCCTCGTGTTAGTGCTCGCGCAAGTTTAACTGGAATGTTTGTGCAGTTTATTGATGATGAGCAAGGCAAAACTTTAGTTTCGGGTTCAGATAAGGGAACAAAAGGAACTAAAACAGAAAAAGCTAAATTACTTGGAAAAAAATTAGCAGAAGCTGCAAAAAAAATAAAAATTTCATCTGTAGTATTTGATCGTGGAGGAAATAAATATCATGGTAGAGTTAAGGCACTAGCTGATGCAATGCGTGAAAGCGGATTAAAATTTTAATAATTTCTAATATTTATGATGAACAATAATCAACAAAGAGGCGGTGGCAGAGGAAGAGGTAGAGGACCCAGAGACGATAAGCCTAAAGATGAATTTGATCAGGTTATTCTTGACCTTGCTAGAGTTACCCGCGTTATGGCAGGAGGAAAAAGGATGCGTTTTCGCGCTTGTGTTGCCATTGGAGATAAAAAGGGCAGAGTTGGTATAGGTTTATCAAAAGGAGCTGATGTTTCTCTTGCTATAACTAAAGGAACAAATGATGCAAAAAAGCATTTAATAAAAGTTAAAATGACAGATTTAGGATCAATAGCGCATAAGGTTGTTATTCGTTCAAATAGTGCAAAGCTTATTATAAAACCAGCCAAACAAGGTACTGGTATTATTGCAGGAAGCGTGTTACGGCAGATATTTGACCTTGCTGGAATTAAAGATATTGTTGGAAAAATTATAGGCACATCAAATAAGGTTAATAATGCTAAAGCAGCTATAAAGGCTCTTGAGATGCTTTATGAGCCAAAAGAGTTTAAAAAGAAAGTTACTAAAGATGATGAGCCTAAAAAAGATGCCAAGGAAAAGCCTACTAAAGAAGATAATGAAAGTAAAAAAGTAGAAGAAAAAAGTAAAAAATAGTTTATGACGCATTCACTAGACAATTTAAAACGTCCTGCCTCTAATAAACGTAAAAAGAAACGCGTTGGACGCGGTAATGCTTCTGGAAAAGGAACATTTGCTAGCCGTGGATTAAAAGGCCAGCGATCAAGAAGTGGTGGTAGACAAGGAATTGCCAAAAGATCTGCTTTTCAGCAATTATTGATGCGCACCCCTAAATTGCGTGGTTTTAATCGAGCATCCCAAGAGATTGCAATTATAAATTTTTCAGTATTGAATGATAATTTTAAAGATGGAGATTTAGTGAATTATAAAATTTTGACTGATAAAAATCTTATAAAAAAGGCAAAAGGTGGATATAAAGTGCTAGGAAATGGTACAATAGAAAAGAAGCTTACTATAAAAGCTAACTATTTTTCTAAATCCGCTAAAGAAGGCATAGAGAAGGTAGGCGGAAAAGTTGAAATTATTCCTAATAAAAAAGAAGAAAGTAAGAAAGAAAAGACGAAAAAAAGAGAAGAAAAAAGAAAAAAAGATACATCATCTCGTGAATAAATAATTTTTAAGATCTGGTGTTTTTGAGACAATTTATATGATAACTCAAAAGCTAAAACAAATTTGGTCATCAAGAGATATTCGTAATGATATCTTATTTGTGTTGTTTGTTTTTGTTGTCTTTAGATTTTTGGCCCATGTACCAGTTCCTGGTGTTGATATAAGCGGGTTGCAGTCGCAATTAAATTCAAATCAAATTCTAGGATTATTAAATTTATTAACTGGTGGTGGATTAGAGAATTTTTCTGTTGTTATGCTTGGTGTTGGGCCATATATTACGTCTTCAATTATTTTTCAGCTTTTAGGAATGATTGTTCCAAAGTTCGAAGAAATGCAAAAAGAAGGCGAACAAGGAAGACAAAAAATAAACCAATGGACTCGTTTGGCTACAATTCCTTTTGCTATTTTGCAGTCATATGGAACAATCATATTTTTACAAAGAAGTTCTGGTGGGGTATCAGGAGAAGCACTTTTGGGTTCTTTTACTGCTTGGCAAATGGTTACTGTTATGTTCACTGTTACAGCTGGCACTGTTTTTCTTATGTGGCTAGGTGAGCTTATTTCCGAAAGGCGTGTAGGTAATGGAATTTCTTTAATGATTTTTGCTGGTATTGTTTCGGGTTTGCCAACTGCGCTTTTACGAATGGCTTCAACATACGATCAATCTCAATTAATTAATGTAATCTTATTTGCAATAATTGCTGTTGTAACAGTTGCTGGTGTTGTATTTATTACAGAGGGACAGCGGAATATTCCAGTAACATATTCTAAATTTGCGCGCGGTAACAGCTTATCTGGAGGAGTGCAGAGCCATTTACCAATGCGTGTTAACCAAGCTGGTGTTATTCCAATTATTTTTGCTATTTCAATTGTGCTTTTCCCTCCTATGATAGCCCAATTTTTCGTGCGCTCCACAGTTACATGGATTGCTCAATTTGCTGATTTTATTATTCAACTATTTAATAATCAATTATTTTACGGTGTGTTTTATTTCTTGCTTGTATTTGCTTTTACTTATTTTTATACAGCAGTTATTTTCAAACCAGACCAAATTTCAGAAAACCTTCAAAAACAGGGAGGCTTTATTCCAGGGATTAGGCCTGGAAGCGAAACAGCTAATTATTTATCTTTAGTATCAAATAGGATTTTACTTGCCGGGGCTTTATTCTTGGGTACAATTGCTATTTTGCCATTACTTTTACAGAATTTTACTGGTACAAATCTTGTTATTGGTGGCACATCTTTATTGATTATTGTGTCTGTTGTTATTGAGACAGTTAAGCAGATAAATTCACAACTTGTAATGCGTGATTACGAAAAGTTTTAGTAGATATATTTTGTTAATGTCTACTGTTGCAGGCCTTGAGCCTGCTTTATTTTTTCCCTAAAATATGTTAAATTCACTTTATATGAATCAACAAAAACAAGTCATTATCTTACTTGGTCCGCAAGGTTCGGGTAAGGGAACTCAAGGAAAAAAATTAGCAAAAAAGCTTAATATTGCCTATTTAGAAACAGGCCAGCTTTTGCGCGACGAGATTGCCTCTGGAAGCGCCGAAGGGAAATATATATCATCAGTTATTGACGATGGAACTCTTTTGCCAGATAAATATGTTAGTAAATTTATGTCATCTAAAATATCAGAGTCAGTAGAATCATCTGGAGTGATTGTGGATGGATTTCCAAGAACAGAAGGACAAGCAGATGCATTTGAGGAAGTTACAAAAACAACTCATGTGATTTTAGTTGATATTTCTGATGAAGAAACAATGAAGCGATTAATGTTGCGAGCAAAAATAGAAAATAGGGCCGATGACACAGAAGATAAAATTAAATACCGTCTTAAGCAGTATCATAGCGATACAGAGCCATTAATTGAAAGATATGAAGCTCAAGGCATACTTCATCGCGTAGATGGAATGCCAGATATTGCTGAAGTAGAAAAATCAATTTCAAAATTTTTTGAATAGTATATTGGTAGATATAATCTCTATTACTTATTTTAATTATGAAATGTAAATCAGAACAAGAAATTGAAATTCTAGCTGAAGGAGGTAAAAAACTCGCGCAGATTATGCAAGAGCTTGTTTTGGTTTGCAAGCCAGGTGTATCATCTCAAGATTTAGATCAGCAAGCAGAAGAAAAAATTTTAAAAATTGGAGGCAAGCCATCATTCAAAGGGTTTGGTCCTGTTGGGCAGGAATTTCCTTCTACAATGTGCATATCACCAAATGACATGGTTGTTCATGGTATTCCATCAAAAGATTTTATTTTTAAGGAAGGAGATTTAATTGGGCTTGATATTGGAATGGAATATAAAGGATTATTTACTGACCATGCAATAACTGTTCCAATTGGCAAGATTTCCGAAGAAGCAAAAAAACTTTTGCAGGTTACAAAAGAATGTTTGCAATTAGCTATTGATCAATCGCAAATCAATAACCATCTTGGAGATATTGGCTATGCAGTACAAAAATATGCAGAGGATTTAGGATATGGCGTTGTTCGTAAATTAACAGGACATGGCGTTGGGTATGAAGTGCACGAGGAACCAACCATACCAAATTATGGAATACAAGGCAAAGGAGAAGTTTTACAAGAAGGTGCAGTTTTGGCTTTAGAGCCAATGATAAACATAGGAACAGATAATGTAAAAACAGCTAAAGATGGATGGGGAATTGTAACAGCAGATAATAAACTTTCTGCTCATTTTGAACACACTATTGCAGTTACTAAGGATGGGCCTAGAATTTTAACTATATGAAAACATACCTAGGAATTGACTATGGAAAATCTAAAATTGGTTTAGCAAAAGCAACTAGTGAAGTAAAAATCGCAACACCTTTGCGCGTTATTCGAGGCGGGATTATCGAGGTAAAAAAAATTATTCAAGAAGAAGAAGTTGATGAGATTGTAGTTGGATATCCTTTGAATTTATCTGGCAAAATTGGAGCGCAAGCAAAGGAAGTTGATGTATTTATTAAACAGTTGGAATCAGTTGAAAAAAAAGTTTACAAGCAAGACGAACGTTTTTCTACTCGCAGCGCAGTGTCTGAATCAGATGATGATGCTTCGTCCGCAGCCTTAATCCTTCAAACATATTTAGATAGCATATAATATGCTTTATATAGTATCATTTCTATTATCAACCATACTTGCGCTTCTATTCACAATAGTAGTAAGGTATTTTGCTTTACGTTTTAAGATTATTGATAAACCAAATAAGGAGCGTAAAATCCACTTCAAGCCAACACCTCTTCTTGGTGGTATGGCAATTTTTATATCATTTTGGATAGTTATTGGCGCAATATCATTATTCACAGATAATCTTCCTGCTAGATATATTGGTGCAAATTTTTTATGGGGAATTTTTATTGCAAGTAGTATTCTTATGATTGGCGGGTTTATAGATGATAAATATAACCTTAGCTCAAAATTACAGATTATTGCACCAATATTGTCTGCCCTTGTAATTATAGGCTGCGGCGCAGGCATGGAGTTTGTAACAAATCCATTAGGCCAGGGATTGTGGCATTTAGATACTTATCAGTGGCAGTTATTTTCCATTTCCGGTAGAACTATTTCTTTTGTTTTACTTGCTGATCTTTTTACTTTTTTATGGTTGATGGGGATGATGTTCACAACCAAACTTTTGGATGGCTTAGATGGGTTAACCAGCGGAATTGCGACTATTGGCGCGTTTATAATTTTTGCACTTTCTTTAACAGACAAAACTTTTCAGCCAGATGTTGCTTTGATTGCCGTTATTTTAGCAGGCGCATGTGCTGGATTTTTATTTTTAAACGCATATCCCGCAAAAATATTCCTTGGAGAAGGTGGAAGCTTGTGGGTTGGGTTTATGCTTGGAATGCTTGCTATTATTTCGGGTGGAAAAGTTGCAACAGCTTTATTAATTATGGGCATTCCAATACTTGATGTTGTGTGGGTTATTATTCGCAGATTATTTATTGAGCACAGACCAGTCGGTAGAGGAGATGGAAAGCATCTTCATTTTAGATTATTAACAGCCGGCCTCTCGCACAGGCAAAGCGTTTTGCTTTTATGGGGATTGGCTGGATTATTTGGTGTAACATCTTTATTTTTACAAACCAAAGGTAAAGTTTATTCATTGTTGGTTCTTGTTTTTGTTATGATAATATTAGGTTTATGGTCAACAAAAAGATCAAAATCATTATCGCAATCCTCTCAACAACATCATTAGTATTTGTGTATTTTTTTATGTCTGGCATAATTGAACACAAAAAAATTCGTATAGGAGACCATGAATTAAAAGTTGAGATAGCTGATAATCTTATTTTACATACTCGCGGTTTATCTAATCGCGATAATCTAGATGAAAATACTGGCATGCTTTTTATTTATGGTGGTAATAAAATTCGTCATTTTTGGATGAAAGAAGTTCGATTTTCTCTTGATGTTCTTTGGATTGCAGATGGTGTTGTGGTGGGTATGCAGGAGAATATACCACTTGAATCTAAGGATGGTCATATTATGCGTTTTGAGTCTAATATACCAGTTAATTGGGTTATAGAGGTAAATGCTGGTTTTGTAGCTAAAAATGGGCTTAAAATAGGGGATACAGTTGACATGATGGAGGATTAGCGATATACTATGTCTTATTCTTACTAATTATCAAATATATGATTGCAGTGATAAAAACAGGTGGAAAACAATATAAAGTTAAAGAGGGTTCTAAACTAAAAATTGAAAAATTGGATGTTGAAAAAGATACATCAATTGATTTTGATGAAGTTCTTCTTATTGCTGACGAAAAAGGCAGTGATGTAAAAGTTGGCAAACCAAATGTAGAAGGCGCAAAAGTTAAGGCCAAAGTTTTAGAACAAGGAAGAGCAAAAAAGATTGATGTTATTAAATATAAGCGCAAGATTCGTTATAGAAAAAAATATGGACACAGGCAGCCATTTACCGAGATTTTGATTGAAGCAATTACAGTTTAAGCTGAATGTTCCAACACAGTTGGAACATTCAATAAAAAAATAGAGCAGCCCTGCCGATTCGGCGGGGCTGCTTTTTGGTTAAATTTTTCTCCTGCCTTCCAAGGCATTTGACAATGTAACGCTATCTGCATACTCCATATCAGAACCCATTGGCAATCCTTTTCCAATACGGGTTATGCTGATATCGTACTTTTTTAGAAGACGCGCTAAATAGAGCGCAGTTGTTTCTCCTTCGGTATTTGCGTCAAGCCCAAGAATTATTTCTTGAATTTTAGGATTTGTGTTTTGGATGCGCTGTTCAAGTTCGCGAATGCGGATGTCATTAGGAGTTATTCCTTCTAAAGGATTAATATTGTGGCCAAGTACATGATACACTCCGCGAAAATTATGCGTATTTTCTAAAGCTAAAAGATCCAAAGGATCAGCAACCACACAGATTGTTGATTGGTCTCTGCGAGGATTAGAGCAGATTGGGCAAGGATCATTGTCTGTAAAGTTTTGGCATTGAGAACAAAGTTTTACATTATCAGCTAAATGCGAGAGAGCTGCTCCAAAATTATGTAAATCCTGAGGAGATCTGCGCAATAAAAAAAACACCAGCTTTTCAGCTGTCTTTGGCCCGATTCCAGGGAGAGTAGTGAAGTGATCTACTAAGTTTTGTATTGAAGGTGGTAGAGAAGACATAGCTGAAAAAATATTGTAGAGGCGAGACAATACCTCGCCTCTACAATATTTTTATTATTTCCCCCCAAGTCCAAATTGATCTAATCCTCCCATACTCTGCATTTTTTGCGCCATTACGCGTTTTGTTTTTTCAATTGCAGTGTTTGTTGCCTCTTTGAATCCTTTTTCTAAATCTTCCTTTCGCTCTGGCGAAAGAAGTGAAGTATCAGTAACACTATAAAATACAATCTCTTGATTGCCGTCCATGGTAACTTTTATTCCATTTTTTTCTATTTCAACTTTTTCTTCTTTTAAAGCATTCTGAAGTGTTTTGGCTTGGCTTCGAAGATCTTTAAATTGTTTGAGTTTATTAAACATAGTAATAATATAATACCCCTACATTTCAATTGGGTCAACCATTGGGGGAGGTGGCGGGCCATTTTGAGGAGTGCTAGGGCTTGCTGCTTGTTTTTGCTTTGCAAGATTTTGGAAACTTACAAGATTCTCGTTAAAGAATAGTTTTACCATTCCAGTTGGCCCATTCCTGTGTTTTGCAATATGTATTTCAGCTAGATGTTTGTCTTCTTCAGTTAATTCATCTAATTGGTACCCTCTGTCCGAAGATTTTCTGTACATCAATAAAACAATATCTGCATCCTGCTCAATGGAACCTGATTCACGTAAGTGAGAAAGACGAGGAATAGCTGGTTTGTTCATTTCAACTGCACGGGATAATTGCGAGAGCGCCACAACTGGGATATCTAATTCTCTTGCAATTGCCTTTAAAGATCTAGAAATTTCAGCAACCTCTTGAACTCTATTATCTCCACTTCGGTTTCTTCCTTCCATAAGCTGTAAATAATCAACAACCAGACAATCAAGTCCATGTTCTTGATGAAGCCTACGCGCTTTTGTTCTAATCTCCATTACATTAACGCTTGCCGTGTCATCAATAAATATTTTTGCTTCAGATAATTCTCCCATAGCGCGTCCAATACGTGGAAAATCATCATGCTCAGATGATTGCGAAAGCTTTCCTGTGCGCATTCTCCAAAGATCAACTCCTGCTTGAGCGCATAAGAGCCGGTCAACAAGCTGTTCTTTTGACATTTCTAAACTAAACATTCCAACAGATTTTTTTTCATTAACTGCTAAATGCCGAACTATATCTAATGCCATGGATGTTTTACCAACAGAAGGCCTTGCTGCAATAATAACTAAATCAGATTTCTGTAATCCAGATAAAAGACTATCAAGATCAAAATATCCAGTAGAAATTCCTCTAAGATTTCCATCTCCTTGGTGAAGTTTTTCAATTCGTTCAAATGTATCCGTCAAAACCGATTTAACACTTGTAAATTGTTCGCGCATTGAACGTTGTGAAATATTAAAAAGTTTTTGTTCTGCTTGGTCCAATATAACATCAACATCATCAGATTCCTCATATCCAAGCTGTGTAATTTCATGTGAAGCATATAATAGGTTTCTTAGAATTGATTTTTTTCTAACGATGTTAGCATAGTTTATGACATTTGCTGCTGTTGGCACTGCATTTGTTAAATCTGCAAGATATGTGTGTCCACCAACTATTTCAAGCTTGTTTTGATCTTTTAATCCACTAGATAAAGAAAGTAAATCAATTGGCTCACGCTTTTCATATAAATCTAGCATTGCTTGATAAATTATTTGATGCGTGTCTTTATAAAAATCTTCTGGTACTATAATGTCACCAATTTTTATCATTGAGTTTTGATCAAGCAAAAGAGAACCAAGAACAGATTGTTCGGCTTCTAAATTTTGTGGTGGCAGCTTTGCAATATCATTATTCGATGACTGCCTAGGTTCTTGTGGTTTATATGTTTGTTCTTGCATGGTAACTATATTCTATCCTTTTTTATACTTATACGGAATTCACCTTTTTTGCACAGAACATACACAATCACATTCTTACATGGCTACATTATTAAATTGTTTTTTGGTCGCAGGACGACGTGAATTTATAGACAACAATGTAACAATTTAACAATTATTTATTGGAATGTGTCTGGATTACTATATAGCGGACACTATTCTCTCATATTCTTCCTTCACGATATCTCCATCATATTGTCCAGAATGCGCATTACTTCCTTCGTAAGATGGCTTTTTTTCGTCCAAATGAAGTGTCATCTCAATTAATTCTCCTGCGTTTTCTTTATTTACATAAATATGGAATCTAGGATAGTCATATCCTTGTATTCTTCGTACAAATGAAGTTTCTCCGTCTCTATTTTTGTGGATTGCATATCCTGCTCTGCGAAGTAGGTTTCTTGAATGAGTATTGGGATTTTCTATTGTTATTTTCATAGTTAGTTTATTGTATCATAAGCAATAGTTTATCTACACTTGCCAAAATTGTTTTTATTTGGTATCTTATGTTTGATTTAGTATAAACATGCGCCTATAGCTCAGTTGGTAGAGCAGCTCCCTTTTAAGGAGACGGTCGGGGGTTCAAATCCCTCTGGGCGCACCACGTTTAGCGTCTCACTAGTCCAAAAAAAATCGATGTGATTGTCGATTTTTTTGATTGAAAAAAAGGTGATTTTGTGGTATAAATCAATATATGCCAAGTAAAAAAACAAAAAAAATTAATGATATAAAGGCGAATCCTAACAAGGTTAGAAATCAGGAATGGTATAATCTTACTTTAACTAATATAGCAAAAAAGCTTGGTGTGAGAAAAAGTGGGCTAACCCAAAATCAAGTACAAGATAGAGTAAAAAAGTACGGTGAAAATATTTTGCCCAGAAAAATACAAATAGGTATTTTAGTTTTGGTTTTAAATCAATTTAAAAGCTCTTTAACTTATATTCTTCTTGCGGCTGCGTTAATCAGCTTTGTTGTTGGAGAACGCGTGGATTCATACGTAATTTTAGCTGCAGTTGCTATTAATGTTGTTGTGGGATTTATACAAGAGTATAAAGCTCAGAATGCGCTTGAGAGCTTGCGGAAAGTCATAACTCGATATGTTTGGGTGATTCGCGATAATATGGAGCGCAAGATAAAATCATCAGAGCTTGTAGTTGGAGATATTGTTGTTTTGAGTGCGGGAAACAGAGTTCCAGCAGATGGTAGATTATTCGAAGCAGAGCATTTAAAAGTCAGTGAAGCAACTTTAACAGGAGAATCAGAGGCATGTGAAAAAATAAATCATTCTTTAGAAGGGAAACTGGTAATAGCGGATCAGCATAATATGGTATTTTCGGGAACTGTTGTTACAGAGGGGCATGGAAGATTTTTTGTGACTACAACAGGAGAGGATACTGAATTAGGAAAAATTGCGAAATTAGTTAAAGATACAAAAGAAGTCAGGACTCCTTTGCAGAATAATTTAGATTCATTTAGTAGAAAACTTGGATTGCTTGTCTTGGTATTGTCTGTGGTGTTGATGATAATTGGAGTAATTTATGGACATGATTTTTCTGAAATGTTTATTATATCTGTTGCAATTGCAGTTGCAGCCATACCAGAGGGATTAGTTGTGGGTGTTACAGTTATTCTTGCAATTGGAATGCAAAGAATCTTAAAAAAAGGATCTCTTGTGCGTAAATTAGTGGCAGCAGAAACTCTTGGCTCAACAAATGTAATATGCGCAGATAAAACAGGCACTGTAACAATTGGGCAAATGCGGGTTGCGCATATTGTAACAGAGAATCATATCGCAGACTCTGTCTCTCTGTCGGGCAAGTCTACAGAAAAGAGTGTGGAAGAAGAGAAGGGGGTGTGGGAGTTAAGACAGTTAAATAAGATTGCAGTTTATTGCTCCGATGCTGTACTTGCATCTTCAGAGCATCAAAAATCAACCATAAAAGAAGAATTGCGTGAGCAAGTTGTTGCAGGAAGCGCAACAGAGAGTGCTCTTTTATTAAGTGCTATTGATGCTGATTTTAGTGAAGCAGACTTAAACGAAGAAAGGCCTCGTTTAGACGAGGTTCCTTTTCATTCAAAGCGAAAGTTTATGGCAACTTTAAATACTTGGACAAAAAAACAGAATATTATTTATATCAAAGGCGCGCCAGAGAAAATTTTAAATATGGCAGGCCATTATCAGGTGGGTAAAATATCTAAAAAATTAAGCACCAAAAAACGTAACGAGTTTATAGGATTATACGAAAAATTATCCAAACAAGGATTAAGAGTTTTAGCTGGAGCATATAAAGCCGCAAATATAAAAAATAAAAGTTTTGATGAATTACCAGATTATAATGAGGATTTAATATTTGTTGGATTTTGGGGTATAAAAGATCCTTTGCGACCAACTGCTAAAGAAACTATTGGGCAAACTAAAAAAGCAGGCATTCGCACTATCATCATCACAGGAGATAATAAACACACTGCTTTGGCAATTGCAAAAGAATTAGGGTTTTCTCCAAGCCCAGAAGAAGTTGTTGATGGCGAGGATTTAGCAAGTATACCAGATTCGCGTTTACTTCAAATTGTAAAAAAAGTAAAAATATTTTCTCGGGCAACTCCCGGGGATAAACTTCGCATAGTATCTGCTCTTCAAAAAAATGGAGATGTTGTTGCAATGACAGGAGATGGTGTAAATGACGCGCCTGCTTTACAAAAGGCAGATATTGGTGTTGCTTTAGGAAGTGGAACCGATGTCGCAAAAGAAACTGCTGATCTTGTTTTATTGAACAATAATTTTTCTACAATTGTTGCAGCTGTTAGGCAGGGTAGAGTAATATTTGATAATATCAAAAAAGTTATTTTATACCTTTTGAGTGATAGTTTTTCTGAAATGATCATAATCATAGTAGGCCTTCTTCTTGGATGGCCTTTGGTTCTTTTGCCTGCACAGATACTTTGGATAAATCTGGTCACCGATGGGTTGCCCGACCTTGCTTTAACTCAAGAGCCAGAAGAGCCAGAAATTATGACAGAAAAACCTCAAAAGCGCGGAGCATCTATTATTGATTTTGAAGGAAGGTTTTTAATTGGATTTATAAGTGTTTTAACTGCTGTTTCAACTCTTGGTTTGTTCTATTTGGTTTTAAGGATAACAGATGATGTAGATAAGGCTCGTACTGTTGCATTTACAACTTTAGGAATTGATTCTTTGCTGTATGTCTTCTCGGTCCGCTCTGTGAGACATTCTATTTTTGAAGCAAGCCCTTTTAGGAATAAATGGCTAGTTGCGGCTGTTGCAGGAGGATTTGTAATTCAAGTACTTGGCGTGTATCTTCCTTTTTTGCAAAAAGTTTTGCATACAGTGCCTTTGAGCGCTGCTGAATGGATCTTAATATTATTTGTATGTTTTTGGATTATTGCAATTATTGAATTAGTAAAACATTTTTTCATAGCCCAACGAAGGGTTCCTGATAAGATATAAAATTATGACTACTTATATATTACATGGAGGAGAGACAAAAAAAGAATCTATTAATAATGATAAATTTTTTAAGAGAATGACTATTTCAGTTAGAGATCAAGCCAATATTCTTTTGGTGTATTTTGCAAGAAAAGAAAGTTTATCGAAAGAAAAATTTAAAATTGATAAGGAAAATTTTAATAAAGCATCTAAAAAAAATAAATTTAATTTTATTTTGGCTAGCTCAGATTTAGATGTTTTTTCAAAACAAGTTAAATCTGCAGATGTTATTTATATAGATGGCAATAAAACTAATTTGTTATTACAATCATTGTCTAAAGTTCGAAATCTTGATGATTTATGGAAAAATAAGATAATAGGAGGCTCAAGTGCTGGAGCTAATGTGCTTTCGAGGTTTTATTATAATTTTTCTAAAGATAAAATAGAAGAAGGATTAGGAATTTTATCTTATAAAGTTTTTGTTCATAGCAATACTGCTTCGCAAGAAATGATAAATAAATTAAGGCAACATAGAAATGAAATCGAAACTATAATACTTCCAGAAACAGAATTTAAAGTTATTCGGAAATAAAATAGATGTCTAGTAAAATTATTACATTTGATGAAATAGACTGTACTCTAAAAAAAGTGCGCAGATCAAAACATTTGCGTATTACTATACATCAAGATAAAAGAGTTGTTGTTACTGCTCCAATATATACTTCATATAAAACAATGGAGCGTTTTTTAGATTCTCAAAAAGATTGGATTAAAAATAAATTATCCAAGCTCAAGGATAATAAAAGCACACTTCCGTCTGGAGGTGTGACTCATTATAAAAAACACAAAGAACAAGCTCGCGCCCTTGTAAATAATCGTTTAGAATATTTTAATCAGTTTTATGGATTTGAATACAATCGTATTTCTATTCGTAATCAAAAAACAAGATGGGGGAGTTGCTCAAGGAAAAAGAATTTAAATTTTAATTATAAAATTATTTTTTTAACTCAAGAACAAGCCGATTATATTATCGTTCATGAACTATGTCATCTTAAAGAAATGAACCATTCTAAAAGCTTTTGGCTTTTGGTTTTAAAGGAAATTTTGGATTATAAAGAAATAAGAAAGATGTTAAGAAAACAGGTGATATAACCTTGATTTTTTGCTAAAAAATATGTATATTTAATAAATAATATAGGGATATTATTATTATTTTAATAACACACAACCTTCTCCAGCTCCCCCTGAATACAGGGCCGGAGATATAATATAAATTTATGTATAGAACTCACACGTGCGGAGAACTTCGCAAAGAAGATGTAGGTAAAGAAATAGAGCTTTCAGGCTGGGTTAATACTAGACGTGATCATGGAGGTGTTATTTTTATTGATTTGCGTGATAGATATGGATTAACGCAGATTGCTTTTGATACTGAGCGTTCTAAAAAAGCTCTTAATGAGGCAACCAAGCTTAGGAGTGAATTTGTTATTCAGGTAAAAGGAACTGTTACGGCCAGGCCCGATGACATGATCAATAAAAAATTAGACACTGGAGAGATTGAAATAGATGGTCAAGAACTTACAATTCTTAATAAATCAAAAACACCTCCATTTGAATTAGATAAGCCAGATTTTGAAGCAAATGAAAATTTGCGTTTAAAATATAGATACATTGATTTACGTAGACCAAAAATGCAGGACATGTTAAAGATGCGCGATGAGATGATTACTAGAATCCGTGCGTATTTTCATAAGAAAGATTTTCTTGAAGTGCAAACTCCAATATTAGCAAACTCTTCTCCCGAAGGTGCGCGCGATTGGCTAGTGCCATCTCGACTGTATCCAGGAAAGTTTTATGCTCTACCCCAAGCACCACAGCAGTTTAAGCAATTACTTATGGTTGGTGGAGTTGATAAATATTTTCAGATTGCGCCATGTTTTAGGGATGAAGACCCAAGAATGGACAGGCACTTTGGAGAGTTCTATCAACTAGATATGGAAATGAGTTTTGTTGAACAAGAGGATATCTTTAATATGATGGATCCTTTGATGGTTGAATTAACCGAAGAGTTTTCTGGTAAAGAAATAATTACAAAG